>Ga0214473_10006846_pt1 | contig 13583 bp, 8 predicted proteins | sample RVTome_7_FD_203509 | JGI IMG/M metagenome (GOLD analysis project Ga0214473, IMG submission 203509) | Soil microbial communities from uranium-contaminated site in the Upper Colorado River Basin, Wyoming, United States - RVT98D197 | ecosystem: Environmental > Terrestrial > Soil > Contaminated >...
TAGCTACGATTACTTCCAATGTCAAGTGAAATATTCAAGGAATTTGATGGTTTCAGTATCGAAACGTTTTTACAAATATCTACAACAACTGAGCCAACAATGGATAACACCTACGGCGGCGCACGTTAATGGGATTTCGTCAAGATTGAAGGGAGTTATTGAAGAAAAAGCAATAGCAGGTACGGGCGAATCGTGTTACCGTGCCGCGTCACGGCCTCGCGAACTTCACTGTCAATTCTTTTCCCCATGATCCCTTGAGGTTGTCGGGAAGATCCCTGCCATCAGCAGCAGCAAAACCGAGACGCCGGAGAGCCCGAAGGAACACCACTAGCCCCCCCTCCAAACCATTGCCCCGCAAAGGAGAAACAGAGATGGAGCCGGATCTTCCATCCTTGCCGATGTTCACGCGAAGCGACAGATTCCCGAATCTGGTCGGTGCATTGTCCAACACAATACTGCTGTTCGCCCTGAACCATTGATCCGGTACACCTGCGAGAAGATCCAGTGTGGTATCGCGCTCAAGAGCAACGAGATTTCTCACGAGCATGATGAACAAGGCACTCGCGCTTGCGTTAGAGGCGTCACCGGTTGTCTTGGTGCCTACGTTTCGTGGAAGCTGTTCTTCCACCCACGTGCCAAGCGGTGATGCATGATTGGCATATGCGTAGAGAATACTCTGCGCCTTTGTGTAGTTCCCTTCCCAGGTGTGTGCGAGACCATGAAAAGCGGCAAAGAAAGTCCACACCCCGTCTTTCAGCCATCCGGTATTCGTCGCAAGTCCCTCCCGTGCGCTGCTGTCGAGCATTGCAAGCGTCCCGGCGACGAGAGAATCATGGTTGTCAAAAATGTGGCCGAGGTACTGTGCTTCGAATATTCCCCATTGGGCACGCTGAGGTGGGGCCGTTGTTGATGTGTCGGCCACAATCATCGGCAGATACATGTTGCCATTGCCTTCTCTCCGGATGTCGCGTTGGGCGCCTCGACGAAAAGAGGTGAGCAGGTCGTCGTAGAAATGCTGCCACTCTTTCGCCTCATCAGTTTTTCCCAGCCATCGTGCGGCATCCACTGCTGAACGCAATCCTGCGAGAGACCAATACACGCTGCTGTACTCGGTTCGATTGCCGCCCAACCCGCCATCCGCAAACCCCGGCGGCATCAGGCCGTACGATGGAGACTGCGGATCGGCCATCGTGGTCGCTCGTTTGCGCCGGAGCCAATCAAGCCCCTTCACCAGGCGACCCCAGTGGGCAGCCAACCAGGCCTTGTCGTTTGTCACTCTGGCATATGTGCACATGATGTACACAAAGACCGGCGTCTCCCTGATCATGACGATGGGAGCCATGATCTTCACCTGACCATCGGGCTCCTGGAAACTCGTGAGCGTCTCGATGGCATGACGAGCACTCAGCGTGTCACCCAGCATCAATGCCGTGGTAATATGCCACACTGCGTCGTGGATCCAGAGCCCGCGGTAGACCGAAGGGCCTGGCTGGAACTGGAGCATCCCGTCCACGCGCTCGCGACACTGATAGAGATTACGAATATTGGCATCCAGGATGTATTGAATACCCGTGTCAGGGACGATAATCTTGCCGTGAGGGATCGCGGCTTCCTTTTCCCAGAACTTCTGGCTCACAGCGCGTGCAACAAGAAGATCAGGGACCTTCGGAGAAGAGCCCGCTGATTCTCTCCCATGGCGGGCAATAAGCTCCACCTGAGTTGTCCCCGACGGTAGTTGCAATGCCCAATGTGAATCCTGCCGATAAAAGCCGACGGCCTTCGGACGGGAGAAAATATATGGTTCTCCACCCGTGCTCAATATCCCGGTTGTTGAATCGAACTGAAACTCGCGTGATGACTTCAGGTTAATGACAGGCGTTGCCACCCTTCCCTCAAACGTCGCAAGAATTGCGTCCTCTCTGAAGTTCTTGCCAAACTTCTCCTCTTCCGGACCACAGTCGTAGTACAACTCTGCTTGCGCCGACACTTCTCCCCTCAGGACTTGTTCGGGTGTGACCTTGGCGTTCTCTGGAAATACCCAGAAGGCATTCAGAATAGCATTGGGATCCGGACTGTCCATCGCTGCATGGGCTTCGATGGAGAGCTCGCCGTTCCTATCCAGATCAACGCCGTGTAAGAGAAACACGTATGGAACATTCTTCACTCCCGATATCATGGGGTCAACCTTGACAGATTGCGCACCTTCGATGCGAAGTTCCAGCACGCGCGTCCCCGGCCCCCATTTATATGGCTCGCACACACCCATCGCCACGAGTTTCCTGGAACCGGGTGTGACAGCAACTCTATACTTGATCGGACGGTTCACGCCCCACGCGACGTTCCGAAATGCGGGGTCGATTGGACCTTTGGGCCAAGCCCAAGCGATGGCCCCTGCCATCCCTCCTGTGCGCGTCACCTTTCCATCTGCAATAACCGGAGGACGATAGTGCCTATCCGACGGGACAATGGCAAAAGACTGTTGCCGGACAGTGATCCCTTCTGCGGAGAATTCTGAAATCGCTATTGGGATTCGTGGGTCGTCGAAATACTGCCGCTTCAAAGTGAGGTTGCCCTCTTTAACCCCTAGCCAGATTTCGGTAAGCGGCACTGCATACGGTCCGGGTCCGAAGTCATAACCTAATCCCCCTCGCTCTGTAACGACGCTCTTCTGCCAATCGTCAGGGAAGCAGATTGCGGCGAAGTGGCGCTGAGGGCTGAAATGGAAATCCACATGCTGCTCCTGAGCAGCCGCAAGCATTGTTGAGGCTGCGCAAAGGAACGCGAGGGGAATACGTACTTTCTTTCTTGGCTGCATTTTTCCTGTTTGATAAGTTCTGTTATCGTCGATCGGCAAAGTTAATGTCAATTGTTGTGTGACCTTTCTGCACGCTCAACGGCACCGGCGAGGCCTCTGCCGAATCATGTAAGCCTCTTTCACGATTCCGATGGCCACGCCGATCTCACAGACCGTAGCTCTCCTTCTTGAAGAGACGCTCATATGTATCCGCCATCCTGTCGGTCAAGGTTTCCTCCTTGTCGGGCAAACCATCGAGACCACGGTCAATTCTTTCAAGCCAATGGACTTCGCGCTTGTCGAGATCCAGGTGCTCCTGGTCTACTGCTTCTCGAATGATTGCGTGCGCTTCTCGTGCTGCGGCGATCGTTCGATGGTATGCGTCCGTTTCTCTGACGATTGCGCCGGCGATGCGAATCGTCGATGCCGGTGAAAGGACAGCAGCCTGTGGACTCAGATGAATGTCAGATTCCACAAGCATGTTTTGAAGGAAACGCTCGCCTCCAGTTTTGAGTGACTGATTGAAGAGTCTGCAATCATACGCGAGCAACTCCAGGTACGCTTCTGGGGCAAACCCGGATAATAGGCGAATATTTTGGACGGACTCATTACTCCATACATCACACATTGCCGCAGCCACATTTCCAACGGGGCTGAAGTGTGCACAGCTTGCGGATTTTCCTTCCATGGAAATCGGAATCCCGGCAACCGCTTTCAACACAGGCCCTTCGTAGGCGCAATCTTTGGATGGACCGAGCGCACCGTGTTCGACTGCAACCAGACTTCTGACACTGCTTGCCGCACGCACAACGGCTGCTAAGACCCCGGGCAGCAACGATTGCGATGCGAGTTGCATAGCTGTATTCGCAAAACCGCATGCGCTGTCTCCCCCGGGAACAATCGCCTGTGCTGAACAAACTTTCACAATCTCATCCCACAGGAATCCCATATCGCGTGGTGCTAACACTCCTAAAGCAAAGATGATGCCAGCAACATCTCCATACATCAACGCTTCGTCGTGGACTTCTTTTCCGCCCACTGACTCGACGGAGAGTATTTGAGCGCCTGCCGAGGCACAACACTCGAATGATCGACGCATAGAATTCCACTCTTCCCCTTCCCGAAGCACAGGCGGACGTACTGCATCCCTGATATCGACAGGAGTGACACGTAACGCCGATCGAAGCCCGCTGGTTTCAAATGCCTGCTTCAAGTGGCGAGCGAGTACGCCGGTAATTTCGGCACCCCACTCCGGATGCTCAGTCATGGGGGGAAGGTGTTCGAATTCCACAACCAGGCCTGGAAGCTGAAGCCGACGAGCTCCGCGCACAATCATCCTGCCTATTTCATCATAATGAGCAACAACCTCATTCCATGTCGTTGTGTTGATTGACATGACCGGAAGGGTGAAGTTGATTTCGGGATACACTTCGCCGTTTCCGAGTTTCAATCCAAAACCACAGTCCACAGGATGTGGTGCTCTTCCGAAGATCAGATCCTCACCACGAGGAATAGTGAGTGTCGTAAAATTTCTCATCATTGGATGTAATGCCGTAGTCCTTGACGCAATGGTACCTTATGCAATCGTCTTATCAGCCACACCTTCGTATCTCTCCACCAAGGGAACCTATCGCAGTCGCATGTCGACGAGAGAAAGCATCGGGGAAGGTTTTCATGAACTGTTGAGAGCATGATCTTGCCAAAGGTCACACCTCCTGCATTCTGCCGCGTCATGCCGTTCGCTCATAATTGCTGCTTCGCTTTCTGGAAATTCTCAACCAATCTTTTCGCCCGGTCGGTCAAGACATCGAAACGGTTCTCCTCGATTGCCTTTTTGTCGAGCAAATCGCTCCCGATGCCTACTGCCACGGCGCCGGCCTTCACCCATTCTCCCACATTTTCGATCGAGACCCCGCCGGTGGGCATGAGGCGAATGTCGGGGAAGGGCCCTTTCAAATCCTTGAAGTATTTCGGCCCGAGAGATGTGGCAGGAAACACCTTGATCACATCGGCTCCTGCGTTCCATCCTGCAAAGATCTCAGTCGGCGAGAAGCACCCCGGCATAACGACGATATCTTCAGCCCGGCAGTGCCTCACAACTTCAAGATTCAGGATCGGTCCTACAACAAATCGGGCTCCGGCTTTGATCACTGCTTTCGCAGTACCAACGTCAGTTACGGTGCCTGCACCGATGAGCACATCATCTGGTACTGATTTCACAAGCTCACCAATGATATCGACCGCTCCAGGGACCGTCATGGTGATTTCGATAGACTTCACCCCGCCGATGCGAATTGCTTCTATCACTTTCAGAAGGCGTTGGGTGTCCTTCATCCTGATGACTGCAACGACTCCGGATGACAGTATTCGCAAAAGAGTCTCAGAACGATGTTCTGTTGCCATTGTTCCTCTTGAGTTTTTTCCTGATGTTACGCTACGCCTGTTTTCTTCTGTGCTGAGTCAGCGCCCTCCCCGTCCCTCCCCCGACTCCCGTCGGAAGAGGGGGGTTGCTCGGCAACGACACTGACTCGGGTGCAAAAGGCCACATACCTACGCGCACTATGTTCGATACAAAACACCCTCTCCTCCCAGGAGAGGGCGGGGAGAGGTCGCAATAGTGAAAAACAACATCCTCACATGCTTGACAGACCGGATTCTTGCATCGCTTGCTGGGCAGCCTCACGCACCATCAACCATGGACCAAAAACGCTGAACGGGTGAAATACCACATTTGCATAAACAAGAGTCACTTCAGAAAGAACGTGTAATATGGTTTCCCCTCCGCGAGCCTGAGAAGGAGCAGCGCAAGCTCACGCGCATGATAATCCCCCCACATCGTCGCCTCTCCCGATGGAATCTTTCGGCCGCCGGGTACATTATCCCAACCGTTTGGGCGATGGTAGACGGAATGTACAATGAGGCCCTGGTGCTCCGGGTTCGCGGATACATATGGCTCTGAGAAAACCTTCTGTGCGACGGTCAGTCCGGCTTGATAGTATCGCATGCCCTCCGTTTGTTTGCCCATGCTGTTCAAATAGCTGCCGAGTCGGACAAGGCCCTGGGCAGCAATCACGGCCGCTGAGCTGTCCACGGGTTCGAAGTCATTCAGGGGATCCGCCGGACGATCGAGGTAGTTATTCATCCTTGCCAGCCCCGGCGCTCCGGTATCCCAATATGGTATTCCATCAGTCGGAGAATGCTCTATATAATAGTCTGCGACTGCTTCTGCCGTCCTCAGAAGATTCGGGAGAATCTTGTCTTTTCCACCCAAATCAGCCAGCGCCTTCTGCGGAAGAGTTGCGAGAAACTCGAGCTGTTCGGCATAACCGCAGAGAATCCACGCAAGCCCCCGTGTCCACGTCGAAAATGGTGAGTACCCCTGTTGGGTGCTGGCGCAGCGGTAGGAACCATCCTTCACATTAAAGATAGATTCATGGGCGACGCGACCTCGAACATCGTAGATATCCCTTCCTTCACCAGAATACACGTTATGTAGAGCAGTGGTCTCGGCATGCAGAAGCAATCGTTGCAGCAGGGAGATTTTCGCATCCTTTTCACCCATCAGGACATGTCCCAGTTGATAGGCAACAGCAAGCGAACGCAACGAACGAATTGTGTCGGCAAAGAGCGAATGCGGCCCATTGAACGAATAGATGTATCCCAGACCATTGCCAATGTCAGTCCAGCGTGCCGCCTGCACCGCCCCGCTCGCCTTCAGAGCCAACTCATAAAAATTCTTCTCCCACTCATTCTCGGAGATTCGTTTCTCACGCATGAGCCGCAGCAGATTGCCGTACGTGCTGATATTGTTGAAACCGTGGTCATGTACTCCCACATGACTCATGTGAGGTGCCATATGCTCGACCGTTCCTTTGCGTCCGAGCTCAAGAAACGATTCATCCCCGGTCGCATCAAATTGCAGAATGGCCGACCCGAACTGAAAGCCCTGCGTCCATTCCGTCCATCCCCGGGAGGTGTACACCCCGTTCACAGTAAAGACGGGTGCCCCACGTCCCGGATCCCATGTCCCGTGCAGGCGTCGAATCTTCGTCGCGGACATTTCGAAGAGGCTCCGCAAGCATGGAATGAGATCGTGTACCGAAAGCTTTGGAGAGATAGCAATCATTTTTAGAGTCTTCTCAAATGCAAGCCCCCATCGAGATGGATCACCTCACCCGTGGAGTATGGGAATTGGCCCGTTAAGAGTGCGCCGACTGCGAGGCCGACGTCCTCCGGCTGTCCCCACTTTTTCTGAGGCACAAGCCCTTCTGCCAGCTTCTTGTTGTACGATTCCTTCACGCCTTCTGTCATATCTGTCGCCATTATTCCCGGACGAAGTTCAAAAACCTGGATACCTTCATCCGCGAGACGCAAAGCCCAGAGTTGCGTTACCATGGACAGGCCGGCTTTTGAAATGCAATACTCCGCGCGATTGAGGGATGCTGTATTGGCAGAGATCGACGAGTTAAAAATCACCTTAAACCCGTGCTGCAACGATGGCGTTGGTCTCTTCTTGAGCCAATAGTTCACGACTATTTGTGTCAGGAAAAACGGTCCATCGAGATTCACCCGAAGGACTTCGGAGAACGACTCTTCGGACGTCTGTGTGACATCCACACGTACACGGGGTGCCATCCCGGCATTGTTCACAAGCGCATCGATTTGCCCGAACTCCTCCAGGGCCTGATCAACAAGCCGGTGCCTATCTTCCCTGATCCCAACGTGGGCCTTCAACGCAATGAACTTTTGTTCTCCCGTAATCCGATGTGTCTTGCACAACGCCACGGTTTCTTCTGCGGCCAACGCATTGGCAACGTAGTTCACAGCAACCGAGAAGCCCAGTTTTGACAAATGGCAGGCAATCCCTCGGCCAAGTCCCCGACTCGCTCCGGTCACGAGTGCTACGGGCACAACGTTAGACATTGATTACACCTCTGACAGGTTGCTGAAGAACTCACTTTGATCGCCACAGAGTCAAGATCAAAAAAACCAGTCGAAATGTGAATACTGTTTTTCTCCGTGACTGCGGGAAAAACTCAACGACACGTAAGTTAGAAAAGTTGGATCTGAAATGCATGGCTATCGGGATTTCTGCAATGAGCCTATTTTCCGAAGGGCATTCTTCTTGTACACAGACTCAACCAGATCGTGATAGATCTCGGGACGACGCGAGGCGGCCACAGCTGTCGTCCGATCATATTTGTGACTGAAAAAGAACTCCGTCATCCGCCGTTTGTCCAGGTCCAGGTCGAATGTCAGTACGCCGATACTCCGTCCGATGTCAGCAAGGATGAGTCCATCCCTGCCCACGACGCTGCTCCGGCCGATCATCTTCCCGGGCATCCATTCCCCTTCCGGATAGCCATAGCACGCAGACACAACAAACAACCCCGTATCGACAGCGCGTGCACGATACCGTATCTCCCAGTCCACTTCACCCCAACCTCCCTGCACATGTGGAAACAACAGGATATCGGCCCCCTTCAGCATAAGGATCTGCGCCACCTCGGGATACTCGATGTCCATACAGGTCATGACTCCGATCCTGCCGAAATCCAGCTTATACACGGGCAGATCATTTCCGGGCTTGATGCCAATGGACTGTTCCGCAATCGTCGGATGTGTTTTCTGATAGCAGCCAACTATTCTCCCCTTCCTGTCGAAGATAACGGTATGACTGGAAAGCACCCCTTCGTAGACACCGAACATCGGCAAAGCAGTATTCATCGCATACGTTCTGGCCAGTGCACCAATCGAGTCTGTGACGCTCCCTGGAATGGGATCAGGAACGTATTCTTTCTTTTTCCTCGACCATGTTCTGTGATGCAGATTGGCGTATTCACCGAAGAGCACAAGATCCGATTTCCTTTCCCCCGCAGTTTTCAGCATGTCCTTGATGAATCGAAGGTTTTTGCGCTGTTTGTCGGCGAAGGAAACTCCTTCGATAACCGTCGGCAACTGGACTGCACTTATGCGAACCACACCTGCCATTGATATGCCTTACCTTTCTCTTGAAAAATACAGAAGTGCGGTACCCAGTGCAAGGAGACCCCCACCCCCAACGATATTAATGAACGCGGGCGCAGTTTCAGTCGAGGGCACAACAATGCACACCATTAATACAAGCCCGAGCACCACGCAGATCTTACCCAGAAGATAGTATACCCGAAACCCGCTCGGATCAAAGTGAGCTGACTCCGCCAGCACCGGCCTTTGAAGGTCCTGTACTAACTTGAACAATTCCTGATGGCGATGGTCTTCCTTGCGGAACCAGAGCGCCGATCCGAAGAAGACAACAGTAGCGGCGATCGATTCGCTCAACATATTCCGGACAAATGGCTGGTCGCTCCAGACGCCAAACGCCATGAGGCATACCGCAACAGCAATAGCGGCCGAACATGAAGCCATTCCCGACCACCAGGGTGTGCGCATGAAGAGCATGCCAAGAGCGACAGGCATCATGAAGGCGGCCGTCAGCGAGTAGAACTCGAGAGCAAACCTGAACGCGCCGCCGAGCTTCGGGATATACAAAGCCACGAGAATTCCGAGGATGCCGACGGCGAACATCGTCAGCCGGGCAAAAAACAGCTGGTGCCGCTCGGAGGTCTCGCGATCGCCGTACCGTTTCCTGAGCGGCACATAGATATCGCGCGTCAACGTCGCTGCCAGCCAGTTAAACGCATCGTTGGCCTGCCCCAGTGTCGCTGAGAGAATTGCCGAGACCACAAAACCGATCATCCCGTGCGGGAGAAGCATGAGTGCAAGGCTGACGAACGATGCCTCCGCAGGCACAGCCAGCGATGGCCAGAGCGCATTGATGTCCGGGAATATGATTCGCGCGGCCATGACAGGAAATATCCACAACAGAGGGCCAACCACGGAGAGAATGGCACAAAGCATCGCCATTTTCTTTGCATCCCGTTCATCGGGGACGCTATGATAGCGCTGCACGAGCGCCCATGCAACATTGTAGCCCAGGAGAACATTTATGAAATACGAAAGAAGGAACAATGGATCGGCAACCTCACCCGAGAGACCCAGATACCCTTTCGGCGCCTCACGGAAAAGGCGTGCAAACCCCGCAGCGAATCCATTTCCCTGGCCAAGATACGAAAATGAAACCTGAAAGATAATCAGTGTCATCACCGCGATTATGACGAACTGAACAGCGTCTGATAGAACAGCGGCCCAGAGGCCACCGATCACCGTGTAGAGAATCATCACCATACCGACGGCGATGATTGAGAGCTGCAACCCGTTTAACGTTACGCCCCACACGTCGAACACCCGGTCCGAAAATCCAAGTGCCGTACAGATAAAGATGCAAAGAATATAAAGGCCCTGGCCGATGCCAACGATTTGCGGGACGATTGCCGTCAGGGAATAGTAGTACGTTGTCGAAAGGGAATAACGACGGGTCAAAAATTCGAGCGGCGAATTGATCCGCGCGCGGCGCCATCGTTTTGCAAATACCCAGTATCCTACGAGATATGCCCAGAGAGCGGACGTAAAGATGAGTGCCGTGCCAGCACCGCGTTCGTACGTGAACCCCGCTGCCGCAACAAACATGAACGCTGAAAACCCCGATACCCAATTCGAAAGTCCCGCAACGAGCCACGGAATCTTTCCGCCTCCTTTGAAGTATTCATCTGTGTTTGTATTCCTCTTTGCAGCATACACACCTACCCATATGAGAATAAGGAAATAGAGGCCAATGAGACCATAATCTACGGCGTTGACGGTATTGAACTGGGGCATGTCAGCGAGAGCCTGAGTGTGTCAATAATAAGAAAATGAAAAATCCCGTTACCACTCCATCGAGGTTCTTCTGACCGCCGGCTACCTGAGCCTGCACATTCATATGAGAATCACATCCCTTCACGAAGCAGGCAACCAATGGTTGACACACGGGTCCAGCACGATGATCATCCTTCATGTGCGAATCCGGGCACCCGCCACTGGAAGTTGGGATCAACGAACGGCTCGTCGTTCTCCCTTCCGGTCATCAGGGCGATCTTCTTCTTCATCAACTCGCCGATGTTCTTGTAGTACATGAACGTCGTCTCTCCGACATTCGATATCATGATCCAATTGGTTTTCGAGGTCTCCCAGAGGTCCAGGAGATCTCTTGTGTTCTCGATCTCATCAAGCACCATGTGTTTGAGTTGTGCCCGGCATTCCTTTCGCACACGTTCATCCTTCGTTTCCAGGTACCCATGAACACCTGCCACCCATGCTGCCACGCTGCGCTGTGTACGGTACCAGCACTTCAAAGCCCGCATGCGATCATACTGGTCCTGCACACATGTCCGTGCACTCCCGGTTGTCGCGCGTTTCGCCATGGCACCCAGCAATTCAAGCGCGGTCTTCAAGGTTGGGAACACGTCGTCATCCATATGCTTCACCGCCAGTGCCGCACGCGACGGCTCCACAAGATCGAACCCGACGTCATACCGGAAGTCGACCCGTGTGCGGTTGTGAGAAGTGGCAAGAAGGAAGTTCTCATAGTACACCCTCTCCCCTTCCGGAATTGCGTCGATATTCGGGACGATGGGGCGAACGAACAGGCGGTACCACACTCCCCAGCCCGAATAGATCCAGATGGGTATGGGAAATGACCGATAGGCTTCATCTGAAAGTGTCCAGACCCTCACCAGATCATCTGCAAGATCGCTTCCCGCCCATGCTGTTGCCTTTTGCCGGAGGAAGCTCCTCAGATCAAGCGAGCTATCAAGCTGAAATGCTCGCACCAGCTCTTCGTTGATATTATACGGTGCGAACGATCTCGGCGTCGCTCCTCCGTTGTGACATGGTGTAACAACATTCTGCGCGGCCATGTCTTTCAGCTTGTCGAAGACAAGCTGTGGAAATGCAATACCGATCAGGGGTTCATGATTCCAGATAATCGAAGGGGTAAAGTAGACATCGGTGTTCGATCCCTTGCGCCGGAGATCTTCCATGAGCGGCTTTTCCTTCTCCACAAAGCGGTTGTAAAGTGCGGTGCCATGGATCTGCGGAACTTCAGCATATTTGGGATGCTTGTAGGAAAGGTCCCAGCCCTTGGTTTGCAGAGATGAGACTTCAACATCAAGCCCATCCTCCAGTTGGTTCCAGATGTGGTCATGCTCTTCCCAGAAAGGTTCCAGCCGGATCAATGTCCTGAATGATGGATTCACCGTGCGCCCTGCATCCCGCAACACCTTCATAAACCGGATGAGGTTGTTCGCAGCCGCAGTGGCAATATCCTTGGTGCCCAACCATTCACGCACCACATAGCCGCCCCCGTTTCTCCCGACGTAGAGTGAACTCGTGTACTCAAAACCCGCGCCGCTATCATTGGACCAGATGGAGATATAGCTGAGTCTGGGGACTTCCATCATGAGATTATGCATTAATTCGGCGTAGTGCTCACGCACAACGGGGTGCGCGACCGAGAGATTGAACCGCGGTCGAAAGCTTCTCATCGGATGATCAACACGCGCTCCCCGAAGTACCGGATAACGCTGGAGAAGCTCATCGGGCACCGACCTCGGTTCGAAACAAACGAGGCCGGGTGTCAAGCCGTATTTTTCCGCCAATTCAGAATTCGACTTCAGGAAGTTCAGATTCGCCTGCAGATAGTCACTATCATAGATCCCCTTGTTCAACCGGCTCGAGACAAATTGGTCCAGCGAAGGGCAATAGGTATAGAAGCGATGGAGGAGTTCTCCCTTCGGGCCGGTCTCAAAGGGTACCGGGAATGCAAGTCCATTCACTTCCGCGTACGAGAAGCCCATGCGTGCCATGTTCTTAAAGTGTTCTTCCCGGTCAAAATACCGGGTGGTACGGGCATGCTGTGTGAGAAAGAGGTCATACACCGGGCGCATTTCCGGAAAGGTCGCAACGACGACCTTCCCTTGTGCAAATTCCGCAGCATCGAGTTGACTCCATTCCTCTGTCATCAGGCACCACAGACCGTACAGCAGATGCGGTCGCGCTGACACTACCTCGAGCCCTGCGCCGTTCTTCAGCCTCACCATCATCCAGTTCTTCTTGTCAGCGATGGCAGGATGAATTGACGGCCATGCAGAAGAGTCGCTGACAACAGCAACCCGCACCGATCCAAGAGCCGCAGAATATCCAGGCGTTCTCCTGATGTCAGCGTGTGGGCACAATGTGGTTTGCAGCTCTCGCGCAACTGTCTCTTCTACCCCTGGGCCGGAAGGAGAAAGTTCAATGACGTTCGCAGCAGAAAGAAGATCCCGAATTGTTCGCATGATATGATGTACCTTTCCGAGTATGAAAATGAACAGAATAGTGCCATTCCAACAGAATGATCGAACAGAATTTGATGCTGGTTCTTGTGGGAACGGGCACCCAGGCCTCGCCCGTTTCGTGACTTCACATCGGTCGGGGGCGGGCTGTGCCCCTCACTTTGTCTGAACATTTAGTTGGTGGGGCACTCGTTAGTAACGACCGTACGACCTCGCCACATCGACCAGGGCAAAGATGTTTTCATCCGGTGTATCCCTTCCACACTGATCACCTGTCGAGAGGATGTAACCGCCTCCCTTCCCTGCAGCATCAATACACGCCTTCGCCTCCTGCTCGACATCCTGTACGGAACCGTTCAACATCGTGAGATAGGTATTGACGTTTCCTTTCAGGCAGAATTTGTTGCCGAAGTGTTCCTTCACTTCCGCCAGGTTGACATCTCCACCCGGCGGACGTTCGAGCGGCTCCATAACATTCACATCGGTTTCCCTGTAATTGATCTCCACCAGCATTCTCGATCTGCCGCACGTATGCT
>Ga0214473_10006847_pt1 | contig 13582 bp, 10 predicted proteins | sample RVTome_7_FD_203509 | JGI IMG/M metagenome (GOLD analysis project Ga0214473, IMG submission 203509) | Soil microbial communities from uranium-contaminated site in the Upper Colorado River Basin, Wyoming, United States - RVT98D197 | ecosystem: Environmental > Terrestrial > Soil > Contaminated >...
GCCGACCTCGAGCCGGGGCATGTAAAGCATCTGGGAATGGTGGGCAACTACGGACATCTCAAGTACCGCGGCTTCTCGTGGCAGCCGATTCCCGCGGACCGGGCGGTGCGGGTGGACGTGGAGAAGATCTAGAGGCGGTCGGCGGCGCGGGCGGCCGGCAGGATCAGGAGCGCTGCGCCGAGTCCGCAGGCGATGAGAAAGCCGCCGAGCGCCGCGTAGCTCGAGTCGCCGACGATGAGCCCGGCGCTGCCCGGGCCGATCGCGACACCCACGGCCGAGACGCCCGCGGCGGCGGCCGTCCAGCGGCCGCGCCGATCGAGGGCCGCGGCCGTCCCCAGCAGGTAGGGAAGCGCGAAGAAGAAGGCGAGGCTCCAGGCGAGAAGACCCGCCAGGTAGAGCTCGCGGCTTCCCGCGATCGCCACCATCCAGGTGGATCCCACGTTGGCTCCGAGTCCCGCGGCGAGGAGCGCGGTCCGGCCCCCGCGCGTTCCCAGCAGCGCGGCGATCAGCCCTCCGGCGAGGCCCGCCACGGTGGTGACTCCGAGAGCCAGGCCGACCTCCTGGCGGGAGAAGCCGACGGCGATTCCGATGCGCTCGCTGAAGGCCCAGATCGCCCCCTGAGCGACGGAGAAGAGAAAGATCGAAGCCAGAACAGCGATTCCCAGGAGCTTGCGGGCGGGAAGTCCGCGCTCGGCCGCGCCGCGATCCGGAATCGCCGGGAGCCAGGAGAGGAAGGGAACGCAGAGGATCGAGATGGCGAGGATGGCGCCGAAGCCCCCCGCATGGCCCCACGGCTCGATCGCGTAGGGGAGCGCGACCAGGGCTCCGGCGCCGAGAAGACCGCCGAGGACGGTGGCTCGCGCGAAGAGCCGGTCGGGGTCCCGCACGGACGCCGCGGCGGAGTTGGCGGCGGCGATCGCCGCACCCTCCCCCAGGCCGGCGGCGAGGCGCGCCAGGGCGAAGACCAGGAAGGAGCCCGCCAGCGCGGAGAGCGCGTGTCCGGCGCACGCGATCATCGCGCCTCGGATCGCGAGCGCTCGTCGCGACATCCGGTCGAGGAGCGGCGCCAGGAGGAGGGAGGAGGCGGCGAGCCCGCCGAGCTCGAGGCTGCCGAGAACGCCCGCGCCTGGCTGGTCGAGGCCGAATCCGTCGATCAGCGATCCGATCAGCAGCGGCAGGGCATTCTCGCCCGTGTAGGCCACGGTGAACGCCGCGACGACGGCCAGGAGAAGACGCCGGGAGTCCCGGAGAGTCTCCTGCTTCGCGCCGATCCCGGCAGCGCACCCTCCCTCGACCTTGCTCGAGTCCATGGACGCGGGATTGTAGGCCGGGGGGACGCACCGGGTCACTTCCCCGGCGGCGGCGCGAGCCTCGGGGGAACCGCTCGAAGCCCGACTCGCCAGAGATCCCGGCCGGAAGGCGCGGTATCGTGTCCGACGCAAGCCCCGCCTTCGCTCAGCGAGAGCGGGGTCAAGGGAAAGAGCGAGAAGAGGCGAGGAGGGGAGAGAATGGGCGAGGGTGGCCGAAGTTGAACGCCGAGCACCGGGTCACGTTGAACTGGCATGGCGCCGCGCACTATCACATCCGCTACCGGAGCCTGAAGGCGGTGATCGATCCCCTCTACCACCGCCTCCCCGGCGAGCAACCGCATCTCGACGTCACCAGGGACCATCCCGAGCGAATCGACTACCTCCTCCTCACGCACGGCCACCTGGATCACTCGTGGGATTTCCCCTATCTCGCCGCCAGGCACGGACCCCAGGTCTACGCTCCGGGGGAGTGCCTGCGCGACGTGCAGCGGGAGGCGAAGCGATCGGGCGCTCGGCTCGAGATGCGGTCATGTCATGCTCTCGAGGAGGTCAAGGGGAGGACTTTCGCCGTCTCCGATATCGAAGTCACGCCGTATCAGATCGGGACCGAGGAGATCGACTTCTGGTTCATCCGATCCATGTTCTCGAGGCCCTGGATCCATCGGCGGCCGGCCGCCGTTCCGACCGGCATCCGATGGCTGACCCACCACGTCTTCGGCAACTGCTTCGCCTTCCACTTCCGATTCCCTCCCCAGGGACGGACCATGCTCTACTTCGGCAACCTCACCGGGCAGGTCGAGGAGATGAGCGGAATCGAGCGCGTCGACGTCCTGGCGATTCCCTACTGTCCGGCCAACCAGAAGTGGCTGCTGCAGTCGCACTCCCTGATCGAGCGATTCAGGCCCGGCGTGACCCTGGTCCACCACTTCGACAACTTCATGAATCCCTTCACGCTGTCGAAGTACATGAACCTCGAGAGCTACCGGAGCGCCCTTCGCGAGAGATGCCCCGGGGCAAAGCTCCGCTTCTCGAAGTTCCGTCGCGAGGTCGACCTCGCCGAGATCACGGGCGGCTGAGGGGGGGCGAAGGAGGCCAATCGCCACCCGCGAGAGCGCTCCGGGCCGGGGAGAGCTGCTCCGGGGTGAGGCCGAGGTCCGCGACGTCCGAGGGAAGCGCCCCGTGCACGATCAGCGAGGCCGCGGTCCGCGCGACGGCCGGCGAGGTCTGGATTCCGAAGCCGCCCTGCCCTGCCAGCCAGAAGAATCGCTCGAGGTCGGGGTCCTCGCCGATCACCGGCGAGCGGTCGGCGACGAAGCTTCTAAGACCCGCCCAGCGCCGGCGGATGTAGCGGATCTCGAGGGTCGTCGCGCGCTCGATCCGGGCCACGGCGACCGCCACGTCGTAGTCCTCCGCCGTGGCGTCGCAGGGCTCGGAAGGAGTCTCGTCCGCCGGCGAGGCCAGGATCTGCGCCCCTTCCGGCTCGAAGTAGAACTCCTGGTCGATGTCGATCACGGCGGGCCAGCGGGAGAAATCGCATCCCGGCGGGCCATCGAAGGTGATGGCGGTGCGGCGCAGAGGCGCGAGTCCGATGGGCCGAGCGCCCGCCAGGCGCCCCACCTCGTCGCACCAGGCCCCCGCCGCGTTCACGACCGCGGCGACGCGATGGGTCTCTCCGCCGGCCTCCACCTCCCACGCCTCACCCGCCCGCTCCACCCGCACGACTTCCGCGCGGGTGCGAACCGTTCCGCCGCGCTCGCGCAGCCCGCGGAGAAAGCCATCCAAGAGCCCTGCGACGTCGATCCCCCTCGCCCCCGACTCGAGGAGACCCTCGGCCACGTACTCCTCGCGCAGCACCGGGCAGAGAGAGAGCGCGGTGTCGGCGCCGAGCGCCCGCAGCTCGACGCCGAGCTCCTCTGCGGCCCTGCGCTCCGCCGCCAGGCTCTCCCGCTGATCCTCCCGCCCGATGAAGAGGACGGGCCGCTCGAACACCAGCGGGTAGGGCGCGAATCCAGCAGGAGGCCGCTCGAAGAAGCCGCGGCTCGCCCGGGTGAGACGCCGAACCACGTCGTTGCCGTAGCTCTGCACCAGGATCGCGGCGGAGCGGCCCGTGGTGTGATGGCCCGGAAGCCGCTCGCGTTCCAGCAGGATCACGCGGCCGTGGGCCTGGAGCTCGTAGGCGACCGAGGCGCCGGCGATTCCGGCTCCGATGACGGCGAAGTCATGGCTCGACATGGGACCGAGCTCACTTCCAGATCTCCCGACACACGCGCAGCCAGTTCTCCCCCAGGATTCCCCGGATCTCCCCCTCGGCGTAGCCGCGGCGAAGCAGCTCCTCGGTGACGCGCGGGATCTCCTCCGGCTCGATCTGCCGCATGTCCTGGTAGCCGCTCCCGGGCGGATAGCGGTCGGGCATGCGCGACACGAAGAGCTCGAAGGTCTCGAGATCGTACACGTAGTCGAGGCCGAGACCGACGCGCGCGGGTCCCACCAGGTTGGCGACGTGGTCGATGTGGTCGACGAGGCGCGCCGGCGTCGCCCCCGCCCCCCCGAGGAAACCGGAGAGCCCGGTCATCCCCAGCACGCCGCCCTTCGCCGCGCAGGCCCGGATCTGATCGTCGAAGACGCAGCGGGGATGATCGCAGAGCGCGCGGGCGTTGGTGTGCGAGATGATCACCGGCGACCGCGAGGCCTCGATCGCCTCCATGGTGGTCCGATAGCCGGTGTGCGCGCAATCGACGATCATCCCCACGCGGTTCATCTCGCCGATCAGCTCCCTCCCAAAGTCGGTGAGGCCGGTGTCCTCGGCCACGTGACACCCGCAGCCGACCCGGTTCTTCTCGTTGTAGGCGAGGAGCGCGTGGCGCACGCCGAGCTTGTAGGAGAGGTCGACCCAGGCCGGATCGTCCTCGAAGGGTGCGGTCCCCTGGAAGTGGAAGCCCACCGCGAGCTTCCCCGCCTTCCGCGCCCGCAGCACCTCCTCCACCGACTCCACCAAGGCGCAGGCCTCGGAGCGCTCGCGCAGGAAGCGCCGGTGGTCGGCGATCTGCCGCGCCGCCGCCCCGAAATCCATGCCGTCGATGGCGAGGGTGATCGACGCGAAGTCGAAGCCGGAGCGAGCCAGGCGCGCGAAGAGATCCGCCTTCCGCTCGGGACGCCCCGGGGTGAGGATCGGAAGCGTCATGTCCCAGACCAGGGCGTCCGCGTGCAGCTCCTCGGCCTCCTCAGAGACCTCCCATCGACTCATCGCAGCTCCTTCTCGCCCCGACGCCGCGAGCGGGCGAAGGGATCCTCCACGAAAGGCCAGAGACGCGCGGTGTCGGCGCGCCGCAGCGGAATCGCCGTCATCTCGCCGGGGAGTGCGCCCAGGTCGCCGGCGTAGAGCACCTGCTTGCTGATCGGCGCGAAGCCGGCGTGAAAGTGCTGCGTCGACTTCACCACCAGGATGCGCTTGCGCTCGGGATCGATCCCCACCCCCGAGAAGATCGAAGGGGCGTACGCCTGCCCGCGCCGAGCGGTGAGGACGACGTCGATGCCGCGCTCGGGCGCGCCGCCGGCCTCGCCCCCTGCGTGCACCTTGATCCCCGCCGCAGCGCCGAGCGACATCGGGACCCCGCCCATCGAGTTCTGGAGCTCGTCGCACAGGCCCACCACGGTGGCGTCGACGTCGACGGGATCGCCGGAGGTGGGCCCGAGCTTCCCCCCGATGCGGAGCGCGAGACGCGCTCCCACCCCCGCGTCCTGGCAGATCTCCACCGCCATCGGATCGAAGAGCGGCCCGATCGCGGCGTTCTCGATGCCGCGCTTCCTCATCTCCGCGAGGAAGAAGGTGGAGTCGCTCGGCGCACCGCCCCCGGCGTTGTCCGCGGTGTCGGCGATGGTGATCGGCCCCTCCGCAGCCGCTGCGGCGCGGGTCAGGCACGCGTCCATCGTCTGGGTGCGCTCGCGTACGGCGTCCCGCATGGAGAAGAACTTCCGGCCCATCTCCTCCGCGAGCCGCGCGCCGCGGCCCGCGTCGCCGTCCGTCACCACCACCATCGTCGCGCCGAGATCGGGAACGTCTCCGTAGGGGAAGCCGTGGCCGAGCCAGACGTTGAGGATTCCCTGCTGGCCTTCCAGGGCGGTGAACTCGTCGACGAAGCTCCGCATCGGCTCGCTGGTGGTGGGGAAGAGGCCGATCATGCGGCAGGCGAAGGTCGAGACGACCGGCTTCACCTTGCCCTCGGCCGCGTCGGCGAGCATCGCGAAGAGGTCGAGCATCCGGTTCATCACGTCGACGTGCGGGTACTCCTTGTAGCCGACCAGCGCCGTCGCCTGCTCCACCATCCGAGCCGTCACGTGACAGTGGAGGTCGAGCTCCGCTCCCACCGGAACCTCAGGGCCCACCAGCTCGCGCGCGCGGGTCAGGATGTCGCCCTCGCAGTCGTCGTAGCCCTCGGCCACCATGGCGCCGTGGAGCATGAGCAGGACGGCATCGACGGGCAGGGCCGCCTCGAGATCCGAGAGGAGCTCGTCGCGGAGCTCCTCGTAGAAGGCCCGCGGTGTCGGCCCCGCCGGCTGGGCGAAGGCGAAGAGCCCCTCCGCCACCTCCCAGCCGCGCTCGGACGCGAGCCCACCGAGCAGCGCCCGGGCGCCGCGGACCGCCGGCGGGTCCTGCTCGCGCGGATCCGAGCGGCGGACGAGCAGCGACTCCTTCCACAGGTTCGGCCCGGCGGGAACCGGGGAGAAGGTGTTGGTCTCCGTCGCCAGCATTCCCAGGAACATCCGTCTCATCAGGCCTTCCTCCGCCGCTCGAGACCAAGCGACCGGGTCTCGAGCGCGATGCCGCACCCCGGTGGAAAACATCATACCTTCGGTGCCATCTTCCGTCATACTGAGGGGACCTCGAGAAGACTCGAGAAGGGAAGGAAGGCCGATGAAGAGAGAAGCCGTGTCTGCTGCGCTGCCCGCGCCCATCACCGAGGCTCCGAGCAAGGAGGAGCTGGCGAGCCGTCTCGCCAAGGTGCAGGACCTGATGGAGAGGCAGCGGCTCGACCTGTACGTGAGCTTCGACCCGGTCAACGTCTACTACCTCACCCATTTCGCCAACAACGTCCACGAGCGGCCGTTTCTCCTGCTGATCCCCAGGCGAGGAAGGCCGACCATGGTGGCGCCGCTGCTGGAGACCAGCCACGTGAGGGCGCGGGCGCTCTGCGACCTCGACTACGCCACCTACTACGAGTTCCCGGCGCCGCAAGGCGAGAACTGGTACGACGTCTACCGCGCGCTCATCGACCCGGGCGCGCGCGTGGGGGTGGAGCCGGCGATGCCGGTCGGGATCTACCAGCGGACGCCGGGGGAGACGGTGGTGACGGACGTCATCGACGAGGTGCGCCTCGTCAAGTCGGACTACGAGATCGGCCGAAACGTCCACGCCTGTCGGGTGATCGAGCTCGGGCACCAGAAGCTCCTCGAGATCTGTCGGCCCGGGGTCATCGAGGGGATGATCTACGCCGCGGCCTCCCAGGCGATGATGGCCCGCATCCTGGGAGACATCCCGCATGCCAACATCGTCGTCACCAGGGCGGTCGCCGCGGTCTGGCCGCCGTCGCTCTCGCACGATCCCCACCTGGTTCCCACCTTCGGAACCACGATGGAGAAGGGCGGACCTCACGTCAGCATCGTCTTCGCCCAGGTGGACGGATACGGCGTCGAGATCGAGCGAACCTTCTTCCTGGGCTCGGTCCCCGAGCCGGCGAAGGCCCCCTTCGAGGCGATGCTCGAGGCGCGGGCGCGGGCCTACCAGCTCGCCCGGCCCAGCGCCGTGATGAGCGAGATCGATACCGCCGTCCGCAGGGTGATCAAGGACCGCGGCTACGGAGACCGCATCCTCCACCGCACCGGCCACGGGCTCGGCATCACCGGCCACGAGGCGCCCTACCTCGCCGAGGGTTACGACCGCGAGCTCGAGGCGGGCATGCTGATCAGCATCGAGCCGGGAATCTACATCCCCGGGCAGGGAGGCTTCCGCCACTCCGACACCGTCCTGGTGACCGACGAGGGGTGCGTCTCCCTGACGCGCGCTCCCGAGACGCTCGAGGAGGTCACGATCCCGCTCTGAGCGCACGGGGCGAGCCGCCGCGTCCCCGACCCGAACAAGGAGTGAGAGTGCCTGAGGGTGCCGTGACCGTGCGGAGCGGGAGGCCTTCGATCGCGATCGTCGGAGCCGGCAAGGTGGGAACCGCCCTCGGCGCGCTCGCGGTCCGGGCCGGCTACCGGGTGGCCGCGGTCGCGGGAAGGAATCGCGAGCGCGCCGAGGAGGCCGCCCGTCGGATCGCTGCGGACGTGCCGGTTCTTCCCGCGCGCGAGGCGGCCGGCCGAGCGGGTCTGGTCCTGCTCACGGTGCCCGACGACGCCATCGAAGCCTCGTGCCGCGAGCTCGCGGCCGCCCGCGCCTTCACGCGCGGAAGCGTGGTCGCCCACTGCTCGGGAGCACTCAGCAGCGAGTGCCTGGCCCCGGCCCGCCGGGAGCTCGGCTGCCGGGTCGCCTCCTTTCATCCCCTGCAGAGCTTTCCCACCGTGGAGGCGGCGCTCCAGAGTCTCCCCGGCAGCTACTGCTTCGGCGAGGGCGACGAGATCGCGCTCGCCGCGCTCGAGGCCCTGGCCGCCGCGATCGGCGCTCGCTGGGTGAGGATCGAGACCGGGCACAAGGCCCTCTACCACGCGGCGGCGGTCGTGGCGTGCAACTACCTGACCAGCCTTCTCGACGCGGCGCTGCGCGTGGCGGAGAGCGCCCGCATCGAGCGCGGGACCGCATGGCGGGCCCTCGAGCCGCTGATCCGCGCGACCCTCGAGAACGTCTCGAAGCTCGGCACCGAAGCGGCGCTCACCGGGCCGATCGCGCGCGGCGACCTCGGAACGGTCGCGACCCACCTCGCGGCCCTCAGCGAGCATGCGCCCGAGCTATCCGATCTCTACCGCGCCCTCGGAAGCTGGACGGTGGGTCTCGCGCTGCGAAAGGGCTCGATCGACGAGAAGGGCGCCCGCACCCTGCTCGAAGCGCTGGCGGCGGAGAAAGGTCGCTAGCACCCGACGGGCACTCCAGCGATCGAGACGCCGATCGCTCGCGAACCGCGTCAGTCGGAGATCCGGGCGCCCCCCACCCGCTCGAAGAAGGGGGCGAGAGTCGCTTCGTCCAGGGTCTCCGCCGCGAGCAGCGCCTTCGCGCCCTCCTCGAGGACGTCCTTGTGCGCCTCGAGCACGCGCCTCGCCCGCTCGAAGGCCGTGTCGACGATGCCCATCACCGCCCGGTCGATCGCCCGAGCGGTCTCCTCGCTGTAGGTCCGCCCGCCGAGCACGGCACCGCCATTGGCGAGGAAGCTCGGCCTTCGCTCCTCGAAGGTCGCGTTGCCGAGCTCCGGCACCATGGCGTAGTGGGTCACCATGCTGCGCGCGATGTCGGTGGCCTTGGCGAGGTCGTCCGAGGCACCGGTGGAGAGGTGCCCGTAGATCACCCACTCCGCCGCACGCCCCCCGAGCAGCACGGCGAGCTTCACCTCCAGCTCCTCGCGCGTCATCAGGAAGCGGTCCTCGATGGGGCGCTGCAGGGTGTAGCCGAGCGCTCCGATGCCGCGTGGGATGATCGAGACCTTGTGGACCGGATCGGTGCCGGGCAGCGACGCCGCGACCAGCGCGTGTCCCATCTCGTGGTGGGCGACGATCTCCCGCTCGCGCGAGTTGAGCAGCCGGTTCTTCTTCTCGAGGCCCGCGACCAGGCGTTCGATGGCGGCGGTGAAGTCCGCGAGCGAGACGTTTTCGCCGTCGCGGCGGGTCGCCACCAGGGCGGCCTCGTTCGCCAGGTTGGCGAGGTCCGCACCGGTGAATCCGGGCGTGAGAGCGGCGATCTGCTCGAGATCGAGCCCCGGTGCGAGCTTGATCCGCTTGACGTGGACCTCGAGAATGGCGACGCGTCCGGGCTTGTCGGGGCGGTCGACCAAGACCTGACGGTCGAAGCGCCCGGCGCGCAGCAGCGCCGGGTCGAGCACCTCGGGGCGGTTGGTCGCGCCGAGGAGCACGATGCCAGAGCTCGGATCGAAGCCGTCGAGCTCGACGAGGAGCTGGTTCAGGGTCTGCTCCTTCTCGTCGTGTCCACCAAAGCCCCCCGGCCCGGGGCCGCGGGCCCGGCCGAGGGCATCGAGCTCGTCGATGAAGATGATGCACGGCGAGTGGGCTCGGGCCTGCTCGAAGAGATCGCGCACGCGGGCGGCCCCCACGCCGACGAACATCTCGACGAACTCGGAGCCCGAGATCGAGAAGAACGGCACCGCCGCCTCGCCCGCGACCGCGCGGGCCAGGAGCGTCTTGCCGGTGCCGGGAGGTCCGACCAGCAGGATCCCCTTGGGCATGCGCGCGCCCAAGCGCCCGTGGAGCACCGGGTCCCTCAGGAAGTCGACGACCTCGGTCAGCTCGGCCTTCGACTCCTCGACCCCGGCGACGTCCTCGAAGGCCACCTTGGTGTCGCTCTCGACGTAGACGCGGGCCTTGCTCTTGCCGATCGCGAGGAGCCCGCCGCCGCCCATCTTTCCGGCCATCCGCCGCATCAGGAAGACCCACACCGCGAAGAAGAGCGCGATGGGCAGGACCCAGGAGAGGAGCGTGGGCAGGAAGGTGTTCTCGGGGACGCTCGAGAGCTCGATCCCCTTCCCCTCGAGCCGGTCCGCCAGGGTCGGATCGAAGCGGTGGGTGATGAAGCGGGTCTTGCCGCCGCTCTCCGGCTCCTTCAGCTCACCCTCGATGGTGTCCCCCCGCATCACCAGGCTCTTGATCCGCTCCTGGTCGACCAGCTCCTCGAAGCGGCTGTAGGGGATGCGCTCCACGCTCCTGTAGTTGACCCAGAGGTCGTGCAGCGTGACGACCCCGAAGACCGCCAGCATCACGTAGAGGAGGGTGAAGTTGGGGCGCTCCCGCATCGCCTCGATCGGCTTGGCGGCGTCGCCCAGGGGGCGTCGCGGTGCGCCGCGGCCCCTCTCGGCGCGATCGCTCGCGGACGGGCGGGCGCGATTCTCGATCGGATCCAGAGCGCTCAAAGCGGTTTCTCCTTGGCGCCAGGCCAGCCGGGGGAGAGCAACTTTGGAAAGCATAGCGGCGCGCGGAGCACTCGGGCCTCTCGAGCCGTCTGCGAGCCGCTCTCTCGGGGCGTCCCGCCGGACCCGCTTTCGGAGGATCGGAGCGGAGCCTCCGGCACGGTTCTCTGTCGGACGGGCCGGATTCGATCGACTCCCCCGGGGATGAGGGGCATTCTCTGCTCCTCGACCGCCAAACGGTGTCAGAATGTATGGGTGAGGCTCCGGTGAGACAGGCCGGATCCTCGGAGAGGGAGATGAGCGAGTCGACTGCTGAGCTGGAGGTCCGCAATCCCGGCGAGGCCGACGAAGGGCAGCTGCTCGAGCTCCTGCGCAGGGCCTTCGAGCGCTGGCCGCAGTTCGAGATCCCGGTATCGGCGATCGAACATCTCCGCTGGAAGCTGAGCAGCGACCCGGCTGCCGTCCAGCACAGCTGGGTTGGCGCGATCGACGGCAGGATCGTCGTCATGCTCCTCAGGATCCTCCGCAGAGTCCGGGTGCGGGGCCGGGACCACCTCGCCCGAGACGGCGTGGATGCCGCGGTCGATCCCGACTACCAGGCGCGGGGGCTCTACAGCGCGATGCTCGACGAGTGCAAGAAGCGCCCGCAGTACCGCGAGGTCGACTTCGGCATGTCCTTCAGCTCGAACGCGAGATTGCAGCGCCGCGACCAGCGCAAGGGAAGCAGGCCGCTCGGCAACCCCGTTCAAGTGCTCCACAAGCCATGCCGCGCACGCGCGATCGCGGCGCGACGCCGAACGAAGTACGGCTCGCGCCTGCCGGCCCCGCTGGCGGTGCTCAGGATCAAGCTCGCGACCGCCATCCACAGGCTCGGACACCGGCCCTACTGGAGGCCGGTGAGGCTCGCCTGGTCGATCAGCACTCTGGAGCGGTTCGATGAGCGCATCGACGGCTTCTTCGACGAAGCCGCCCGGCCCTTCGACTTCCTGGTGGTGAAGAGCAAGGACTACCTGAACTGGCGGTACTGCGAGCCCGCCGGCGGGCGCTTCACGGTGCGGGTCGCGGAGCAGGAGGCGAGGCTCCTCGGATACCTGGTGCTCAAGATCAGCGAAGGCGACGCCTACATCGCCGACCTGATGGCGCTGCCCGACCGGCTCGACGTGGTGCGGTCCCTGATCGAAGACGCCCTTCGGCTCTCCCGCGAGGCCCGCGCCGAGCTGGTGAGCTGCTGGATGGTCGCGCGGCACCCGTACAACCCCATCCTTCGCAGGTATGGATTCGTCGACTCGCGGATGGACCCCCGGTTCGTGCGCAAGCCGGTGGAGGAGGATTCCACGCTCCTCGACTTCCTGGACGACGCTACCACCCGGATCCACCTCGTACACGGGGACTCGGACTGGATCTAGACCTGGCGCCCGTCCCACAGGGGGCAGGATCCGACTCGCCGACCGAGCTTGCCCCTCGTCGACGAATCGAAGGAAGGCGCGGACCGGACTGTCCCCCACCTCCTCACGTCGTATCATCTGACCACGATCGATCGCGAAGATGACCTGCCGGCCGGAGAAGCCTATGACCCGACTGCGCGCGTGATCCTTCGGGAAGGAGCAGCCATATGGTTTTCACGGCCCGCAACTCGCTCTGCGTGCTGATCCCTGTTCTTCTCCTCGGTTGCGTTGTCGGCCAGGTCGGAAGGGAGCTGGCGCCGCCTGGCCCGCTGGACCATTGGCCGACCGACGGCTGGCAGATTTCGACTCCCGAAGCGCAGGGCATGGATTCGGAGTTGCTGGCCCAAGCGGTCGAATTCGCCCTGGAAGAGGATTTCTCCGTTCACAGCCTGCTCGTGGTGCGAAACGGATACCTGGTGGCAGACGCCTACTTCTACCCGTTCGCGGCCGACACCAAGCATGACCTCGCCTCCTGCACCAAGAGCGTCTCTTCGACGCTCGTCGGAATCGCGATCGATCAGGGCTTCATCGAATCGGTGGAGGAGCCGGTCCTCGGGTTCTTCCCCGAGCGAAGCGTCGCGAACCTCGACGACGGGAGGAAGGCGATCACGCTGGAAGACCTTCTCACCATGAGGAACGGATGGGCCTGCGAGTCGAGGGACGGCGAGGTCACGCTCTTCCAGATGATGGCGAGCCCTGATTGGACCCGGTTCATGCTCGATCTTCCCATGATCGAGGAGCCGGGCACCCGCTTCGAGTACTGCAGCGGCGGGTCGCATCTGCTCTCCGTGATCATCCGACAGACGACCGGCATGACCGCCCTCGCCTTCGCCCGCAAGAATCTCTTCGACCCGCTCGGCATCCGCGAGGTGGAATGGCCGCGCGATCCCCAGGGAATCGACAACCGCGGATGGGGCGACCTGCGCATGAAGCCGCACGACATGGCCAAGCTCGGCTTGCTCTACCTCAACGGGGGCCAGTGGGATGGCGAGCAGCTCCTCTCCGCCAACTATGTCGCCGCCGCGACGAGCGGGCACGCCCAGGTCGGAGGACGCGGCTTCTTCGACGCCTACGGCTATCAGTGGTGGGTAAGCTCGAAGGGCTTCTACAGCGCGCGGGGAAGGGGCGGGCAGTACATCTTCGTCGCCCCGGCACAGAACATGGTGGTGGTGCTGACCGGGGGCGAGGCGCTGCTTCGGCTGGGCGCGGATATCGCGCTCGCGGACAGCGAGGGGGTGGAGCTGCCGATCGGGCTGGACGGCGCCTACCGGATCGCTCCCGGCAGGTTCGGGATCCCCGCCGCGCTGAAGGGATGGTGGGAGCGGGACGACCTCTTCGTCGTGAACATGAACGAGATCGGCAACATCAACCACTGGAGGATCGAGGTGGCCTTCCAGGGCGACGAAGTCGAAGTCTCGATGCAGGACGCCACCGGCCTCGGCGGGGCGGAATTCGGCGGCCGGCTCGGGGAATGAGAGCGGCGCGTGTGCGCTTCGAGAGGCGGCATCGACCCTTCCAGCACGGTTGACCGGGATCGGGAGAGCCTCCGCCCGTTCCGGGCGGGTCTCTTCTTCGCGGGCGCGAACGGCATCACCTGGATGGTGGGCATCGGCTCGCCGATGGTGCTGATGGCCGAGAAGCTCGGCGCCGACGCCTCGCAGATCGGGCTCGCCTCGGCCTTCGTCTTCCTGGTGCTGCCCGTGCAGGTGCTGGCCACCTCGACCCTCTCGCGCCTCGGCTACCGGCGACAGATGGTCCTGGGCTGGGG
>Ga0214473_10006848_pt1 | contig 13582 bp, 11 predicted proteins | sample RVTome_7_FD_203509 | JGI IMG/M metagenome (GOLD analysis project Ga0214473, IMG submission 203509) | Soil microbial communities from uranium-contaminated site in the Upper Colorado River Basin, Wyoming, United States - RVT98D197 | ecosystem: Environmental > Terrestrial > Soil > Contaminated >...
TTATTGATATATGAAAGTTATCTATTTGATTATTGTAATTGTGAGTAATCTCGCTAACTTACTCTTTTTTTGCTATTTCTATTGAAATTAACGAATGAGGCTCAAAAGTAAAAACAAAAGAATTATTTTTAATCTCAAATTCTCTATGAGTAACCTTTACATTATCTGCTTTTTTCTCATTAGTAGCATCAACAGATGGCCCATTTAATGTCCACGCATCAGCTTTATCAGATGGCAAGAAATCTTTTATTTCAATCGAAGATGTTATAGCTTCTTCCATATTTTTGTTTATTATCATCAAATAGATTTTATCCCCTTTAGTACTCTTACTTGCATTAACTGATAGATACGGTATGTGCGTATCAGGAGGGATATATTGCTCAAGCTTCACATCTTTAAAGAATGCCTTGCCTTTTAATGGACCTTTATTGCCTATCCTCCGAGCTATCACATCCACAGAGGTAGCATCCGATAAAGTTTTATATACAACTTCTACATGTTGCCAATCAGCGGTTCCTGTAATTTTGGGTGTAGCAGCCGCTGATTGTGTTTTATCCCAACCTCTACTGTCCACAATCTCAAAACATACACCTTCTTTATCAATCAACTCCTCTGTTCTGATATAGCCTGATAACTTGTAATATGTATGGGACTGAACCTTTGCTCGCTTTATCGAACCATAATAGTTGAAATTTTCAGGATTCTCAAAATCTAATTCCAATAATCCATCTTTTGCTTTTACATTTACCCCAAGAAAATTGAGTATCTGCCATTTTTCGCCAAGTAAGTTCTTTTTTACGGTATTCCCGCCTCCTATCCTTTCAAGCATTGTTTTAATAAACTTTCTCATATAAGGCTCATATTCACTTATATCATACGCCCCGCTCTTTACTTTTATCTCTATCATCACCTCTCCGAAATGTTTATCATAGAGTTCAAAAACATAATAATTAGGACGCTTAATATAATTTATTGGTTTCTGATAATTATGCTTTATATAATCATCTTCCGACCTTATCATACCGAAGTAATCATTAGAAAAGTGCCAGTAATTAGCCACTTGTATTTTATGTTCAGGTTTCATGAAAATTCTAAGAAGCTCAGCAGTTATTAAAGCTGTCCCAAGAGAATGCCGATATGGTACTGTTTCACCTTCGCCGCCAATATAACCATTGAACTCGGTGACAGCTATATAGACATCATTTCTCCCTGTATTTTTTTCTATAAGTTTCAGAACATTATCTATGAATTTTTCACTATATACTATCGGAGACCCAAGAGCGACTTTATATAGTTCTTCAGCTTTAAGTTCTTTATGAAGCGAATAAATATTCATATCATGAGGCGGATAAATATGTAACACTACAAAATCTACTTTATTGCCTGCTTTATCTAAGGCTAAACTGTTCCACCATTCCTCACCAAAACCCAGCCCAAGCTGGACAGACGGGTCAACCTTTTTCATTACCTCTTGATATAGAAGATATTTTGTGGCATACTCTTTAGGGTTTTTAATACCCCAGACAAATAACTCATCTCCAAGTTCAAAATATTTAACTCCGTATGGCCCTGGATGCCCGTTTTTAGCCCTTTCTTCTGCCCATGGGTGTTTTCCATCACACGGTGCATTCAAATACTCAACTAAATCTGCTGCATCCTGTTCATTGCCAGTAAAATAGCTTATCATAAAAAGTGGTTCTGCACCAATTTCCTTAACTGTTTTTAAAAACTCATCCATACCAAATAAAAATTGTTTTCTTTTTTTACCAATTGTATCCTTCCAATTAAAGTAATTCCCAGTATAAAAGCGAATAATAGATACACCTGCATTTTTTGCTAACTCTATAACTTCCTTAACAGACTCATTTTTTTTAGGATTCCAGATGCCGGCGCCATAATCTGCACGGCTATAATCATAGCTTCCCATAAGGTTAGAAAGGAGAAAATTATTTCCTAACACTCTCTTATTTACTTGCCCGACTTCACTATTAACAAAGACTGTTATAACATTATTTTCAATATCTTCGGCAATTGCACAATTAATCGCATGTGAAACACTAAAGAAAATTATCAAGATAACTAACAGGCTATTTTTAACCATGACTAAACCTTTTAAATAGTCAAAGATGTTTTGTTATTAATTTTTGACAAAAGCAACTTCACCGGGTCTTTTATTTCAAAAGGAAGGATTAAATTTAATGTGGAATAATATTGCTCAGAAATATAATTGCTTATTAAAACGAGAAAAATTATAATTCCAAACGCGAGATAAATAAATATCATAAGATAATTGAAATATATCAATTGTCCTGATATGAGAAAAATAGCCATACACATAGACGAAATAAAAGTAAAAATAATCTCTCTCTTGGGAATTTTTATTTGAAGCGATTGCTTCAGCACGTAATACGCATAAATACCAGTCATCACGGAAGACAACAATCTTGCAAGAGCAACACCTATTATATTTAACCATTGAGTAAAGAGAAAGAGAAAAGATATCAAAAGTATTGACTCTACTAATGTAACTTTTACACGGTCAACAGAAGGATTTAAGATAAAAATTGCTCTCCCTATCGGACCCCAAAAGAATGTAACAAGGATAACCAACGTTAAAATTATAGCGGGGACAACAGCCTCTTTATATGCATGTCCAGCAATAAAATCGATTAAAAATGGGCTCAGTCCTATTAAAAGAAAAATACCAGGAAAAATAACGCACGACATCAGAGGGAATAAATGGGATACCTTGTCTGCTAAAATGTTTTTATCATCTCCTACTTTTGAAAGGGATGAGGTCATAATCCTATCAAAGGATGAATGTATCGTGCACAACATATCATATATTTTTTTTGCAATATAATATATTGCCATTGACGATGGTCCAAGAAATGTTGCAACAATCCATTGATCTCCCTGTGATCTCGCATACATTAAATAACTTTCCAGATAAAAAGGGAAAGAAATTAAACCCCTAAGCGGATAGAATTTCGGTAAGCCTTGGAATAAAAAATCCTTTAGAAAATAAACCGCAATGATTGCTGACACTAAATCGGCTAAAACTAAACCCACTACCAACCCTTTTAATCCTTGTATCAAATATAAGGACACCGTAAGTATTGCTTGAATACATACCTGGGTAATTGTTAACGTAGATATTTTGTTAAAACGTGAAGTAGACCATAATAAATAATTTGAAACTACAAATGCTCCCTGAAAAAAGAATCCAATTGACATAATGCGTAAAAGATTTGAATAGGAAGGGGTGTGAAAAACTAAAATAGAGATGCTTCTTGAAAATATATAGGTGCAAAAACAAAACAATAAAATTCCAAATACATTAATGATAAAACCTGTAAATATCAAACTCTTCGCCTCTTCATAGTTTTTCTTTAATTTTGAAGGAACCAGTTTAACGAATGTCGGCAATATTCCGAAATTAAAAAATAGTGTTGACATCGAACCGATCATCAAATAAACAGGAATAAAAGATAATTCATCTTTGGACAAATATCGGGCATAAAAAGCAAGTACTGGTATAGAAATAAATTTTGTTGCAAAATTTGCAGTAGATAATTGCATCACATTAAATAATGCCGAACTTTTTCCCCTGGCCATATTAAGGCTATTTGTTATACGATTCAGAAAAGGTATTTTTGACATTATCTACCACACATCTCCGCTTTTTCTAATAAGGGGACTACCATAGGTCTCTATAAGTTATATAGGTTACATCTCTTTTCCCTGAGACATAATTAATTATTTCGCTTAGTGCCTGCTTTATTGTTTCTCCAGATCGTATTTTCTTATGGAATGCAATGTAATGTGTGCTTAATATGAATACACCATTAACCGAATGACAAAAGTCTAATTCTGCCTTTAAAACATTAAGGTCAGTGCTCGGATAAAGCAAGTAATATTCAATTTCCTTATGAGTTCCAGCATCGATTACAAAGGGATATCGTGAGTTACCATTTTTTATCTTCCATTTAAGTCTTCTCATTGCATTTAAATAGTTACTTAAATGAAAAGGGCGTTTACTGGGTCTCCAAAATGATGGGGAACCAATTAAATTCATTTTGTTTTTTGCTACAGCTTCTATCCCCTCCTTGGAAATCATGTTACTAGGGGGCACGAAAGTATTTATATTGTATGAAAGAAGATTTTCCAAATATGTTTTTCCATGTCTGGTTTTTTCAAACAGATCATCTGTTTGAATATAATACTCTGGTATTTCATTGTTGTGATAAATATGTGTATATCCATGCATTGCAACATCTAAAGAACCATTATGAATACCTTCCTTGAGAAAAGAAACGAGTTCGGGATTAGTACCTAAAGGTATTTGTTTGTTCCTGTCCTCATATTTGACATTAAAAAAATCACCTGGAATCATGAAAGGCGTTACAGACAAGCATACCGGTATTTCCCCTTTTATATACCTGTAACAAAGTTCTAACTCATTCACGCTGGTTAAAGCGCACGTATCGTCATCCCTGATTATGAATTTCATGAAGATTCCAGATGATCAGATATTTGCTGAATAACTACTGCATGCATTGAACAGATACTTTAGAAAATCAACGGGTTTAAGACTGACTGCTTTTTCTCTGGCATTTTTACCCATCTGAGGTATTCTGGATTTATTTTCTATAAACCATTTTATCAGCATCTTCAGTCTCGCGATATCAAAAGGATCATAGATAAATCCATCTTTCCCTTCATCAATATATTCCGCAAACCCACAGTGGCTCGAAATGATAACAGGAAGACCACATGCCATTGCTTCCATTACTGTACCAGGACCACTATCAGAAACAGACGAAGCTATGAAAACATCGGCATTGTTGTACGTATCTAAAGTACTTTCGACAAAGCCGGTAAACTCAATTTTTTTGGTATTTTTATGGTATTCTTTTACTATTCTTTTGACATCACTATCCATCCTGCCTGCAATAACCAGCCTTCCATCTATATTGTCTGTTTCATTTAATTCACGCCATGCTTGAAGCAGTAGAGGAATTCCCTTAATTAAGTTTAAATGACCTAACGTCATAAAAATAACTTCGCGGGGTTTTTTATTTTTCTTGTTAGGAACAAAGATTTTGGTATCGATTCCAATGCTATTTTCTAACATGATCAAATCTTGCTCATGTATACCATTTGAAACATATGTATTAAAAACAAATTTTGATCTTACAAGAAGTACAACTTTGTCTGAATCTTTAAAAGTATCACTTACTCTCTTAACCCTTGTTTTGTTTGTGTAAATACAACGGTCTGGCAAATTATATTTCTGTTGGATTTTTTTCACGACATTACAGTTAAAATTAGGATGTGCAATCGTTGCCAAGGTAAAAACATAAAGGTTTAGCTCTTTTGACTTTTTTATGACGTGTGGGACAACGGCTTTTAAATTCAGTAATAAATAAGCTGAACCCTTTTTTATTCGTTTGGACACAAAAATATCAAAGATATACTCTTTTATTAATCGTTGTGGGAAGTTACGAAAAATCAGATTTATATACTGAGAGAGCTTATATATAAATTTTACTAAAAAATATTTATTAAGGCTTTCAATATACAAGTCAGGAATTTCAACACCGTTATCATAATCAATACAGTATACTTTCTCTAAGACACCTTTATCAAAGAAGTATTTTGCGATATTATAATGAAAGTTATCAGTGGAACTCCCTCTTTTTGTAGAAAGGTAGCCGAAAACAACAATTATAATCTTCTTATCTGACATCAAATAATTTCTTCATTCCAATATATATCTATTTAAACAATATGTTCATTCTTTTGGACGGGCATTCCAGTATATACTCCTGCCCTATCTATCTACATTCTTCGTTACAACAACTCCCTAAATATATTGCCACTCATAGTTTCATACTCTTTCAAAAAATATTTGGAATGCGCCTTTGCTTCCGTTCAGTATTGATTCATTATTCAAAATATAATCAATATTATAATTGTAACATTTGCTTCTCTTGGCAATCATTGTTATTTCAAATTTATATTGTTTTAATATATTAAATAGAAACACAACATCATCTTTTTTCATGATATGCGGATGTATTTCTATAAATAATTTCAGAGGTCTATCTTTTTTCAATGTTTCAATCATTCCTCTAATTATCTTGTCCTCGTACCCTTCAACATCCATCCTAATGAGAGCAGGATATTTTTTATCTTTCAAAAATGTGTCAATTGTAAGAATAGTTACATCTATGGTTTTTTCAGAACCCTGTGCATCAAAAGCAACCATTGAATGCCAATTTGATTTATTAGATATATATAGTTTCTCTATTCCGTTTTTATCTCCTATGGCAAAATTGAATACTTCTATATTTTTATACCCATTAATGGATATATTCTTTTTTAGAATTTCGAAATTCTGAGGTGCCGGCTCAATAGCATATATTTTCCCGTTATCACCAACGAGCCTTGCTTCCATCAATGCATAATAACCTATATTTGCGCCAATATCTATAACAACATCATCTTTTTTCACTGCTCGATATATATAATTAGTAGCTCCTGCCTCTCTGATATCATTAAAGACTAACTCTTTTGATATCCCTTCATCTCTAAGATTTAAAATCATTTTACTGCCTTGAATATTTTTCTGGAAAAAACCATTTTTAGATTTAATTTTTAATAAATTATAATACAAATTATTTTTGACAGAAATATTCTTTCTTTTACAGTAATTAAATATCCTTTTTACGAAACCAGCCTCATTTAAAATCAATTTATTTGTGTGAATGATATTTTCTTCATCTCCGATAAGTTCTTTAAGTATATTTAATAAATTTTCTCTTCCTTTAATGTCCTTATTCTTTATATCTTCTAATTTATCAAGAACATTATTGGGAACTCCCTGAGATTTTAAAGATTCTAAGGACTGTTCAGATATTTTGTAGCTTGTAACAAAATCCCCCAAATTTACTTTTTTTAACACCATCATCCTTCTCCAATCATTGTATTCACGTAATATTCAAAAACTATATAGCATCCTTACGGCAAAACTTTCATTTTCAGAATCAATAGCAAAAAGAGTTCATTTCACTAACAAATAGATTGTCCTAAATAATAGTATCTATTTTTTTCTAAGCACATATAACTGCTGGTAATTATAATCTCCGAAATTTGGTAAAAGGCTGGCTAAATAATCTAATTTTTCATCAAAAATGTTTTCATTTTTTTGAATTGCATGCAAATAACACCTGGATATTAACATATATGTACTTCCAAAATTATCTATTTTTTCAATATCAAAATATTTAGTAATAAAATTTTCAAACTTACTTTTCTTAAAAAAAAGATTGTGCCACACAACTTTTATAGGATCCAGATTAAATTTTTTCCTGATTTCATTGATTTTTGTTAAATTATCAATAAAACCTTCTAACATTAAAAATAATCCATCGCTTTCCAGTTTATCTTTAATATATGTTATAGCTCTTTTCTGATTATCCCAAGTTCCAAGATTTATTAAACATCTTTCGGTAATAATAACATCATATTTATCTTTTATAGAATCTTTATCTAACACATCTCCATACATAAACTCAACTCTTCCTTTTATTGAAGATTGCTTATTCTTCAGCAGTGTATTAGCATTATCTACCATTTCTTTTGAATAATCCATACCACATATATTTAAATTATATTTTTTGGCGAAATTTACAGTTGAATAACCGTTTCCACACCCAATTTCAAGTACATTTATATTTGACTTTAAATACGTAGCAACAGCTTCTATTTCTAATCGTCTTAAATTTTCATCCTTTAAAGTATTACCCATTTCATTATTACACTTTTTCCTAAATTCGAGTGCTTTTTTATCCCAATATTTTTTTATCTTGTCAATCTTTTTCATTTTTATCCTCTTTTAAATATCTATTTAATTTTTCAGCAATTTCTCTTATTTGTTTCTTTTTTAGAGAATAATATAAAGGTAAGGTAATCACGTTATCTGATACATAATCTGTTTTTTCTAAGGTAGTGCTAAGTTCATTATAAATAGTGAATCTATGCGCAGCAGGATAATGTACACTGGTCTGTATGCCAGCCTTTGCAAGTTTTTGTCGAACCTTATCTCTCTTCTTAAAATCACTATTTTTCAGTACTATCGGAAAAATATAGTTTGATGAACCAAATTTATTATCCTTGTATGGAATTATAATTGTATTCATTTTAGCAAGTTCTTCTAAATAATACTCACGCAATTTTTTTCTTTTTATTGTGTCCCCTTCGAGTTTTTTTAGTTGAACTAATGCTAATGCAGCCCGTATATCATCTATTCTATAGTTATAACCCAATTCCAAAACATCGTAATCTGCCGAGTGGCCCCTTGCTCTGTCATAAGAAAGACTGGTCATTCCATGGGACCTTAAAAGTCTTGCTTTTTCTGCCAAAGCATCATCGTTTGTTACAATCATTCCGCCTTCAGCACAAGTAATATTTTTGTTAGAAAAAAAACTAAAACAACCAATCACACCTATTGTTCCCAATTTTTTACCTTTGAAATCAGAATTTGGCGAATGAGCCGCATCTTCTATAACAGAAAGATTGTAACGTTTTGCAAGCTTCATAATTGCGTCCATATCACAGGCAAAACCACCATAATGCATTACTATAATCGCTTTTGTTTTAGGTGTTATCTTTTTTTCGATATCAACAGGATCAATTGAAAAATTGTCAACACTCGTTATATCTGCAAAAACAGGCATTGCATTTACATATCTTACAGAATTTACTGTTGCAACAAATGTTAAAGATGGCACGATAACTTCGTCCCCCTCTCCAATCCCTAAAACTTTTAATGCTAAATGTAACGCTGCGGTACAATTTGTTACAGCCACTGAGTTTTTTACATTGAGGAAGCTGGCAAACTCTTTCTCTAAACGCTTGGTATTTGGCCCCATAGATATCCATTTTGAATGAAGTGTTTTCAAAACAGCTCCATCCTCTACCCTGCCATAATTCAAATCAAACAGTGGTATCCTGAAATTCATTTTTTAATTCAGTCCTTATTGGAATATAAACTATCTATTGTTAGGCAAAATGCCTGTATCTTGGCGATACACTCGTAGTGCGCACCAGTCCACTTAGGCAAAGTAGACTGCTGGATTCACGGGATTGAGCGCTTCCCTCAACATATGTGGTGAAATATCAATACCAGTTAGCCTCTCAACGTTTTGAAGGCAATGGAAATAACGGCCGGTTCCGCACCCAAGGTCAAGTACTGAGATCTTATATCCAAACGAATGACTAATGTTTTTCAGTATCCTGCACATGCGCTTATTTTCTTCATTATGAATCCCTAATTTTTCGCTCTCTCTGTATCTTTCTGAGTACTCTTGATCATAACGTGCTTTTACTTTGTTACCAATTTGTTGATAGTGAATAACCATAGCAAATTACTCCTTAGCTTCCTTTTCCATCTAAAATTATCATCCTCTACATATTGTAGAACTCTGATTTATATTGAGTTAAATTACCCTGAATCCAGTCAACCATTTCCTTTAACCCTTCTTCCAATGAATATTTAGGCTTCCATCTAACAAGTCTTTTTGCTTTTTTGTTGTCGCAAATTAATCTCATTACCTCACTCTTTTGAGGTCTTACCCTCTTAACATCACGAACTATTTTTATGTCTGTTCCAATGATTTTAATTACTAAGTTTGCCAACTCTTTAATAGAAACACCACATCCTGTGCCGATATTAACCACTTCTCCTATTGTTTTTTCTGATTCAGCTATTTTTATAAAACCATCCACTGTGTCTTTAACATAAGTTAAATCACGAATTGGTGTTAATGAGCCAATTTTAATCTTATCTCTTGTTAATGCCTGGATAATAATTGTAGGTATGACGGCTCTTGCAGACTGTCGGGGACCAAAAGTATTAAAGGGACGAATTATTTTCACAGGTAGATTAAAAGACAGATAAAAGCTAATCGCCAGTTGATCCGCTGCTGTCTTTGTTGCAGCGTATGGAGATTGTCCGACTAAAGGATGCTTTTCATCAATTGGAACATATTGTGACGTGCCATAGGTTTCACTTGTAGAAGTTATGAGAATGTTTTCTAATTCTAATTCCTTTGCCGACTGTAAGACATTATATGTTCCTTCAATATTAGTTTTTATATAAGCTAATGGTGAAACATAAGAATAAGGAATTCCGATTAATGCAGCTAAATGGAAAACAGTGTTACAATCCCTCATCGCGCTATAAACTGAATCATAGTCTCGAATATCACCGGTAACAACTTCGATTTCATTTTTATATTGAGATTCTTCCAGCCAGCCCCAGTTATTCCGAGAATTATATTTTATGAAAGCCCTAACCCTATAGCCGAGTTTAACCAGTCTCTCTGTAAGATGTGAACCTATAAAGCCACCTGCGCCTGTTACCAGAATTTTTTTCATATGTTCTGCTTAAAATGCTTATCGTAAATATCCTGAGCCTTCTGAAAATCTTCCACTCTCCCGATATCAAGCCAGTATTCTGTTATCTCGTATTTTGCAACAGGCATTTTTTTTGTAAGCATTTTTTTTATGAGGATATCCATTCCAAAATATTCCCCATCGGGAATAAGTTCAAAAATGTCAGGTTTAAAGATATAAACTCCAGCTAAAACTTTTGTTTTTATATCGGGTTTTTCTTCTATACCTGTAACAAAATCACCTTCATGGAAAATATTGCCAAAAGCAAAGGGAGTTATAATTTCTTTAATGCCAACAGTTAAAATTGATTCCATTTTCAAGGCAAAATCATAAAATTTCTGGAAATCCATTAAAGTAAGTATATCACCATTCATAACCAGGAAATGTTCTCTCAATTTATCCTTTAGGAGTGAAAGAGGGCCAGCTGTACCTAACGGCTTTTCCTCTTTACTTATGATAAGCTTCACTCCATATCTTGACCCGTCTCCAAAAAAATTCTCGATATATTCGGATTTATAATTGGTCGCTAAAAAGATTTCATTAAAACCATATTTTTTCAACCTGTAAATTTGAATTTCAAGGACAGATTTTTCTCCAATCGGTAATAATGGCTTCGGTATCACCTCAGTAAACGGCTTTAATCTGCTACCCAATCCACCTGCCAATATTACAGCTTTCATAGTTTTATTCCTTTAAAAATATGATATCGTCAGAGTTATAACAAATCAAATCTTCTTACTTCTATGTATCTAAGGTTTATGAATCGCAATGTATTTTAACAATAACCCTTATAAAATTACCTTTAATAATTGCATAACCTGTTAGTTATACAGAGGGCTTATAAAAATATTAAAAGTAACTAATAGACTATTCCATGCCACAGCCTAATCCGATTCCTACAAATGCAAAATAAGTGAATATAATCGGGGGAACATTTAGTGAACTACCAAATGTGTAACTTAATATAAGTATTAAATTTATTATAAGTCCCCTAAATAGGCCTTTCACCTCATAAGATAAGGCTTCCTTCCTTAATATAGACAGTGACTTAAATAATGAAATAAAAATCCACGCAAAACACCCTATGCCAATAATTCCAGATTCTGCCAGTACCTGAGGCCAGAACTGGTCAATTGTCTTCGAGGATTCCAATATCTCTCTTGCATATGGGTTAAAATTATATTTTTCATAAATAGGCGATTTGTAATCTATAGAAACTATGCCTCCGTACATACCAGGTCCAACTCCCCATATAGTATGGTCTTTCCATATTTCAATTGCCTTATCTTTGGTATATCTCCTATATGATTTATTTTCCCAATCGTTAGATACTTGTATTTCCTGTTTATATATTTTTATTGGTTCTTTTGGTTTCCATATATAAAAATCTGGTTGATAACTCAAATAGAAAAGTAATATCGCAATAGGGATCAATATAGCTATTAACCATTTTTTACCCTTAAAGATTTGTAATCCTGCCACACATGCAAAACCAGTGTAAACTATCCTTGAAACACTCCCAAAAATACTTGAAAAAACAGCAAAAAAGACTGCAAAATTTCCTTTTTTTACAATATTTATGTAAAAAGTAAATATTAAAAGACCGTACAATCCTGAAATAAGGGGATTAATCATCAGGGAGGGCACCCTGTAAATCCCGATTCTCCAGTCTGGCTCACGATAAGAGGATTTTCTCAGAAGCTCAGAAATATCAAGGTAAAAAATATCAGTTATTTTTTTTTGAAAAATATATTTATTGCCCATTGCCCAGGATTCCTGAATAAAAGCTACTACACCGAAAAAAACAGCAATTATCAATAAGAGGCGAAACACTTTTTTAAACTCATTGAATTCCCTGAAAAATGCAGCGTAAATGAAAATAACAAGAAAGTATTTTACATAGTCAAAGATACCATGGATAGTTACTAACATATAATTCCCGTTTACCATGCCTGAGATAAACCCAAAAATAACCAAGGCAAAAACAGGAAATAACAAAATAAAATAATTCCGACTGCTAATTTTCTTTTTTTTGTAAAATTCTCTTATTGCAAGTGGAAGAAGTATAATGATTGTAAACTTATCAAGGCGATTAACGAAAACTGTTAATTCAGAGTTCCACAACCTGATGATTTTGATAATATTGTGTTGAAAGGGTAAAAAAAGAAGAATCCCAGTAAGCCACCATCTGATGAAATTCATGTACATCATTTCACTTAAAAAACGATTTTTCGTAGTAATAGATTGGTCTTATCGTATTTCCCTGTAAGTGATAAGAAGTTGCAGGAAAAGTTGCAACTTATGAATTTCCAATGATAAATTGAATTTAAAATTGATAACATCTGCGGCAGATAATTATTTTCTAATGACTAATTATCTTCAATATATAGTCTGATAAACCTATTATAGACGTGGGACGCTTAATATCTTTTATATCGCTATTTTTACTGTGAGCAATCAGTACTGCTTCAATTTTATGCCCGCCAGATATTTTTTTGTGGGTATAATTGGGAGTAATTGGCGGTGTAAATAAATCCATACCCACACCATATTCACCATCCAGTTCAAATAGGATATCAGGAAGCCTTTTCTCATATTTTCCTCTATATATCTGTTCTCTCCTTCTTGCCCATCTAACAATATTTTCTCCAAAAGTTTCATTCAAACTCATTAGCTCGCTGATAATATTGTCCCGTAATTTTTCATATTCCTCATGCCCTGCTGCTCTTATATCTACACCACCAAATGGATTGGCACCACATAGATTAGAAAGAGTTACAGATGAACCTTCTTTATCAATTAAATAGGTTGATTTTTTAAGCGCTTTACGGTTAGGTATAATTTTAGCGACCTTATATATCCAATCATGGAGGCCATATTTAGACATGGTAGTTAACGTAACGACCTTTGCTTTCTCTATAATTTTTTTTAATGTACCTTTGACTCCGTTTCCACTTATTGCGAGATATCCCTTTGTTCTCAATATCTCGTTAAGGTTTAAAGACTTTGTACATCTTTTTCTATGTCCGTGGTCGCTAATCACCATGAGGACTGTATCTTCAGGTAGTGACTCTTTAAATTTCCCAATTATATTGTCAAAAATCAGATAAAAACCTCT
>Ga0214473_10006849_pt1 | contig 13581 bp, 11 predicted proteins | sample RVTome_7_FD_203509 | JGI IMG/M metagenome (GOLD analysis project Ga0214473, IMG submission 203509) | Soil microbial communities from uranium-contaminated site in the Upper Colorado River Basin, Wyoming, United States - RVT98D197 | ecosystem: Environmental > Terrestrial > Soil > Contaminated >...
CTCCCGGCTGAAAAACAGCGGAGACGATGCCTTCCGCAGGGGTCTGCTGGAGGATGCCGGCAGGCACTGGTCGGCGGCCTTGCGGTTCGCTTCCCATCCCGCGGAAAAAGGAAAGCCGCTCCCCTTCACGAAAACCGAGATCCGGGCCGCCATCGACCGCACTTCGTCAATCCTGATGGAGAAAGGCCTCGTCGAGTACCGCAAGGGGAACATCGAGGGGGCGATCGCTTCCTGGAGGTCGATCCTCGCCTACGATCCTTCCCACGCGGAGGCCGCCCGTTCCGTCCAGACGGCCTCCACCCAGCTCGAGAACCTCAAGAAGATCTCCCCGCCGAAGTAGGCCCGCCCGGCACGAAACCGGCGGCGGCAGGTTATTTGCGAGACGGCGCACTCGCTATTTCCCACGGATGACGGAGATCGTGTACCGTTCAGTGCTGAGCACCTTCGCGGCGATCCGGTTCACTTCCTCCAGCGTCACCGCCTCGATCTTCCCGGGAACCTTGAAGGTTTCCTCGTACCCGACACCGTAGAGCTCGTTGTACATCATCTTCTCGGCGTAGGACGAGTTGCTCTGCAGCCCGATCTCGTAGGTGCCGACCATCCACTTTTTCGCCCGGTCGAACTCCTCGCGCGTGACCCCGCCCGTCCGGACCGCCTCGATCTCCTTCAGCGTATCGGCGATCGCGCCTTCCAGCTTGTCGGCGCTCGTGCCCATGTAGAACGCGAAGAAGCCCGGATCGACCTGCTCGGAAGAGAAGGAGGTCACCGCGTACGCCAGCGATTTTTTATCGCGCAGGTTGGTGAACAGCCGCCCCCCCTGCCCCGCGAGCGCGGAACCCAGCAGGTCCATCGCGTACCGATCAGGGTCCGTGAATTTCGCGCCGGTATACCCGATCACGAAGTGCGCCTGCTGCTTTTCGCGCTGCTCCTCGCCGCGGCGGACTCCCGCCTCCGCGGGAACCGGCATCGGCCCGATGGGAACGAACTCCTTCCGTTGGGGAAAATTCCCGAAGGCCTTCCGGACGGCGGCGACGGCCTCCTCCACGCCGATGTCCCCCGAAACGGCGATCACCAGGTTCCGCGGGTCGGCCCAGCGCTCGTAAAACGTCTTCAGGTCGTCGCGCGTGATGGCGCGGATCGTCTCCTCCTTCCCGAGGTTGTTCCGGGCGTACGGGTGGTCCCCGTAATGGGTCGCAAGGAAGAGAAGAAAGGCCGACTGTGTCAGGCTGTCCTTCTGCTGCTTGAGCCGTCCCAGGGTTTCCAGCCGTTTTTTCTCCAGCTCCTCCTGCGGAAACGTCGGCGACAGGAGCGACTCGGCGAAAAAGCGGAACCCCTGATCGAAATTCTTCCGGAGAAATTTCCCCTGAAGACCGAAGGAGTTCCTTCCGGAAAATCCCGACAGGCCAGCGGCCATGTCCTCGATCGCCTCCGAGATCTCCTCCGCGCCGTGCTCCTTCGTCCCCTTTGTCAGCATCTCCGCGGTCAGCATGGAGATCCCGTTCTTCTCCGGCGCCTCTGCCCGCAGCCCTCCCATGAACCCCGCCTCGACGGCCACCACGGGGATGGCGCGGCTCTCCCGTACGATCACCCGGATGCCGTTTTCCAACACCACTTTCTTGACCGCTCCGTCTTCCGCCGCGGCGTTCCCCGCCGTCCGCGCTGCCGCCTCCCGCCAGGCCTCCGCGGCGATCTTCCGGACCGCTTCCTCGGTAAGGGCGCCGCCGTCCCCCTTGGGGACGACGATCGATACGTTCAGTCTCTCGGGCTTCAGGTACTTCCCGGCCACCGCGGCCACGTCTTCGGCGGTCACCGCCCGGATCGCCTTCAGGTATTTCCGTTCGAAGGATGCGTCGCCCAGCGTCACCTCGAAGGAACCGATGTGGCCCGCCAGCGAGGACTGGGACTCCAGGGAATAGAGGAAACCGCTCTCCGTCTGGGTTTTTGCACGGGCCAGCTCGTTCCCTTCCGGCGGCGCGGCGGCCATCCGGAACACCTGCACGAGAATCTCCCGCAGCGCCTCTGCAGATTGCTTCGCCGAGCCCCTGGCTCCCACCATGAACAGCCCCGGGTCCCTGGGGGTGTAGGAACTCGCGTTGACCGAGTCGACCAGCCCCCGCCGGTCCTTCACCTCGCGATAGAGGCGGGAAGTCTCCCCGTCTCCCAGGATGGAGGAGAGCAGGTCGAAGGCAAAGACGTCCTTGCTCCGCATCGACGGGCCGGGGAAACCGATCTCCAGGTACGTCCGCTTCGCGTCCCGCTCCTGGATCTTCACGCGGATCTCCTTCTGGGGCGGCTCGGCGGAGATCTTCCGCTTCGGCAGGACGCGGGATTTCAACGGGAGGAATGTCTTTTCGATCAAAGGACGCGCCGCCTTCGGGTCCACGTCCCCGGCGATCACCAGCACCATGTTTCCCGGGTGATAGTATTTCGAAAAATAGGAGACAAGGTCCTTCCGTTCGGTCTTCCGGATGGTGTCCGCGTATCCGATCACCGGGCGCCCGTAGGGATGGACCTTGTACGCCTCGCGAAACATCGCCTTCCACACGACCCGGCCCGAGTCGTCCTCGTTCATCCGGAGCTCCTCCTGGATCACCTCCTTCTCCCGCACCAGCTCCCCCGCGTCGAAGACCGAATTGCCCAGGGTGTCGGCAAGGATCTCCATCGCGTTTTCGAGGTATCTTCCCGAGATCGTGATGTGGTAGACGGTCTGATCGAAGCTCGTGTAGGCGTTGATCTCGCCGCCCAGCGCTTCGACCTCGCGCGCGATCTGGCCGGGCCCGCGCTTTTTCGTCCCCTTGAACGCCATGTGCTCGAGGATGTGAGATATCCCCGCGCGGTTTTCCGGCTCGGTCGTGCTCCCCGCCTTGACCCACACCTGCACCGCCACCACCGGGGAGGAATGGTTCTCCCGGATCACCACCGTCAGGCCGTTGCGCAGCTTGAACTTTTCGATCAACTTGGTCTCCTCCGGCGCGGGAGTCGCTCCCGCAGCCACCGCCGCCAACAGGATCCAACCGGCCAGAACCGCCGGGAACGTCGTTCGGGACATTATCCTCTCCGATAGGGAAACGGTTTTTCCATTGAAAGATGACCTTGCGGAGGTTTTGGTTCCCTCCTCCGCCAGGGGAACGCCGACATTATAACAGCCCCCTACTTGAGAATACGGTAGAGGTTGCTGTAGTCGTCGGTCCACAGGCGCACGCTCGCTCTTGCCGCAAGCGGCTTCCCCGCCTGCCGCAGCGCCGGCATCCCGGAGATGGCGCGGCGGCCGGCCATTAAGACCCACGTGGAGCCGTAACAGGCGGTTTCCGGCTCGTCCTCCGTGTCCACCATCACGGCCTCCTTACCCATCGACTGCGCGGCAAGCAGCACGACGGGCTTCAGGTCCAGGTACTTGTTGGACACGTGCACCGCCAGGATCCCGTCCTTCTTCAAGTGGCGGAAATAGACTTCGAACGCCTCCCGTGTCAGCAGGTGGACCGGGATCGAGTCGCCGGAGAATGCGTCCACGGCGAGGAGGTCGAATTCCTGCCGCGGCTCGCTTTCCATCGACAGCCGGGCGTCGCCCAGGACTACTTCCACCTCCGCCCCCGAGTCCCGCAGGAAGCTGAACTCCGTGTCCGCCAGCCGGAGGACCAGCGGATTGATCTCATAGAAGCGATAGCGGTCTCCCGGTTTCCCGTAGGCGGCGATCGTCCCGGCCCCGAGGCCGACGACCCCGACGCGCCGGGGCGCATTGCGCCGGCCGGCCCGCAGCGCAAGCCCGACTCCCGACGACGGCCCGTAGTAGGCGGTCGGCTGGCGGCGCAGCGACGGAGAGAGGAACTGCCTTCCGTGGGTGATCGTGCCGTGGACGAGCGTGCGCACCGCCTTCGGGTCGTCCGCCGGAACGGAATCGTCCACCCGCAATCCTCCGTAGAAGTTGCGCACCAGGAGGCGCGCATCCCGTGTGTCCTCGCGGATCTGCCATCCGAGGACCGCGATCAGAAGCAGCGCGCCGACGGCCGCGGTGAGAAGCCCCGCGCTCCTCCATCGGGCCCATAGGACGGAAGGGGTCCGCAGCCGGTAAAGTATCGCCACGGCCAGCACGGCGCAGGCGGCAAGCCCGGCCGGCAGCTCGAAATAGCCGCGGAAGCCGTACGGGGCGACGAGCCCCACGAAGATGCCCCCTGCGGCTCCTCCCAGCGAGATCATCAGGTAGTAGGAAGTGAGATGCCGGGGGTGGGGCTTCTGCGCCGCCAGCTCGCCGTGGCACACCATGCAGGAGACGAACAGACCCCCCGCGTAGACCGGGATCAGGATCGAAAGCCGCGTGGTCTCATACCCCTCGGAGAGCAGGAAGCACATCCCGCCGAGCGCCGCCGCGAGAAGCGGAAGGTAGACGATCCTCCGGTACCGCCCTTCCCCCGAGAAGCACAGGATGAAGGTCAGCAGGTACAGACTCAACGGGAGCACCCAAAGGAAGGGGATCGCGGCCACGTTCTGCGTGAGGTGGTTCGTCACGGCGAGCAGAAGGATCGATGCGCAGGCCGCAAGCGCCAACCAGAGAAACCGGATCCCCGGCCCCGGCTTCGCAGCCGCCTCCTCCGGCGGCGCCTCGTTCGGTGCGGCGACAACCCCTTTCCCGGCGCTTCGGAGCGCGGCGACGGCGCACAGCAGGCAAAAGACCACGAAGCCCGCAGACCACGCCATCGACTGGCGATGCACCGGGAGGAAGGGCTCGACCAGCACGGGATAGGAAAGCAGCCCAAGCATCGATCCCGCGTTGGAAAGGGCGAAGAGACGGTAGGGGACCGCGCCTTCGTACGTACGGGCGTACCATGCCTGCAGCAGCGGGCTCGTGGCCGAAAGCGTCAGGTAGGGCAGCCCGACCGTGGCGAGAAGGAGGAGCAGGATCCGGAGCGCGGGGTCCTCGGCCCCCGTCGGCTTCCAGGCGAGGCCGGGGACGATCGGCAGGACAAGGATGCTCGCGGCCAGGAGAAGGATATGGAGCACGACCTGGGCCTTCGGCCGCAGACGCCGTACCGCCCCGTCCGCGTAAAGATACCCGAAGAGAAGGACCACCTGGAAGAACAGCATGCAGGTGGTCCAGACCGCCGCGGACCCGCCGAACCACGGCAGGATCATCTTCGCGATGACGAGCTGCACCTGGAACAGCAGGAACGCGCTTAAGAAAATCGTTGCGGCGTACAGGTACAGGGTGGCGGACCTACCTTCTCTTCATCCCCGGAAGGACCTTGCCGAAGAGATGTCCCGTGCGCAGGACCGGCTTGCCGTCGAGGTAGAGCTCCCCCTCTCCGCGCAGGTCCTTGATCATGTCCCAGTGGACCGCGGAAACGTTCCTCCCCCCCGACTCCGGGTAGGAGCGGCCGATCGCCAGGTGGATCGTCCCTCCCATCTTCTCGTCGAGCAGGATGTCCCGCGTGAAATCGGTGACGCCCGCGTTCGCGCCGATGCCGAACTCGCCCAGGATGCGGGCGCCCGGGTCGGCGGCGAGCATCTCCTTGAGGATCGACTCGTTCTTGTCGGCGAAGGCCTCCACGACCTTCCCCTTCCGGAACACCAGCCGGATGCCGGAGACCTCCCGGCCCCCGTAGATCGCGGGAAACTCGTAATAGATCTTCCCTTCCGTCGAGCTCTCCACCGGCGCCGTGAAGATCTCCCCGTCCGGCATGTTGTAATCTCCCGCGCACGGAATCGCCTTCCGTCCCTTGATGGAGAAGGAAAGTTCGGTGTCCTTCCCCACGATCCGCACCCGCGCACTCTTCTCCAGGATCTTCTTCGCCCGGAGGAACATCTTCTCCATCGCCGCCCAGTCCTGGTCCACGGCGCGGTAGTACAGCTTCTCGTACTCGGGGAGGGAGCGGTCCGTCTCCTGCGCGAGGGATTCCGTCGGGAAGTTCGTGAGAACCCAGCGGACGCGGCGCAGGACGATCTCCGAGATGGGCCGTGTCGCCTTCCGCTTGTCGGCCAGTTTTTTCGGCGGGATGTGGCTCAACGCCCTCGTGTTCCCCGGGGCGACGATCACGATGTCGGCGTCGATCCTCTTCGCTTCGTACCGCTTCGTCGGCGGCAGGTGGGCGATCTGCGCGTCGGATGCCTCTTCGAAGAAGATCCGCTGCGCGTCGTCGAAACCGACGGAAAGGAGCGGATGCGCTCCCGCGCGCAGCACCTCGCGAAGGACCGCCAGCGCCAGCGGCTTCGCCTGCTCGCTGCAGGAAATCCGGACGATCTCCCCTTTTTTCGCCTTCACGGAATGGTTGACCAGGATGTCCGCCAGCCGCAGGACCTGCTTCTCCGAGCCCATGGGTCTCCTTGTCCGCCGGGGTATTTCGCCTACTCCCCGCGCTTGACCGCCTCGATCGCTTCCATCATCTTCCTGGCCTCTTCGACCTTCGCGCAGGCGCGGGCCAGGATCTCCGGGTCCGCCGAATCCCGGTTGAAGGCGTAGCAGGTGTCCGTCAGCGCTGGGGACTTGAGGCCCAGCTGCCGGTTCTCCTCCAGATCCAGGTCGAGGACGCCTTCCCACTTCTGGTTGTAAATGCTGTACGAGCCGACGAAGATCGCCCGGAAGGTGGACTCGATCATCTCGTAGACGTGGGTGCACCCCAGGTTCCTCGGGATGCGCTCCTTGACTTTTTTCAGGCCGCCGCGCTCGAGGACCCCGACCCCTTTGAGGGAGGCCAGCATCTCCATCGGCTTCTTTTCGCAGCAGGGGTAGGGGATCCGCTCCATCTTTCCGCCGATCTCCACGATGCGGAACGCGTCGTCGAGAAGGATCGCCAGGTTCATGTCGTGGTAATCGTCGTGCATCCGGGACAGGGCGAGCTTTTTACCGTCTTCCAGCTTGTACATCTCGCAGCTGACGAGCCGCGCGAAGACCTGCTTGTGGTGCTTGGCCTGCGCCGTGATCTCTTCGTAGTTCATCCTTCCGTTCCCCTCATTCCCCGGAACCAGCGAGCCCCCGAAGGGTCGCCAGGTTCCGGATGTCCATCTCGAAATCGTCTTCCCCGTCCTTGGGCGTCTCCAGCACCATCGGAATCTCCCGGAACGCCTTGTGGGCGAGGATCCTCCGGAACGCATCCAGGCCGATCTTCCCCTGCCCGATGTGCTGGTGCCGGTCGACGCGGCTGCCCAGGTCCGTCTTCGAATCGTTCAGGTGCCACATGCGGACCAGCGGCAGGAGCCCGAATATTTTCATCTCCCCCAGCAGGAACTCCCAGCCGTTTTCGCCGGCGATATCATACCCCGCCTCGAAGAGGTGCGCGCTGTCCAGGCAGACGGCCACGTCGGGAGGAGCGCCGCATCCGTCCAGGAGCCGGCGGATCTGCTCCATCGAGCGGCCGAGCGAGTTCCCCTGCCCCGCGGTGTTCTCCAGCAGCAGGGTCACCCCCTTCGGGAACCTGCCGAACTCCTTCAGGGCCGAGGCGACCCTCGCGATCCCCGCATCCTCCGGGTCTTCCCCGCTCGAGCCCGGGTGCATCACGAGGTACGGGACACCCAGCATCGCGGCCCGGGACGCCTCGTCCTCCAGCGCGTAAAGGGAGCGGGTGCGGAGGGATTCCCTGGCGGTCCCCAGGTTGATGAGGTAGGCGCAATGGATCGCGACGGTCCGCACCCCCGTCCGCTCGGACTCGCCGCGGAACGCCAGGGCGTCGTCTTCCTCCAGCGCCTTTCCCATCCATCGCGTCTGCTGCTTGGAGAAGATCTGGATGACTTCCGCGCCGATCGTCTTTCCCCTCCCGGGCGCGGTGGAAACGCCCCCGGCCGTCGAGACATGGGCTCCCAGGGGGGGAAGTTTTCTTCCCGGCGTCACCCCTTCACTCGTTCGAGCCGGTGGCACTGGCGGCAGTTTTTCTTGCGAAGAGGGTGTTCCTTGGTCATCGGAAACCGTTTCCCCGTATCGTGGCAGGAGAAGCACTCCGCGTCCGTCGCGGCCGCGAGGTGCGGCTCCGTGCGGCTCAGGTACCGGGGGCGCCCCGTGAGGTAAAGAACCATGAGCAGTCCGACGACCACGACCACCATGATGAGGAAATGGAAATCCTTCGTCTTGATCATCCGGCTACTCCCGAGGCTCGTCTCTTCGCACCCGAAGGACGCACTCGTCCTTCCCTTCGCCCCGCGTCCCCTCGAAGAGGAGGCGGAAGCCCAGCGCCCCCTCCCACGTCCCGAAATCCACGGAGCGGGCGATGCGACAGAGAAGTGTAACATCTTCCGCCGGCAATCCCATCTCCTTCCACTGGTCGACGAGCGGGCAGCGGGACATCGCGATCACCGCCTCCCTTTCGTCCGCGGAGACGATCCTGGGGGCAAACTGGTACTGCTTGACGGGATCGGGGGAGGCGAACTCCCGCGCCGCCTGGACCAGGCCGCCCGACCGCGCGGGGAGTGAGTACGCCTTCCCGGATTTTTCCTTTCCATGGGCGTAGATCGCTTCGCTCATCAGGGCGATTGCCTGCTCCTCGCCGAGCTGGCCCCTGAGAACGCGCAGGAGATGGGCAAGGACGGCGGCCCGTTGCCTCGTTGCCTCCGCAACTTTTTTCCCGGTTTGCGTCATCTTATCGTGCATTGCAACCTTCTCCGTTTGTCGACCATTGTAACGTCTCCCGTTTCGATGCCGGGTGCCGATTCGAGGATTGGGCTCAACCTTATTTTTCTATCATTGACTTTTTTTATCACTGTTCGATCATTATTTATATTAATATTACGCTTAATTTAATGTATATTGAGGTGACCTTATAACGGTAGGGGGGGTGCATGAGGCCCATTTCCGTTTATCGGGTGGATTACGTAAGAAAAACAAAGGTAAGGATCGGAACCGTAGTCGAACGCCGCAAAACGGAGCGCGGAGACAACCTGAGGGGGCTCCTCTTCCTCGCAAGAAAATCGTTCGCCTCCTCACCGCAGGAAGCGTTCCTCACGGCGGTCGACTGGCAGGAAGCATGGCTGGCGCAAGGAAAGGGAGGGCAAGCCCTCCCCTCCATGTAGCGCTTTCTTTCCCCCCGCGCCTTAACAGGACGCCGCGGGTTTCTCCTTCCCTCTTTCCTTCTCCTTTTCCCTTCCCTTGTCCTTCCGATCCGGCATCGCGGCGATTTTCATGTACTCCTCCCGGATGTACTGCTTGAAGTTCCGGACAACCTGCTTCGCGGAGGCATCTTCCGGAGACTTCCCTTCCTCCGAAGCGCGCAGCAGCTCGTAATACCGGACTCCGCCCGCCGTGGCGTACGAGCGGGAAGGGACGAGGACCGTGGGTTCCTCCCCTTTTCGCGACCGCCAGACCGAACACCCGACCAGCTTGAGACCGGAAAGGAGCCCCTCCTCGAAATGGATCTCCACGTCCGCCAGCCGCGATTCCGGCGTTCCGCCGTGGTTTAACACGTAGTGCACTCTCATGGCCCGACCTCCTTGTGGAGTTGATGCGGGCCAAGAGCGCAATCCCCGTGCCTACACCATCATGTGGTAAGGATCGACGTCGGCCTCCATGCGGACGCCGTGCTTGCGGACGAGATCGCGCAGGGGGCGCAGCAGCGGAGGGAAGAAATCGCCCACGGGGAACCGCGCGGGCATCTTCAGGAGGATCTGGAAGTGGTGCTTCCGCTTCACGAACGAGATCGGCGACGGCGCCGGTCCCAGGAGCTGGATCCCCGCGGCGGTCACCGGCTCCGATAGCGCCTCCGCAACTTCCTGCGCCGCCTGGCGGACCCGGTCGTCCTTGGGTCCCCACAGGCGCAGCAGAAGCATCCGCCCGAACGGCGGGTAGCCCAGCGCTTTCCGCCCCGCCAGTTCCTCTTCCATGAATCCGGCGAAATCGTGCCTGGCAGCCGCCCGGATGCAGACGTGTTCCGGAGAGAGGGTCTGGACGATCACCTTTCCCGGCCGGTCCCCTCTCCCCGCGCGCCCGGCCACCTGCGTCAGGATCTGGAACGTCCGCTCCGAAGAGCGGAAATCGGGAAAGGAGAGCGACAGGTCGGCCAGCAGCACTCCCACTAACGTCACTTCGGGAAAATCGTGCCCCTTGGCGATCATCTGGGTGCCCACCAGGATGTCCACGTCCCCCGAATGCATCCGCGAGAGGATCTCCCCGTACGCGCCCTTCCGGCGGCTGACGTCGGAGTCGAGACGGGCCACCCGTGCTTCCTTCCATCGTTTCGCGGCCCACGCGAGCAGCCGCTCCGTGCCGATCCCCACCTGGGCGATCTTGTGCCCGCCGCAGACGGCGCATTTTTCGGGTGGCTGCGTCCGGGAGTCGCAGTAGTGGCACAGGAGGGCGTCGTGCTGCTGATGGAAGGTGAGCGAGACCTTGCAGTTGCGGCATTGAACGGTCTGTCCGCAATCCAGGCAGGTGACGGCCGGGGCGAATCCCCTGCGGTTGAGGAACAGCATCGCCTTCTCTCCCCGGCCCAGCGTTTCCTCGATCGCGGTTTCCAGCTCCGGGGAGAAGTAGCGGTCGGCGCCCCGCAGGGATGCGCGGCCTTTCAGGTCCACGATCTGAATTTCCGGGAGTTCCCTCCCGCCGATCCGCTCCGGCAGGGGAAGGAGCGCCGCCTCTCCCGTAAGCGTCATCCGGACCGATTCGGCGGACGGCGTCGCGGATCCCAAAAGGACGACGGCATCCTCCATCTTCCCCCGAAGGAGCGCAAGGTCGCGCGCCTGGTAGCGGATCCCGTCTTCCTGTTTATAGGCGGCGTCGTGCTCCTCGTCGACGATGAACAGCCCCGGCGAGGGGAAGGGGGAGAATACGGCGGACCGCGCGCCGACGCATAAGAAGACCTCTCCCGAGCGGACCTTCCTCCATTGGGCCGCCCGCTCCGCGGGAGTGAGCCCGCTGTGCAGCACGGCCACCCCTCCTCCGAAGCGTGACGCGACCCGTCCGAGCAACTGCGGCGTCAGCGCGATCTCGGGGACGAGGTACACCGCCTGCCTGCCGGTCTGCCGGACCTGCTCGACGGCCCGCAGGTAGACCTCCGTCTTCCCGGAGCCGGTGATGCCGTGGAGCACGAAGGCGCCGAATTTTCCCGAAGCGAGCACCACGCCGATCTTCGCGAGCGCCGCTTCCTGGTGCACCGTGGGGATGATCTCTCCCGACAGGTCGGGAAGGTGCCCGGCGGAAAGCTCCGCCGGCTTCTCCCGCACCTCCGCCGCAAGGCGCCCCTTCGACGCCAGCCGGCGCGCGGCGTCCGCCCCTCCGGGGATGCGCGCCGACAGCTCCGTGGCGGAGATCTCCCCGGCCTCCCGCACGGCCGCAAGGACCTGCCGCTGCTTGGGAGTGGCCGTGCCATCGTCTCCGCCCCCCGCGGGACGGAAAATTGTCTCCGTGCGGGGCGTTGAGGGGGCATCCCTGCGGGGAAGGCCGCGGGGCAGCGCCGCGCGCAGCATCTCGCCGACGGGCGCGAGGCATTCGCGGGCCGCCGCGGAAAGGAACTCCAGGTGGCGGGATGTGATGTAGGGCTCCTCGTCCAGGAAGGCCTGGACCGGCTTCGCTTCCCGGCCGGAAAGGGACGAGCCGTCCACACGCGCGACGATCAGCCCCGTAGTCCTCCTCGGCCCGAACGGCACGAGGACGCGGACGCCGACCTTCGCGCGCTCCTCCATCCCCGGGGGAACCCGGTAGGTGAACGAGTGATCGATCGGCAGCGGCACCGCCACTTCCACGTAAAGCGGCACGGGAGGAGAAGGAAGAGGATTCATCCGCTCCATCTTACCCCGGCTTCGCCCGGGGCTGAACTATCCATATGGGATTTGGGCCGCTTGCGGGCGGTGCCGAATGAAGTTCACGGAAAATCGAATCAAATCGATTCGACCGGCGTCATAATGCAATGGAGAAGAGGTATTCCATAATTTCAATCGCCGAGAAAGGAGCAACAAGACGATGAAACCGTTCCTATGGGTACTGCTCCCGGCCCTTATCCTGTCCCTGGTTCTCCCGGTTGCGCCGGCGATCGCCGCGAGCAAGGAAACGGCACGGGTGGAAACCGCGGGCGACGTGATGGAGAAGATCATGGAAATTCCGGAGAAGGCGATCCCGCCGTCCCTGCTGGCCAATGCCCAGGGAATCGCCATCATCCCAAGTGTCATCAAGGTTGGATTCTTTTTGGGCGGACAATACGGTCATGGCGTTCTCTTGATCCGCAACAAGGATGGCGGTTGGAGCAACCCGATATTCGTCTCCCTCATGAGCGGCAGCGTCGGATGGCAGATCGGCGCCCAATCCACGGACTTCGTCATCGTCTTCAAGACCCGCAAGAGCATCGAAGGCATCCTGAAAGGGAAATACACCCTGGGTGCGGATGCGGCGGTGGCGGCGGGTCCGGTGGGCCGGCACGCGGGAGCGTCGACCGACGTGGAGTTGAAGGCGGAAATTTACACCTACTCCCGGAGCAGGGGACTTTTCGCGGGAGTATCCCTCGAAGGGTCCTCCATGCAAGTGGATAACGATAGCGACGAAGCGTTCTATGGCAAGAAAGACGTTCGCCCTTCCGAGATCATCGACGGCAAGGATGTGAAAACGCCGGCCGCCGCGGAAGCGTTGAAGAAGAAGCTGGCGAAATACGCTCCCGTCGGGTCGTAAGGGGAAAACCGGATAGAAATACATCGGGGGTAAAGGTGGTGGAGGAGAAGGGGATTGAACCCTCGACCCCCACGTTGCGAACGTGGTGCTCTCCCAGCTGAGCTACTCCCCCACCTGAAGGACAATATTTTCCACGATTCGGCGCCCGGTGTCAAAAAATATCACCGGCCTGCCGCAACCCACCAGGAGTCGCCGCACCGGACCGTCTGCGGCGGTCGCCCCTGCCGGGATTGTTCGCGGTAGCTAAAATCATCTCCGCAGCGCGCCCGCGTCCACGCCGCCGCGAGTTTTTAAGAACGTCCCTGTTTTTGTGTCCTGCTATTGCGGCACGGGGGCGGAACGCTTTCCCTGCATGGCTCACGCCGCAGCCGAGTTTTCAGGAACGTCCCTGTTTTTCGGTCTGCGTCCGCGCCGGAGTTTTCAGGAACGTCCCGGTTCTCAGGCGGGGGGGGGCGTGAAAAACGGGTTTTTCGGGGTATAGAAAACCGGGCCACGGCGGATAGCGATCGAGGTCACACGATGAAATTTCTTTTATGGATTCGCTATTTTTCTGTTGACATGGCTTTTCTCTATTCATAAAATTTGGATAGATTACTAAACGGGAGGTTTAATAAACCGTATTGATCGACATCGGGGCAAGGATCAAACATCTTCGGCAGATCAACGGACTTGCCCAGGCCGACCTCGCGGAGAGGGCGGGCCTCACCAAAGGTGCCATCTCCCAGATCGAGCGCAACCACACTTCTCCTTCCGTCGCCAACCTCCTCGAAATTCTCTCCGCCCTCAACGAAACGCCCTCCTCCTTCTTCGCCGACGACGACGAGGAGAAGGTGATCTTCCGGAAGACGGAAGCCCTTCCCTCGGATGTGACCGGATACGTCTCGTTCGAGACGCTGATCCCCAAAAGCCGCTACCGCTCCATGGTCGCCTACCGGGCCGAGATCAAGCCCGGCAAGGAGACGCCGCTCGAACCGGCGCAGGAAGGGGAGAACTATGTGTTCATCCTCTCCGGC
>Ga0214473_10006850_pt1 | contig 13580 bp, 12 predicted proteins | sample RVTome_7_FD_203509 | JGI IMG/M metagenome (GOLD analysis project Ga0214473, IMG submission 203509) | Soil microbial communities from uranium-contaminated site in the Upper Colorado River Basin, Wyoming, United States - RVT98D197 | ecosystem: Environmental > Terrestrial > Soil > Contaminated >...
GTCTCCTTAGGAATTGCTTATGCAGGAGGGATCAGAGGCATTGGACTCTTAGGAGTCTGTTTTTTCTTCACCGGAGGGGTGATCGTAGTCTTAGCCCAATTGGTCCCGGCAGGTATCCTCATCTCCTCTTTTGTGGGAACGGGATTCTCCTCCTTTAGAAAGGGAGAAATGCCTATCCGGGTGACATAGACTGAGGAGGAGTTTAATATGAAATCGAAAACGATCCTCATTGCATACCAGGATGATCTTTGGGCCAAATCACTTTCCACTTTTTTCCATGGTATTGGCTACAAACTCGAGATGGTAAAAATGGTGAGTGAGATGATTCGAAAGGTTCGAAAAGGAAACATCCATGTCGTCCTCCTCGATGATGAGATTGAAGGGGTGAAGGCTTGTGATTTAGTCCCCCTCTTTAAAAAGATTGATGATAAAATCCAGGTCATCGTCATCTCCTCAGAGGTTTCCCTCGGATTGGTGAAACGTCTCCGAGGGGCAGGCATCTTCTATCAAGCCATGAAACCTGTTGATCTGGAAGAGATCAAGTCGGCAGTGGAATGTGCTTTTCAAAAGATTGAGAGAGAGAATTTAAAAGAAGAAGGGTTTTTCCCTTTCCTCATCCCAAGGAGGGTTCCCGCATGAAATGGAGAGAAGATGGAAGCAAGGCTTGGACGGTGCTCTGGGGGGTCCTTCCCATCTTCCTGATATTTGGGGGGATGATAGGAGTCGCTTGGAGCGACAATTCCCTCTGCTTTGGCTGTCACCAGGATGAGTCGCTAAAAAAGCAAGATGTGCGGGGTAAAAGTATTTCCCTTTTTGTATCAGAGGCAGGTTTTAAAAATTCAGCCCACGGAAAGCTATCCTGTTCGGATTGCCACACCCGCATTAAAGATGATAAACATGCCGAGGGTGGGCAGAAGGCTGGAGACAAAAGGGTAAACTGTGCCACTTGCCACGAAAAGGCAGATAAAGAATATCAACAGGGTCTTCATTCCAAAATGATCATGAAGGGAACGGAGAGGGCAGCCAATTGTTACGATTGTCACGGAAAACATAATATCCTGGCAAGCAAAAATCCGAAATCGATGACCCACGTTTCCAACATCGACAATACATGTAATCGGTGTCATGCGGATGCGGTATTTGTCAAAGATCATGCTTTAGGGGCGGCCCTTCCGAAAGAGGAGTTTAAGAAAAGTGTGCATGGGAAAACGGGAGAGATCACGTGTACGAATTGCCATGGGAGCCATAGCTTGCGGTCCTTGATCGATCCAAAATCAACGATCTTCCGGTCGAATATCCCCCAGACTTGTGGTTCTTGCCATCCAGATATTACCAAACAATTTACAGAGAGTGTCCATGGAGTTCTTGCAGCAAGGGGAAGAAGTGACTCTCCCACCTGCACGTCTTGTCATGGTTTCCACGGAATTAAAACGAAGGTAGACCCCAATTCTCCGGTCAATGAGAGGCGAATCGCCTTAACGACCTGCCCGCAGTGTCACGCAGCGGAGCGAATCTCAAAAGAATATAAAATTACCACCACACCCGTCACATCCTATTACGATAGCTTTCACGGGCTTTCTTATCGAGGAGGAGATACTTTTTCAGCCAACTGTGCCAGTTGTCATGGGGTCCATAACATCCAGCCCTCTTCAGATCCCAAGTCAATGATTCATAAAGATAACTTGCAGAAGACTTGCGGTAGCTGTCATCCGGGGGCTTCGGAGAACTTTGCCAAAGGAAAGATGCACACTGTTGCCTCGATCACCGGAGAAGATTTTGGAGAAAAGGTGGTTGGGTGGGTGAGAATCGTCTACATTTTACTAATCGTCGCTGTCATTGGAGGATTGACTTTCTTTAACTTTATGGATTGGTTGAGAAAGACGATTGACCGGGCACATTAAGAAGCAAGGAGTAGGCCGCCATGACAAAGAAATACCTGAGAATGACATTGAATGAGAGAATGCAGCATATCAATCTTGCCGTTAATTTTACGCTCCTGGTCATCACAGGTTTTGCCTTAAGCTATTCGACCGCCTTCTGGGTTTCTCCCATTACCGATATTCCTATGGGAATGACCTTTCGAGGTTTTTTGCATCGCCTCTGCGGTGTGGCAACGGTTTTTCTGGGGGGCTATCACATCTTGTATTGTATCTTCACTGAGAGAGGCAGAGGAATTATCAAAGATATGATCCCGGGGTTGAAAGATGCTCAAGATCTATGGGAAACCTTGAAGAATAACTTTTTCATCAACCGGCCGGCCAAAGAACTTAAAATGCCTCGCTTCAATTTTCGCGAAAAGCTGGAATACCTGGGTCTGATCTGGGGAACCATCGTGATGACGGTGACGGGGTTCATTCTATGGTTTAAGACGGAATGGTTGCAATTTTTTCCGATGTGGACCTGGGATGTTGCCCGGGCAATCCATTTTTATGAGGCAATCTTGGCCACGTTGACCATCATCGTTTGGCATTTCTATTCCGTCATCTTCAATCCCGATACCTACCCGATGAGTTGGGCCTGGGTCACAGGATACCTCACCGAACACGAGATGAAAGAAGAACATGGCCTGGAGCTGGAAAAGATCAAGGCTCGGGAGAAAGGGGAATTGAAGGAGTTTAGCGAAGCGGCCGCCATGGGGGGTGGCAGGGTTTATGCCATCCGCCAGGAAAAGGAAAAGGGAGGGGGAGGGAAACCCTTATCCGCCAGTGGCTTCTATGGACTCGTTCAGCGTTTCAATGAAGCCATTAAGAATTGGAAGGGAACATAAGGGGAGGTGATCGGTTATGTCCGAGAATGTTAAAGAACGATATTCGACTTATCCGAAGAAGAAAGAGAAAAAACTGGTTCGGCCCAAAGAGGAACGATTTCTGGAACGAAGTTTCGAGTGGTTAAAGTGGCAGGTCATCCAGATAGGAGATTATTCATTTCATAAACCCTGTTTAGAACAATGATCCAAATCCCCCCTGCCTACCGGCAGGCAGGCAACCCCTCTTTGCCCTCCGGGTCAGAGACCGCTCTGGGTCGGAGACTAAAGGGGGCAGAGGGGGGATTACAATTTGTCGTTGTTTTTAGGCCCTATATATCCTCTGACTCCCACCATCCAAACCCCACCCAAATGGAGAGGATATATAGGGCTTTTTTATTCCGTCTGATCCGTCTGAGATTCATGGCTTGCCCTTTGCGAACAGCCTTCATTATGTTTTTATTGTAGAGACTGACAGGACATGTTAATATTGTATCACTTTGGGGCAGAAGGATGAGGTCTCAGAAAGTATTTCTTTTTAAGTTTATTTCTTTTCTCCTTCTATTCTTCCTCTTCGGAGGTTCCATCAGAGAGGTTTATGCTTTGACGACAGAGGAAGAGAAGAAATTAGGGAAACAGATCCTTCTTGAAATGGAGGGGAAGATGGAAATAGTCAGAGATCTCACCCTTCAGAATTTTATCCAAAGGGTGGGATATTCTTTAGTGGATCAGGTGGGGCCCACCCCTTTTGAGTTTAAATTCTATGTGGTCAATGCACCCGATCCCAATGCGTTTGCTATTCCGGGCGGGTATATTTTCATCACCACAGGGCTCATCGTTTTAGCGGAAAACGAGCAGGAGATCGCAGGGGTGCTCAGCCATGAGATCTCTCATGTCACAGCCAGACATATTTCCCAAATGATCGAGAGGATGAAGCGAATTAATATTGCCTCCATGGTGGCCATCCTTGCCGCTATGCTGGCAGGCGGAGGCGGGGCAGGCTCTCAAGCGGGGGCAACCATGGCGATGGCCACAGCAGAAGCTCTTGCATTAAAATATACTCGAGAGATGGAAGTCGATGCGGATCAAAACAGCCTAAATTATTTGGTCAAGGCTGGCTACGACCCCAATGGGATGATTACTTTTCTGAATAAAATAGTGAGGATGAGTTTAGCTTTAGCCCCCAAAATACCTTCTTACCTTTCTACCCATCCGGCAGCCGAGGAGCGGCTTTCTCTTCTCGAAAATCTTCTCCAGATTAAACAGAGACCCTCCGGTCCTTTCAGAACCATCCCAAACTTTAAGAGGATTCAAATAAAAGCCTTTGCGGAAGAGAGGGAGCCCCATGTAGCGGTCACGCATTTCCAGTCATTTGTCGATGCGAACCCTAAGGATTTGGATGGATATTACGGTTTAGGTCTTGCCTACCGAAAAATGGGAAGGCTCGATAAGTCGATGGAGGCCCTTCAAAGTGCCCACTCCTTTGCCCCTAACGATCTTGATATATTAAAAGAGCGAGGCGTCGTCTATTTTCTTTCTGGGAAGTTGGACCAAGCCATGGAGGACCTCGAGGTCGTGCGATCGAGACCTTCGACCGGGCCAGGTCAAAACAATGATTTGCTCACGCTTTATTATCTTGGGAGAACCTATCAAGAGAAAGGAGAACTTTCCAAAGCCCTCCCTCTTTTTTTAAAGGTAAAAAAGGAGGCTTCTTTTTTCATCGATGTCCATCTCAACCTGGGGTCCATTTACGGTAGAATGGAGCAAAAAGGGATGTCCCATTTCTATTTTGGGAAATATTTCAAGTTGAGAGGGGATCAGAAAAATGCCATCTTCCATTTCAGAAAGGCCATTGAATGGTTGGAGAAGGGAAGCCCAGAGTGGGAAGAGGCTCGATCGGAGGTGAAAGAGCTCACACAGAAGAAGTCTTAGTCATTCCGAAATGGAATCTTTTTTTCTTTTATTTAACATTAGAGTAGACTGTCGGAAAAGGAGATAGGATGGAGCCCGTTGAGTTCTATTGCAGAGAGGCTTTAGAGATGGGGGTGGATGAAGCGAGGATGATTGATCCTCATTCTGTTGTCACCGCCGAATGGGTCAGGATGAAATGTCAGTTTGGATGCCCTGGGTTCGGGTTGAGTCATTGCTGCCCTCCCCATACTCCCACCCCAGACGTGACTCGAAAGGTCATCGATTCTTACCAGAAGGCCATTTTGCTTCATCAAAGATTAGCGAAGGGAGAAAGGTCAAAGAATTTCAACGAGACCCTTGTCCGCCTTGAGATTAAAATTTTTCTTGAGGGCTACTACAAGGCATGGAGCATGGGGTCTGGCCCTTGTCGTCTTTGCAAAGAGTGCAACCTGACTGCTTCTTGTCAACATGGATATGAGGCAAGGCCTTCGATGGAGGCCTGTGGCATCGATGTCTTTAAGACGGCAAGGGACCATGGGTTTCCTATTGACGTGGTAAAAACCCATGGGGAAGAAAGAAATATCTTCGGATTGATTCTAGTGGAATGAGATTTGTCCCGATAGCATGGGAGAGAGTGTCGAATGAGCGCTGAGACCAAAAAATCGAAAGAGGAGATAGTGAGGCTCAATCAGGAGCTTTCCACCCTCAACGCGATCAGCCAGGCCGTCAATCAATCTGTTGATCTCGATGAGATTTTAAATAAAAGCCTGGATAAGATGATGGAGATGATAGGGGTTCGATCCGCAGGCATCTATCTTATCGATGAGAAGATGAACGATTTAGTTTTCGTTGCCCACCGAGGATTTTCCAGGATTTTCTTAAAAAGGATAAGACGGGTGAAATTGGGGGAAATGACGACGGGGAGAGTTGCCCTTTCAGGAGAACCCATTTTTATCGAAGATTACCCCAACTATCCAGATGCCATTCCCTTAGTGATTGAAGAGGGATTGAAATCTCTGGCTGTCATCCCACTCAAATCAAGAGACAAGATCTATGGGACTTTGAATATCGCACGAAAAGAAATTTCAAAATTCACCCCCTTCGAAAAGGATCTCTTCAACTCGATTGCTCAGATCATCAGTGGAGCCATGGAGAGGACTTCTCTTTATACAGAGAACATCAAACGCCTCGGAGAACTGAAGACCCTCTATTCGATCAGTCAGGAGATTGCCTTAAAACTTGAAGTCAAAGTGATTCTTCAGAAAATCATGGAGAGCGCTGTCGAACTCTTGGGCGCGGAGTCGGGAACGATCACCCTTTGGGACAATCGGAAGCAGAATTATGCCATTGCGATTGTCCATCGCTTACCTGAGTTATTAATCGGAAGAGAATTTTCTCCTCCGTGGGGCGGTGTGATCGGGGAAGTGATTGAGAAGAAATCTCCCGTGCTCTACAAGGATTACGAGCATCATCCCAATCGGATAAAGGAATTGGATGCCTATCACTTTAAAGAGGTTTTAGGTGTGCCCTTGATCGTTAGGGAAATGATCATCGGGACGATGGAGATCGGGTCTTCTGATCCTGAAGCTCATTTCCAACAAAAAGAGATTGATCTCCTCTACAACTTTGCTCACCAGGCAGCCATTGCCATCGGAAACGCCAAACTCTATGAAGATTCTTTGGCCAAAATCAAACAATTAACGGCACTCTACGAGATTGGGAAAACCCTTTCATCCACTTTGGACCTTGATGAGTTGTTCAGAAAGGCATTGGAACTTCTCAAGGACCGTTTCGGTTATGCGGCCTGTGGAATTCTTCTTCTGGACGGGAAAAAGCATGAGCTCTATATCAAGCAGGTGATCGGCAGAGATGAAGAAGAGTCGAAGAAATATAGGTTTAGGATCGGGATCGATGGAATTGTGGGATGGGTGGCCCATACCGGTGAATCTCACTGTGCCCCGGACGTGTTGAAAGATCCTCGGTATATTCTTGGAGGGTCCTCCATAAAATCAGAAGCAGCCTTCCCCTTAAAGGTGAGAAATCAGGTATTCGGGGTTTTAAATATTGAGAGCGAGGAACTCAATGGGTTTGACGAAGAGGACCTCAAAGTTCTCTCCTCTTTGGCGAGCCAAATGAGTATTTCCATTGAGAATGCTCAACTCTTTTCTGATTTAAAACAAACGCTACAAGAATTAAAACAGGCACAAGACCAGATCGTACAGGCCGAGAAATTGAGAGCCATGGGAGAGATGGCCAGTGGAGTGGCTCACGATTTCAATAATGTCCTGGCGGTCATTTTGGGAAATATTCAGCTTCTTCTCTATCAAATGGACCGCCTCAGCCCCGAAGAAATTCGTGAAGGATTGAAGGTGATCGAACGTTCTTCCAAGGATGGAGCAGAGACGGTTCGCCGGATACAGGAATTTACGGGGGTGAGAAGGGATAAGGAATTTGTCTCCCTTTCTCTTAATGAGATCATTACGGAAGTTGCGAACATCACCCAACCCCGCTGGAAGGGTCAGACGCAAAAGAAAGGGATACAGATTGAATTGTTGACCCAATTAGGAGATATCCCTTTGATCATGGGAAATCCTTCTGAGCTGAGGGAGGTGCTGACCAATATTATTTTTAATGCGGTGGATGCCATGCCAGAGGGTGGGAAACTGACCATTGCCACACAACCTCAAACAGAGGATTGGGTGGAAGTGAGGATCATTGATTCAGGAATGGGAATGACAGAAGAAGTGAAAAAGAGAATTTTTGACCCCTTTTTCACTACAAAAGGTGTGAAGAATTCTGGGTTGGGGATGAGCGTTTCCTACGGTATTATCAAACGCCATGGAGGAGAGATCCTGATCGAGAGTGAACCTGGGAAGGGGACAACCTTTATCCTTCATCTTCCGACGGGATATGGAGAAGAGGGAGCTGTCGTGAAGGAGGTCGCTCCCATTAAGGAGGCGAGACAGGCACGGATCTTAGTGATCGACGATGAGGATTCTGTTCGAGATATCCTTTCTCGGATGCTCAAGACCAAAGGTCATCAGGTGGCCGTTGCCTCCAATGGCGAAGAGGGGATTGAACGATTCAAGTCTGAACCCTTCGATATCGTTTTCACCGATCTGGGAATGCCAAGACTTTCAGGATGGGAAGTAGGAAAAGCGATCAAAGGGATCAATCCGAAAGTTCCCATTGCCATGATCACTGGATGGGGAGTGGAATTAGATAGAGAAAAAATGAGCAAAAGCGGGATCGATCTGATCATCTCCAAACCTTTCAACTTTGATCAAGTGATCCATTTGGTCTCGGAAGCGATGGGGTTGAAGGAAAGGATGTGATGGCCTTGACGATGGATCCCATCGCATGGGCCGAAGAAACAGGAAAAATTGTTGGTTCCGGAGAAGAGAGAAAATATTATCGGTTCCGTCCTGCTTTTTATTATGGAGGGATTGCCACTGCTGACTGTGTCGGATGTTGTTTGAGGTGCCTCTTTTGTTGGTCCTGGAAGATCGTCGTTCAGCCTGAAAAAGTTGGACGCTTCTATTCCCCGGAGGAAGTGGTTCGAAATCTTACCTCCATTGCCAGAAAAAAAGGATTTTATCAAGTTCGGATCAGCGGTAACGAACCCACTCTTCACCGATCACACTTGTTAAAAATTCTTAAACTCATTCCCCGAGAGTTCCAGTTCATTCTAGAGACAAATGGAATTTTGATCGGCCATGATCCTTCTTATGCAAAAGACCTCTCCTGTTTCCCTCATCTCTATGTCCGGGTCAGCCTAAAAGGGGCTTGTCCCGAGGATTTCACAAGATTAACCCAAACGAAGCCTGAAGGACTTGACTACCAACTCAAGGCGTTGGAACACCTGGTGGAAGAGGGGGTAGATTGTTTTCCTGCCGTCATGACAAATTTTTCTTCACAGGAAGAGATAACAAAGTTGAGGCAGAGATTAAAGGAGATCCGTTCCGATTTTGAAGACTTTGAAAAAGAGGAACTGATCCTCTATCCCTTTGTGGAAGAAAACCTTAAGAGGGCAAGAATTCCCATTCCAAAAGAATCAATGATCAATCACCAATGATCAATTATCAATGGTCATTGCTCATTGGTTATTGAAAATTGGTCATTGATTTTCTGCTTACCACCATCGCCAGAGGGCAATAATAAAAGTAATCAAGAAGACGAAAATCAGATTCATATAAGCCATGAAATAGAAGACTTTTTCAAAGGTAGGTTTTTCAACTTTTGTCCCCATCGGTAATAATTTTCCAACTTCAGGCATCTGTAATATCTTCTCTTCTCCGTGGGGAGCCGTCTTAAGAACATCGGTGAGATCATTCCCCGCAGAATGTTTTTTAAAATGAGTCCCATCTTTCCAAAGTTTGCTGGAGGATACATCAAACACCTTCCCGTTATAAGCGAAAAAGGCCGGTTTATTTTCTTTCCCATCAAAGTGCTGGAGTTCTTCCGGGGTTAGTTTATCTTTTTTCTGAAGAAGAGGTTGAGTTTTCTTCTTTCTAATTTTAGGTCCGATGACAAACGTCACGATAGCAGCGGTGGCCACCATAATCATGAACAGAAGGATTTTCATGCTCAATAAGATTCCAAATCTTGTGGTATAAAACATGTTCCATGCAGGAATTCGAGAGATGGTCAACAGAACTCCTGTGATGGAAAGGATGGTGATTCCAAGCCAACCGAGGATCAATTCTCCTTTGGGGAGTCCCTTGGCAGCATAAGCTGGTTTCAAGAGGATATGCACATAAAAAATGGTTCCAAACCAGGCAATGGCGGTTAGCAAATGGAGATAGCCAATGATCAAACGGACCGCTTTTTGAATTGTACTGAGAGGACGATAGAGACCTTTAGACTTTAAATCTTCCCTGAAGTCCTCACCATCCTTTGTCAGTTTTCCTCCTATTCCATCGACATGACAAGCGGTACAGTCGAGTCCTGTCTTTCCAGCATATTCGGGTGTAGCGTGGCAGAGAGAAGGTAGGACAATAACAACTAATGATAGGATGATGAGAGAATGATATTTTAAAAGCATTTGTATCGTCAATCTCCGAAACAAGTCCCTAAGGAACGGGCGGCTTTTATCATCGGAAGATTTAATGGGATTAATTTGGGTCCTTTAGCCACCTCTTTTAATGGAACCGTAACGAGTGAATTTCCTTTTACCCCTACCATATACCCAAATTTCTTATCTTCTATCATATCCACTGCTTTGACGCCCAACTCTGTGGCTAATATCCTGTCAAAGGGCGTCGGAGTCCCTCCTCTTAAAAGATGTCCCATCACTACCGTACGAGTTTCAAGACCAGTGGTCTTTTCGATCTGTTTCCCAAGCACAAAACCGATTCCCCCGAGGCGAACGGGATCGGGGCTCTCTTTCACGATCCTCTGAATGGCGATATCCCCGCCTTTCGGTTTTGCCCCTTCTGCAATCACTACAATGCTGAATTTTTTTCCTTTCTTATCTCGCTCTTTAACCTTCTCAGCAATGGCTTGGATGTCATAGGGGATTTCAGGAATGAGAATAATATCTCCCCCTCCAGCCACTCCGGAATAGAGAGCAATCCATCCTGCCCTATGTCCCATTACTTCCACAATCATAATTCGATGGAGAGATTCGGCGGTGGTGTGGATCCTGTCTATTCCATCTGTTGCAATGGAGACAGCAGAACCAAAACCGAAAGTGATATCGGTTCCTCTCAGATCATTGTCGATCGTTTTGGGCACTCCAACAATAGGGATACCGTCTTTAAAAAGCCGGGAAGCGATACCCAGTGTTCCATCACCTCCGATACATACCAAGCACTCTATATTTAAATCCTTCAAATTTTTAATGGCCATTTTCGAGAGGTCTTTAAATACTAATCGATCACTCTTTTTAATGACATACCGATACGGGTTTGCGGTTTTTGAAGTTCCTAAGATTGTCCCACCTAAAGTGAGAATCCCGGAAACATCATTATATTTAAGTATTCTATGTTGATTATTTACGATCCCATGATAACCATCTTCTATACCTATCACCTCCATATTCATTTCGTTGATAGCCTTCTTTGCCACAGCTCTTATCACTGCATTGATACCCGGACAATCCCCTCCACCAGTTAGAATGGCGATTCTCTTTTTCATATGAAACTCACCCCTTGAGATGTATTCATCCCTATCTCTCCAGTTGTCGGGGATATTCGGTAAGGATAATCGGTCCTTTTGGGCTCACTACCACCGTATCTTCAACCCGAACTCCCCATGGACCCGTGTATAACCCACAATTACCTACCGCAATGACCACATTCGTCTCCAGAGGAGGGGGTTCCTTTTCCCCGTGGAAGAAAGCATGGCCAGGAGGCAGAGGTGATTCTTCGAATTCAATACCGACACCGTGGATGGGCGGACCGAAGACATGGCCTCCATGCCCTCCATCTTTAATCACTCCATGAATGGCCTGTTCCAATTCAACCATTCCAATTCCTGCTTTGACTTTGGCGATCGTTGTTTGTTGAGCTTTCAGATATAAGTCATAAGCCTTCTGCTGTTCAGCCGTTGGTTTGCCTACGCATACGGTGCGGCATATATCCGCGCTGTAACCATTGACAATCGGATGGATGTCAATCATAACCAAATCGCCAATTTGTAATTTACGCAATGTCGGTAGACCATGGGCAATATTTGTGCGTGGGCCAGAGGAGACATAAGTTCGCCAGAACTCTTCGGCACCAGCTCTTCGAATGGTATATTCTGCTTTGGCTGCCACCTGACTTTCTGTAACTCCTGGTTTCACAGCCCCGACGGCTGCTTTCATTCCTTTCACAGCCACTTTTGCTGCGGCTTTAATACGCTTAATTTCTTCTTTATCCTTGACGATACGTAATTCAGAAAGGATGTGGGTGCAATCCTTAACTGTAATCATGGCAGGTTTTGCATGGGGGTGGGTGAGCATGCCCATCATGGATTGTGTGAGAAAAGTGTACTCCAGCCCCACCGAACCTTCCCGAATGCTAAAATGCTCAAAGTTATGGGCGATGGAGTGGATCATACCCACTTCATCATCGAAGCCAACGATGTGGTCAAAGTGTGCAAGGTTTTTTACATCCTCCACATCTGTTTGGGGAACGCCTAGGGCAACCTTTGCATCCTGAGTGATCATGGCATAGGCACATAAACGACCATCCCCTGTAAGATAGAACATGTTGGAAGGTTTGGTGAGCAGGAGAACGTTAAGCCCAGTTTTTTTCATCAATTCGTTGCATCTTTTTAAACGCTCTGGATAGGGACTGCTGGCCATTGCATGACCTCCTTTCGTTTGGAGTGCTTCACAGGGAAATGGTATGGAATCAGGGAATATCTTTAACACCGATTTAAAATAAAAATGTGGGCCGCTTTACTAAACGAGCCCACATTTTTTTCGATTCACCTCTATTTCTTTTTTGCTTTTTCGCGTATTTCGGTTGCCATTTCTTTAATCTCTGTCAAATCCCTCTGCATCTCACTCCAACCATACCACAGCGAATAATCTGGGTTGGCATGGAAGGATCCTTGGAATGTCCTCATCCGATGTTCGAGGAACATGACAAAGAGTTTTTGCTCAATCACGGTGGGAGCGTCATGGAAGGTGAGCAAATCTGGAAATGGGTAAGCATAGTTTTTCGGTTTGGGAAGGATGCCATCTTTATACAGGCCAGCAATGGTCAGGATGGCCTCTGCCATCAGACGGTCTGCTTCTTTGATCACCTGGTCGCTTTTAGCCAGCTCGCCCTTGGCAAAGTTGACCGAATGGCAACGATTACAGGTTTTGATCATCTTGTCCCTTTCTTTTTGCCAGCTTTCCTGAGTCAAACGGGCCACATCAGCAGCCTTCACTACATCCAGCCTTCCAGTTGGTTTTCCATCGGGATCAAGCACTCCAAGTCCCTGGAGAATGGTTGCTCGGTCGGATGCCCATTGTTTATCCTCTGGCATTGGAAGTCGTACAGCGAGAAATCCCCATGCTGTTCGCACTTCATGGTTCCCTCCTTGCATGTGGCAAGTTTGGCAAGTCGGTGCAGCCGCTGTCGGGGGAAGAATCCTATTTTGTTTCAACAGGTAACGAACCCCGTGTTTGGAGCCTGAATACATCTCCCATTGAGGATGGTCAAATCCCATGTGGCAGGTCTGGCAGGCCTGAGGTTGCTTTGCCTCTTGGACTGAGAAAGTATGTCGCGTATGGCATGCATCGCATGAAGCAATTCCAAATCCTGGGCCGCTCTTTTTTAATTCTTTTATCTCTGCCTCGGATTTGAGGCCGATCTTATGGCATCCTCCACACCCCTTCATCCCTTCCATCAGAGCCATGGGCTGCCAGTGGGCAGTTGGCATTGCCTTCATCGCGGCCCATGCTGCTGCATGTTTTCCCGCCTTGAACTGTTTCACTCGCTCGGGGTGACAGGCCGCACAGGTATCTGGTGTGGGAATCTTAACTTTGGCTACATCTTGGGCTGATTTGTGTTGATCGCCATGGCATTCGGAGCAACCAATTTTATTCTGATTGTGTTTACTCAGTTGCCAGTCAATAACAATATTAGGTGTGACCTTCTTATGGCAATCCACACAAACCTGAGCGTAAGCCGTTGAGAGTAAAAACACGCCCCCTAAGATGAGGGGAATCGCTCGGAATATAATAGATTTCATCCTTGGCCTCCCTTTTCTCATTCGATTTCACAAGATCTTTTAGAAACAATCGGACGTTGCACGATGATATGACTATTTCCACCCCCTCTCATAAAAATTTCCCCCTTAAGCAGGTGGGCCTTACTATTCTATACTACATAGCTCAACACCAAATGAATAGCAATATTTTTTATACAGCTTTTTTGAAAATTAGCAAAATTTATGGAAGGGTTATCCTCTGATGAAGGCTATCTTTTCCGAACATTCTTTTAGG
>Ga0214473_10006851_pt1 | contig 13580 bp, 8 predicted proteins | sample RVTome_7_FD_203509 | JGI IMG/M metagenome (GOLD analysis project Ga0214473, IMG submission 203509) | Soil microbial communities from uranium-contaminated site in the Upper Colorado River Basin, Wyoming, United States - RVT98D197 | ecosystem: Environmental > Terrestrial > Soil > Contaminated >...
CTGTCGCCGCGAACGCGCCTCTGAATGCACCCGCCGCCAGGCGCCGACCAGTCCGAATGCCGAAGCCATCGGCGCTTTCCACGGCCCAGGAGACACGCCGACTCCAGAGCAGTATCATGGTGGTTACCTATTCAAAGGCGTGGAGTGTGCAGAGCCAACTCGAGGGTGTTCCCCAGCACGCTGCAATACTTGCGGCGATTCGGCGGCGATCCGCTCCTGGCCCGGATGGCGGCCACTTCTCACGTTCGCTCCGCGAGGCAGCGCCTGCGGCTTGAGTGGACACGTAAGCAAAGTGCCGCGGCGGATGGATCGGCCCAAACAGAGCGGTGATTGCATCGTGAACCGCCGACTTATATGTAAGCAGCGGTGCGCAACGGTCGAGGGCTTTCGAATCTAGGCCACGGCCATGTGCCTTCTTTCGTGTTCCATCGGGGAGGGTCAAGGCCGCAGTGACGTCGGGGAGGGGTTGTATCAGCCCTCGATGAAGGTGAAGACGGCCATCTTCGGGCGCGAGCGACTCGTGGTATATCTCGTAGGGAAGTCCCAACTGACACGACCGCAATACATGTGTTCGCAGTCGACCCCCGCACGTGTCGAAACCCAGACACCAGGGTGTATTTCGAGTTTCTCAGACTGCCTTTCTTGACCGGTGACTCCCGCCGCCCATTCTCGGGGGATAAGCACCATGAACGGATGGTGCCCTTTGCACTGGAGAGGCGACCGGCGGACCCCAGGGAAGCCAGTGGGACTGTCAGCCACCAAACTGCGCGAGCACGACCAAACGGTCGTCCTGCGATCGTCTATCCTCGTGGAACCGTTCACTTTCACAACACAGGGTCTTCGGCAGATCGGAAAGCGGGCGGCTCCGGGAATCCCTCCAGACAGATCCGATGCCCTCCAGCCCAAAGAGCTGTCCCCTCCGCCGAGAGTCGGTGATGCCGTCGGTGTAGAGCAGAAGGACGGGGTCCTCCGAAAGGCGACCGGAACCACTCGCAAAAGACGCATCATGGTCGAGTCCCAACGGGATGTTCGTGGGAAGGACGATCTCCGCCAGCTCCCCTCCGCGCTCCAGACGCAAGGGGAAAGGATGACCGGCAACAGCTGCCAAGAGCTCTCCATTCCGCGCGTAGCGGCAAACGACCAAGGTCACAAATCGTCCGGCGGGAAGAGTTTGCGCCAGGAACTCGTTTGACTGCACGAGTAGCTCGCCCGGATTGGAGCAGGTGCCGGCGAGCTTAGTGATGCCGTGGCGCGCGCGAGCCGCCATGCCTGCCGCCTGCAGGCCCTTGCCACAGACATCCCCTACGTAGATAAGGACATCCCCTGACTCAAGCGCCAGAGCGTCGTAGAAGTCGCCCCCCACCTGAGCCATCTCGGTGGCAGAGGTAAAGGCCACCGCCAGCTCAAGACCAGAGATCTCCGGCAGCTCAGGGGGAAGAAGAGCTGCCTCCACCGCTCTTAGAAGAGCCTCCTCGCGGTCCTTGCCCTGATGGCGCAGGAGAAGGGGCCCGCACTGCTGACAAACAGCCTCCAGAATGGGGCTGGTTGCGGAGAACTTCTCGGGGGCAAAGTCAGCCAGGTGTAGAGAGCCGACGGGACCGCTTGCGCCCAAGAGGGGGAAGATTGCGATGGAGTCGTAGCCCTCCAGGATGCAGCGCCCCCGCACGTTGCCGAGAGCCTCCGGCGGGAACTCCTCGGCAATACTCTGGACCCTTCCCCAGACGAAGGATCCTCCCGGAGTAAAGAAGGGAAGCCGAGGGTCGCTGAGGCCGGAGCACACGCGCCCGCACATGCACTCCTCCGCGCCGATCAGGGCTTCGTCTTGAAGGAAGCGCCCGTTCAGTCCGCGGTGGACGAGAGCGGGGATCCAGTCAGCAGCCCCGCTCTCGGATTGCGCCAGCCTGAGCATAGCCGCTTCACAACCACTGAACTCAACGGCCCAGTCGGTTAGAGTCTCGGCTGCTTCCCCGAAACTGTCGCTGCCCGCTACCCGCTCGACAATCTGGGTCAGCTCTTGAAGGTCGTCCATGGGTGAAGAGTATACGAGCGCAATCGGAATGCCAAGCACCCAGGCAAAGCGCCATTCTCCCGGTCGGCGACGGCATGGCCCCGTCGTGATCACGTCAGAGCAGGTCTTGCAGCCGCTCAAGCTCCTGGTCCGGGAATACCTCGGGCCAGACAACAAGCGATCTGGCTACCTCCTGGACCAGATCATCCGCCCGCTCGCAGCGATCAAGGTCGCAGCCCTCCAGAACATTGAGTAGGTAGGAGAGTTGCCGATGTTCGCTTTCGTGTATCTGCTTGGCGGCAAGTAACTTGTCCAGCTTCTCCTCGGCCGGCCGTACTGCGGCCCCCAGGCCGGATGCAGGACCTAAGAATCGCCAGGTCTTCGCGCGGCAGGGAATCCGATGACTTGCGTAATCGCCACCTCCCGACCCTCCAGGCGCTGTAGCGCATCTACCACCTGGGGGTCGAATTGGGTACCCCGCTCCAGCTCCATCTCGGCCATCGCCTCGGCAAGAGACCAGGCCTCTTTGTAGGGACGCGCGTGGGTGAGAGCATCAAAAGCATCAGCCACGGCCACTATGCGGCCGGTAAGAGGGATCTCTTCTCCTTTGAGGCCCCTCGGATAGCCATGGCCGTCCCAGCGCTCGTGATGAGCGGCGGCGATCTGCTCGGCCATCTTCATGAGCTCAGACCTGCCCCCGCTAAGGAGCTGCGCTCCCTGAAGGGCATGCTCACGCATCACTTCCCGTTCCTCGGCCGAGAATCCACCTTTCTTCAGGAGGACCTCGTCCTCCACCGCCACCTTACCCACGTCATGTAGAGGAGCGGCTCGCAGGATGAGATCCACTTCCTCGGAGGGAAGATGTAGCTCCTGAGCAAGGAGAGCGCTAATGCGGGCCACCCGGTAGGTGTGTTTTCCGGTGACGTCATCACGAAGCTCCGCCACCCGGGCCAAACGTTCAATGGTCTCCAGGTGCGCGTGCCCGAGTTGAGCGGTGCGTTCACGCACCAGGCCCTCAAGAATGTGACTGGTCTCTTTCAGTCGACGTTCGAGGAAGCGCGTGTCCAGGAGCGAGTACACGTGGAGCAGGAACTCGTTGACCGCAATTGGTTTTACCAGAAAATCCTTGGCTCCGGCTTTGATGGCCTTCTCCCGGGCCTCGAAGCCATCGAGAGCGCTGATGGCAAGTACGGGCAGGAAAGTGTCAGGAGAGCGTTTCTTTCCGAGTGCCTCAAGTAGGCCGTAGCCGTCAAGACCGGGCATGCAGATATCGAGGGTGATGAGATCCGGATCGGCTGAGTCAAGGTAGGAACAGGCCGCAAGCGGATCAGTGAATGCCTGGGGGGGCTTATATCCGGCGGACTGTAGCGCGCGGCTCAAGAATCGAACCACGCTCGGTTCATCATCAACGATCAGGATCTCGGCGTCAGCATGCGAAAGGCTATCCACAACCGCTCCCCAAAGCCCACGACAGGACTACTATCGGTCGGACTGCGCAACACTTGAGCTTCACCATGGACAAAGCCCCGACAGCGAGCTAGCTGGACCCGGACTTGGCCGGCTGGCGGGTCCTTTTGGTTGGGGCATCCAAGACCGCCCGCACCTTCTCCAGCAAGACCTCCGGCGCAAAAGGCTTCTCCAGGAACTCGATGCCATGATCCAGTCGCCCGTTGTGCACCACCGAGTCCCGGGTATAGCCGGACATGAAGATGACAGGGAGGTTGGGGTAGCGGGCAACAAGGGCCTCCGCCACCTCACGGCCGCTTCCCCCTCCCGGCAAGACCACATCGGTAAGCAGAAGATGGGGAACCGACCCGGCCTTCTTGAGGACCGCACCCACCTCGAGAGCCGAGCCCGCTTCCAGCACCTCATAACCAGAGCGCGAAAGGATGCGGACGACCAGTTCGCGCACCGAGGCTTCGTCCTCGACGACCAGGATCGTCTCTGAGCCGCTCTTGGTCTGCCACCGCAGCGGAGAATCGGCCTCCAGAGCGACCGCTGTCTCGCTTACGGGCAGGTACACCTTGAACGTGCTGCCCCTCCCCGGCTCGCTATAGACAGAGACGCTGCCTCCACTCTGTTTTACGATGCCAAAGACGGTGGAGAGCCCGAGGCCGGTGCCTTTCCCCACTTCCTTGGTGGTGAAGAAGGGCTCAAAGATACGGGACGTAGTATGCTCGTCCATGCCGCACCCGGTGTCGGAGACCGCCAGCATCACATACCGGCCGGGCTCAACTTCCGGGTGAATACGGGCGTACTTGCGATCCAATCTGACATTGGCGGTCTCAACGGTTAGATGGCCGCCTTCGGGCATGGCGTCCCGGGCGTTAAGCGCCAAGTTCATGAGCACCTGCTCCATTTGGTGAGGGTCGACCTCGGTTTGCCCTAGATCAGGCGCGAGAGAGAAGTGAAGATCGTAGGGTTCACCCAGGGTGCGGCGCAACAGGGGTTCAATGCCGAGAGCAATCTCGTTTAGGCAGCGAACCTCGGGCTTCAGTATCTGGCGTCTGGAATAGGCAAGGATCTGGCGGGTGAGCCCCGCGGCCCGCTCTCCGACCTCTTGGACATCGGCGATAAGCTCGCGATTCGGATCTTCCGGAGCCATGGCGGCTAGCGCTAGCGAGCTGTTCCCGATGATGGCCGTGAGCAGGTTGTTGAAGTCGTGGGCGATGCCACCGGCCAGTTGGCCGACCGCCTCCATCTTCTGGGCCTGGCGGAGCTGCTCGTCGCTCTCCCGCAGGGCGCGCTCGGCCTCCACGCGCTCGGTGATGTCCATCACCAGGGAGGCCACCCCAACGCTCTTTCCATCTGCCCCCACGAGCGGGGTGTTGTACCATTCGCACTGAATGATGCGCCCATCCTTGCGGACGTTATCATTTGAAGAGCGCAAGCCCCCTTTGAGGCTGACAAGGGACTCCCAGACGCCGTCTAGCTGAGGCCAGGTGGCCTCGGGCACTATGAAGGTCCAGAATCTTCCAACCGCCTCCGCACGCGAAAAGCCAAAGATCGTCTCAGCCGCCGGGTTCCATTCCACCACATGTCCGCCGAGGTCAAATTCGATGACGGCCAGAGGCGTTTGTTCGAAGTGCAGCCTCAAGCGCTGCTGGGAGCGCTCAAGCGCTTCTTCTGCTCGCTTTCGCTCGGTGACGTCACGCGAAATGCTAAGGACCACCTCACGACCGGCGTCTTCTACCAGACGGCTGCTCACTTCCACCGGTATCGTGCTTCGGTCGCGGCGCAGATGGGTGGTCTCGAATATAGCGCGACCCCGCCTGCGCACCTCATTCATGTGCTTTGAATACGCAGCAGATGCCTCTGGCGCCCGGATGTCCGTGACATTCATGCCCACGAGTTCTTCGTTGGCGTAACCCACCCGCTCGCATACAACGGTGTTGGCCTCAAGGATTCGACCTTCGAGTTCGTGCAGTATGATGCCGTCGTCGGCGCTGCTGAAGAGAGTGTGGTAGCGCTGCTCGCTAGCCCGCAACGATTGCTCGGCCTGTTTCCGCTCGCTGATATCGCGGACAAAGGCAAAGTCGTACTCTCTTCCATTTTGTTCCACGTGGTTCGCTGATACCTCAATAGGATAGAGTTCGCCTTCCTTGGTCCGGTGCACTGCTTCGAACGTGCGAGATCCGGCCTTCTTAGTGCTCTGCCACGCCTCCCGCCAAAGCTCAGGAGTAAAGGTAGGATCAAGATCAAAGATCCTCAGGGAGAGCATCTCTTCCCGGGAGTAGCCGTCACGCTGGCAGCTAGCCTCGTTGGCAAAAAGGATCCGGCCTTCCGGATCGATCCAATGGATCTGCTCCGCGGCGCAATTGACCGAGAGCTGCGTCAGACGAAGCTCGTCCTGCGTCTGCCTGCGTTCAGTCACATCACGAGAGTTAAGGACATAGGAAAACTCCCCTGCCTGGCCAGGCAGTTTGCGGGCTTTAACCTCCAACGCCCGCCAAGAGCCGCTTTTGTGCGGGAAGCGCAGCTCGGTTGACTGAGACGGATCACGCCGCCCCTGAAGGAGTTCAGTCAAGCTACGTTGGGCTGGACCGGTATCATCGGGATGAATGAAATCAAAAGCACTTCGCCCAACCAGCTCCTCCGGACGGTAACCCAAGACTGGATCGGATGACGGGCTCTGGAACTGGAAGATTCCGGCGCCATCAATCACGGCGACAAGATCTGAGGAGTTCTCCATCAAGGCGCGAAAGTGCTCTTCGCTTCGGGCTAACTGCTCCTCCGTGTGCTTGCGCTCGGTGATGTCCTCAAAGACCGCGACAAAGTAGCCTTTGATGGGGCTCGATACGGCCACGTCAAGCCACTTGGACAACGGGGTGAAGTTGATCTCGAATCTCTCGGCGCTCCCAGTGGACGCCACCCGGCCGTAGATATCGAACAGCTCCGGCGATGCGGCCTTGATTCCAGGGATGGCCTCGGTGACCCTCTTGCCAACTACGTCCGTCAGCCCGGTCAAGGTCCCGAAGGCGCTGTTCACGGCGAGGTATACCCAGTCAACCGGACGGCCGTCCTCGTCGTAGAGCATCTGGCAATAGGCGAACCCCTCCAACATCGTCCCAAACAAAGCCTGGTAGCGCTCCTCACTCTCCCGAAGGGCTTCTTTCGTCCGCCGCTCCACGAGAACCCCGGCTATAGTTGCTGCCATCTGCTCCACTAACGCCACGGTTTCGGCGGTGAAGCGCCCTCGCTCCTTGTCGTTCAGCTGGAGGAGACCGAAGATCTCCGTTCCGCAGCGCAAGGGGACGAGGGCCACAGATTCATAGCCTTCACCGTGGCAGCGGTTGCGGGTGCGCCCCTGGCGATCGGCCTCGGTGGTACTGGCCAAGAGGTCGGTCGTGCTTCCGGTCCAGAAACTGCCCCGAGGGGTAAAGAAAGGAAGGCTCGGATTGAAGCGACCTTGCAGCACGTTGCCGCACATGCACTCGAGCACGGGGTTGCCATCGGCGTCTCTCACCGGGGCGCCCTTTTCGTCTAAGGCGCATAGGTGATTCTCCGTCTTTAGAAAACACGCCGGAAATCCTTGCACCTCGAAGTAGGGGTAATCTGCCCCCTCACGGAGCCTTATGCCCGCAGCCTCGCATCCGGCCAACTCCGAAGCTCTTCCAGGACCGAGCGCATAAGTCGACGGCTGTCGGCTTCCCTTTCAGCCAGCGAGGTAACATCAAGGGCCGGTTTCACCGTCGGCTTGGGCCGCTTCTGGTCAACAATGCTACGGGCCATCTCCCTTCCCCTAGTCACTGGTGGCTACCACGGTCTCAGCCAAACAATGAGCCGTTGCCAGCGGGATGTCAGCCCTAACGACCTGGTTTCGGCTGCGGGACTTAGCTTGGTAGAGAGCAGCGTCAGCCGCCTGAATCGCGGCATCGGTCGATCCTCCCCAATTCATCGCCCCCCCGATACTCACCGTGACCCTCACTTCGTAGCCCTCAGCCTCGATAGGCGATGCACAGACTGCTTCGCGAATCCTCTCAAGAACTTCTTTCGCTTGGGTGCCATCGGCCTGTGGCACGACGGCCAGGAACTCGTCCCCGCCGAAGCGGCCGAGGGCGCCCAATGATCTCATTGCCGCCACCGATCGACTCACGAACTGTCGAAGCACCTCGTCCCCTACCGCATGACCGTAGGCATCGTTGACACGTTTGAAGTGGTCGATATCGATCATCCCGATGCCAACAGACGTACCCTGGCGTTCCGCCCGTGCCATTTCTTCGCCCAGGCGCTCCAGTATGGCGCGGCGGTTCATGGTCCCGGTCAAGGGGTCGGTTCGCGCCTGCACTGCCAATGCATGCTGCGTCTCAAGGAGCTTCTGGTTCGCCTCCACGAACCGGCGACCCACTTCCAAGCGGGCGCGAAGCTCCTCGGAATCGTACGGCTTGCCCACATAGTCGTTGGCGCCCGCGTCGAGCCCCGCGACAATGTCGCCCTTGCCTCCTCGTGCCGTAAGCAGAATGATGTAGGGCGGGTTGGGCGAGTCGAGCTCTCGCACTCGCCGACACACTTCCACCCCGTCTAGTCCAGGCATCATCCAGTCGAGGATAGCGAGGGCGGGCGCGTCACCGCGCTGGAGTTCCTGCCAGGCTTCCTGGCCGTCGGAGGTGGCCAGAACCTCGTAGCCCCACTTAGAAAGAACCCGCCTAAGCAGGCTCCGCGATACCGGATCATCCTCAGCGATCAGCACTCTCAACTGAGCACCTCTTGGCTTGCGAGCGCCTCTTTCAAGCGATCAAGGTCCTGCTCAAGATCGCGGGCTAGGCCAGGAACGGTCTCAAGGGTGCCGGCCACGGCGAGCTCCTCAATCCGCGCAGCGGTGTGGCTTAGCGCTCTTGCTCCTACATTGGCCGCCGCTCCCTTTAGAGCATGGGCACGCTGCCGCACGGCTGGCGGGTCGTGCGCCTGCAGGGCTTCCTTGAGCCCGGCGAGCTGGCCAGGCGCGCCTTCGAGAAATTCGGCAATGATCTCAGCCACCGCCTGGCGATCGCCACCCAGTAGACCGAGAAGCTGGCTGTCGTCGAACACAGGCTCGACTTCGGCCCCGTAAGGAGAAGGGGGGGAGCCGACATCTCGCTTGATGCCCAGCTTTTTCACGGGTCCAGGAGACAGCCAGCTGGCGAGTACCTCAGCCAATTCCGCCGGCTTGATGGGCTTGGCCAGGTAATCGTCCATCCCGGCATCGAGACATTCTTGTCTGTCGCCGACCATGGCGTGCGCCGTGAGGGCCACCACCGGAACGCCCGGGTTGCGAACGCCGGACCCGCTGGCGCGGATACGCCTCGTCGCTTCCAAGCCGTCCATCTCCGGCATCTGCACATCCATGAGCACGAGATCGTAGTCGGTTCCGCGCAGCGCGGCAATCGCGCCAAGACCGCTCCCGACCACATCGGCGTGGTACCCCAACTTCTCCAGAGTCTTAAGCGCCACTTTCTGGTTTACCGGGTTGTCTTCGGCCAGAAGGATGCGTACCCGTCGCCTGTGCTGCTCGGCCAGGCTGTGGCGGGTGATTATGGGCACGTGAGAGGACGTCGGCGTCTTAGCTCGGGTGGCCCCGCTGACGGCAGCCAGGCAGTCGTAGAACTGCGATTGGCGCACCGGTTTTACCAAATAGGCGGCGAAGCCGGCTTTCTCTAGGCGGGCGGCGTCTCCGCGGATGCCGCCCGAGGTCATCATGACAAGAGCGGTGTCGGCCAGCTTCGGGTCCGCCTTGATCTGCTTTCCCAGCGTCTCCCCGTCTGTGTCCGGCATGTGCATGTCTAGGACGGCAATCTGGAAGGGATCTTTTGCAGCAGCGGCTTCGAGCAAGGCCTCGAGAGCAGTCGGCGCCACAGCGACCTCTTGGTGGCGGCATCCCCAGGACTCAAGCATGCCGGCTAGAACTCTGCGGTTGGTCTGGTTGTCATCAACGCATAGCACGCGCAGGCCGGATATATCGGCGAGCTCGTAAAGGTCGAGAGCAGCCAAGTCAAGGCTTCCTTTGGCCAGCGTGGCCGTGAACCAAAAAGTGGAGCCCGCCCCTGGCTCACTTTGGGCTCCGATGGAGCCACCCATCATCTCCACCAGCGCTTTGGCTATAGAAAGGCCCAGACCGGTGCCGCCGTGCTTTCTCGTAGTGGAAGCGTCTGCTTGGGTAAATGGCTGGAAAAGCTCGCTCAACTGTTCCGGGTGGATGCCGATGCCCGTGTCTCGGATGATGAACCTAAGGGTGGCGGAAGTTTCATTCTCGGTCTCCAGCAGAACGTGAATACTCACCTCGCCCTTCTCCGTGAATTTCAAGGCGTTCCCGGCCAGGTTGGTGAGTGCCTGGCGGAGCCGACCGGGATCTCCCCGCAGCCGGGAGGGAACCTGGGGCTCGATCAGGGTAACTAGTTCGATGCCTTTCTCGAAGGCCCGAAAGGCGAGGGCGGCGGTGAGATCCTCGAGCGTAGTGCGCAAGTCGAAGTCGATGGTCTCCATCGTGAGCTTGCCCGCCTCGATCTTGGAGAAATCGAGCACATCGCCGATAACGGTAAGCAGGGCATCGGCACTGGAGCGAGCCGTTTCTGCGTAGTCGCTCTGCTCGGAGTCAAGGGTCGTTTCCAGGAGCAAGTCGAGCATGCCGGTGACCCCGTTTAAGGGGGTACGGATCTCGTGGCTCATGTTGGCCAGGAAAAGGCTCTTGGCTTCACTCCCTTGTTGAGCTTGGCGCGCTAGATCGTTGGCTCGGTGGGCGGCATGCTCGAGCTCGCGGTTGGCCGCCTCTACGGCTTCTCTCGCCCGACGCTCGTTCTCCTCGGCGCCCTTGCGTTCGGTTATGTCGCGCGAGACGCTGAGCGCCGCCTGGCCTCCGCCATAGTCGATAAGCCGGCTACTTACTTCCACCGGCATCATGCTGCCGTCAGCGCGCCGCAGGGTGGTTTCGTAGGTGGCCCGACCGCTTTGCCTCAGCCCGGCCATGTCCGCGGGATAGGATGAGACTACCTCCGGAGCCCGTAGATCGAAGAGGGCCCGGTACCGTTGCTCGCTGTCCCTGAGCGCCTGATCCAGCTTCTTGCGCTCGCTGACGTCGCGGCATACACAGAATATGAGCTTCTTTCCACCGTATACAGCCCCGTTGGTGCTGATCTCAACTTCGCACAGCGTGCCATCTTTCCGACGATGGCGTGTCTCGAAGTGATCGCCCGTATTGTCGACCGCTTCGAGCATTTGCAACAGTTGTTCCTTGGTAAACTGAGTGTCCCAGTCCCATACATGAAGCTTATTAACTTCTTCCATAGAGTAGCCGAGCATACGAGCATATTGTTGATTTGCCTCATATACCTTGCCCCACTGGTCGAGGACAACGATACCGTCTGAGGATTGCTCGACCAGCATACGCCGCCGAGAGATTTCATCCTTAAGCAGCTCTTCCGCCTGCTTGCGCTCGCTGATGTCGCGGCCATAGGCGAAGTTGTACTTCTTGCCTTCGTGCTCCACGAAGTTCGCGGTTACTTCCATCGGGAAGGTCTGACCATCTTTGGTCCGGTGCTCGGTCTCGAACGTGAGGGATCCCTGCTCCTCAAGCTTGCCCCAGTGCTCCACCCAGGCTTTCGGGGACATGGTCGGATCAAGATCGAACACGGTCATCCCCAGCATTTCCTCGCGGGAATAGCCATGGCGCCGATAGCTGGAGTCGCTCACGTAGAGAAGGCGACCTTCTCTATCGATCCAGTGAATCAGATCCGCCGCACTGTCCACCGAGAGTTGGGTGAGGCGCAGCGCTTCCTCGGTCTTCTTGCGCTCGGTGATGTCACGGATAAAGGCCACATCGTATTCCTGGCCGTGGTGCTCAACGCAGTTCCTGGTTACTTCCACGGGGAAGAGCTCGCCCTCCTTGGTCCGGTGCACCGCCTCCAGAGTGGAGGAGCCCTCCTTCTTGATCTTCTGCCACCGGTCTGGCCAACTCTCCGGTGATAAGGCCGGATCAAGATCAAAGACGGTGAGACCGAGCATCTCCTCGCGTGAGTAGCCGTATCTGCGGCAGCTGGACTCGTTGACCTCGAGGATCCGGCCATCGAGACCTAACCAGTGCACGAATTCCGGAGAGCGGTCGATCGAGAACTGGGTGAGCTGGAGAGACTCCTCCATACACTTGCGCTCGGAGATGTCTGCGAAGATAAGGAGAAGAGTCGGCTCTCCTGCTAGATCGACCCGCTCCAGGCGGAAGTGAAGCCACAGGCTCTTACCAGCCGTGGAAGTGAAGTACGTCTCCCATCGCTGGGGGCTGCCGGTCCTTAGCGTCTCTTCGGCCCGAGCCAGAAGCCCCGAGTCCTTCCAGGAGCTAATCTCGCGGAAATTCCGACCCAGCACACGCTCGAGGGGCACGCCTAGCAGCTCGGCGGCAACTTGGTTTGCCGACCGGCACCGGCCGTCGGCCGCGTAGGTGATGACCCCGTCTGGCAATGCCGACAGAAGCGCCTGGTTGAATACCGCTTCCGGTGCTTCCCGTTCCTTCTTCGCCGCCCAAGCCATTGGAGGGACCTCTCTTCCTGCGGGTATGCCGATACTCACGCCCAACTCGGGCTTAGATAGACCCACACTCCCATCTTGGAGTTGCTGCCCTTATATCGGCAGGAAAGGCGAGGCTCAGTAGCAGGTATCGGCGCGAACGCACAAATAGCTAGGGAGGTGAGGGCGAGGAGCTCGTCGGACCCGGCGCCGCGCGCATGGGGGTGGCCGCGGGCGCATTTATTCTGATGAAGCACGGTGAGATATGTACGACCATGGGCAAGAAGAGCCCTACTCCCCAGAGGTGCCGAGCTCTGATCTCGCTGGTCGGTGATACTGACTCATCTCCTGTTCTACGCGGCTTCCGAGGCGGCCAGAGCGAAGCGCCTCTCCGGGGGCACCATGCCGATCCCCTGGTGGGGGCGCTCGGTGTTATAGAAGGCCACCCAGGCGTCAAGCTCCGCCTGGGCTTCTTCTAAGGAGGCGAAGGTGCGACCGGCAAGGAACTCCTTGCGGATCGTCTTATGGAAGCGCTCCACCTTTCCCGTGGTGGTGGGGGAGCGCGGGGCGGTGAGTCGGTGCTTTATGCCGTTTTCCCGGCAGATCCGATCAAAGAGCACCTCCCCGCGGTTGATGCCGAAGCGGCTGGTGAACACCTTGCCATTGTCGGTCAAGATCTCGTCGGGGACCCCGTGCCGGCGCATAGCCTGAGCGAGAGCTTCGCAGACCGGGCGAGCGGTGGCCCGAGACGCGAGCATCGCCGAGACGCAGAAACGGGAGTGATCGTCGAGGCCGGTGATGATCATGAGCTCGGAAGCGTCGGCGAGCTTCACGCCGGCCATAATATCCATTTGCCAAAGTTCCATAGCGCGGTTCCTTTCCCAGCGTTGATAGTCCTCTCGCCGCCTGCGCCTCTTCTGGGGGTCGATGAGGCCGTGGCGGCAAAGACAGCGGTAGATAGAGGAACGAGAGGGCACCGAGTCCATCTGTTCTTTTTCGAGCTGATGCCGAAGCATGTGCGGTCCCCAGCCGGAGTGGGCCCTCCGGAGCGTCACGATGCGGGCCTCCACCTGGGGGCGCATCTGGTGGGGACAGGTGGCCGGGCGGCAGGAGTGATCGATGAGCCCCGGGAAACCCGAGGTGCCGTAGCGCCTCATCCAGTCGTGCACGGTCTGGCGGGCTACCCCATAGCGGCGAGCCACCTCCACCACCGGAAGCCCGCCTAAGACCTCCAAGATTGCTTTGTGTCGTTGCTCCATGAATCCCAACTCCATCAGCATTGAGGGTGACCTCCTCTTCTTAGGCGCGACAGTCCATCGCCTAAAGGAGGTGTGGGTCCGGAAGCAGAAGTCCTTGCGGAAGTGTCGCCTAGGTACCGGAACTACTGTCGCCCAGGTACCGGAGCGCGTCCGCGAAGTGTCAGGTAGGTACCGAATCCACTCTGTCAGGTAGGTACCGGAGAAATACAGCGGGTTTTCGGGGCCAGGTGTACATTCGGTGAACATCGGGGCCAGCACCGCCCTCTACGGCTCTTCCGGCGACCTCCCCAGAGATGCAAAAGCCCCGCACAATCGGGGCTTTTATCAATGAGCCGTGCTGGACT
>Ga0214473_10006852_pt1 | contig 13578 bp, 18 predicted proteins | sample RVTome_7_FD_203509 | JGI IMG/M metagenome (GOLD analysis project Ga0214473, IMG submission 203509) | Soil microbial communities from uranium-contaminated site in the Upper Colorado River Basin, Wyoming, United States - RVT98D197 | ecosystem: Environmental > Terrestrial > Soil > Contaminated >...
CCTCAAAATCACGCGGACGTGGATAGAGAAATCGTGCTATCATAAGAATACACAGGGCTAAGAGAGCTGGCACTAATAAAATACTGAAGGCGGCCTTATAGCCTCCTCTGAAGTATAGAACCGCAGAGACTATGAGAGGACCAATAACTGCGCCGATTTGATCTAGAGCCTCGTGTAACCCAAATCCCCAGCCTCGCCCAATTTCTTTAGTGGCATGTGAAAGCATAGCATCACGGGTAGGCGTGCGAATTCCTTTTCCTATTCGCTCTGTAATCATGAGAAAAGCAGCGGTTTCCCAGCGTCCCGCCAGCGCCAGTAGAGGAACTGCGAGCATATTCACTGCGTATCCTAAGATTGTTATTGCCCAATATTTCCCGGTTCGATCGCTGATATATCCGGAAACGAGGCGTAGAGCATAGCCGACGAGTTCTCCAAGCCCAGAAACAAATCCCACTATTGTTGCACTTGCGCCAAATACAGCGAGATATTGTCCATTAATACTACGTGCTCCCTCGTATGTCATATCGGCAAAGAGACTGACCACTCCTACTAAAATAACGAATCGCAGGGCAGATCTTTTTAAAATACTATTATTCCGTTCTGGAGGCATTGGCTGATATTCCATAGATATTCCCTTCATGCTCAGTGGCAAGAACCCCACTTAGCGGGATGCTCGCTAGTCTCGTCAGCTCACAGCTTTGGGGTAAACTGAGACAGGTCATAGATGCCCAGTGTTTTTTCCAGATTCGCCACCTTAGCTACAATCTTCTCGAAGCCATCCTGGCCAAATAGTTTTTGCTCCTTTTTCTCGAATTCTTCACCCAAGGAATCGAATTCGTTAGGTGACACAATGGAGCGGAGAGCAGGGAAAAGAACCGTGTCTTCACGGGCTTCATGCGGGCGATACATTCGTATAAAAAGTCTGATATGTTCCTCTAATTTTTCTCTATCAGAAGGATTTTTGAGGACAGCAAGCGTAGCATGATCCTTTATGTACGCAGTCAGTTGGCGACCTGCCTGATGTTGCTGAAGTAACACTTCCACCAATTCATCGAGTTTTCCGGCTTTTTTAAACCGAGGAAAAAGGTAGTCCTCTTCGAGTCTTTCGTGGTAGTCTTCAATAAAATTTCGGATCGTTTCGGCTGCTAGTTTTAGTGTTTGAGGCGAAAAGTCTTTTCCGGTCCGCAGTCTGAGAATAATCTCATCGTAGATCAACAAAATACGGTTTAAGACTGCGTGTTCGCGCATCAGGTCCTCGGTTGGAGGAATTTCTTCCTCTCTAGCTTCCGTCTTTTGTGTGGCAGGCTGCGTTGACTTTGTATCTGCGAATATACTCTTTGGATAAATTAAAGAAGCACCGGCAACAAGTATTCCAGTTTTCTTAAGAAAGTCTCTCCGTGCCGAAAATGAATCTACCTTTTTTTTCATGATAACCTCCTTCTAAACTTTTTTTGATTATGGGTTAAGCTAAATAGGGATATGTAATCTCGGTTCCTAATGTCTTAAATGCTGATATGAAGTTAGTCCTATATTTAAAAACCATGCTAAACAGGGAATTTATCATATTTCCATTCCATTGAAAGTTCCCGCTCTAGCATAGCTAGATTTATCCTGATTCCCTTTAACGCATCGACTTGCTCGTCTAAATTTTTCTTCGTTTTAGTGAGATTTTCTTCTCCCTCGTCTATTTCTGAAATGGCCCGCTCAAGTGCAGACTCTATTCCCGTTAATGTGACATCAATCTTGGAAAATAATTCACGACGAAACTTTTGGAGGCTTTTTTCTATCCGATTTATAAAATCATGTCTAATCCTTCCGGCATTCCTATCCAGCTCTTCCCTACACTGTTTAAGCATCCTGCTCTGTGCCACCCTTCGGAATAAAATTCCAGGCAGGGCAAAGGGTAGGGTTTCGAGCATAAGGGTATTGTCAAACAGAGAATCTATCCTGAAGTAAAAATGGCTTTCCGTCGTAAGGGTTTCGAAGCTATTAAAGGTTCCTACTTCGACGTCAAAAATTTCCGAGGATAATGTTCTAATGTCGGTAATAATCTCATTGGCTTTAGAGGAAAAGCGTCTTCTGATATTTTCAAATCCCTGTTTTAGCTTATCTTCTTCTAGGGCCCGCCACTCGTAGAAAATAGTCTCGACTTCTTGTTTCATTGCTCTATCTATTGCCTTTGTCAGCTCTGATTTTCCTACATCTTTAAGTCTTTCGTAGTGTCCTTCCATCTTTTTAGTAAGCTCCGGAACGTTTATCGCAAAAAAAGCTTTTAAATCGGATTCTAGGACTGAGATAAGTTTTTCTTGCTCTCCCCTGAGAAGATAGTCGAAGTCTTCCCTATCCTGCAGGATTTTCTCCTTTTGAGTATTAAACTCATTTATTTTCGTTTTAAGCTCTTCCAGCGGGGTAGAAATAGCTTTGGCCTCAAGCTCCATGGACATCATTTCATCAGAGAGGATCTTAAGCGTATTACTAAGCGCGGAACTAAGAACGGCTTCACCCTTCTCCTTCATAAGGAAGTCATTTAAAGCCTTTTCAAAATCCGAAATTAAACTACGATGCCGTTTTTCTTGGGCGTTATTTAATTTTCCTTCCAAGGCCTGCTTAGCCGATATGGGGAAAATTTTTATATCTTTCAGACCAACCTTTTCCTCGATTATATGCTTTGTGAACTCCAATGACTCGATTCTGTCATTTTCATCCATCTGGTCGATCTTGTTTTGTAGAAAAAAGATTTTATTCACGTATTTCTTTATATCACTCAGAAAATCGTATTCAACCTGACTAATTGGCGGGTCCACGCCTACTAAAAATATTGCCGCATCTACTTTAGATAGATAACTGTAGGTCACGGCAGTATTATGCTGATAGGTGGAGCCGATTCCCGGAGTGTCTATAATCTGAACCCCGTCTCTTAAATAGCGAGAGTCATAATGAACCTCCACATACTGTACCTCTTTTTGGTTTTCTGGGTTTCCTCTCTCAGTTACGTGATCGGGGAGTTCTTCAAGCGCTATTTCTTTTCTAGCTCCGTTCTTAAAGAAGACTTCTATGTGCAGATTATTTCCGTACTTAATCAGAGTGATGATAGAAGTAAGCGGAACAACCGCCGTAGGAAGTAATCTGCTCCCGAGTAGGGCGTTTATAAGTGTGGTTTTTCCTCGCTTAAACTGTCCGAGGACTGCCAGATTAAATTTGCCTTCCAGAAGCTTCTCTTTTAGTCCTTGGATGGCTTTTACAGTGGTTCCATTATTACAAAGAGAGGTTAATTTAGATAAATCCTCCAGGTTTTCTAATATGTGTTCTCTTGTTTTAATATATGATTCCAGCATAGAATAAACACCTCTGCTATAATGGACTTCCGTACCTTAAGACCTGTATTAAACTCTTTTTTATGTAATCTTCGAGAGGGCTTGAGAGGATTTTCTCTACTGTTTTATTGATATCGTATTCGACCCTCTTTATTTCCGTCTCTCCATCATTCCAGACGGCATAAGATGCAACTCCGGGAACATCCTTTGACTGTCCTACACTACCCGGGTTGATGACGGTTGTTTTCCCTATCTTCTTAATCAAGGAAAGATGAGTATGGCCGAGGAGCACAAAATCAGCATCTAATCCCTTTATCTCCTCTTGCCAATCATAATCGGGTGAATCAGGCGGTAGGTACTTGAATAGGTTTTCGGTCGGCGTCGCATGTGCAAGAAAGAACCTTGCTCCGCTGAGTTCTATTGTTGTGTTTAAGGGCAGAGAACTTAGATAAGAAATCTCATCTTGCCCGAGAATCTCCCTCATAAGCTCCCTTGTCTTTACGGACATCGGCTTGTAGGCTTCGCTGCATTTGCAGTCCGCCCCGAAGGCAACGGCGTTATCGTGATTTCCACGCACGATGGCATAAGCGTTCTTTTTCATAAAATCTATGCACTCTCTCGGACTCGGTCCATAATCAACCAGGTCTCCCAAACATATAAGATAGTCATACTCTTCCATTATAGTCTGTAATGCCTCGATATTCGCGTGAATGTCCGAGAGAATTAGTATCTTCATAGATATGTCCAACCCTTTGGTCGATAACCAGAGTTTTTACAAATCTTTGCTTGCAAAAAATTCAACGACCTTAACCCAGATCTTATCCCTATCCGGTCCGTAAGACTGATCCGCTAAAGTACCTCGAGTTTGTTCAAGCCCATCTTTCAATCGGTTTAATTCACTCGATTGTTTCTGAATGAGAAGTAATCTTGCTTTAGAAGATGCAATGTAAAAAGTTTGGTAAAAGTGATTCATACACAATCCCGACGAGCCAAAGTAAAGTTCTTTAATCTCGGTGTCTTCAAGATGCTCAACCAACTGCTGAGTCCACAAGGTTGAGATAGTTGATATCTCTTCACAAATCGGACAAATGTTTGCTGGTCCGATATTTTTTCTAGATTTATCTCCTTGGGAAGCCATCTTTTCCAACTTCCTGAGGGCGTCTCGAACCAGATACCCATACACAAAGGACATCTGATTTTTCTTTTTCATCTCAACCATATCCCAAGCGTGTTTATTGCAAAACCCATTAGATTTTAATACACGGATTATCCAGGGTGGCCCACCATATTTTTCATAGAAATACCACCAATAAAATTTCTTTAATCTTTCTTCGCACAATAAGCAAACTGGGCAATCGCCTTGTTTTCGTAATATATGTACCAGGGTGGCTCTGAAGTATTTAATTGGGCTCTGCTTTCGATCTTGCCATACGAGTTTTCTAAGTAGTGTCAAAAATTCCATCAGATTCCTGTCACTAGAGTTGATTACCAACAAAAAATTTAATAGCCCTAACCCAAGCTTTTTGTTCTTCACCCTTGGGTTCATGAGAAAATCGATAATCCCGCTTGCGTGAATACTCTTCTAAATCTCTGTTTAGTTCTTCGAGCATTTCAGCTTGCTTTTGAATCAGTATTTTCGCCGTTTCATGGCATGCGGTTTCAAGGGCCTGATTAAAATGGTTCATGCACAATCCGTATGAATTAAGGTAAAGTTCTTTCATTTCTTCCTCTTTTAAATCCGTGAGCAGGTTTTCAATCCATATGGATGATCTTTTAGAAACAGTATCGCAAATAGGACAAACTTCGGTTGGCTGAAGTTGCTTTCTCATCTCTTGTAAACGTTTATTATTTACTACTTTCCTAATCCTACTTTTATTGGGCTCAAATTTCTTTAGCCCTTCGGATACTCTCTCCAATTTCACAATTGTAGACTTAATCAGGTACTCATATACCAGAGACATTTCATGCTCCTTTCCCATCCGAATCAAATCCCAAGAATGCTTACTACAAAAACCCCTTGAATCTATGGTCTTGATGATCCAGACCGGATCGTTGTAATACTCATTAAAATACCAACGGTAGAAGTATCTTAAATCTTCCTCACATAGAAAGCAGACTGGACAATCCTGACCGGTTTTCAAGGCTTCTACTAAGGAGGGTGATTTGTTGAGGAATGCCAAAGTCACCATAATTATTCACGCTAATCCTTTATCTAAGAACATATTTTTCTATGATCTCTCTATCCGCTCTCTCTTGTTGCTCATCATGACCAATCCCAATCTTGAGGATATTATTAAAGCTCCTATTCGTCGCTTTTGCCCCTGTCAACTTAATTGCCAATGATTTATTCTCAGAGAGGTCTTCATAGCATTCATACGTTAAAGCTGCATTCCTGCTTGAGAGCTTTCCGTAGTAAGGGGTTATAGTTTCTAGCTCCTGGCGCAACTCCTCCGTTGTGTTAATAAGGCCAGGTAGATCTTTTTCAATCTCATGAAAGTTATCGAATTCGTTTGCTCCGGTTGCTATCGTCCGACAAAGTGTTTCTTCCTCAGTGCAATCCATTTCCAATGCTGTTTTTTCAAGCTCCTCATAGAGTCTTAAAGAGATTGTTACTGAAAGCTTTTTCCTCTTATATCTTATTGTCATCTAAATTTCCCCGGGCTCCACGGAGCTCTCACGCCTTACTAATATTTCCAGTTCCTGATTTTCGGAGTTCAATTTTTCCAATCTGTTACATATATATTCATTATCTCTCTTGGATTCACTACATAGTTTCTCCAAGTTATCATTCTCTTCGATCAGGCGTTGGGTTTCTTTCCTCAAGTTTTCTATTTGAGAAATGAGTTGACTATTTTCTTTTTTAATCGTATCAATCTTGATTTTAAGCAACCCGGCTCTTATTATTTCCTGGATTGAGCTCATCTCCAGAGGTCTCTGAGTCTTTATAATATTTAAAACACGGCTATAAATATCTTCTGTGATATGTACGGTAAAATCGACATGGTTCGAGTTATTAAGCTTCATTCTTTCCTCTTTGAATAGCAGCTTTTCCTAAGAACCTAGCCGAGGGTCCGAGTTCCTCTTCTATCCGAAGCAGTTGATTGTACTTACATATCCTGTCTGTCCTGCAGGCGGAGCCGGCTTTTATCTGACCCGCGTTAGTAGCTACTGCAAAATCCGCAATAGTAGTGTCCTCTGTCTCTCCGGACCTATGAGAAATAACTGTGGTGTAACCAGAGCCTCTTGCAAGCTCCATTGCTTCCAAGGTTTCTGTTAGAGTGCCAATTTGGTTAAGTTTGATAAGTACAGAATTCGCCACACCGTCCTTAATCCCCTTACTTATTATTTCTGGATTAGTAACAAAAATGTCATCCCCCACTAGTTGGATTTTTCCTCCCAGTTCTTTTGTTAATAGCCTCCATCCCTCCCAGTCGTCCTCGGCCAGTCCATCTTCTATTGATACAATCGGGTAACGGTTCACAAGATCGACGTAGATTCCAATCATTTCTTCCGAGGTCTTACTTGAACCATCTGATTTATAAAACACGTAAGTTTGGTTCTCAAAAAACTCACTGGCGGCCGGGTCAAGTCCTATAGAAAGGTCCTTCCCGGCGCTATAGCCAGCATTTTCAATAGCCTCGATTATTAATTCGAGTGCCTGGATGTTCGATTTCAGGTTCGGGGCAAATCCTCCTTCGTCGCCAACAGTTGTGCTATAGCCATATTGAGAAAGCACTTTTTTAAGTGAGTGAAAAGTTTCTGCGCCCATTCTCAATGCCTGGGAGAAAGAATTCGCACCTACAGGTATTATCATAAACTCTTGAAAGTCAACGTTATTATCAGCGTGTTTTCCACCATTTAGTACATTCATCATCGGTACTGGCAAAACATCTGCATTCAGCCCCCCAATATACCTATAGAGAGGAATGCCATGTGAGTTCGACGCGGCTTTTGCACAGGCGATTGATACTGCTAAGATCGCATTTGCGCCTAGCTTGGATTTGTCTTTTGTTCCATCGAGCCGGATTAATTCTGAGTCAATACCGGATTGATCACTTACATTCATACCTATGATGCTTGGGGCTATGATGCGGTTAACATTATCTACGGCTTTTATTACTCCCTTGCCATTGTATCGATTTGGATCATCATCCCTAAGCTCTAAAGCCTCTCTTTTTCCTGTCGAAGCTCCTGACGGAACCGATGCACGCCCTAATGAACCATCTTCGAGTATCACGTCAGCCTCGATGCTTGGGTTACCGCGTGAATCAATTATCTCTCGAGCGTAAATCTTAGATATCATCATTGACTTGAAATACTATCCTTGACGTTCTTGTCCTTTTGTTTTCCTTAATTCGAACTCTACTAAAGAATGAATCCTCAAAGTTAATTCAATAAGGTCCTCTACCATGGGATTCCAAATATCGGAAAACCCCTTTGGCGTTTTGCCATATTTCTCCAGCCTGCTTGTCCTCATATCGCAAAGCATTTCCCAAATATGTGAGGCTTCTGCCAGGATCTTTTTTGCCAAAGATTCTTCGCGGGACTGTACATCAAAAGCATGCATTATATTTCGCATAATCTGAGAAATAGCTTCTACATGTTGAATAATGATGGTACGTGCCTCACCATCCAAGTGGTCATTTAATCCGTACGTTATTCTCTCGGAATCAGGTGTAGCGAGACCTTCTTTGATCCGCTCAAGTGATTTTTCGAGCATATATAATCCCGATAGAATAACTCTCTGATGGTTCTCATTAATCTCCATTATTATCTACTTGCCCTTCTCATCGACATTTGATAAAACCTGCATCAACTCTTCAAGAAGTCCTATTCCACGAAGCATCTTCTCCGATGGCCCATCAAAGTAGCAAAAAAATTTTTCTTCTTTAGGCAAAAATCTAAACATAAGGTCACCTTTTTACTCTTTGTCTTTAGGCTTTTGTAACATTCTCTCTAAATACTCAATTGCTTTCTCCGAGAGTGGTATTTTCTCTTCTTTGCCATTCTCTGTTGACCGCTCGTTGAGAGCGTTCTCAATATAAGGTAAAGCTGCCGAATTAAGTTCGGATAGGGCGTCAATACATAAATTACAAGTGTACCAATCCGCGTCATTTAATCCGGCTATGAGTTCTGGAATAGTCTTAAGGTTGACCTCTTCATTAGCATTAATCTCTAACAGGGCGAAGGCGGCGGACAACCTGATCTCCTTTTCTTCATCCTTCAGTCTTTTGAGTATCGGCTTGATGGCTCCGGGATCACCAATCTCTCCGAGGAGCCTAGTCGCCTCAGTGCGTCTCTTTATACTCAGCCTCGTTTCATTTCTTAAAGGGGTATAGTTTCGCCAGGATAAAGTTTCTGTAAGTGGTAGCACTGCATCTTTGTCAAATCTAAGCAACGCATTACAGGCCGTTTCTCGTGCATAGTCATCCTCTAGCATTTCAATAATCTCGGGTATAGCTCTTTTTTCTCCAAAGATGGCTAAAGCCTCTGCTGTGCCTCTTAAATGATTCTCTTTTAGACACTTAAGTAATGGCTCTATTGCCCTCTCATCACGCAGTATTCCGAGTTGACGGGCCGCCTCATTTCTAACCGTCGCTTCGGCGAATCGAACCTGGGGATCAAGGGAATCGAGGTCGTATAAATCAAGTACCCGTATAAGCCCTTCCACAGCATCTTCTCCGCCAATGATTCCAAGTGCTTCTGCAGCGAGACAGCGCGGCTCATGATAAATTGTTGGGGAAGAGAGCAATAGGTGAATTAAGGGTCTTACCGCTTTCTTTCCAAATTTAATTACTTTGAGTAATACACCAACGTTGTGTGAAGGGTTATTTAGTCCGTCAACCAATTTCTCAATAGCTTCTTCGGTTGGAGTTCTATCCATTAGCTCGATCCATATCTAATTCCTTAGTTAACTTAGCCAACGAAACTTTAGCCGCATTCCTTACGTAATTACTGTGATCATTGGTTGCTTCTTTTAAAGCAGCTTTAACTTCTTCCTGTGATCCGAAATTACAAAGAACACTAGCGGCCTTGCCCCTTACCAGGAATGAAGAGTTTTTTAGCATGTCAATCAATAATGGCACAATACGCTGATCCCCGATTTTGCTGAGTGCGTCAATAATCACCTCCATCAGGAAGGGATCCATAGTCTTCTTAAGTAAGTCGATAAGCGGTTGTACCGCTAATTGCTCGCGTCTCTCACCTAATATGTAACGTGCTCTATAAACAGTAGAAGGCTCAAAATGGCTCAGAGAATATAAGAGCTTCTCCGTGTAGCTTTTATCGTTCCATTCTCCTGTGTCTCTGCCGCATTGCCGGCAGGTTTTTTGATTTTTTGAAATCTCAACCCAGCAAAAAGGGCAAAAGTAATGAATCATAGTTTCTTTCTTCCTATTTCCATATCTTTATTTTTTGAACTGGCAATTTCACAAATCTCATTAATCAGCCTTCTGATTTCATCTACGATTGGATCTAAAAATTCCCGCAGCTCATCTGGAACCTCTCCATAACCACGGAGTCTTTTTGATTTTATCTCCTCCAAACTTACAAGCTGAATAGTCATATAGCCGAGGATGCGTCTTTGCGATTCTTCTATTCTTTTTACCAAGTTCAGTTTCTGGGTTATACATTGAATCAAATATTTTATTTCCTCAATTCGCTTTGTAATTAAAGCTTTTTCCAAGGAGGAGATGTTATCTACAGATCCAGTCGTGACTTTCTCCTGACTGTTACCGCTTATAATCTCCTCCACCTCGGAGATAGTATCCTCAAGAACTTGCATAGATGCAGAAATACGAATCCTGTGGTTTTGCGGTATCTCCATGCTTGTTTCTTATAAACTCAGCCCTTCTTTCTTAATATAAAGTTTGTGTCCGTTCATAATTACCTTCTCGGCTTCCTCTACCCCTTTATATCCAAACGTTATTACTTGCTTGCCCTCAAGCTCCTTGTAGATGGAGAAAAAGTGGTTAACTTCTATCGTAAAATGACGGGGCAGATCGGAAATATTCTTCATAGAAGCATAGTAAGGATCTCTAAAGGGAACGGAAATAATTTTTTCATCTTCTCCCCCTTCATCCTTCATGTAGAAAACACCTATAGGACGTACATCAATAAGGACGCCTACAAAAGCGGGTTCGTTAACCAAAATTAATATATCAAGAGGATCACCGTCAGTACTCGAAGTACTAGGTATGAAGCCGTAATTGGCAGGGTAGTGGACTGACGCATACAGCACACGGTCTAAACGGAATGCACAGCGTTCTTTATCATATTCGTACTTGTTGCGACTCCCTTTGGGAATCTCAACGATCGCATTAACTATTTTTGATGGATTTTTGCCAAGCGGTAAATTAACTAAATTTTTTGTTTTCATAGTATCTTAATCTCTTCCCCCCCAAGGCATGTAAAATCATGTTCTACATCCGAGGAATCGTTTTTCCTCAATTTGAGATTGATTGAACAGCTCTTGTATGATGAAGAAAAATAATTCGCCTTTGAATCCTCATCGGTGCAAAGACTATGTATTGTAAAATTAGACTCGATTCCTCTTGTGAAGAGAGAAGGTTTAGTTTTAATATCTAGGGTGTTATTCGGCTGGTACATTCCCTACCTCTCATAAAGCTATCGAAGAAATTCTGACAACTCATATCAGTATTCTTCAACTGTCATTTAAGGTAGGAGTTATCAACTGCCGATAAGGTCAGTGGTTAATGGTGAACTCCATCACACTCTGTAACCCTGCTATTATATCATATGAACCGAGTATTGCCAATTTTTGATTTTCAATTGGAAGGTGTAGCTTGCTCTAATCTGTCATCATGGTGGATGTTGGATATTTCGAGGACAAAATTCTTACAATTTCATGAATAGATTTATTTTCAACAATCCTTTTCAGAATGAAAAGGACTTGAACGGAATTCCAAAAATTGCGTTAAGAAAATCAGAAACGAAGACGTTGAAAAAATTTGTGGGTTGCGGGTGAATTAAATTTTTTGTTGTTATGTCATCCCCGAAATCAGTAGTCGGGGATCCAGAGGTAAAAGCATGGATTCCCTATTAAGGAATTAGGGAATGACAACAAGGGGGCAGCCTTGTCCTCAGCCCTGAGTTTAATCGAAGGGCCTGTCCTGAGTTTACCGAAGGATCGAAGGATTGCTTCTTTGTACCTGTGCTGAACTCGTTTCAGTATCAAGACAAAGAAGTCAGAAACAAACGTAAGATATATGAAGAAAACACCTTTAGATATTCTGTCCTCGCCATATCTGACTTTTACAACCACGAGTCAGGAAATATTCCTGACCGGGAAATTCTGATTCATATGTTGCTAGTTCCGTGTCGAGAGTGGATCTTTACCTTTCAGGAATTACCCAAAGAGTTACCGAAGACACAATAATAGGACACTTAGGATTTCTCAATCTAGATTCGCGAGAGTGAATTAGTGTAGCCATGATTAAAACCGAGCTAATCCTTCAAGCCCTAAAAAAGAACTCAATAAGATATATATAGCAATTCACCAAACTTGTATAACCATGGATCAAATATCTTTTCTCTCGAAGATAAAGAGCGCCAGTATCAATGGAAGTAAAATCCAACTGAGAAGAACAATTAAAGAAAGTATCATTCCAATTAAGCTTCCAAATGTTTTATAAAGCACAGCCCCTGCAGGTCCGATAAGAGCCGCGCTTCCGAGCGATGTAAGAAATGTGGTTCTTACAAGGTCGGCAGGATTCAGGAAGAGAAGAGCAATTATTACTTCTCCAAAGGCCAGGGTTATACCTACCAGAATAAAATCGTAGATAATCACAAACCAGAACCAGAGCACAAAGCTAATTCCTATTGACTTTGCTTTCTCTCCCAAGATTATTGAGACAAGAGTGGCTATTGAAAGGAAAACCGGAAGAAAAGGGGACGCAATCGCTCATTAATTAAGGACATAAAGATTTCAGCTAATTAATTGAGGAAACACAATTTGCCATTAGAATTGAATTAATACCTAAAGGTAGTGCACAAGATTCCCGATTAAAATATTTTTCATAGATAGAATCATCTCCCTCCATCTATTAAAATTTTTAATTTGTTGGGTTGTTCAACTTGCTAAAAAAGAAAGACTATAAACTTAATTTAACATTTATGCCCCTTCACCTACTCCAAGCATTAATAATTTTTTTATGCCTGTATAGTATAGAATAATTTGCTGAGCGAGGTCGATATTGGAATTGTACTTGGATTAGGGATAGTTGACACAAATTATAGCATGCCATATAATTAATAATATGGCACATCTTAAAAATATGCCGAAAACAAAAGAAAATGCGGGTAGGAATAGGGAATTGCGGCGTAGCCAATATGTACTCCGTATAGGTCCCCAAGGTAGGATAGTTATCCCTGCACCTTTGCGTAAAGCTTTAGGACTAAAGCTCGGAGATATATTAGTGGGATGGACAGAGGAAGATAAAGTGATTCTGCAAACCCGGCAGGCATTACAGGAAGAGCTGTGGGCGGTGTTTAAAAAAGTAAAGAGAAGTTTATCTGAGGAACTTATAGCAGAAAGAAGAGAAGAAGCCAGAAAGGAGGCCGCTGAAATTAGTCACGAACGCACTAGGGCACGAAGAAAAAATTAATAAATTTAGTGTCCTTGTGTCTTAGTGGCATCATGGAGATTGATGAAACCGCAAGTTGTTTTGGATGCTTCGGCACTACTAGTTTATCTTCAGCAAGAAAAAGGATATAAGGAAGTTGAAAACGCTCTAGTTAATGGAGCGGCCATAAGCACCGTAAATCTGGCAGAGGTATATAGGAAAATAGTTTCTGAAGAGTGGGATCTTGAGGAAGTAAGAGCCCTCCTTAAAGCATTGGGATTGATAATACTGCCTTTTGATGAAGACGAGGCTAAAATTTCGGCAGAGCTCTATCCTATTAGTAAATCGCTTGGACTTTCTCTTGGTGATAGAGCATGCCTCAGCTTGGGACTAAAACGTGGTTTACCAGTTCTGACTACGGATAAAACATGGTCTAAAATTAATTTGGAGATAGATATACGCGTCTTGCGCTAAAAGCAGTCATTCTCAACTGAGTCAATTTGACGGACTTTTTAGCAAACGAAAATTTTCCCAGATTTAACACCAGGCTGCTTCTGTTAAAGGAAATTAAAGATGATCGAAAGTTATTTAAACTGGAAGCCGTTTAAAGAAGGCAAGGTTTCTCTTGAAACCCTGGCAAAGGATCTCGATCTCAGTATGAGCGAAACCTGGCTCTTCGT
>Ga0214473_10006854_pt1 | contig 13577 bp, 23 predicted proteins | sample RVTome_7_FD_203509 | JGI IMG/M metagenome (GOLD analysis project Ga0214473, IMG submission 203509) | Soil microbial communities from uranium-contaminated site in the Upper Colorado River Basin, Wyoming, United States - RVT98D197 | ecosystem: Environmental > Terrestrial > Soil > Contaminated >...
CTACGGGCAACCGGGGGGAAGGGCTGTTACCTCCCGCTCCCCCCGGCGCCGATTCAGGATTTTTTCAGTCCCCGTAGGGGTTGGAATTGCCCCCCATGTATGCCGGGGTTTCCTCGTTGCCGCGGGAATTGTTCGCGCCTTCCAGCGGGCCGCCTTCCAGCGGGCCGCCCCCGCCGTACATGAAGGTGTCCACTTCTCCGGCCAGAGCCGGGAGGGGGTAGAATTCCCGCGCCAGGCCGATGGCGCCGATGATGGCCGCGCCGTATCCGGGGTACCGGATATGCTTCGACTTGGCCAGGGTGGCCGCGCCGACGCCCACCGCGATTTGCGCGACGGCTTTCCACGCGCCGGGCCGGGGAAGGTTCGCCGGTACGGGGATCATCCCGAGAAGCCAGGACGATCCGACGGCCCCCGCCGCGCCTTCCGCTATGGCTATCCCCGCCTCCGCGGCATCCGTGGTTTTCATTTCGCGGACTTTGGCCATTGCCCGCCGCGCCTTGTCCGCCAATTCTTGCAGGCGGGATTTTGAGATCTTCACGCTGTTACCTCCTATTTTTGCCGGGCCGGATAGCTGAAAAACCGTGACCGGGTGGTGTTTGGTGTGGGTTTTTTTGTGGCTTGTTTTGTGGCTGTGACCCATGGACCGGCCCCGCTTGGCGGACCTGAAAGCGGCCCATCCCTTTTTGAAACCCATCTTCGCATATTTCGCGGGTAATCCTTGCCGTGCCATTTTAAACCCCTTTCAATCGGTTAAGACTTTGTACGCCACAAAACCGGCCACGCCCACCAAAGCCACAACGCCAACCCCGCCCCAAATATTCCCCGGGGAAAAGATGTTCCGCGGGTCTATCCCTTCTTTAGTGGCCTTGGCCGCCTCCGCGGCCCGGGCCGCCAATTCCCGCAAATACTTTCTTTCCGCTTCCAAACGCGCCTGCAAAAAACTTTGTGGGCCTCTATCGGCGCCCGGCAATTTTTCATCCTTGAGCAAAAAAGCGTTGACGTATTGCAGGATTTGCCAAACTTGATCCTGCGTGAAGGTTCCGTATCCTTGCGCCTGCAAATCGCGGGCTATCACGCGGGCCGCGGCCCGGCGCCCGTCCGGGTTGTTCTGATAGTTCCCGCCTTTGAAATAAAAGACCCATTTGCCAAGCAACGCCTCCGCGCTGCGGGCCGGGATGGATGGCGCCCCGCCGTATTTGCGGACTACGCCCAGCATTTGCGCCGGGGTGTACTGAAACCAGTACCCCCCCGTAACCGCTGCCGTGCTGCCTTGCAAAACCATTTTATTTCCGGGTTGCCATGAAAGCGATCCCGCCGATGACCACGACGCCCACCCCGACGCCTATCCCGATTTTGGCATTTCGTGAAAGCCCGAAGGTGGGTATCCCGGTATCCGGGGCCGCGGTGGTTTCGCGAAATTTGGAAGCGCCGGATTTGGTGGCGGCCCGCAGGCCGGTAACGGCCAACTTACCCCCGGGCAATACGGTTGCCGCTTGCAAAGCGCCATGCGTCACGCGCCGGGCTACGCGCTTTGCCCGCCTGGTTTGGCGCCGCAGGAACCCGGCGCCCATCAATTCGGGATCGCTTTGGCCGTATAGCTCCAATAATTCCGTCCGTCCCATGATCATGCATCCCCCTTCAAGGTTTCAGGATTTCGGCCCGGGTTATGCCGGTCTTTTTTTGGAAAAGTTTGTACCGCGGATAAGTGGCGTCCACGTTCAACCATTGCCCGTTGATAAATAGTTGCGAGAAAACGTGGTGAATTTTTCCGTCCCGCCTTTCGGAAACAGAAAGAAAGCGGAAAGGGATCCCGTTGCATTTCGCCCAGGACGCGATCAGGATCGCTTTTTTCTTGCAATCCATTTCGGGAAATTCTTTCAGCAGCAGGCCCGGGCGTACTGTCCATTCCTGCCCCCGCGTATCGCGTTGATACGGGATAGCCCGTACCAGGTCGTAAAATTGAGGAAGGGTTAATTTGCAAAGGGCGCCAAGGTCCCCCGCAAATCTCTGCACCAACCCGTGCATGGATCGGCCCGTTTGGGCTTTGTCCAATAAGGGGGTGGCTATCAGCGGCACCCGATCATAGTACAACAATCCCCCGTTGTAATACTGTCATTTTTCGCAGAAAAGCGAAATTTCGCGGTATTTGCTTGGCCAAACGACAAAAAACCCGGGGCAAATAGCCCCGGGTTGCGTTTTTGTCTCGGATTTTGAGACGGATTCAAACGGGGGGCGCAGGCGGATCCGCGTATCCCCCGCTGATTTTTCCAGGGTCCAGGCCCGGATCCATCGGCGCCCCATCGGGTAGCGGGCCGCCTTCGGCGGGTTCCGCGTTGAGGGATCGGCCTGCGCCGGATTCGGGATCGCTTGGGAGCAGGGGATCGGGTTTGTGACGCGGGTATTTGTCAATGAATATTTCCGCTTCGCTTTCCCTGACCGTTTCCTCCCCTTGCGGGCCGCACAGCCTGGTATAGGTATTCAGGTCTACATCTTCTTCCGTTGTCATTTTTGCATAGTGATCCAGATTCAAAGCAATAGCTCTGCCGGTTAAGGTGGTAAGTAATTTCCAATTGTCCGTCATTTTAACGCTCCTTTTTTGGTTTTGATTTTCGGATTTTCCTCTTGCCCGGGGGCAATCTCCCAGGCCCCGCGGTATTGGTAAACCAGTTTTTGGATTCTCTCATATCCTCCTTTGGTACGGGTGAAAATAGGCTCACTTGATCCAGGCCGTGTAGCTGCTGGACTATTTGCAGGTTTTGCCGGTCCCGGATTTCGGCCCGGGTGGCAACGCTTAATGGGTGGGAATGTACCGCGGCGCCTTTTACTTCCAGGCTGTTCCGCTCCCGAATCCAAATCAAGAGGATAGCCCGGGCCAGGGCGGGAGCGGAAACCCGGAACACGCGGGATATCCGGCAAAGGTCGATATAGGATTGGTAATCGGGTTTTGTGATCCCGATCCGCAAATCGGGATCCTTTTTCAAATCCTCCAGGGTTTCTGCTTTTCTAACACGCATCTTTTCCCTTTCGTTGGTGGTTAATCTTCCGGGCTGTCATCTTGCAGGGTTTCGGGATCATCGGATAAGGGATCGCGGGATTCAGGTTTCGGGCCAACTATCAAAGAAGATCCGCAACCCAGGCAAGGAAGATCCTTTTGCTTCCAAGACTTGAGAAAAGGAAACCCACACCAAGCGCATTGATCGCATGATTGTAGGTGATAAAGAATACTGCGAACCCCGAACCGAAAAGATAAAGAGACGATCAAGATTTGCGCCAGGATTAAGAGAACGATTTCCCAGGCGGTCACCAATACCGCCCAACCGAAATAAACCGATCCAAGTGGTACGCGGCCAATAGGCCCGCGCATGTAAAAAATCCTCTTAACATCCAAAAAAAAGCGTTGTCCTTCATTCTGATCACCCCCTTTCAAAAGGCTTGCTGTTTGTAGTCCTCGATTTGAATCCAAACCCCAGTTTCCTGTAAGACGTATTGGGTTTTTTCCAGCAGGCTTTGCGCCTTGACTGGATCCTTGGCCGCAATCGCGGCCACAAAAAAACCCTTGGTGAGAAAATCCGGGGCGGAATCTATCCGCGCATCCCCCATAAGAAAACGCCGATTCGTTCCGCTTTCATAATCCGTCAATCCCTTGATCGTGCCCCGGGCTATCCGCCCGTTTAGAATAAATTGGACTTGGATTTCACATTGCATTTTTAGTTTTCCTCCTCTTTCGTTTCGGTTATTTTTATTGACCACCCTTTTTTAATTTCCAACCCTTCCGGTATTGAATACCCCCTCAAATTTATTTCTCCAAACGGCATACACGTTATATATGCCGTTCCGATATACGGGGAATGTTTGATTACGGTTTGCAAAATAAGGCGGCCTTTATCATCAATCACTTCTAAAACCGATTTGAAATATTTCATTTCGGGGTTTCCTTTTCTAAAAGGGTTTTTCGGATTTCTCGAAAAGACGTTTGATAAATTCCGCTGCCGCAATCGCATAACCCTTTTCCCAATCAAAACGATTATCAGATCCTTCCGGGTAAGGGCAAGCGCAAAGCGGTTTCCAAAATTCCGAATAACCTTGAAAATTGATTTCGTTCATTCCTGGTTTCATTTCGGGGTTTCCTTTTCGTAAAATTCCCGCAGGTCTTTTTCTATTTCATTTTTTGGGTTTTTGCGGGACATTTCAAACGCCCGGCCCGCTGTCCATCCTATTTCAAACGCTTTTTCGACGCATCCTAAAAGAGTGTTCGCATTGAATGCGCCCCCCATCCTAACGCCCGGGTTTAAAACGACAATACTAACGCCAGGGCCAATAACGGTATTTCCGTTTTTTATTTTATAAGGGCTCATTTTCTCCATCCTCTCGTTAAACGGTGGCAGTATTTCGATTCGACACAACGATCCCCGATTTCCGGTTTACATAGATCCCAATTCACGCAATCCCCGCAGCGCCCCCCATGAAACCGATTAAGATTTCCTAGCTGGGCGGTTTCCGGTACCATTAATTCCAATGCCAGATTTTTTTTATCCGACTTGGAAACCGGGGATGTTTTTTTCCGGGTCATTTTTTGTGTACGTCTAAAAATGCATCAACTAGGCTTTTAACACTTATCGAATAGAAAATTTTATCGATTTGAAATAATATTGATTGCCCCCCAAAGTTTCGGGTCATTTCAAATTTTTTTCCATCTTCCGTTTTTCCTGATAGCCACGCTTCCCTTAGAAATAAACTATTCGGGGTTTGTTTTTCTATTTCGATTACAGTTTTAATTTTAATCGTTTTAGGGTCTTTGTCTTTTTTATCTGGCATTTTCCCCTCCTTGCCGGTTGTTTCTGGTACTTCAATGGTATTTATACCCCGTCCTAATGTCAATCGAATCCAGTAAATTCCGCCAGCTCACCCCCGGAACCCGAAAAAACCGTAAAATACCCGCATTTCAACGCCATTTAACCGCAACCCGGGCCGCTTTCCAGTTTTCGCCCGGCTTGCTTTTCCGCATAGGCGTATTTGTGTTATTTGTTGCGGTTTATACAACTACCGGGCGGATGCCCGGCTATTTCATTCCCGTTCCGCTGTTAAAACCCCTCGTAAGTGGAGGGTTCAAACAAAGAACCAAATTCAACAAGATTTTTTTTACTTCGTTAGATACCGCAAAAAGGCAAGGAAAAAAATGCAAGCGCCCCCCTACCCCCCATCGGCGGGGGAGGCAAAAAAAAATCAGGCGGCCCGGCTTATTGCCGAATCGGCGGGAGGGTCCCGATTTTCCGAATAGCCGCCAGTATTTCGGCCCGCTCCGCGTCCCTGCGGGCCTTGTCTTGCGCTTCCAATTCCGCCCGGGTCCATTGCCGGGGGCCTTTTATCCACCGTGTAGGGGCCGTCCAGGGGCCTATATAGGGCACGGGATACCGCGCCTCCCGGATAAGGCGATTCCCCCAGGCCGCCAGATAGGCCGCCGCGGCAGGCTTATACCCCGGGACATAAGGCCGCCAAGTCTTTAGAGGTCGTTCCGGGCCGCTGCCAGGCGCTGGGATAAGGGGTAGCGCCTGCTGCGCCTCCGCGAGGACCCGGGCCGCGGCGGCCTGCTGCCGGGGAGCCGTATCGGTTTGGCGCGGGGATTCTCCGCGCTGCCGGGGGGATTGTCCCTGCTGCCTAGGGGATTTCCCGCGTTGCCTTGGCGCCCGGCCACGGTCCCGGAGCAGGCCCGGGCGGCCCGGGGCATTGAATAGCTGATTTTTGGCTTTTGAAAGGGGGTGGGGGTGTAGTATATTTGGCATATCGCGTGTTATCTCCCGCAAGGTGGTGATACGTCGGGGGCGCCTTTCATGTTCCGGGGGGCGCCCCCATTTTTTTGGTCTATCCTTTTGTTGGTGCTGCTGCCGTTGACGCTGCCGGGGCCGCGCCGTTGACGGTTTGATACGAAGCCGGAATTTTGATCCCCATGTTAAGGCTTGTCACTTTCTTAATGAAAGCGTTGACCAGATCCGGGGTGAAATTCGGGAGCTTCCCTAATTCGGGATCACCCATGATCAGATCGTAGACCCGTTTGGTTAGGGCCTCATTTTGGGCCAGCGTTTGGAAAATCTCGCTTTCCTTTAACCGCTTGGCGTATTCCTTGAGCCTGATCCCCGCGGCCTCTACAAAATCCTTTCCATGTTCGCGGATAACGTCCTTCATAAAGGCCGCAAATTCCCCCGCCTCCGCGGGAGCATCCTTCAACCCCGCGATTGGATCTGATTCTTGCATGGTTCGTAGTTCCTTGGAAAAATCCCTAAATAGGGTGATTTGAGATTGTGCCGCCTGTTTTCCCACTTCGACCAGGGCGCTTTGATAAGTGCCTATCAATTCCCGCATGGAAGGATCGCCGGTATCCTTTTTCTTTGCCGCGATATATTCTTTGAACGTTTCGATAACCGGCTTTACGATTGGGGTTAGAACGTCCACCAAACCCCGGAGCATTTCCAATTCCGATTTTTGCGGGGGCGCGCCGGAAACAACCGGCAAGCCTGCCGGGGCGTTTTCCCGGTCAATGGCCGCTTTTGCCTTGTCGTATTCCGCGGATAGGACAAAGGATCGCCGGTACCGGCGCCGGACGGTTTTTTTTGTGGGGAGATTCAAAACGACGGTATAGGATCCCCCGCCATATCGCAGGCCGATTTCATGCGCCTTGATAATCGTATTCTCAAATTCAAAGACCCGCTCTATCCCGGTTGACGGGGCTTTTTTTTGCCGCAAAATGGTAAAGGTTGAATTTTCGTTTTCACAACGGTTTTCCTCTAGCCATGCCTGCGCCTGGTCAAATTGATATTCCCCGTCCCGCGTTGCGCTTTCGCCTTCGGGTATGGCGGTTTCCTCCAAGGGATCGGGTTCGTCATCGTCGGGGGGGTTAGGATTCTTTTTACCGGGTTTCGCCATGCTTCACCCTTTCGTTATTACCCAAACAATCCCGCCGAGAAGTAGGATCGCAACGATCCCCGCGCCCACGGCCACGGGAAATTTTCCGCTTGCGCGTTCAAAGGCTCTTTCCAGTTTGGCGAAATAATCCCCCACCGTCACTATACCCGGATTGGATTTTGAAAAATTGGCCTGCTGTAGCGCGTCCGGAAAAACGATTTTGGCGGAAAGGGGCGCCGTGCGGTACTTGGGAAGAAAAACCGAAAATACAAAATCTTGTTTGTTGCGGAAAGGCCCCATTGGCTTTAGGTACTGTAAAACCGGCCCGCGTAGCTGGGAGGAAATGGACGGGTTGCGCGTGACCAATTCCAGAGAATCGCGGTACCCCAGGCGGGACGCGGTGGCGTTGGTGAATTGGATAAGACCCCGGGCGCTGGACAGCGGATTTTTTACCAGGGGATCAAAGGTTCCCGCGGTTTCAAAATTGATAAGCGCCACAAGCCAGGCGACGGGGATTTTCAAATCCGCCGCGGTGGTATTCAAGGCGTCAATATCGGGTTGCCTAAGTTTCATGATCACCTAAAATTTCCTCTTCAAAAGTCTTTTTCCCCGCCTCAATCGCGCTGTTGATTACGCGCCCGATTTTCCCGCGGTTGGCTATTCCCCTATCAAGTAGCGTCAAAGCCCTATCCGCGGCCCGGGCTATCTTGGCTTGCCGCTGTAAATGCCTTCGGATTTCCTCAAGGGTTGCCATTATTTCCGGTTTCCTAATAAGTGTTCAACGCGGCCCAGCACCCGCTCTATCCGCTCCAAAGAATCTCTTTCCTCGTTATGTACCCGCTCGAAATGCTGCGCCACGGATTCAAGTTTTTGTTTTCCGTTTTCTTGATCGTGCCGGTAGGTTTTCCGCTTATCGAAATACTGCATTAGCTTCCAAACCGCCGCGCCCCCGGCCAGGAAAGCCCCACTTATCAGCGCCGTTGTTTGCATTGCAGCTTCCATCACATCGCCGGGATAAGGCTAGGGATTTTCAGATTATCCGCGCAAAAAAGGGCCGCGCCAAAATTGGCCGCGTCATCGGCCACGTTTTGAGAAACCCTTATTCCATCCGAAAGGGTGGAATCGGCATTTAATAGCGCCGTCAAGGTTCCCCCGGAATCGCAATTCGCATAAATCCGATCCCGCCGCAGGACGGTAGATATAACGGAAGTAGCGCCCCCGTCCCTCGCTTGCACTTGCGCCGCTTCCTGGTTCGTGAGGGAATCCCAAAAGCCGATGCTGCATTTGTCGTGATCATGCGGGGTATCCGCTGCATCCTCGGGGGCGTTGCCGGAAAGGATAACCGCCGCTTTGGGGTTCTGGAAAAGGCCGGTCAAATTGTACGGGTTCGTATTCAAGGCGGTAAGGAAAAAAACGATATCCCAGATCCCCCCCTCGATTGAAAGGTATTGGTACCGCCGCGTCGTGGATAAAATTTCGTTCATAAAGAAATTAAATCCGTTACTCGCGTAGCTATCCAATGCCATGCGGGAATTTAGGCCCGTAACCGCCGTATCGAAATACGCGGCGATTTCCCCGCGTCGGCAATATCCCAAAGTTTGCGCGGGGGAAACCCCGTTGTTACTCCCTCCCGCCCAAACCGCTTGTTTCACTATCCCTTTTATAACCGTTCCGAATCCAAAACTTTGACGAACATCCCCTACAAGGGTTGGGATAGCTCCGCTTGAGGGTTCCCCTAATATGAAAATTGCCCCGCCGTTAGCGGCCAGGTTTTGACCCGTGTTAACGAGGGTAGGGGTTCCCGCCGCGGCGGGTTCGTTGAATGTCCCCACCTTAAAACTGATAATGCTTGTATCGCCTAGTGCCAGGTGGGAGACTTCGATTTGAGAGGCAAAGGCTTGTAAGGATTTCATCCGGAACCCATCCGCGTTTACCGCGTCTAACGCACAAATCCCATCATACGCGCCCGCGGTGGATATAGCCGATACCGGAGCGTCATCCCTTAACCCCCCATCGCAGTTTGTGGGGTTTTGCGCGTCTTGAGATTGGGCGGCTATTCCGTAGGATGGAAAGCCTACATCATCAATAGAAAATCCGAATCCGCGCCGGTGATTCGCCCGGCCCGAAGCATTGACCGTTCCGCCGCGCCCGGAATAGGCATGTAGGATCGGTTTCGGTCGAAAAGGAAAACCGGAAATAGTGATCGTACCGTTCAATGGGGAAGGGGTGAGATAGGCAAACGCGGCCCCCTGAATCGGCATTTAAGTGTTATCCTCTATGGGAATATGCGGGGCGGGGGGCGCCGGAATCGGCGGCAAGACAAGCCCCGCGGCTAATAGCGCCGTCAATTCCAAATCCCTTTCCCCGTTTGCATAGGCCCATTCGATATTAGGGCCTTGAAAAAAAATCGAATCTCGCTGCTGCCGCGTCGGATAAACCAGGGTGGAAGATCGCCGGACGGAAATAACCTCCGTAGATTCGACGGGGGTATTTACGCGGGTTATGCCGTTAAAAGTAACAGAAGGCCGGGACGGATTTAGAATCATGGGGCATACCCCTTGATGGCGGATACGCAATCCCATTTCACGGAAGCGGCATTGTATACAAAAGCCAATATATCCGTGGTGCTGGCCACGGTGGAAAGTGTCGGGGAAGGAATATCCGAAGGGAAACGGTAGATAGCGTTATAGGCCAGCGTCCGGGTTCCGGTTCCGTCCTGCTTCACGCGGATAATAATTTTCTGGCCGTCGCTGGGATTCGTCGGGGCGCCTAGCGTCCTGTTTCCCGCTAGCGTGACATCGAAAACCACGGGGGCAAAGACATTGCCGCGGGAAGCGTCTATAGCGATTGTAGCCGCGTCGGTTAAAGTCGCAACTAGCGGGACGTTTTGCGGAATGAAATTTTGCCAGATCGCATCGGCGGGATTGTAGACCAGGCGTAGAAAACAAACCGCGTTTGCGTTGCGGTTCATTGCCAGATTTCCGGTAGCGTTGAATTGATACGCGGAGGAAAAGGCCAGCGTCCGTCCGCCCGTTCCGTCCTGCCGGACGGCAATAACAATTTGTTGCCAGGGGGTAGGGTGGGTTGGGGTTCCAAGCGTCCGGTTTCCGCCCAGCGTGACGGTGAAAAAATTCCCTAATGCCGCGTCAATCGCAATTGTTGCCGCGTCCGTTAACGCTATGGCGTTATAAATAAGCCTGTCGGTTTTCAATTCCTGCATCACTTAGACCGCCGGGGAGTAGAAAATCCAAAAATCCACGGTCCCGCCCGTGGAAGCGTTTAGATTCGCGCCTACTGAATTGGCTTTAGCCCGGACGGAAACCGCCGCGGCCTGGTTCTCGCAAAACTTCCCGCCTGAAACCGCTATAACCGTATCCCCTATGGCCTGGAAAACATCGAAGGGGCTTTGATATTTTTCGAGGGACGCGGCAATCCCTACGGCCAGGGTATAGGCCGTAATCGCCCCGCCCCCGAAGGCGACGGAATGTTTTTGCTTGACGGTTTCGAGAATCGCGCCCGCGGGCAATTGGAATAACTCAATATCATTTTGCGTTGCGGCTATTTGAAAATCGGTATGCGTTTTCGTCACTTTGACGAAAGACATATTTCCCGCGGGGCCTGCCGGGCCTGCCGGGCCTGCCGGGCCTGCCGGGCCTGCCGGGCCTGCCGGGCCTGCGTTTCCGAAGCAACAGCACATTTATACCCGCCGCTCAAACTCCGCGGGTACTTCTACGTCAAATTGCTGTTGCGGGAAGGATTTGGAAATTTTGTCGAATTTGTTTAAAAATTCCCGATCCGAAATTTCCCAGATATTCAAAGCCACAACCGCGGTAATAGTAACGACGCCCGCCAGGTTTGCATTTTGATTCAGCTTACCGGTGAAGGTTGCGATCAAAGAATCTTTTGCCTGCTTGCTTCGGAAAAACGTTCCGACTTCGTTTGTTACAAGGTATTTCGCCAGGGGATAAGTGCCGCCATATAGGGGCTTTTTGTTTTGGCCGGTTAGAAAACGGATTTTCGGAATATCCGACGTATCTAGATTTTCGAGATATGAGGATTCGGGAACATTGGCGGAATAATTCGCAATCGAGATATAAAAAAGGTTTATGTCATCTATCGGCATTACTAATTGTTCCGTATTTGCCGCAATCGCAAAATCATATTGCCCGATTGTCGGATTATTGAACGTCGCCGTAAATAGATTCGCCGTCGGACGGAAAATCGAATCTATCGGAATTGCGATTCTCATACGCCCAGATCCACGGAATGAACAACCTTGAGCCAACCGGAAACATTTTGAACGGTAGCATTGAGAGAGGCCGGGACGTTTACCATTGAAATATTTAGGACTGAAATTTTGAAACCCAAGGTATACCGCTGGAAAGGCGCCGTGAAATTTTCCGGGTAGGGAATGAAAACCCCGGGGGCCTGCGGGGTGAGTAAGGAAACAGGTTCCCCTACCAGAGGAATTTTATTGAAAAATAAAACCCGGGTTTGTAAGGTATCTTCGGACCGCGCCCAAATCGCAACAAGCGCATAACTTGATCCCTTGCAAAACGAGAAAGGCAACCGGATCCCGATTTCAGTAAAGACGGGTTGATCCTTGGCCGCGAAAAGTGACGCGCCGGAATCCCCTTGCATTAACGCCCCATTGACCGCGGCGGCGGAAATGGTGACTTCATTAACCGCGGTATTGGCCGTAAAGGTTTGTTCCTCCGCGGGATCGGTTTCCATTATGGAAAAGGTCTTGGTCGCCATTATCCGATCCGCGCTCTATCCGCCAGCGTGCCCGCCCGGCTGATATGGATATACCGCCCCACCGCAACCAATTCCAATTCCGTTATTACTTCCAGGTTCGTAGTGAACCCGCTCCCGTTTATTTTCAAAACGCTTCCAGGTTCAAACCATGCCAGAAAAGGGACGGGAACATTCAAGGAAATAAACACAGGTTCCCCCGCGCCTCCATCCTCCGCTTCGGCGGGATTGGCGATAAGCCGCAAGGGTATAGGATCCTCTTGATACGCCCGGGCGCCTTTGTCCCGGAAAATCTCAATCGAGGGATCCAGTTTGTTCCCGAAAAAACTGGAAAACATCCAAGAGGCTATGAAATATTCCAGCAGGAAATAATATTGTGGGTCTATTTTTTTCCGGAAATAAAACCCGGTTTGGTTTTGATTCAAATTGAATCTTTGCCCGATCATAGTGGGAAAACCTTCCGGGATTTCCGGCTTTCCCAAAAGCAATTTTACAACGTCGATTTGCACGGGGGTTCCGGTTAGCCGATGATCCAAACCCCGTGATACGCCATTTCCCAACTGTTCACAAAGGTGGCGTCGTTTTGGACTTCGTGTGTTATGTCATCGTTTGGGCGAAAAACGGTAATCCAGGGAAGGCCGGGGAATTGCAACTGGTTCCCCGCCGCTGCCGCGGGTTGGGTGGTATCCTTCACACGGCCAGGCGTGAAAAGATTGTGTAGGAAAATCGGATCGGAAATGTATACCCGCCCGCTGCTGTTTTTGATTTTCATGGACATACGGCATACGCCGTCATCCGTTGCGCCTTGCAACGTGGTATAGCTGCCCGTGTAGGACATGACCAGGAATACCCCGCGCTGCGAAATGGAAAGGGTTGTCGGTTTGCTTATCCCCGCGGCTACAGTATCTCCGACGCGCAACGAGGATGCCCATATTTTTTCGTCGCCCTTGAGCAATTGCTCCAAGGGGATCCCGTGTAGTAAATCTCTCAATGAAAACATGGGGCTTTTCCTTTCAAGCGCCCCCGGTCTATCGCGATAGGCCGGGGGCGGGGTGATTAGTTGCGCTGTTGATCACGCTCCGTTGCAGGTTTTGGATCGCCCCCGGGTTAGACCTTCGACCAGAGATCCCCGATCAAACCGATGTCCACAAAATCGACATCGGTAGCCTGTTGCGCCAGGGCCGCCACGCCCGGGCGGATTGACATCCGGTAGGGGGTTTGGCTGGCGAGGATGATTTTCCGTTCCAGCATATAGACCGGCTTGGTGTGGTTTTGAACGGTGTTCAAAACGATATTGACCGCGCCGGTGTTCTGGATCATGGGCAGGGTCAAGCCCATGAAAGACGCGATCCGCTTTTGCAGCATCACGATCTTATCCGTGATGTTGAACTCGGCTACCGTGGTCGAAAGCCAGGCTAAGATAGCCTGCGCGTCCACGGTGGCTTTTGCCGCTCCGCTTTGATAGCGGAAAGCGATCCCCTTGATGTCCAGGCGTTGGGATTGGGGCATCTGGCCGCCTAATTCCAGATTGGTTTGATCCTCGCGGGTAAAACCCGCGTCCCCCAGCTTGGCCGTGAAGGCTTTGATCACGGTGGTATTTGCCGCCACCAGAAACCGTGTGAAGTACTCCCAAGATCTGATCTCCCCTCCCTGCTGTAGGTAGGTTCCCTCGTCCAGGGTTTTTGAAATGTCCATTTTGTTGCCTTTCTTTGCCGCCCTATCTCGGGGTAGGACGGGTTCCACTATTCCGTAGTGGTACGGTTGCCGGGGAAACCGCCCCGGCCCGGCTACTCCATCCCTACGGGCAACCGGGGGGAAGGGCTGTTACCTCCCGCTCCCCCCGGCGCCGATTCAGGATTTTTTCAGTCCCCGTAGGGGTTGGAATTGCCCCCCATGTATGCCGGGGTTTCCTCGTTGCCGCGGGA
>Ga0214473_10006855_pt1 | contig 13576 bp, 12 predicted proteins | sample RVTome_7_FD_203509 | JGI IMG/M metagenome (GOLD analysis project Ga0214473, IMG submission 203509) | Soil microbial communities from uranium-contaminated site in the Upper Colorado River Basin, Wyoming, United States - RVT98D197 | ecosystem: Environmental > Terrestrial > Soil > Contaminated >...
TCCGGAGCTACGTTCTTCACCGGCCAATGTCTTGGTGCCAATGGTGGCGCGGCAATGCTTTGAAGGAGAGCGACAAGTGAAGTTGCTTCGCAATGCTGAGGCCAAAGGAGAATATAAGGCAGTGTTCGACAGACGGAACCCACCGTGAGTCGTTACTGACGAACTGCTAATTAAAGTCTGACCGCGCCACATAGCAAAAGCCGTCAAGCGCCTGTGGCGGATACACAGACCGCCAAATATCGTGCGGTTTCGCCTGATTTTACAGAATATTTTAGATTCTTGTTGCGTGGAATCCTAGTCTTTGTCCTAGTTTTAGCAAAATTTACCCTGCCCTGCCCTGCTCAAAAGTGCAAAATACCCTGTCTTCTCACGTCACCTTTGCCATAGTAAGCGGACAGTCCTAAATTCCTCCACGAGGTCGGCTGTGGGCCGAGGCTGTGTGAAAACGTTCTTAAAACAGAAATTTGTGCCAAATCTACTCGATTTCATAAAATTGCAATTCGCCAAGATATTGATTTCATTGAAGCTGAAATTTTTGCGGTTCGGCTTTAGTCAAAATTTTATCCGTTGTCTGACGTTTTCACACAGCCTCGGCCAGAAGCAGAAGTCAACTTCCGAACGACGCCTTATGACGCTAGATGATCCCAGGTCTCGCAAGTTGGCATGGAATCGCGAAATAAGGGCTGCACTCCGACTGTTGTGCGTGCTTCTCCGTCGCTGAAACCGTGTTTCAATTCACCAGGACGCGTCTGTCGATTTCGTTCACACTTTTCACACACGTGAGTGCCAAGGTGACGTCCAGTTCCTTGCGAATGATCCCAATAGCCCTGGTGACGCTGGCCTGACCGCCGGCACGGAGGCCGTAGATGTAGGTGCGGCCGATCAAGCAGGAACGCGAATCGAGCGCTATCCGCCGCAGAATAATTAACTGATACGGGTCGCGCGATTGGGGTTATCTGTACAAGTACAGTGTGGTGAAGGTGGGAAGCCGCAGCTGACGGCAGCCCAGAAAGCCGAACTTGCCGAGCTCGTGGAGTCAGGTCCGGATATCACCACGGTCGGAATGGTGCGGGCGGCGAGTGGATTTGCGCGATGTTATCGAAGCCCGCTTCGGCGTTTCGTTGCAGGAGCGCACAGTCGGTGAAAGGCTGCATCGGCTTGGCTTCGGCAAGCTGTCGATGCGGCCTGCCCATCCGCAGGGCGGTGCACAAGCCAGCAAGGTGTTTAAAGAAAACTTCGCTGTACTGGGAAAGCAGGCGCTGCCGTCCAAGGCGTAGGCCAAGCCTCTCGAAATCTGGTTTCAAAACCTGCCCCTGACTTTATCCGGGGACGAGGCCCGGGTCGACCATCAGGGCACCTTTACGCGCGTCCGGGCCCGGCGCGGCACCCAGCCTGCGGCCCGGCGCAACCGGCGGTACCATTGGGCTTATCTGTTCGGCGCCATCTGCCCCAAGCACGTCAAAAGCGCCGCCATCGTCGTGCCGTACGTCAATATGGACGCCATAAACGTACACTTCGTGGCGATCGCCAAAGTCGTCGCCGAGGGCAAACTCCTTTCTGCGGCACACCAGATAGATGTGTTCATCCATGAAGGTGTTCCATACGCGCAGTCGCGACATTCGCTCCAAATGCGATGCGCTTTCGCGGCCGGCCCGCCGGGCTGTATGCAGGCGAGGCCAAACGGATCATCGAGGGTTTCTCGGTCAGCCGGCCGTTGTACCACTACGCCCCATTCCTCCGCTGCGTCAAAACGGCGAGCGTGTTCCTATGGTTTCTAGGTTGAAATCATCTTTTTTTCGATGCCGACCCCGGCGGCCATCGCCCGTTCGTATTCGAGCGGCACAGTGGCCGAATCCTGGAGGGCGATGCCGGTCGAATCGAAGATGGTGATCTCTTTGTCCGAGGTGCGGCCCTGCTTCTTGCCGGTGATCACTTCGCCGATCTCGCCGGCGATGTCGGCCTCGGTGATCAATCCTTGCGCCAGCGGCACGTTGATCTCGCCGTCGGTGCGGCACTGGCGGATGTCGTCGACGAAGATGCGGGCACTCTTGAGCAGCCTTCCTTCCAGTTCCTGATCGCCTTTCTTGTCGGCGCCCACCGCCGCGATGTGGGTGCCGGGTGCTATCCAGTCCGCCATGACGATCGGCCCGCGGGCTGGCGTCAGCGTCACCACCACGTCGGCGCCGCGCACGGTTTGCTCGAGATCGGTCGAAGGCTTGATCGTGAAGTTCTCATACTTCTGCTGCTGCTCCTTCACGAAGCGGTCGAGTGTCGCCTGGCTGCGGCTCCACACCCGCACCTCCGCCCAGGGGAAGACGGCGTTGCAGGTGGCGAGTGCTCCCTCGGCCATGTGGCCGGCTCCGACGATCGCCAGTATCCGCGAGTCCTTGCGCGCCATCCATTTGGCCGAGACGGCTGCGGCGGCCCCGGTGCGCATGACCGTGTGGTAGCTGCCGTCGACGATGGCAAGCGGAAAGCCGGTCTCCGGGTGGGTATAGATCAAGATTGAGAACACCGTTGGGAGATTGTATTTTTCGCGGTTCTGCTCGCGGATCGACACCCACTTGCAGGCCGCCGCATGGGGCTCCTCGATATAGGATGGCATCGCCTCCCACTCGCCGGGGAAGCGGTCGAGCACGATGTGGCCTTTCGGGTCCATGTAGTAGCGGCCCTCGCCGTGCATGCGATAGGCCTGCTCGACGCAAGTATTGTACTCGTGCGGTGTGAGGAGGCCGATCATCTCGCCGCGGCCGAGGATGAGGGTTTTGCGGTTGGCCCAGTTTTCCATAGTCATGCTCCCCGATTTGGTGTTTCGTCCATCTTGCGCCACACTGACTTTGAACGCCATGGGCGAGCCGCCGGTGCCGTTGACAGCGGCCGCGGCGGCTAGCATGATCGAGCGAGCATCCGGAACACGCAATAACACCGGTTACAAAGGGAGTGATGACATGAACAAGACAAGCGGACTACTAACCAGGAAGGCCATTTCGCGGCGTTCGGTTCTTAAAGGTGGCGCGGCCATCGCGGGCGCGACCGCCATCACTGGCTTCCCCACGGTTTGGGCGCAGAATATCAAGGACGTTACCCTCACGCACACGGGGATGTCCTATTCCACCATCGCCGACATCGCCCGGCAGGCGAGCCAGGACCTCGGCTTCAAGGTCGAGATGTCGGTCGTCGACCATCCGGGACTGACCAACCGCATGGTCAACGATCCGAAATCGATCGACATCGCCGACATGGAAATCTGGCAAAGCAAGATCGTCATTCCCCAAGGAGTGACCCAGGCGGTCGAGATCGCCAAGATCAAGAACTGGGGTGACCTGACGCCCTTGTACACGGAGGGCAAATTCGCCGGCAAGGAGGTTTCGCGCCAGGGCGACTCGCCCTTCGAATTCATGTACCGCGACGCCAAGGACGCCACCGGGTTCGCCGGCGGTCCCACCGCATGGGCGAGCTTCTGCCCCGGCTTCTATAACGCCGACACGCTTGGCATCCGCCCCGATCTGGTGGGCCGCGAGATCACCAGCTGGGCCGATCTGATTTCCCCCGACTTCAAGGGCAAGGCGGCGATCCAGAACATTCCGACCATCGGCATCATGGACGCCATCATGGCCTTCGAGGCCGCCGGACAAATAAAATACGGCGACAAGGGCAACCCGACCAAGGATGAACTCGATCAGACGATCACGAAACTGATCGAACTGAAGAAGGCGGGCCACTTCCGCGCCCTGTGGAACACTTTCGACGAGTCGGTGAACCTGATGGCCGCCGGCGAAGTCGTCATCCAGTCGATGTGGTCGCCCGCGGTGACAGCCGTCCAGGGCCAAGGGGTCAAATGCACCTACCAGCCGCTCAAGGAAGGCTATCGCGGCTGGGGCAACGGCCTCGGTCTGATGGCGCATGTCGAAGGCCTGAGGCTCGACGCGGCTTACGAGTATCTCAACTGGTACAATGCCGGCTGGACCGGCGGCTTCATCGCCAAGCAGGGCTACTACAGCGGCAATCCGACCTCGGCGAAGGCGGCGTTGTCGGAAAACGATCGCGGCTTCTTCTACGAGGGCAAGGCGGCGACCGCCGATATCACCAGCCCGACCGGCGAGAAGACCAACTCGGCCGGCGACTTGCGCGATGGCGGTTCCTACGAGGAGCGCTTCTCCAAGGTGGGCGTGTGGAACAACCTCATGGACGAGGCCGAATTCCTGTTCGCCAAGTGGAACGAATTCAACGCCGCCTAAGGCGGTTCCATGATGAGACAGCGGCGGCGGCCAATTCGCCGCCGTTGCGCTTGTTCGCCTTGTTCAGGCACGGCGAGACCGTTTTGACAGGATAGATGATGACGCCCGCTCCTACCGCAAACAGATCCCTGCTGCCGACCTATCTGCAAGTCGCGCCGCTGACTTTGGTGCTGGTGTTTTTTTTCGCCGTTCCCGTCGTGCTTGTGGTGATTGTGAGTTTCCTCAAATACCAGATGCTGGTTGGCATCGTGGCGCAATTCACGTTGAAGAATTATGCCGATCTGCTGTTCAATCCCACCACCTGGACGCTCTACCTGTCGACGATAAAGTTCACCCTTATCGTCCTGGTCATCACCTTCGTGCTCGGTTTCTGGATTGCCTATTTCCTGGTGTTCCATGTGCGCAATCTGCTGACCGCCATTGGCCTGTTTCTGTTGTGCACCATCCCGTTCTGGACCTCGAACATCATCCGCATGATTTCGTGGCGCCCGGTACTCGGGCGCGAAGGGCTGATCAACAGCGGGCTGATGAAGGCGGGGCTCATCGATCAGCCAATCGACTGGCTGTTGTTCTCCGATTTTTCCGTGGTGGTCGCCTATGTTCACCTGTTTACCTTGTTCATGATCGTGCCGATCTTCAATTCGATGGCGCGCATCGACAAGTCGCTGCTCGAAGCCGCGGTCGATGCCGGTGCCACGCGCTGGGGCGTGGTGTGGAACGTGGTGCTGCCGCTGTCCAAGACCGGCATAGCGCTTGGCACGCTGTTCGTCGTCACCCTGGTGATGGGCGACTTCTTCGTGGTGACAGTGATGAGCGGCGGCCTCTCGGGCTCCGCCACTTCCGGCATCTTCAACGACCTCCAGTTCCTGAATTATCCACGCGCGGCCGCCAACGCCGTCATCCTTCTCATCATCGTGCTCTTGATCGCCGCCGCGATCTTCCGGCTGGTCGATGTGCGCAAGGAATTAGTGAGATAACATGGCCGCATCACAGTCATACGGCCCCAGGCCCTGGACATTCTACGTCCTCGCGGCGCTGTTCGCGCTGTTCGTCGTCTTTCTTTACGGGCCGATGATCGCGGTGCTGGTGCTGTCGTTCCAGGGCCCGTCCGCCTCGCTGGTTTTTCCCTTGCGCGAACCTTCGCTGCTGTGGTTCGACGAATTGTTCAATCCGCGCCGGGTGGGTGACGTGGTGGGCGCCTTCAACCGCTCGCTGCCGCTGGCGGTCATGGTGATGGTCCTGACGGTGTTGATCTCGGTAACCGCGGGCTTTGCCTTCCGCCGGCGCTTCAAGGGTTCGACCGCGATCTTCTATATGGCCATCGCCAGCCTCATCGTTCCGGGCCTGGTTCTTTCGATCGGAACGCTGGTCACCTTCCGTTATCTCGGCCTGCCGGCCGCCTGGTACAGTTCCGCCCTGGGTTCGCACCTGTCCTGGGCGCTGCCCTTTGGCCTCCTGATCATGTTCGCTGTCCTTGGCCGCCTCGACCCCTCTTATGAGGAAGCCGCCCATGACCTCGGCGCGACAAAGTGGCAGACGGTCAAGGAAGTGGTCGTCCCAATCGTCTTTCCCGGCATGATCGCGGTGGCGCTCTTTGGCTTCACGCTGTCCTATGACGAGTTCCCGCGCAGCTGGCTGACCGTCGGCAGCAAGAATACGCTGCCGCTTGAAATCTGGACGATGACCACCAATGTCACCTCGCCGGCGCTTTACGCGCTCGGCACGGTCACCACCGTCATCTCCTTCATCGTGATCGTCGCGGCGCTGTCATCCATCGCCGTCATTCAACGCAAACGCTCAGGCCGGACATGAACAGCATCGAGAACCCAGGCGACATCCGGCTGGTCAATCTCACCAAGAAATTCGGTGCCTCCTATGCGGTCGAAAATATCAACCTGACAATCCCGCATGGTTCCTATTGCTGCCTGCTCGGGCCTTCGGGCTGCGGCAAGACGACGATTCTGCGCATGATCGCGGGCCATGAGACGCCGACCTCGGGTGAAATCCATATTGGCGGCGAAATGATGGTTGGCAAGCCGCCGGTGGAGCGCGGCACGGCGATGATGTTCCAGAGCTACGCGCTATTTCCCCATCTCTCCATTCTCGACAACGTCGCCTTCTATCTGAAGATGCGCGGCGTAGGCAAAGACGAGCGCCGGCAGAAAGCCGAGGAGATGCTGCGCCGCGTGCAGCTCATTTCACTGAAGGACCGGATGCCGGCACAACTTTCCGGCGGCCAGCAGCAGCGCGTGGCGCTGGCCCGCTCGCTCATCACCAATCCGAAAGTGCTGCTGCTCGACGAGCCGCTGTCGGCGCTGGACGAGTTCCTCCGGCTGAAAATGCGCGGCGAGCTGAAAAGCCTGCAGAACGAACTTGGCATTACCTTCGTGCATGTGACACATACACAGCCCGAGGCCATCGCGCTCGCCAACATGGTGGTGGTCATGGATACCGGCCGCATCGACCAGGCCGATACCGCCAGCATCATTTTCAACCGGCCGAAAACCCCCTATGTCGCGCGCTTCATGGGCGGCCAGAATGTCTTGACCGGAACGGTAGAGGGCAGCAAGGCCGGGCGGATCAGACTGAAAGATGCCAGGGGTGCCATCTTCGAGGCAGCCGCCGGCGATTCCACGCCGGCACCGGGATCGCCTATGTCCTTCGCGGTGCGCCGCGACCGCATCAAACTGCGCAAATCGGGGAAGGGCAAGGCCGCAGCCAACGAGATTGCGGGCGTGGTCGAGGCGACCGAATACCAGGGCAGCTACGTAAAAGTGACAGTCGATCTCGGCGGCGGCGTGTTCGTCGCCAATCTTCCGGATGGCGATTATTTCGCCGATCCCGTTGACAAGGGTGACGGCGTGATCGCCAGCTGGAACACCGCCGATGTGAACATCCTCACAATAGTGGACACTGGTGCCGCAGGTGATCCGTATGTGAACGCTGGGCATTAGGAGGAAACCATGGCCCGCATCATCCACGCAGCTTCGGCCCAAATGGGACCGATTGCGAAATCCGAAACGCGGCGTGACACGGTGAAGCGGCTCATCGCGCTGATGCGCGAAGCCAAGGGGCGCGGTGCCGAACTGGTGGTGTTCACCGAACTGGCATTGACTACTTTCTTCCCGCGCTGGCTGATCGAGGATGAGGCCGAACTCGACGGCTACTTCGAGCGCCGCATGCCGGGGCCGGATACCCAGGCGCTGTTCGACGAAGCCAAAAAACTCGGTGTCGGCTTTTATCTGGGCTACGCCGAGCTTGTTGAAGAAGGGCCAGCCAAGCATCGCTACAACACCTCGATCCTGGTCGGCCGTGACGTTCAGATCATCGGCAAATACCGCAAAGTTCATCTGCCGGGCCATGCCGAACCGCAGCCGAACCGCGTCCATCAGCATCTGGAGAAGCGCTACTTCGAGCCTGGCAATTCGGGCTTTCCGGTGTGGCGCGGCTTCGGCGGCGTGATGGGCATGTGCATCTGCAACGACCGGCGCTGGCCCGAGACCTACCGGGTCATGGGCCTGCAAGGCGTCGAGATGGTGATGCTCGGCTACAACACGCCCTTCAAACATACCGGATTTGCCGATATCGACGGCTTGACCAGTTTTCACAATCACCTTTCCATGCAGGCGGGAGCCTATCAGAATGCCACCTGGGTGATCGGTACCGCCAAATGCGGCACCGAGGAAGGTTCGGAGATGCTGGGGCAGAGTGTCATCGTGGCACCTTCCGGGGAAATCGTGGCGCAGGCCGTCACACTGGAGGACGAGGTCATCACCGCACGCTGCGATCTCGATTTGGGAAAGCGCTACCGCGAGACGATCTTCAATTTCGCCAAGCATCGCGAGCCGGAAGCCTATAAGCTGATCGTCGAACGCAAGGGCGCTATTCCGCCGCCTGAAAACGAGAACTGAAAAGGAGACTGCCATGTCGAAAGTCATCAAGGGTGGCACCATCGTGGCCGCCGACAGAAGCTACGAAGCTGACATCCTCATCGAAGGCGAACAGATCGCGGCCATCGGAAAAGGGCTCAAGGGCGATACGGTGATCGACGCGGAAGGCGCTTACATCATGCCGGGCGGCATCGATCCCCACACCCATCTTGAAATGCCCTTCATGGGCACGACGGCCGCGGAGACCTGGGAGAGCGGAACCTTCGCCGCACTTTCGGGCGGAACGACGACCGTCGTCGATTTCATCATTCCGGGCAAGGACGGCATGCTGGCGGCACTCGCCGACTGGGAAAAGAGGGCGACGCGGCAAGCCTCCTCGGACTATTCCTACCACATGTGCGTGAATGGCTGGTCGCAGAAGCATTTCGACGAAATGGGCAAGGTGGTGGAACGCGGCATCAACACGTTTAAGCATTTCATGGCCTACAAGGGCGCGCTGATGGTCAACGACGACGAGATGTTCGCCTCGTTCCAGCGCTGTGCCGCGCTCGGCGCCCTACCGTTGGTGCACGCCGAGAATGGCGACATCGTCGCGGCCCTCCAGGAGAAATACATGAATGCCGGCATGACCGGCCCCGAGGCCCACGCCTTTTCGCGCCCGCCGGAGGTCGAGGGCGAGGCGACCAATCGCGCCATCATGATCGCCGACGCGGCGGGCGTTCCCGTCTACATCGTTCACACGTCGAGCGAGCAGGCCCATGAAGCGATCCGCCGTGCCCGCCAGAAGGGCATGCGCGTCTATGGCGAACCCCTTATCCAGCATCTGACTCTCGACGAAAGCGAATACTTCAATCGCGACTGGGACTATGCCGCGCAGCGCGTCATGTCGCCGCCGTTCCGCGACAAGAGCCATCAGGATTCGCTGTGGGCCGGCTTGGCGGCGGGCTCGCTGCAAGTGGTGTCGACCGACCATTGCGCCTTCACCACGGCGCAGAAGCGCACCGGCTTGGGCAACTTCACCAAAATTCCCAATGGCACCGGCGGGCTTGAAGACCGCTTCTCGGTTTTGTGGACCAAGGGCGTGGAGACGGGGCGGCTCACGCAGAACGAATTCGTCGCGGTCACCTCGACCAACATCGCCCGCATTCTCAACATCTATCCGCAGAAGGGCGCCATCCTCACCGGTTCCGACGCGGATCTTGTCGTCTGGGACCCGAAACTCTCCAAGACCATCTCGGCGGCGAACCAGAAGTCGATCATCGACTACAACGTGTTCGAAGGCTTCAAGGTAAATGGCCAGGCGCGCCATACGCTGTCGCGCGGCGAAGTGGTGTGGACGCACGGCAAGAACGATCAGCCCCGGCCCGGCCGCGGCAAGTTCATCAGGCGCCGCCCGTTCCCGGCGGTGAACCAGGCCTTGTCGAAATGGAAGGAACTCACGGCACCCCGCGCCGTCACGCGCTCGGCCGAGCACATGCCGATCGGGGTGTGAGCGCCATGCAAAGCGCCGGAAGCTCTTCACGCGTGACAAAGGAAATAGTGGATTTTTCCATCGCGCCATGATCATATCCGGGTCCTGACAGGAGGGCAGAACATGGCCAGGAAAGAGATCGTTTGCGCGTTCGGCACCGATATCGACTCGGTCGCCGGCTGGATCGGGTCCTATGGCGGCGGGGATTCGCCGTCGGACATTCAACGCGGCATTTTCGCCAGCGAAGTCGGCAATTTGCGGCTGTTGCGGCTGTTCAAGAAATACAAACTGAAGACCAGCTTCTTCATTCCCGGTCATTCGATCGAGACCTTCCCGGACCAGGTCAAGCGCATCGTCGACGAGGGCCACGAGATCGGCGCGCACGGCTATTTGCACGAGAACCCGATCGCCATGACGCCCACCCAGGAAGAGGATGTGCTGGTCAAGTGCATCGATCTGATCGAGAAACTTTCCGGCAAAAAGCCGCGCGGCTATGTGGCGCCGTGGTGGGAAATGTCGGCCTCGACTGCGGCGCTGCTGCAGAAATACGGATTCACCTACGACCATAGCCAGGGCTACCGCGACTTTCAGCCCTTCTACGCGCGCGTCGGCGATACGTGGAATGTCATCGACTACTCCAAGAAGGCGGCGGAGTGGATGAAGCCCTTGAAGCACGGCAAGGAAATCGATTTGGTGGAGATCGGCGCCAACTGGTATGTCGACGACCTGCCGCCGATGATGTTCATGAAGAAGGCGCCCAACAGCCACGGCTTCGTCAATCCGCGCGACATCGAGGACTTGTGGCGCGCCCAATTCGACTGGGTCTATCGCGAGATGGACTATGCTGTGTTCGCCTTCACCATTCACCCCGACGTGAGCGGCAGGCCCCAGGTGCTGATGATGCTCGAACGCCTGATCGAATACATCAACGGCCATGACGGTGTTAAGTGGATGTGCTTCGAGGACATCGCCGTGGATTTCCGCAAGCGCTTCCCGTTTGCCGGCAAGGCGCGGCCGGAGGTAATCTGAACGCCTATGTGCTCGGCTTGCGGATTTCCGGCGGCTCCCGGCCATTGGACGGAGGCAGGTGCCGCGGATGCCCCGGACAGGCTCAGGGCGCGCTTCCGCCGGGCGCAAGTCCTGCAAACGGTGCTTCCGGCTTACGGACTGACGGCGCATGATGGAGCGCTGGTGCCCGGCATCCAGATTTCGACGCTGTCCGGCGATCAGACGATCGCCCGTGATCTCGCCGAAGTGTGGGCTACGGCGGAGCGGCTCTGCGGCTGCCCGATAGACCCGCTCGATCCGCGCTTTACCGGCGGCGCGGATGTGGCGGACTGAGTTGACGGGAAATTCCAGCGGACGCATGCGGCTGACCGTGCTGGGCGGGTTTCTCGGCTCGGGGAAGACCACGTGGTTGCGCCACCAGCTGCATCACGGACTGTTCGAGGATGCCTTCGTGGTGGTCAACGAAGCGGCGGAAACGCCGGTCGACGACGCGCTGCTCGCGAAATCGGCCCAGCTCGCCGTCCTTGCCGGCGGCTGTGCCTGCTGCGATGGCAAGGCCGATTTGGTGGCACTCCTACGGAAAATCTGCGACGACAGGAGCCGCACGGACTCGCGTGGATCCCGGCTCGAGCGCATCGTGCTCGAAACCAGCGGGCTTGCCGATCCCGGTCCAATCGCCGAGGCGATCCGTGACGATCCCGTCCTGGTGCATCATATCGTCGTCGGCGAGATCGTGGCCACCGTCGACGCGCTCCACGCGCTGAGCCAGTTGCGCGGCGAGCCCCTCGGCCGCCGTCAGATCGAGACCGCCGACCGCCTAATCGTCACCAAGGTGGACGAGGCGGATGAGACGGAACTCACCCGGCTGCTGGCGACGCTGCGGCGCCTTAATCCGGGCGCTGCCATCTCCGGCGCGATCAGGGGATCGCAGGCCCCATTGCCTCCCTTCGAGGGTGTAGAGCCGGAGAGCCTCTCCGATCTTGCGAATGCCGCGGACAGGCCGCCGATTTTTCCGGCAAAACTGGTGATCGACGAGACCATCGACTGGACCGCCTTCAGCGTCTGGCTTTCGGCCCTTCTCCATGCGCGCGGCGATGACGTGCTTCGCGTCAAGGGCGTGGTGCGAACCTCGGCAGGCCGGTTGCTGGTGCAGAGCGTGCGAAGAATTGTGCAGTCGCCGGAGATCTTGCCTGAACAGACGAGCGGGCCTGAGCGCGAAGACGGCGTGATCGCCGTCATCGGCCGCGGCTATCGCGAAGAAGACCTCAGGCGGTCGCTGCGCTACTTCGCGGGCGCAGGGCGGACATGATCTCCCGCGCGGTCGCGAGGTCGGCATATTTTTGCCCGATGTCGAACAGGTTGGCCGCATGCGGCCCGAGCGCCCGGTCGCCGACACAATCGGTGGCCACGACGGTGCGGAAGTTCATGCTCATCGCGTCCACGACGCTGGCGCGGACGCAGCCGCTCGTCGTGCAGCCTGCCACCACGACGGTATCGACACCCTTGGCTACGAGGACGCCACAGAGGTGGGTTCCGAAAAACGCCGAGGCTTGCGTCTTGCGGATCGTCAACTCTCCCCGGCGTGGGCTCAGTTCAGCCACGACCTGGCTCTGATGGGCGTTCTCCGTGAGGTCCCGCAACCGCGGCGCCTTTTCGCACCAGACACCCGCGTCCGAACCGTCCTGCGCATAGACGATGCGGGTGAATATAACCGGCAGCTTTCGCTCGCGAAAGAAGTCCAGAAGCGGGATCGTGGCCGTTACGGCTTCCGCGATATTTCCACCGCCCAATATCTCCGGATCGGTGAAGCCGTTCACGAAGTCGACGACCAGCAGCGCTGGTAAATTGCCGAAGCCGGTCTGTTGGCCGAATTGTTGCTTTCTGTAGATGTCGTCGCTGTTCATGGATTGCTCTCCCGGCGTTTCCCAATCACGATATCATTAAAGTGCGTATTGGTGCGCGAATTAGGCGGGTTCATTGTTTTTTCGGACACGCCGAACTTGGTCGCGGCGAAAGTCACCGCGATATGGATGCGCGAACGGAAGCAGACGGGCGGGCCTGACCGCGAAGACAACACGATCATCGTCATTGGCCGCGGCTATCGCGCCGAAGACCTCAGGCGGTCACTGCGTTACTTCGCTGGCGCCGCGGCTGGCTCGAGGCCGCCGATGTGATCAACACCCGTGCCTTGCCGGAGCTTAGGAAGCTTCTCAAGCGCGCGCTCTGACACCCAGTATCTTTGCACCAGCGAAAAGCGAAACGCTCGGCATTTCCTCCGGTCGTCAGCTGCGATGTTTGCTGATCGCGCTCCAAGAATTGGAAAGGAATTCGGAGCAGGGCAGAGGAATTTACCGAGGACAGCGTTTCCTAACGTTGTTCTATCGCTCGGGCAACGAACTGCATTGTGGGGCATCAGATCGCAGCAGCAAGTAGCCACAACCTGCCCGCTTGACTTCCGAAATGGGTCAATTGAAGAAGTCTGACAGTCCTCGCGGAATGTCGGTTGTTGGTCTGACATCGGACGTATCGTTGCTGCTAAGAAAAAAATTATTCACCAGTGAATATCTGAAAAGCGAGCTGGTTTGGAAATGGTCCACAACATGAGGAAGCGATGATCGCCCGCAGTTTCGCTGCCAGTTAACCAAATGCCATTTGTCTGTCTGCCGAATCCAACTTTTGGAGCCGCTCTCCCCAATCCCGCATGTTCAGCAGCACAGGCGCGAGCGACTGGCCAAGTTCTGTCAGCTCGTATTCCACCTTTGGGGGAACTTCGGGAAACACGGTTCTCTTGACGATCCCATCCGCTTCAAGCTCACGCAGCTGCAAGGTAATCATTCGCGGCGTGGCCGAGGGAATGACGCGACACAGGGCGTTGAAGCGCAACTTGCCGTTCAGCAGATGAAAAACCAGGACCGGCTTCCAGACGCCGCCGATCACGGAGAGCGTGGCTTCGACCGCGCAGCCGGTAC
>Ga0214473_10006856_pt1 | contig 13576 bp, 16 predicted proteins | sample RVTome_7_FD_203509 | JGI IMG/M metagenome (GOLD analysis project Ga0214473, IMG submission 203509) | Soil microbial communities from uranium-contaminated site in the Upper Colorado River Basin, Wyoming, United States - RVT98D197 | ecosystem: Environmental > Terrestrial > Soil > Contaminated >...
GGTCAAGATCGTCAGCGCGCGGAGCGAGACCGTGATGCCGGTCACGGTCAGCGCCCGGGTCGTCCCCGGCCAGTTGTTCGCCAGTTTTCATTTCCCGGAGAGCAATCTGAACACCCTGCTCTCCTCGAGCGCCGACGAGGCCTCCAAGTGTCCCGAGTACAAAGTCTCGACGGTGCGACTGGAGAAGATCAAGCGTGCGGGCTCTTGAATCTTTTTCTCGAATGGTGTCTCTTAGCAATCAAGGCGGTTCACTCTCAACCACAATAATGGAGGTCTTATGCTCACGAGGCTTGGTATCGTCGGTGCCTTCAGCCTGATGGTCCTCTCCACTGGGACGGCGCTCGCCGAGGAGAAGAAGCCCACCCCGGCGGATGGGTTCAACATCCATGTCATGGCGCCCCATAAATTCGAAGACGGCACGATTCACGGGCCCTTCCACCATTACTGCAAGGGCATCTCACCGGAAGTCCTGCAATGCCTGCTCTTTGAGTCCACGGATCCGAACGCGTTGCTGGTCGAAATCGAGTACTTCATCGCCAAGCCGGTGTCGCGCGCGCATGTCCCCTTGAAGACCTGGAACAAGTTCTATCACGACCACCAGGTGGAGATCGACACCGGTCGCGTGCAGGTGTTGGATGTGCCGGAAGCTCAGGCCAAAGAGATCGCGGCGGTGGCGGCGAAGACCGACGGCATCATTTTCCACCTGTGGCCGAAGGGCGCAAAGGCCCCGGATGGGACAGTCGGCCATCCCACCTCTGTGGGGCACAAACCCCGGAAGGAATAATGCGTCTCGCCCGAGGGGGGTTCCTGGCGGTCGCCCTGATATTGCTGGGCATGACGGCGGCGCGGGGGCAAGGCACGGAGGTGCTTCGCCCCCGCGTTCCGAATGATCAGATCGAGGCGGCCCGCGCCGTCCCGAATCCGTTGCCGGCCACGCCTGAGATGATCGGGAAAGGCAAGGCCCTGTTCGAAGGCAAGGCCTTCTGCCGGGCCTGCCATGGAGCGGACGGCAGGGGGATTCTCGGATCGGACATCGAACCGGGCTCGCTGAAAGGCCCGTTGCCCCGCAACTTCACGGACAAGGCCTGGCAGGCGAAACGGACCGACGGGGAGCTGATGTGGATTCTGAAGAACGGGAGCCCGGGAACCGACATGGGCCCCTTCATTCCGCTCGTTCTCACCGAGGAGGAGGCCTGGCAAGTGATTCTGTACGTGCGCGGCTTCGCCCGGGGTCGCTGATCGCCCGCGGCGCGTCTGAGAGGGGTGCGGGATCAGGGATAGGTGGCTTCGATCGTGCTCTGTAGCCCGCCGCGCGCGCTGAACTCACCCGTGACGCGGGCGCGCACGGGCCGGCAGGCGGCCACGAGGTCTTTCAGGATGCGGTTGACGGCGTTCTCGTAGAAGATGCCGACATTGCGGTAGGCATGGATGTACATCTTGAGGGACTTCAATTCCAGGCAGCGCTTGTCCGGGAGATAGGTGACGCGGATCGTGCCGAAGTCCGGGAGGCCGGTCTTGGGACAGATAGCCGTGTACTCCGGAACTTCGATCGTGATCTCGTAGCCTTTAAACTGGTTGGGCCAGGTCTCGATCTCAGGCAGGCGCGCGTCCAGGCCGCTCCGCGCATGCCGATCGGTGTAGCCCCGCCGCCTTACACCTTTGTCATCCATTCCGTCTGCCCGAGTTTTTCCAGCTCGAAATACAGCACCACCCACGGGCACATCATTTCCGGAAAGACTTCGCAGAAGCCGCCTTTCCGCACGCCACCGCACGGGCCGTGGCTCATGAACTTGGGGCACTCGGCCTTCTCCCCTTCGCCCGGGATCGGCGGGCGGTTGTGAATGCCCCCCGGGGTGCCAAGAGGAAGGCGGTCAGGCTGGATGAGGGGAGGGGTCGGCGTCTCGTCGGCCATCAGAGCGAATCCACGTACCCGGCGATCTCGTTGAGCTTCAATCTGGACACGGCGATCTCGGGGGCGTACACCACCTCGTCGGCCGCCCAGACGACCATCCCGCGGCCCTTCTTGGCGATGCCGGTGATGTTGCGCAGGACATTATGGATATTATCGTTGATCCGGACGGTGTTCGCTTTGAGGGGCGCGGCCAGTTTGCCGTCCTTGATGAGGAAGGAATCCCCCACGACCGTCCCGGTGAAATCGCCGGCGCGCAGGCCGTTGATGGGATAGGTATACCAGATCCGGCCGATGTACACGCCGTTCCGGACCTCGCGGAGGAGCTCTTGGAGGCTCTTCGGCGGCCGCCCTTCGATGATGACGTTGGTGGGGGACACGGAGGGCGTGATATCGAACCGGCGCCCGCCGCTGCCCGAAAAGCGGAACCCGTTGCGGGGAACCAGGGCTTTCTTGTAGTCCTCGGGAGGAACCCCGAGCTTCTCCTTCCCGTCGGGGTCGCGCAGGATCCGTTCGGTCTCGTAGAAGCTGGACAGGAGCCCGACGAGCACGCCGTCCTTGATCAGATCGGTGCGGCCCGTGGGGAGGCCCTCGCACGTGATGCCCTTGCTGCCCATGTAGCCGGGCAGGGCACCGTGGTCGTAGACGGTGAGGGTCGGGCTGGCCACCTGCCGGCCGAGGTGTCCGTGGAAGGCCGAGCTGCAGTCATAGAAACCGGCGGCGCTCAGGCTCGGCAGGATGAGGTTGTTCATGAGGTCCGCGACCGGTTGCGGCCCGAGGATCACCGCATACTCGCCGTCCTTGATCCGCACTCCGCCCGTGGCCCCGAGGGCGTTGCGGGCGGCCTCGGCCCCGGCCTCTCCCCGGAATTTATTGAGATGGGTCCGGCAGGCGTAGCCGCTTCCTTTCGCGCCCGCCTGCTCCACCATCGCGGTCACGAAGGACGTGATCAGGGTGGACTCGTCGGTCTGGACCTTGGGCAGGCTGGTCGAGCCGATGGCCATGCGTTCCACGAGCACGGTGACGTCCCCGCCGACGATGAGGCCGAGGTCCCGAAGCTTCTTCTCGGATTTCGGCAGGGTCTGAGGCGAAGCCCCCTCAAGGAACGTGCCGAGGGACTGGGTGACGACCTGCCACCCGGCATGCACCAAGTCCGCGTCCGTCAGGTTCAGGGCCTTGGGATCGTGATACTTGGTGAGGGTGCGGCGCTCGGCCGTGGGGACCGGCAGGGTGGTGAACTCGGGGTCGTGGACCGCGAACCGGCGCGCCTTGTCCAGGGCGGACCTGATCCCCTCCACGGACAGGTATCCGGGTTCGCTTCCCGTCCCGATGCGGGGCCCCTTCGGGTCCCGGAAAACCGCGCGGACGCCGATGCCGTGGGACTCGTTGGACTTCGGCTCCTCGACCCCGTTGCATGGAATGTGCGAGGTGTAATTCAGGCGGGCGGTGAAGGTGGCGTTGGCCGCCACGAACACTTCGGCCTCGACGACGTCCTTCTGGCGGGAGAGGAACCGGAGCCCGGCTTCGGTCGTGTGTTTCAGCGTGGCCAGACTGATCATCGGAGGGCGCCTATTCCATTCCGGTGAGGCGGGCGCGGCTGCGCATCGTCGGTCCCCCGTTGCCGAGGCGCCGGGTCTGCATGGGCTGGCCTTTTCCGCAATTCGGGATCGGGTAGAGGCGGAAGTCCCGCCCGACCGCGTCCACCCTCATGAGATAGTCCTTGGTGTCGGCCATGATCCCGCCGCCGCGGTAGAGCTGCCCGATTTGCCCGTTGCGGATCTCGTACACTTTCTGGGCGGAGATGCGGAAGTTCTCCCGGGACTCGGCGATCGAGGGGATGCGGTGGCCCACGAGGTAATACCCCTTCGACACCTCGCGGATGATGTCCGCGGGATCGCGCGTCCCGGCCGCAAACACCGTATTGGACATCCGGATGAGCGGGACCTGCGCCCCTTTCGTGGCCACGTAGGATCCGTTGGGGGCGCCCCCGAAGACGGCGGCGGTCTGCCGGCTGTTCATGAACCCCTTGAAGATGCCTTTCTCGATGTGGACGACCTTCTTACCGGGAGTCCCTTCGTGGTCGTACTTGTAGTGGCCGAAGCCCGGCAGGGAGGGGTCCGAGTAGGCGGTCACGAGCGGGGACGCGACCTGCTTGCCGATCTGCGTCTCCTTGAGGGACCGGAGGAGCCAACTGCGACCGGCATAGGCGGTCTCCATCTTCAGCGCCCGGTCCAGCTCCGTGGGATGCCCGATGATCTCGTGCGCTTTCAGGGTGTTGAAGTGCGGGTCGGTGACGACCACGACGTCCTTGTCCGTGCTTCTGAGCGGGGGCGAATTGGCCAGCTTGACCGCGTCGCGGGCGAGGTTCGTGGAAAAGGTGAGGAGATCGAGATTGCGGATGTGTTCTTCGAAAATGCCTTCCGTGACGACTTCCCATCCCCGCTGGTGCCCGATGTAATCGTTCAACTCCTGATCGCCGGTGTCGCTGACGGCGACCACGTAGGGCGAGCCCAGGGTCAGCGCGAAGGATTGGTCGATGCAGGCTCCTTCGGTGCTGGTGAAGAGTTCCCGCCACAGCATCGTCATCGCGCTCACGGCATTGTATTTGAGCTGCAGGTCCACATCCTGGATCGCGCGGGACACCTCCGTGACGTATTGAACCATGTCTTCGACCCGGACCGTCCGCGGGTCCACGGCGTACTCGGCCTTGACCTTATCCTCGTGGACCTCGATGGGGGCGAGCCGGGTGTCGTGCAGGCACTCTCCGAGGTCCTTGAACTTGGCGCGGGCCGCGGCCTTCTCCCGGGCATTGACGACCGCCCGCTCGTAGGCGTGTTTCAAGCCGGCCGCCAGCTTCCCCGCCAAGTCGGCGAGGTCGGCCTTGCCCAGGGTCTGGCCGAAGTATCCGGGGGAGATGGCCCCGTCTCCGGCGAGGACTCTGACCCCGAAGGCGAACCGGTCCTCTTCGGTGCCGAATTTCGGGATACCGTTCTCGGCTCCGGCGTGTTTCTCTTCGGCGATCTCAATCCGAATGTCGGCGTAGCGGAGGAACTTGAACCGGCCCGGGGCGTCCCCCATCAGCTCGGCGCAGGGGATTTTGAGGGCCTCCACGAGGTCGGTGGTGATCGCCTTTGACATGGTGGGCATCTGCGGTCCCCCAACGGAACGAATTCTCAAGATAATGGTTTTCCTATAGAAGACCCATTCGGATCCGTGAAATTCTCCCGATTATAGGGAAGGAGGGAATGGAGCGCAAGAGAATCCTGGGAATTCGGGCTTCCAAAAGCGGTTTTTTTAAATGAAATTTGAACAATAAATCAAATGGTTATGCGTGATGGGGCGAAAGGCCCACTCACAGGTCCGTGCCTGGGCCTCCTATATAAGGAGGCGTTAGGTCTTCTGTTTGGTTGCATTGCTCCTCGCCTTTAACCTACAGTGGAACATCCCTGGGTGGCTGACCTGCGCCGATGGGGTCAGGAGTGAGGGCTGTGGATCGGGTATTTTTACATTGACAATAATTGCAAGCGTTTGGTAATCTCGGCCAGGGGTTTTACCCTGACCTCATCCTCGCATAATTAATTGTAAGTCAAGAAAATTTTTACCGATTTGGGCCGACGCCAATTAACGAGAATGCTCCCCACCTTAGGAGGGTAACTATATGAGTCTCGACTACGTCAAGTTTTCCCCAGGTTTCGATAAATTCATGCCGAAGGAATACCGCGATATGGTGGAGCACGGACCTTTCGGCAAAAAAACGACCGTGTCCCAGATGGGCTCCTTCAAGGAAATCCTTGAGGAGCATCCTATGTGTGCGGGGTGTGCGATGACCTTGTTCATCCGCCTGGCGATGATCGCCTTCCCCAATCCTGAGGATACCATCACGGTCGGGACGGCCGGGTGCGGACGATTGGCGATCTCGCAGGCGGCTATTCCCTTCGTGTATGGGAACTACGGGGACCAGAATGCCGTGGCGAGCGGATTGAGTCGGGGGCTGAAATTGCGGTTCGGCGATAAACCCAAGGACGTGGTCGTGATGGCCGGCGACGGCGGCATGGCCGACATCGGCTTCAGCATGACGCTCCATTCCTGGTTCCGCAAGGAGCGGTTCACGACCATCATGCTGGACAATGAAGTGTACGGGAACACCGGCGGGCAGGAGAGCGGCATGACCAACAAGGGCCAGGTCCTCAAGATGGCCCCGCTGGGCAAGAAGTTCGAAAAAATGGATATGCTCGGCATGGCCAAGATCGCCGGCTGCGCCTATGTGGCCACGGTCGTGCCGAACAACCCCCGGCGGGTCGAGAGCGTGATCAAAAAGGCCGTGCTGATCGCGCGCGAGATCGGCCCGACCTACATTCAGGCCTACACCTCCTGCAACATCGAGTACTCCATCCCGACCGACAAGGTCATGGAAGACGCCAAGGCCGTCGAGAACGATCGGTACGCGTTTTCCGAGTACGTCAGCGACGAAGCCAAGGATTATCTGGCCACGAGATACGGGTTCAAGGAATATCTGCCGAAGCCGGCGACGGCGGCGGCCCTTCCGAAGGCGTAGACTGCACATTCCCTGTCGGGGGAGAGGGAGGGACAGACATGGCAAAGCGCTTCAATATTCGCATGGCAGGCGTCGGCGGCCAGGGGGTCGTGACCGGTTCTCACATCCTGAGCACGGCGGTGATCAGGGCAGGCGGGGAGAGCTCGATCGTCCCGTTTTACGGGTCTGAAAAGCGCATGGCCCCGGTTGAGAGCTACGTGCGGGTCTCGGATGAGCCGATCTACGAGATCGGCGAAATTACCTTCCCGCACATCTGCATCATCTTCCACCCTCAGGTTATCACGCACGGCAAGTCGTACACGATGCCCTTCTATTTCGGGCTCAAGCAGAACGGGATCCTCCTGATCAATCACGATGGGCCGATGAAACTGCCCCCGCTGGAGACGAATGAGCTCAAGGAGCGCAACGCCAAGCTCTACTATATTCCGGCCACGCAGCTTTCATTGAAAGTGGCGGGCCTCGACCTGGCCACGAACATGGCGCTGATGGGCGCCATCGGCGCCATCACCCGGTTGACCACGCTCGAGGCGCTGGGGGAAGCCGTGAAAGATCGGTTCCTGGGGAAGGGCTTCGTCGTCTCCGGCGGCACTGCGGCATTGGATAGTGTCGTGGAGAGAAAGTTCAAACAGAAACAGGAACTGATAGATAAGAATATTGCCGTGATCAAGGCCGGTTGGGACTACGCTGAGGAACACGGCTGGGGCGTTGAAGAGCGGGCTGAGGCGAAGAAGGTCGACGATCTGGCCGCGGCCGAGGCTGCCTCCCGCTGACCCAGGAATGAGGAGGAGACCGCGATGTATCTAGTTGCCGATATCGACGTTGATATCTGCGCCGCGACGAGCTGTAGGCTCTGTACCCAGTACTGCCCCGAGGCCAACACGATTCTCTATAGCGACAGTTTGGGCAAGGACAAGGGGCTCAAGTACGGCTCGGCGTACGTCGCAGTGGATCGCTGCAAGGGCTGCGCCCAATGCGTGTGGGTCTGTGACAATATGGCCAAGCACCATGCGATCAAGATGACCATGATCGACGAACTCCCCAAGGCCGCCATCACCGATCGCATCATCTACCTCGACAAGGGGGGCACCCAGGCCATTGCCGCTCCGGTCGAAGTGGCGTAGGGGGGCGTATGCTCTTGCAAAGCCTCCCCGCGGAGAAAGATCGCATCATCGTTCCGGGGCCGGCGGGGTTCATGCCGCCATCGGCTGCCCAGCTCGGCGTGGAATTGCCTCCCTCGGAGGTCGGCATCGCGTACGGGCATCACGTTCCTGAAGACCTCGTGATCGAGGAGATCGCCCGTCAGATGCTCACCAGGCCGAACGCCACGATCTTCCCCGGCCCCATGGTGCTCTGGGCGTGGAACGAACATGCCCTGGAAAAGGCCATGGCGGTGCTGGAAATCGCGGCGCAAATTCCGAATGTCCTGATCATTCCCATGCCGGATTACCGGCCGAAGTATCCGAAGGTCGACCCGGAAGAAGTCATCAACCCCAACCACCCGAACCTGACCATCTGGGGCAATAAAATCGAGGCCTGCATCTTCGTCGGTCTGCATTGCCATTACGCGAACCTCAGCCTGAAGATGATTCGCGCCGGGACCAACTGCTGCACGGCCGCGCTGTGCGCCGAGCAGGGCCATGAAGACGCGATGCTGAGCGTCCACGACATGGACGCCGTGAAGCTGCGGAAAGTGGCGAAGATCTTCAAACGGGTGCGTGAACAGATGGGGATTAAACTCCCCGCCGACGGCAAAAACGTCCGTTATACCGGCTTGCAAAGCCGTGTCAACGGGAATGAGACTCATATCAATCCGCTTGACGCGTTGAAGCCTGGGGCTCCACCCGCTGGCGTTCACATGCCCCCTGAAGGGCAGATGCCTCACTGACAATTGTTCCCGAACCTGAGGAGGCAACAATGAGCAATCCCCTCGAACCCGAAGTCAAAACGAACCCGCAAGGGGATCCGATAACGTCCGTCGAACCCGAGCAGAAGACCAACCCACAGGGCGATCCAATCACCTCGGCGGCCCCGATCAAAGTCGGGGGCGGCTCGAAGGACCCGCACGAGGCGGCCAAAAAGCAACGGGTCGTGACGCCTGAATACATGTTTTTTGAGGCGCCGCGCAAACGTGAGTTCATCACGGGCAGCGAGGCGGCGAAAGAGGCGGTGCGGCGGTCCAACGTAGATTTCTCGGTCGCCTATCCGATCACCCCCCAAAGCGAAACGATGCAGTTGATCGGCGTCCTGTACGGGGAGGGGTACGTCAAGGAGTACTATCGCGGCGAAGAAGAATACGGCGTGATGTCCGCCATTGCCGGAGGGTCCAGGGCAGGGGTGCGGTGCTTTACCGCCACGGCCGGTCCGGGCACGCTTCGCGGCCTCGAGCCGATCGTCTCCTGGCCCGGCCACCGGCTTCCGGCCGTGGCGATGTTTACTTGCCGGGTCGTCAATGCGCCCTTGGCGATCCAGCCCGACAACATCGAGGTTGCCTATCTCCTCAACTGCGGCATGATCGTGTTCCACGCCGAGAACCAACAAGACCTGTTCGACTTCATCATGAAGGGATTCATCATCAGCGAAAAGAACGACGTGACCCTGCCGGTCGGCGTGGCCTGCGACGGTTTTTTCGTGACGCATGCCCGTAGCTACGTGGACATGCAGGAAAAAGGCATCAAGCTCCCGCCGCGGCAGGCCTGGAAGGGTTCGGTGCCGGTGCTGGACGCCGAGAACCCCCCGGCCCGCTTGTCCCGCGACGCGCCGGTCCAGAAAAGCAACTTCATGGCCTACAACATTCACGCCGTGTGGCAGCAGGAGGTGTGGGCGGGGGTGGAACGGTCGCGCCGGTACATCGACCAGTACATGGGCGGCATGCTGACGGCCGAGAACGTGGAAGGCGCGGAGGCGGTCATCGTCGCGTCCGGCAGCGCCTGCGCCCAGTCCCGTGAGGCGATTCGGCTGTGCAAAGATCAAGGGGTCAATGTGGGACTGATCAAGATCCGGTCGCTCCGTCCGTTCCCGATCAAGGAGCTGCGGCAGCTCTGCGGGAAAGCGAAGCTGATCGTGATCCCGGAGTTCAATTACGTCGGCTGGCTGGCCAAAGACGTGGCCGCGGCCATCTATGGGTATTCCGACGCCAAGATCGTGGCGGGGCCGCATGTGTACGGCGGGATGTCCATGCCGGTCGAAATGATCGTCGATGAGGTGATCGGGGGTCTGACGGGGAAGAAGTCCATCGCCGTGCCGGACTCGGCCATCATGGGGCGGGACGTCAACCAAGCCGAGGTGGCCCACTTCATGCAAAACATCTGACGGCTCGCGAGCCGTTCAGCTCGGGCTCACATGAAAGAGGCCATCCGGCTCGCCGGGTGGCCTCTTTGTTTTCGGAGGCGTGACGTCCGTTCTATTCTTCGATCATCTCTTCGCTGTCGGGCATGCCGAGGGAAATGAACTTGGCGTAGCTGAGAAAGATCGCGCTGCTGTCGCGCATCGCTTTTGCGCCGTGTGTCAGCCGCTCGAGCTTGATCGGGTCGGAGGCTTCGGACTCCCGCAGGGTGGCGACTTGCTGCTCCAGGAGCACGGTGAATTCGTACATGGCCCGCTCGATATTCATATAGGCTTCTTTGATCGGATCGGTCATACGACGCTCCTCATCGGTTACAATTGACAGGGTCCCCGACCTTACACCACCGTTGTGGGGTTGGTCAACCGGAGAACACGATGCTCGCTCACGCACTCCCCACGGAACTGCCGGCGGCGCTCCAGGAACGCGCCGGGAATCCTGATCGCGAAGCTCTCGACGGGGTCCGGCGGCTCTCGGCGTTGTTCACCACCGGGCGGGACGCGCTTCGCGGGGACTATCTCGCAGACCGGGCCCTGCGTCGCGCATATCTACTGTATTTCTTTCCCGTCAATTACGCCAAGGTGGTGAGCCTCCTCGGGGAAATGCCGCCGCTACCGGCGCGCCCTCTGCGCGTCCTGGATCTCGGCAGCGGCCCCGGGGTGGGGGCCCTCGCGGTCCTCGCGCATCTCCGGCTGCGGGGCGAGGCGGCGCACAGGGGCTCGGAAGTTCTGGCCGTGGACCGCGGGCCAAGCGCGCTGCGCGACGCGGAGGACTTATGGTCCCGGATGGACCGGCCCAAGGCCATCCCTGCCTTGACGCTCCGCTGTCAGCGCCTCGATCTCGAACGCCCCGGCCGGCGGGCCCCCTGGACCCAGGGGACGTTTGATCTGATCCTCCTGTCGAACAGTCTCAATGAGCTCTTCCGCGCGGTGGCGGATCCCATCGTCCGCCGGGCCAAGCTTCTCGAGCGCCTGCTCGAGGCGTTGGCCCCTGACGGCACCCTCATGATCGTCGAGCCGGCGCTTCGGGAGACGACCAGGGCCTTGCATCACATCCGGGATCGCGTCATCAGCCGCGGCGCGGCGACGGTGTACAGCCCTTGCCTCCATGAGCGGCCCTGTCCGGCCCTGGCGCATCCCGACGACTGGTGCCACGAGGAGCGGCCGTGGGCCCCGCCGGCGATGGTCCGGGAGATCGACCGCGAGGTCGGCTTCATCAAGGACGCGCTGAAGTTCTCGTATCTATTGTTGCGCAAGGACGGCCTGACGATCGTGGAGCGGAGCCCCGCCGTCTATCGGGTGGTCAGTGAGGTCATGGCGATGAAGGGGGAGAAGCGGGCCTGGCTCTGCAACGAGACCGGCCGGCCGCTGGTCGGGCGGCTCGACAAGGCCCGCTCGGAGGCCAACGCGCCCTTCGACGGATGGCACCGCGGCGCGATCGTGCGGGTGGACCAGATCGAGCAGCGGGGCACGGTCGGTCGCATCGGAAACTCGACGGCGGTGGACCTCCTTCGCCCGATCGCCTGACCCTCATTCGAAGGCTTCAAGGGAGGACTTCTCGGCAAAGGGATGTCCGCACGCGGCGCACGTGACGAAATACAGCGCGCCGCGGACCGAGGGCTGGACCCGAAAATCCAGGCGGGCCCCCATCTTCAGGCAGGCCGGACAGCGCATGCCTTTGAGCCAATACGCCACGTCCGGCTGGCTTCTTGTGAACCCCTCCACGTCCATATGCACGGGAAAGCTGTACCGGCACCCCTTGCAGAAGGCCTTGTATTCCCCATCGGTGATACGGCTGTCACGAGGGACCATGAAGTCGCTGCAGGCCTTGCAGACGGGGCACAGGGTCCCCGTCAGCCGCTTTTCGACCAGATCAAAATCCATCTTCATCGGGGTCCTCAGGGTCATAAGTATAAGCGACGTCCATGCCTTCCGCAATGAGGCCGCAGAGGGTCCGGCTCCGGCTCAGTCTTGTTCGGGGTTCCGTCCCAGGATATACTGCATGAGGCCCGTTCAGGACTCTCGATAACGGCCGGAGGCCCCTGTCAGTCATGCACATGATCACCGAACACGTGGCTGTCGGGAACACCGAGGACGCGGCGCGCCCTCCCCGGCTCATGACGGTGATCCTGAATGTCGCGGCGGAAAAACAGATCACTCCCCCGGCGGGGCGGACCTACGCCTGGATTCCCTTCAAGGAATTTGCCGAAGCCGATCCCCTCCAGCTGGATGAGGCGGTGGCCTGGCTGGAGCATCATGAGCATGGAAACGGCCTCCTGATCTGTTGCAAGGCGGGGATGGGACGATCCGTGTCGGTCGTGATCGCGTACCTCTGTCTCAGAAAGGGCATGTCATACCCGGACGCCGTGAAGCTTGTCTGCGCCCGCCGGCCCGGCGCCACGCCCTTGCCGGATCTGGAGCGCACGATCTCCTTCGTGCGGGAGCTTCGGGCGAAGCGGGAGCGAGGGAGCGATGCCGGAACTACCCGAGGCTGAGACCGTCGCGCGACACCTCCGGGCCCGCCTCGTCGGGGCGACGATTACGGCGTGTCGGGTCGGGCGGGACGATATCGTGCGGGAAGGCCTGCCGACGCTGCCCTGGTACCGGGGGGGCGGGGTGGTCTCGGCCAGACGCCTTGGAAAGAGCGTCGTTCTGGAATGTGAACAGAGGGGCGAGACGCGCTTTTTGGTCTTCGAGCTGGGCATGACCGGGCTCCTGTTCTTCGCCCTGGCGGACCAGTCCTACCGCAAGCACGTTCACCTGACGCTTTTCCTGACGGGGTCCGTCCCGCGGCTGCATTACTGGAATCCGAGGCGGTTCGGGCGGGTCTATCTATTGGATCGCGACGGCCTGGCGCGGTTTGCGGGGAGACGATTCGGGTGCGATCCCTTGACGGTGACCTGGACGGCGTTCCGGGATCTGGTCAAGGCGCGCCGGGGCCGGCTCAAATCCCTGCTCATGCATCAGCAAGTCATCGCCGGCATCGGCAACATCTACGCGAACGAGATTCTCTACCGCGCGCGCCTCCACCCCTACCGGACGGCGAGCCGGCTGCGCGCGCCGGCGATCCGGCGGCTCTACGAGGCCATGCGGGAGACCCTGATCGAGGCGATCCAGGACGGCGGCTCCAGCGTCCGGGACTTCCTTGCCCCGGACGGGAGCCAGGGGCAGTACCGCAAGCGGCACCTGGTGTACGGCAAGGCCGGGCAACCGTGCCCGGCCGGATGCGGAAAGACCATCCGCCGCCTGAAGGGCGAGCGCAGCTCCTTCTATTGTCCCGCCTGCCAGCGAAAATAGCCTGCATCCCGCGGGGACCGGCTCGCGCGGGGTCTGGCTCCGGCACGGGGACTGGCTACTTTTCGACCGTGAAAAGTTGCCTGTCCCCCTTCTTGTGTCGGGGCGTGCCTGACCCCCTTCTTGAGACTCACCAAAGGTTCCCGGCGGACCCGGCGACTTGACTTCCAGGAGAATCTGATGTAATTACTTCGTAATCACTTAGAGGCCTTGGAGGGGACTGAGCCATGAAAGCCAATGTCGTGCGCATCGGCAATTCGCGCGGTATCCGCATACCCAAGACGGTGCTGGAACACTGCCGCCTCACGGACGCCGTGGAGCTGGACGTCCAGGACGGCCATCTGGTGATCCGTTCTCTCGCCAAGCCCCGCAGGGGATGGGACGAGGCCTTCCGCCGGATGCACCAGCACGGCGATGATGTGGTCCTGGATCGGGAGTCGCTGCCGGCGACCAAATGGGATAGGGCCGAATGGCGCTGG
>Ga0214473_10006857_pt1 | contig 13575 bp, 14 predicted proteins | sample RVTome_7_FD_203509 | JGI IMG/M metagenome (GOLD analysis project Ga0214473, IMG submission 203509) | Soil microbial communities from uranium-contaminated site in the Upper Colorado River Basin, Wyoming, United States - RVT98D197 | ecosystem: Environmental > Terrestrial > Soil > Contaminated >...
GCCGCGCCCCTGGAGGCTTCGAGCAGAAGGTCGCCCTCAAGCGCATCCACCCTCGCTACCTCGGTGACCCCGTGGTGTACGAGCGGTTCGTCACCGAGGCCCGCACCAACGCCCGCCTCGCCCACGCGAACATCGTGCGCGTCCTCGACTTCGGCACGGAGCCCCAGCCGTTCGTCGCCTTCGAGTACATCGAGAGCGTCTCGGTGCACGAGCTGATCCTCCGCATGTACCAACTCCGGCAGCGCGTCGACGTCTCCGCCGCCATGTTCATCGCCGTCGCTGCAGCCCAGGCGCTCGGCTACGCCCACAAGCTCCGCGACGACGACGGCACGCCGCTGGGCATCGTCCACCGCGACGTCACGCCCAGCAACATCCTCGTCTCCGTCCACGGCACCCCCTACGTCATGGATTTCGGGCTCGTGCAAGTCGCCGACAACCTCCTCGAGACGCACGGGGCGAACCCCGTCGGCACGTTCTGCTACATGGCCCCCGAGCAACTCTCGGGCGGTCACGTCGATGGCCGCGCCGACCTCTTCTCCCTCGGCGTCGTGCTGTGGGAGATGCTCGCCACGCGCCAGCTCATTCCCAGCAACGTCCCCGACGAGGTGCGCGCCTTCCACGCGCGGGGCGCCCCGCGCCGGCCCTCCGAGCTCAACCCCGAGGTCCCGCCCGACCTCGACGAGCTCACGATGCAGTGCCTTCGTGTCGACCCCGAACAACGCCCCCCGTCCGCGGAGGCCGTGTCGGTGGCCCTGCAGCGCATGGCACACGAGCGCGCCCCGGGCTACGGCGGCGAGCAGCTCGCAAAGACGATCACCTGGGCCTTTCCCGAGCGCCGCTGGGCCCGCGAGCCCCCGAACCTGCCGCCGCTCCAGCCGGACGCCTCGGATCGCGCCCGCCTCGCGGCGGCCAAGGCGCGTGCGCCGCGGCGCGGGACGAATGCGCCCGCCCGGGGTGGGCTCTCGCCCTTTGGCGTCGTGGCCCTCGTGCTGCTCGTCGCCATCGTCGCCGTCCTGAGCTTCATCGCCGGCGCCGTCTGGATGGGCTGGGGCTGAGGGCGCGGCTCGGCAACAGCGTCAGGGCGGTGACGCCACGACCGGCAGCACAGCCGCGGACCGGCTATGCTCAACCCATGCGGCGCTGGCTCCTCCCGACTGCGACCCTCTGGGCGGCGCTCGGCCTCGCGTGCAGCGGCGCGACGCAGGGCGGCGGTGCGCCCGCGCCCGACGACCCCTCCGCGGGATCGAGCCCAGCCGACCAGCGCGCGACCCCGGAGCCGGTCGTGGAAGAGCGCGTCGAGATTCGCGAAGAGGAGCAGGAAGCCGCGGCTCCCCAGCCCGCTGGCGATCCCGACGGCGACGGCGTCGCGGGCAGCGCCGACCTCTGCCCCCACGATGCGGAGGACCCGGACGGCGACCGCGACGGCGACGGCTGCCCTGATCGCTCCCTCGCCGACGCTCCCGTCGCTCAATGATGCGCTATGGCTCGAATCGGCCGAGCACGAGCGCCGCGTTGTGGCCGCCGAACCCGAACGAGCTGCTGAGCACCCAGCGCTGCGCGTGCGCCCGCGCAACCCCGGCCACGTAGTCGAGGTCACACGCGGGGTCGGGCTCCTCGAGATTGATCGTCGGGTGAACCATGCCGCGTTCCATGCAGCCGATGGCCGCCACCGCTTCGACGGCGCCCGCAGCCGAGATCAGGTGCCCGATCATGCTCTTGGTCGCGCTGACGGGCACGTGCGGCGCTCGCTCGCCGAGCAAACGCCTGATGGCGAGAGTCTCGGCCGGGTCGTTCTTCGGCGTGCCGGTACCGTGGGCGTTGATGGCGTCCACATCGGCTGGGGCGAGCTGGGCATCGCCCAGCGCGCGCGCCATGGCCTGGAACGCCCCGCGGCCCTCGGGGTGCGGATCGCTGATGCGGTGCGCATCGAAGGACGTGCCGTAGCCCCGGATCTCGCCGTGAATCGCCGCGCCACGGGTGAGCGCGTCCTGTGCGCGTTCCAGGATCAGAATCGCGGCGCCCTCCCCCATCACGAAGCCGTCCCGCGTGCGATCGAACGGCCGCGACGCACGCGCGGGCTCGTCGTTGCGCGTGCTGGTCGCCTTGAGGGCACAGAAGCCGGCGACCCCGAGCGGGTTGATCATGGAGTCGGTTCCGCCCGCCATCATCCAGCGACGCCGGCCGGTGGCCACGAGCCGAAACGCGTCCCCGATCGCGTCCGTGCCCGCGGCGCAGGCCGAGACGTGCGTGCGCGGAGGCGCCCCGAGGCCGTGACGGTGCGCCAGCAAGTGCACGCACATGTCCGACGGCGTCTGCATGAAGGCGAGCCGCTCCTCGAGCGCGGAGGGTAGCGCGAAACCCGGCTCCCGCGACGCGACCAGGTCTTCCATGGCGAAGAGCTCGAGCCCAACGCCCATGCCGACGCCCGCCTCGTGGCCCGAGCCGCCCCCGGGCGCCGTACCCGAACGCGAGGCGTCAGCGAGCGCCTCGCGGGCAGCCTCGACCGCGAATGCGATCTTGCGATCCCCGAAGGGCGCCTCGCCCTCCACGCGCGCCTGCCCGGCGATACGCGTCGGCAGGAGTGCCGGATCGAACAGGGTGATGGGCCCGATGCCGGACCGGCCCGCGAGGACTGCGTCGATGAAGGGACCCACCCCGTTGCCCAGGGGGGAGACCAAGCCCATGCCCGTGACGACGACGCGGTGCCGCTTCATCATGCGTCACCCACGTCCCAGTCGCTCCGGGCGACGACGCCGTCCCGGCCCCAGAGCCGGTGCCCAATCCTCCGCGTGCGACCCGATGCACCGAGCGCGCTCAGGGCCGCCGGGAGCGAGGCCGCCCCGAGGAGCGCGTCACCCCAGGGGAGCTCGATGTCCGAGCCCAGCACCTGTTCGCGGTGTTCCGGCAGACGCTCGCGCGGATCGAAGGGCGCGTACACGGCCGACTGTTCGACGAGCCGCGCCCGGACCCGAGCCCCACGGGCGGCCGCGTGCCCACCCGTCTCGAGCAGGAGCATGGCCCCGGCGTCGCGCAAGCGCGCCGCCTCGACGGGCGGCACCACGCGCCCGAAGTGGTGCTCGACGAGAAAGTTCCTGTGGTGGGCCACGCCGCCCACGAGCGCCACGTCGACAGCGCCCGCCTCGAGGGCAATGCATGCCTCCTCGAGGGCGGCGTACAGCTGGGCCGCGCCCGGATAGGTCACGAGGTAGGGGCCCTGCACATCGAAGCACGCCGACACATGATAGGCGGGCATGTTGGGCAGGCACCGGAAGGTGAGGAGAGGGTGGGCCTGCTGATAGCCGCCGTCCGAGAAGCGCGCCATGGAGAAGCGCCCGTCCTCGACCGAGGCCGCGAGCACGGGATCGATGTCCTCGGACCGGAACGGGATGTGACCGACCGAGAGAAACAGCCCCGCGCGCTCGCCCAGGTCGCGCCCGAGCCCCGCAGCCTCGAGCGCCCTGCCCGCGGCGACAACGGCCATGTCGTCCTGCAGCCCCATGTACTTGCGGCTCTTGCGCTCGCGCAGGTAGGGCCGCGGGTCGCACTCGCCGTCGGTGCCGCCCTCCCCGAGGACCACGTGGCCCCAACCCGTCACCGCGATCATGGGATCGGCACCGGCGTGGTGAGCCCGCGCGTCCAGAGCCGGTAGAGGTACCGGCGCTGCTCGTGGACGAGCTCGCTGTCCACGTGTCGCAAGACGAAGGTGAGGGTGCCCCGCATGACGCGCTCGCCCCGCACCTGCGCCTCCACGAGCACCTTGGCCGCGCCCTCGAGCGAGTCGCCGAGCTCGGCGGTCAGCTCGATGCAGTCACCCGGCTCGGACGGGCGATGCAGCTTCACGCGATCGATCTGCACCAGCACGGCGCGACGTGGCCGCTCCGCAGAGCGGTTCTCGGACACCTCGAGCAGAAAGCCCGCGAGCTGCGCCGCGGCTTCCACGACGAGCGCGCCCGGCAGGACGGGGTAATCAGGGAAGTGATCGTGCAGCACGTCGTCCGAGAGCGTCACGCACTTGATGCCGGCGGCGCGCTCGCCGACGACGACCTCGGTGATCTTGTCCAGCATGAAGTAGCGCATCGGTCACTCCGCTCAGGCCCTACGGGCCAGGTCGAGCCACCCCCGGAGCGTACCGCCCCGGCCCATGGTCTGGTGCATTCCCCTGCATGCGGTCCAACACTGTTGGCAGCCCGCGAGCCCATCGACACGCGCCCGCAGACGGCGATGCAGCGCGGGCAAGGACGTGTCGCGCACGTTGCCCACGGGCTCGTCGATCCGCTCGATGCACGCCGACACGTGGCCCCGGTGATCGATGTTGAAGCTCTGCTCGCCGGCGCGGCACGTCGGCAGGTCGCGGCCCTCGACAAACCGATCCATGCCTTCGAGGTAGCTCCGGAAGAATCGCACGTGGGGGTGTTGGTCCCACAGTCGCGTGAGCGTGGCCGAGATGCCAGGGAGCGGCAGACACTCGGTGCCAGAGCCGCGATGGATGCCCGAGGTCGACAGCAGCGTGAAGTAGTGACCCACCCCGGCCCGCGCGGTCTGCTCGACGAGCGTCTCGAGACCATCGGCGTTGTCGCGCATGACGACCGTCATCACGTTGACCTGCCGCCCTCCCCCCGGCGCCACGGCTCGAAGCAGCCTCACCGCTCGCCAGGCCCGCTCGTGGGCGCCCTCCACGCCGCGCCGCCCGTCGTGGCGTTCCGCCTCCGCGTAGTCGATGGACACGCTCGCGTGCGTGAGCCCGGCGTCGAAGATGGCGCGCGCGTTTTCGGCGGTGACGTGCCAGCCGTTGGTGAAGAGCGCCGTCACGTGCTTGCGCGACAGCACGCGCACGATGTCGACCAGGTCCGAGCGCACGAAGGGCTCGCCCCCTTCGATGGACACGAGGAAGCAGCCGAGGCGCGTGAGTCCGGCCGCAACGCGCTCGATCTCGGCCAGCGAGAGCTCCTCTGTGGGGCGCGCCCCCTGGGACCAGAACCCGCAGAAGCCGCAGCGCATGTTGCACCGGTTGGTAACCTGGAGCAGGCAGTTGAAGGGGCGGCGGCGGGCGAGCCCGGCCGCGAACCGCGCCTCCTTGACGAGCAACTGCGCGCCCATCAGCCGAACCTCCAGCCGTCGCCGAGTTGCCGCCCCAGGCGCCTGCCGACGTCGGCGAGAAGGGGGGCGAGCTCCCGGTACTCGCCGAGCACGCGCGCGATGGTGTCCACCACGCGATCGATCTCGGGGTCCGTCACGATGAGCGGCGGCTCGAGGCGCAGCACGTTCCACTGCTGCGACGCGGGCTGGCAAAGGATCCCCTCCTCGAGCAGTCGCAGGGCGAGCCACTGCCCGAAGACCTTCTCTGAGACGGCCGACACGAGGCCCGGCGCGAGCCGGTTGAGCAGGCCCGATCTCGTGGGTCCGAGCTCGAGGCCTAGCAGTAGTCCGCGACCCCGAATGTCACGCACGAGCGGATGACCGCCGAGGCGCGCCCGAAGCGCATCGAGCATCCGGCGCCCCGCCCGCTCGGCCCGCTCCGCCAGGCCCTCCTCGTCGAGGATCGCGAGCGTCGCCAGCGCCGCCGCACAACCGAGGGAGTAACCCGAGAAGGTCGAGCCGTGCAGATCGAAGGTCGCGGCCGTCCCGAAGGCGCGCCGGTGGAGCTCCGCGGTCGTGAGCGCCGCCGAGACGGGAACGACCGAGCCCCCGAGGGACTTTCCGAGGACGAGCACGTCGGGGACCGCGTCCTGCTCCCATTGATGGGCGAAGAGGCGCCCCGTGCGCCCGAGGCCCGTCTGCACCTCGTCGAGCACGAGCAGCGTGCCGTGGCGACGGCACAACTCGAGCGAGTCGCGGAGGTAGCCGTCAGGCGGAACGATGATCCCCGCCTCTGCGGCGATGGGCTCGACGAGGAAGGCCGCCTGCGCGCGATCGCCGAGGGCGCGGTCGAGGGCGTCGAGGTCGCCATAGGGTATGCGCCGGCAGCCTGGCAAGAGGGGGCCAAAGGGGGCGCGCATTCGACCGTGCCCCATGACCGAGAGGTTTCCGAAACCCGTGCCGTGGAAGCCGCCTTCACAGGAGAGCAGGCCCGGCCGGCCCGTGGCGGCGCGAGCGAGCTTGAGAGCCGACTCCACCGCCTCGCCGCCGCTGAGCGACAGCATTACCATGGGCAGCTCGGGGACACGCGCTGCCAGCGCCGCGCCGAGCTCCGCCGCATGCACCTGCGGGCCCACGTGGACGAGGCTCGGGGCCTCCGTCGTCAAGTGCTCGCGGATGGCGGCGAGCAACCGCGGCGGGTTGTGCCCGAGGTTGGCGGCGCCGAAGGCGCCGAGGAAGTCCAGGTACTCGCGACCCTCGGCGTCCCAGAGCGTCATGCCCTCGGCGCGCACGAACACGCGGCCGTAGCCGAACGTTCCGAGCAAACGCACGAAGGCCGGATTGATGTGCTGCGCGTACTTCTCGGCCGCGGCGTGCACGTGCTCCTGGCGCAGCAGGCTCATGACGCGTGCCCGACTGCGCCTTGCCCGGGGGCTGCGGGCGCGACGCGCTCGAAGAGACGTCCCACGACGAAGAAGCAGACCGCACTGCCGGTCACGAGCAGGACCGCGTAGGGGCCATAGCTCGGAAACCAATCCTCCCAACCGTCCCACACGGCGAAGGCCAGGTTCACGTTGAACCGGGGCGGAGTGATCACACGCGTCAACGCCATCACAGCCACCAGGGCGACGCTCGTCTTCCACCACGCGCCGCGCTCCCAGCCCATCGCGCGCACAGTCACGATGCCTACGGCGAGGCATCCGAAGTGGGACACGAAGGACGTGGGGATGATGACTCCTCCGCTCGCCATGTCGAGCAGCCACAGCGGCGTGCCGTAGACGAGCCACAGCACGGCGATGCCGACCGGAAGCCGCCGGCGCGCGAAGCACCCGAGGGCGAGGACGGGCCCGGCCAGGTTGCAGATCCACATCAGATCGTGGGTCTCCCCGCGCAAGACGAGGTCCACGGCATGCACGCCCCAGCAGCCGAGGGCCACGGCACCCAGGACGCGCGGCGAGGGCGCGCTCACAGCCCTCCGTCGAGGGCTATGGAGCGGCCCGTGACGTAGGTGTTGTCCAGAGCGAGGAAGGCGACCAGCTCGGCGACCTCCGCGAAGCGACCAAAGCGCCGGAGCCCCGCGTGTTTGAGGTACTCGGCGCGGAGCTCGTCTGGCAGCGTGCGCGAAGCGCCCGCCTCGAGCACACCGGGGGCCACGACGTTGACGCGGATGCACCGCGGCCCGAGCTCCTTGGCCAGCGCCTGGGCCATGCCCGCGAGCGCAGCCTTGGACGCCGAGTAGGCCACGGGCGCGGGGACCATCTTGGTGCCGTTGACGGCGCCAACGAGCACGATGTTGCCGCCCGACTCGCCCAGGGCCACAGCGGACGCGCGGCAGGCGAAGGCAGCCCCCCTGACGTTGACCGCCATGAGCTGGTCCCAGCCTGCCTCGGTCAGGTCCGCAAGCGCGTCGTATGCCGGCGGCTCGAGGGTCGAGGCGATACCCGCTGCGTACACCAGCGCATCGAGGCCGCCGAGCGCTGCGCAGAGCTCCTCGAGGACAGGCGCGATGTCGTCCGTGCGCGTCAGATCGAGGCGCCGTGCCTGCGCGCCCTCGAGAGTGTCGGTGAGATCTCGGGCAACGTCCTCGGCGCGATGGAAGGTGAAGCCCACGTGAGCGCCTCGCTGTGCGAGCGTCTCGCAGATCACGCGGCCCAAGCTCCCGGTGCCGCCGATGACAATGCAGCGCGAGCTCGGCACGTCCTACACGCCTCCGTCCATGACCACCGTCTCGCCTGTCATGTACCCGTTGCGATCGCTCACGAGGAAGGCCGCCAGCTCTGCCACCTCGGCGAGCGTACCCACACGCCCAAGCGCGCAGTGGTGCAGGTAGTCTGCGCGGCGATGGTCGGGGATGTTGCGGCCCACGCCCTCCTCGAGCAGCCCCGGAGCGAGGCACACCACGCGGATGCCGTGGCGCGCCAGCTCCTTCGAGAGCGCGCGCGTCATGCCCGAGATGGCGGCCTTGCTCGCGCAGTAGTGGATCGGGGCGTCGAGGATGCGCTCGCCCGCGAGGGAGCCGATGTTGAGGATCACGCCGCTCTTCTTGGGGATCATCGCGCGGGCGACAGCCCGCGACGTGAGGAAGGTCCCCTTGACGTTCACGTCCATCACGTGATCGAAGTCGTCCTCCTCGAGGAGCGGCAGTGGGAGATTCTGCGTGACGCCCGCGTTGTTCACGAGCACGTCGATACCGCCCCAGGCATCGACGACCTCCCGGACCATGGCCTCGGTCCCTGCGGCGTCGAGCACCGACACGCGGAACGCGCGCGCGCGCCCGCCAGCCGCTTCCACCTCCGCCGAGGTCGCAAGGGCCGCCCCCTCGTCCCGCGTGTAGGTAAACGCCACGCTCGCGCCGCGGGCCGCGAAGACGCGGCACAGCGCCCGGCCGAGCCCGCGGGAGCCCCCGGTCACGATCGCGCGTTTGCCCGCGAGCAGAGTCACGGTGTCACACGCCCGCCCGCCCGGACCGCTCCCGGTAGAACATGTTGTAGGCGCAGGAGGGCATGAGGCGTCCATCGGGAAGAGCGTAGTGCGTGCAGCACTTCTTGATGCGCTCGAGCTCGAAGGTGTGCTCGTCCATGAACGCGTGGATGAAGATGGTCTTGACCAGTCCTTCGCCAATGCGGAGGCGCTCCGACAGCTCGACGGCCTGGTCCTCGGGGTACATCTGGAGCAGCGCACGCCGGAGCGTGCGCAGGATCTTCTGGCCGTCGGGAACCTGGGCCGAGCTCGTCCACAGCTCGTCCATTGAATCGCGCAGCGCCGACTCGAGCTCGTCGTCGGGTCGGATCGTGCCGCGGTTCGTGAGCAGCCCGAGGTAGCGATCCATCTCGAGGAACCGCGGGAAAGGGACCCAGCCGTCCCCGGTCCGAAGCAGATACGTGAGCCCGAAGCAACTCGGATGCGAGCACGGCAGGGGAAGGAAGTCGTCACGCCGGAGCCTGCCCCCACTTTGATCCGCGATGGCGCCCACGACGTCCGGAATGGTCATCACGTCCAGCGGATCGTGCGGCCGGAAGCTGGAGCCACCCGCGCCCGTGTACGCCGCCGGCTGGAACATGAGAGACAGGATGAAGTCGCGCTCGAGGAGCAGCCCGACGCAGTCGCCCACGTGACCGTCGTTGACGCCCTTGGCCACGGTGGCGACCAGGGTCGTTCGCGTGCCTGCGTGCTCGAGATTGCGCAAGGCCCGCCGCTTGGCGGCCAGGTGGTCCCCGCGGCCGCGCAGAGTCGCGATGGCTGCGGCGTCGAGGCAGTCGAGCTGGAGGTTCACGTACACGCCCCGGCGCGCGAGCTCCTCGCACAGCGCGGGCTCGGTCGCGAGCCTCAGGCCGTGGGTCGAGATGGAGACCCGCGAGATCTCGGGGCGCGCCACCGCCATGTCGAGAAGCTCGAGGAGGCGCGGGTGCAGCGTGGGCTCGCCGCCGGACAGGTTGATCGTCTCGAGGACGCCCTCCTTTTCGACGAGCCCGTCGAGGATGCGACCGAAGGCCTCGACGGTCATGTCGGCACCGTCGCGGTTGTGCACCAGGCAGATGGGGCACTCGAGATCGCACCGGTTGGTGATTTCGACGATCGGCAGGCACGAGTGCTGCTCGTGATCCGGACACAGGCCGCAGTCGTCGGGACAGCCCTGCGCGGCAACGGTCGAGTGCGCGAGCGGCACCGTACCGGGGCGCGCGCACCCGAGCGACGCCGTGAACCACCCGGCATCGCCGCTCAGGAGCGCCTCGCTCGGCCCGTGGTCGGGGCACTGCTTGCGCGCGTACACCTTGCCGTCGCGCACGACACGCGCGGCATCCACGAGCCGACGGCAGGTGGGGCACAGGGCTCGCGTGTAACCCTGGATGACCTCCGACGGACCCGGCTCGACGGCTACGGCAGCCGCACGCGCGCCCACGATTGGGAGCCCGGCCGTCACGCTGTCCCGCCGTTGCTCGCGAAGCGCGCGTCTGCCGCCCGGTAGAGGACGTTGTACGCACACGTCGGGGTCAGGCTGTCGTCCGTGTCCGGAACGGCCACGCCGCAGCGCATGATGCGCGACACGTCAAAGGTCTCCTGATCCATGTGGGAGTGGATGTAGATGGCCTTGCTCGCGCGCTCCGCGATGCGCCGTCGCTCGTCGAGGGGCAGCCCACGCGGCGGGAACATCTCGCGGAGCAAGCGCTTGAGCGTCGCCATGATGCGCTCGGCCTCGGGCACCTCGTCGGCGCGGGCCCACAGCTCGTCGAGCGCGTCGCGCAGGATCTCCTCTGCCCTCTGGCGCGGCTGCACGTACAGCGTGTCCCCGAGGAGCTCGAAGAGCCGCGGCCGGCCCATGAACCGCGCGTAGGGCACATAGCCGCCTCCGTCGAGCATGAGCAGGTAGCAGATGGAGTAGCAGTGCGGATGGGCGAGGGGCGACGGAACGAAGTCGGTCGTGGCGATGCCCCCGTTCGTGTGCTCGGCGAGCAGACGGTGCAGATCGGGCACCGTGATCCGGGCAGCGCGATCGAAGCAGGCGCCGCCCTGCCCCGTGAACGCCACCGTGTGCAGCTCGAGGGAGCAGAGGTTGGGCCTCGCGAGGACGAGGTCGAGCAGCTTGCCCACGTCCCGGTCGTTCACGCCCGCAGCGACGGCGGGCAGGATCGTCGTGGTCACGTCGTGCTTCTCGAGCAGGTCGAGGACCTCCAGCTTGGCTCGGACCGTGGTCGCCCCGAGCAGCACGCGGTCGGTCGCGTCATCGAACGTGTCGAGGGAAAGGACGATCCGGACGTCGGCGGCCGCGAGCTCGCGCACGTAGGCCTCGTCGCGCAGCCTCAGACCGTTGGTCGAGACCGTGAGGCGCCTGATGCCGGCGTCCCGCGCCATACGCAGGAGCTTCGGCAGATCCGGATGGAGCGTCGGCTCGCCGCCCGTGAAGTTGATGATGTCGAGATCGTCGTCGCGACCGGCGAGGCGCTCGAGGATGGCTGCGAAGGTCTCCTCGGTCATCATGTAGGGTCGCTCGTTCCGGTTGATCGTGTAGCAGACGGGACAGTCCAGGTTGCACGCCGAGGTGATGGGCACCACGGGCAGCACCACGCGCTGCTGGTGCGAGGCGCAGGGGCCGCAGTCGAGCGGGCAGCCCTGCGCGACGGGCCGGACCGCACCCGATGGTGGCGCCGCCGGGGCCTCGAAGGACAGGCAGTCGAGGTACCAGTCGACCGAGGAGGCAAGCAGCGCCGACTGGGCGCCGTGGTCGGGACAGCGCTTCTCGAGGTGAACCGCGCCCGCGCGGAACAGCACCTTGGCGTCCACGGGCCGTCGGCACTCCGCGCAGAGGCTCTTCGTGGTCGCGTAGTACACGTGCTCCGCGGCCTGGCGGCCCCGCCCGGAGGCGTCGGTAGAAAGGTCCGTCATGATTCGTGGTCCCTCGGGGCTCCCGCGCGCGCGACGGCCCGCGTCTCGCGCCTGGCGCCGGAGCCTACCGTCGAATGGACCGGAACTGAAGCGGGGCCGGACGGGTGCGGTGGCGCTCGACGGGAGGCTAATCGGCTAGCTTCCAGAGCGCGCAAGGGGCTCGGGGAGCGTCACAGCCCGTCGGTACTCCTCGAACAAGTCCACTTCCTTCTGAGCATTGAGCCAGAAATCGGGAGTCGTTCGGAGGGCCGATGCGAGTCGAATCGCGAGGCTGGCACTGACCCGGGTGCGGCCGTTCACGAGCCGGTTGATCACCTTCACGTCGCAGCCGATGTGATCCGCGAGCTCCTTCTGCGTCACCCCCATGGGGGTGAGAAACTCTTCCTGGAGGATCTCCCCGGGAGTCGTCGGCGGGCGTTCGAGTCTCCTGGTCATCGCTCAGCTCCTAGTGGTAGTCGACGATCGTCACTTCCTCGGGGCCGGCCGCCGTCCAGCGAAACACGATGCGCCACTGCTGGTTGATCCGGATGCTGTGGAATCCCGCGAGCGTCCCAGAGAGCTTCTCCAATCGATTGCCCGGAGGAGCCCTCAGGTCCCGGAGATCGCTCGCGTAGTGCAACATGTCGAGCTTGCGGCGCGCGATCGGCGCGGCGCTCGACCAACCCGCCCCCCGCGCAACCCTGCCTCTGACGAAGAGCTCCTCGGTCCGACGATCCCCGAAGCTCTGGATGGCCACGTGCCATGTTTACCTGACACAGGTATACCTTGTCCAGGTATAACCCGCAAGTCGCTCTTCGCCCGCCGCGCCCCCCACGCCATGCTCACGGTCCGGGCGCGAGCACGAAGGGCCAGTGGACCGTGATGAACGCGTCGCGCCGGCGGGCGGGAGGCAGTCAGGGCGCGCCGGCAGGGAAGCACGTGTCCGGCCAGCGAGCCTCGTCCGTCTCCTCGATGCGCAAGGTGACGCGATCGCGGCCGTCGATCTCGGCGATCGCGAGCCGCCCGTCGTGGGAGATCCAGTGGCTAGACGTCACGGGAAGCGCCGGCGGACGGTCCGGATCGACGACGCACGGCAGGGGTTCCACGGCCCGGACCTCGCCGGTCGGACGCACCATGACGCTCCGGTAGCCGTCCGGGAGATCGCGGTGGCGCGAGTACACGTAGACCTCGCCCGTGGGCGCCCACATGAGGTCGATGCGTGCGTCGAGCTCGATTGGCTCGCTCGCGGCCAGGACATCGAGGGTGGACGGATCGGCGAACGTGAAGACGCGGCGGCAGATCAGCGTCCACGTGCACCAGTCGTCGATGACCACGGCGCGGACCAGGAGCGAACCGTCCGGGGAGGCGCTCCACTCCGCGAAGCGCTCCGTCGGCAGCAGCGTGCGCCGGCCGTCCTCGACGGAGATGGTCTGTGGCCAGCCGTCCCGAGTGGACAGCACGTAGCCCGCCGAGCGCATGAAGTAGGGGTAGTTCACGGCGCCTTCGGTCTCGGGGAGGAGCGTGCGGAGGTACCTGCCGTCGGGCGAGTACACGCGCAGCTCGGTCGTGTAGTCCTCCGAGGCGTAGGAGTCCATGTAGATGTGCCGCGTTCGCCAGTGCCAGATGACGACGAGGATCTCGGTCTGATCGTCGGACCACACGGCCCAGGCGTCGCGCTCGGGCGTGCCGGGGTCGACCACGGCGCACCCCGGCGCTACGCTGAGGGCGAGCGCCACGAGCAGGAGCGCCCTACAGGACCGGTGCATCGGTCACCTCCGCCGAGCCCGTCGTGACCCAGCGCCGTGTCTGGCCCATGACCGCGACGGCCCGCCCGTCGGGCACGATCACCACCGAGTGCCCCGCGCGCGGCTCGCTCATCGTGCCGCCGTCGCGCCACATGCCCGCCCCCTCGTCGTAGATCACCGCCGCGTCGAGCGCCTCGAGCGCGACCGGGTCCCAGCCGCCCGTGACGAGCGCGTTGCCGCTCGGGAGCGCGGCCGCCGCGAGGTCCATCGCCGCCCGCGGCAGCGGCGGCCCGGCGCTCCAGACGCCCGCCGCCGGGTCGTAGAGCTCCGTGCTCGCCGTCGCCAGCGCGGGGCCGACCTCTCCGCCCGCGACGAGCACGCGGCCCGAGCCGAG
>Ga0214473_10006858_pt1 | contig 13574 bp, 11 predicted proteins | sample RVTome_7_FD_203509 | JGI IMG/M metagenome (GOLD analysis project Ga0214473, IMG submission 203509) | Soil microbial communities from uranium-contaminated site in the Upper Colorado River Basin, Wyoming, United States - RVT98D197 | ecosystem: Environmental > Terrestrial > Soil > Contaminated >...
ATAACCGTATTCTCACGGCTACCGAAACCGAGCACAGTGCGTCCAATGAGGGTCTGCATCACTTGAAGTGTATCGGCAAAATAACCAGGAGCACCGATATGAAGTGGACCAACATCTTTGGAACGCGCTCCGGCGATGATCTGCCCGGTGGAAGGATCGATGACATCCCCAAAAGCGTTGACTGCAACGATAGCACCCACCATAACACCTGCGCCGATCTCAAGGCAGGCAGTACCCAGGCCTGATTTCATGCATTGTCCCAGACCCAGGATCTTCCCGACCGTAGCACCCGTGCCAGCACCGACGTTGCCCTCCAAAGGTGGTTCGGAGGAGGCATTCTGGCAGGCCAGGTAACCCATAGCGGCATCCGGGCGAATGTCAGCTTTCCCCAGACCGAGGTCGAACAAGATGGCAGCCGGGACAATGGGTACTTTAACAATGTGGGTATCGAAGCCGACCCCTTTCTCCTCGAGATAACGCATTACCCCGGTGGCAGCTTCAAGCCCGAAGGCTGAACCACCTGCCAAAACGACGCCATGGACTTTATTGACCAAATGCATGGGATGAAGGGCATCGACCTCACGTGTACCCGGGGCACCCCCACGCTGGTCCACACCACCCACAGCACCCTTCTCACATAGGATGACGGTACAGCCGGTCAGGGCATCTTCGTTTTGGGCGTGTCCAACCAGGATGCCGGGAATATCGGTGATGGCATTTTTTAATTTCATCATCCACCTCTAATTTTAGTTTCATGACGATGGCAGGATTGGGTTTATGGGACCAGTAATTTTACGACTTCTGCAATTACCCTTTCAGCGACTTCCGATTTGGTCAACAAAGGCAAAGGCTCAGGTTGCCCACCCGCGAATAGCAAGGTGACCTGGTTTGTGTCCACGCCAAAACCTGAGCCAGGTTCGCTGACATCATTGGCGACGATGAGGTCCAAATGCTTGGACTTGAGCTTGGATTGGGCATTGGCAAGCAGGTCCTGGGTCTCAGCGGCAAAACCCACGACAACCTTGGGATGGTTCGATTGAAGTCGTTGATTTAACAGCGCCAGTAGAATATCGGGGGTAGGCTCCAGCTCGAGAACCGGCACCCCAAAGGCTTTTTTAATCTTTTGACCGGCCGCCTGCGTGGGTCTGAAATCCGAAACGGCGGCTGCCATCAGCAGGACGTCCGCATGTTGGCAGGCGGTAAGCACAGCCAATTCCATCTCGGCTGCGCTGCTGACCAGGATGCGGTTTACCCCTTGCGGGATCTCCTGAGAGACCGGGGTGGAAATCAAGGTGACCTGTGCACCCGCATCCAAAGCTGCCTGGGCAAGTGCATATCCCTGTTTACCAGAGGAACGGTTGGTGATGAGGCGCACCGGATCGATCGGTTCCTGGGTACCGCCCGCGGTAACGACGACATACTGCCCCTTAAGTGGTCCTTGCCGGTTGAGCAAGTAGCGGATGTGAGCGAGCAGGACGGTAGGTTCGGTCATGCGTCCACGCGCTTCCAACCCGGAAGCCAGGTGCCCGATCTCGGGACCAATCATGATCGCACCACGCTGGCGTAATATATCCAGATTCTCTTGGGTGGCAGGATGGTTGAGCATGCCCCCATCCATGGCAGGGGCAATCAGCAGTGGTCGGTCTGGGGTGCCAGATCCGAAGGAAAGACCCGCCAGGACAAGCAGGTTATCTGCCAGTCCGTGAGCCAGTTTGGCAATGGTATTGGCGGTGGCAGGAGCGATAATGAAAATATCGGCAGTATGACCCAACCCCACGTGCAAGACGTGCGCCTCAGCACCCCACAGGGCTTTATCAGTAAACGCTGGCCGCCCGGTAACGGATTGGAAGGTGAGTGGAGTGATAAATTCGAGGGCAGCCGGGGTGAGGATGACGTCCACCAGAGCGCCAGCCTGAGTCAGTTTGCTGGCCAGGTCGGCTGCCTTGTAAGCGGCGATTGAGCCAGTCACACCGAGGAGGATACTCTTTTGATTGAGGTATTTTTCTGTCATAAGCTGTTTAAGTGCCGCATCCCGAATGGGTCTTCCGGGATGTGGCGGATCGATCCGTTTTTCCCCAATCCCTACCCGGGTTTATGATAGGGGAATTGATTTTTGTTATTTTCCCAGGCGCTTACGAAAGGCTTCGGTGAGCGCAGGGACTATGGCGTATAAATCTCCAACCACGCCGTAACGCGCCAGCTTGAAGATGGGTGCCTCAGCATCGCGGTTAATAGCGACGATAACTTTGCTCGTACGCATGCCCGCCTGGTGTTGAATGGCACCTGAAATACCACAGGCAATATACAGATCGGGAGAGACAACTTTGCCGGTCTGTCCGACCTGGTGTGAATAAGGGAGATATCCGGCATCCACGGCTGCGCGGCTTGCACCTAAAGCGGCATGCAGGACTTGAGCCAGGTCTCCGATGAGCTTGAAACCCTGTTGGGCTTTCCATATCTCAGCTTGTTTTTCATCCAGACCAGCCGGCGGAGTGAGAGCGGGATTGTTCGAGACCCCGCGACCACCTGAGACAATCACGGATGCATCCGTCAGGCTGACGCCAGCCTCGCCAGCTGCGTAAGATTCCACCTTAGTGAGTATATCTGCTTCGCTCATTACCGGGCTTACTTTGGTTAAGGTCCCCGTGCGGGAGGCATCGGGGATCGGTTTGGCGAAAGTACGACCGCGCAGGGTTACGAGCTGAGGCCGGGTGAGGCAGGAAACTTTGGAAAGCAGCTTACCGGCGTAGATGGGGCGGGTGGCGAGAAGAGAACCATCTTTGACTTCCAATCCAATCACATCCGGCAAGACGCCGGTGTTAAGATCGATGGCAGCCATGGCAGATAACTCGCGCCCGCGGGTGGTGGTTGGGAATAGGATCACCTCGGGAGAGCTTTCACTTGCCAGCTTAGCCAGCAAAGCCGTATAGGGTTCGGAGCGATAATCCTCCAGCGAAGCATCCTCTGCGAGCAAAACTTCATCGGCACCATATTGGAAGGCTTGCGAGGCAATAGCTTCGACGTTATTCCCAAAGATTAGCGCGGTAATACCTCCACCCAACTGCTCTGCCAGAATTTTTGCTGCGCCGATCCCTTCCCAGGAGGTGGGTAGAGCCTCTCCTTTGAATTGATCGATGTATACCCATATCTTGCTCATATGATCTTCTCCGCCAGGATCTTTTCTGCCAGTGAATCTGCAATCTCTTGAGGGCTTCCACCCGTGATCATCTCAGTGGTGATCTGGCGTTGGGGTGGGTTCAATATTTCCAACCAGGCGACATTCGAACGGAGATTGGCTAAGCCCAAATCGGCCAGGGTCCATACAGGGATAACCGCACGGGAAGCTTTTCGAATACCCATGAAGGATGGGTAGCGCGGCTCGCCAAAATCCTTGACGATGCTAAGCACCGCCGGTAATTTGGCCTTCACGCTGACCCTGCCTTCTTCGGCACTGCGCTGGACCTGGATGGTGGTGGCTGATGGGTCGATCCCTGTGATGACTGCTACAAGGGTCAGGGCAGGCCAACCCAAGAGGCGTGCCGTTTGGGCAGCCGCGAGACCGGTGTCGGTATCGATGGCTTGTCGACCGAGAAAAGCCAAATCCACCTCACCCATTTTTTGTATTGCAGCTGCTAAAACGCGGGATGTCACCTGACTATCTGCATGAGACAAGCCTGAATCTGAGATCAGGATAGCGTCCGAGCAACCCATTGCCAGGGCATGTTTGAGGGCTTCTTTGGAGTTCTCCCCACCCATGCTGAGTGCGGTGACAGTGCCATTATGAGCCTCAGCTTGCAGTAGAGCTGCTTCGATGGCGTACTCATCCCATGGATTGATGACCAGGGGCGAATCTCCCCAATTCGCCTTACCATCGATAGCGACGAGTTTGGCAGCTGAATCGGGTACCTGTTTGACACAAACTGCGATTTTCAAGTCTGACCTCCTTTCGATATTTGTAATCTGAGATTTGATAGATTTCTATCGATTTGCGATCAATAATTCCACATTAACATAGGTTGCCGGTTCATTATACAGTGAATTGATGGAAAAATATATCCAGCCCATAAACGATCCTAAGGCATTCGCCGACTATATTATAATATCAGTAGGTATCCAGGAAAATATTGAAAGGAGGTCAGTATGCGACAGGTATTCAATTTCTTTGTAGGTGTACTTGTGGGTGGATTGGTTGGTGCAACGGTTGCGATCCTTCTCGCGCCAGTTTCTGGCGAAGAGGTAAGAACTCAACTACAGGAGCGCTCCATCCGTTTAAAGGATGATATTAAAGCGGTGGCAGAAACACGAAGGGCAGAACTCGAAAGGGAATTATCAGCGCTAAGGGCACCCTATAGAAAAGAATAAACCCAACCGGGCGGATACCATCCGGTAAAGGAACAAACCGGACTCAGTCTGCCCCTATAAAAATAAAAGGGACTGTCGTGCATATTGGAACGGTCCCTTTTTTATGTAGAAAAATCGGGCAGATATTCTCTGCCCTTTCAAAAATACATGTTAGGCTGTGGCTGGCTTTTAGACAAGCTCATGTTGTGAAAATCAGGGTTGGCTCACACTGAAGCGATAGGGGGCTAACTGGCGGGTGAAGCGAGTGGTACCTGAAACGACCAAAACGATATGATCCACAGCGTCCCCAATTGTGAAAGCGATATCAGCGGTAATATCAGAGTTCAGGGTGATTGATTGGACTGTGGTGGCATCCCCCACAGAAATGAGAGCCAGGCGATAAGTTTGGGGCAGGACGTTCTGAATACGCACCCAACCATCCGCCTGCCATCCAGCAAGATCACTTTCAAAATCAGTGAAGTAGCCAATCTCGGGGATTGAAAGGTCATCCAATAATAAGCCTTCGCCAGTCACATTGGAATCGGTGATGTATTCAAAGCGTATGGTCAGGTTCTCACCGGCGAATTGGGACAGGTCGATTGTTTCGTGGATCCAGACCGGAGTGGAACCTCCCCCGCTATATCCTGAATAGCCCCAACCATAGTTACTCCCTTGAGGATTCTCAGCTGTCCCGGAGGGTGTCGTGAGAATTTGCCAGTTTTCACCGTCCGTAGATGCTTCCAAATAGACGAAATCCCAGCCATATTCAACGTCATACCACGTCCAATAGTTGAGGGACATAGGACCTGAGCGTCGGGAAAAGTCGAATGTTTGGGTGAGGGCAGTTATAGACTCATCACTTTTATTCGCCCATAATGCATAAAGCCCGGAGTGGGGATCTTGCGGGAGGAGGGGAGTTTGAATGGAGCCTTCAAAATGCAGGTTGTAGCTGCCCGGGCAGTTGAAACGGATGTAGTCCACACCGTATTGGTGAACTTCACTGGTGGTGAGGGGTATCGGGCAACTTGCGAATGATTGGGTGGAGGCAACGGGCGGTGCTCCACGATAACTTGTGTAGGAATAGCGTCCGTCACTGACATCCCGGTCCATTAAGTAATTGGTAACCGCCCAATCCACAAAGAAACTATCGGCGGTGATGGGTTGACCGGTGAGGGGATCAGTGGCATTGATCTGTCGCAAGGTTGAATCCACACTGTTCAAACCGTTGTCCTGATTGGCGACCAAAGACTGGGTGGCAGCCTCACCGAAGCGGTCCAGGAAATATGTGACAAAAAGGAACCCGGCTCCATAATGCGGGGTGGAATCCTCCTGTGAGTCGTCCGGCCAGTTGTTCAGTTGCAGGTCAGGATCGCTGGTGTATAGGGCGTCAAAGCCACCGCTATAATAATTATTCAACAGGACTGCCAGCTCGGAGAAGCCTTCACTGAGCCAACTGAATTCGTTCCGATCCTGGTACCAGTGAATCATGTGCTGAAATTCGTGAGCCAGCACACCGAAGGTGTATTCATTGTCGAGAGGCGAGTTATCGGCGTTGAAAACAAACATCTCATGCGTATTGGAAAACGGGTTAATCAGAGATGGGAACTCATCTGCTGAGGAAAAGTAACCAGCAATACCTTCACCTATGCCACGCGCATAGACAATGTAAATATGAGGGTCGCCATCAACGCCGGGGGTCCATTCGCTGCCAAAAAAAGCGCGATCGGTGAGGTAGATTTGATTTTCAAACGCATCCGCCAAAGACTTCAGATCACGCAGCTGATAATCCACACCATCTTCGATCCAGAAATATGCATGATCGGTGATATACCGCAGGGTGGCTTGCAAGGCAAAATTCTCGACTTCGCCATGTCCAACCCAAAAAACCTCCCGGGCACCAAGCTCATAGGATGATACTGGAGGAGCTACGGTTGGAGAAAGATTATCCAGGTTGAGCAACCGGTGAGCAAGTACAATAGGGTCATTAATCGGGATTAGGACATTTTCCAGTGCGTAAAGTGTGTCGGTTGGCACGAGCACTGATGATAACGGTTTTTCTGGGGTAAATTCCTGCGATTCGGGTTCGGGGGTAACAGTTCCGTGAGATATTCCTGGGGTTGCATCCAATCGATCTTGAGTGGGACGGATGACAAACGGGGAGGGGGTAGGCGATCCAGCTTTGGCAGGTTCAAATGGCATGTCCCAGGTGTATGTGGGTGATACAGAAAAAATACTTACCAAACCGATCATACTTAATAGCAGGCATAGTACACCTGCACCAAGTAAAACGATGATGACAATAACACAGGCAATCCAGCCGTTTTTAGACATGAACCATCCTATGGATGATGGACGAGCTGCAGGAATTATAATTCATAACAAAGTTCACCCGGTAAATGGGCAGTTTAATCTACTCGCTGAATACGAGCTATTTAACGCATCCGGATGCAAAAAAAGGAGCGAGGGCTTATGATTGCCACTCGCTCAGTAAATATGCCAAAGGAGTTCGAAATTTCTATGGGTTGAATAAGAGATCCCATTCCTGGGTGAAGGCGATTAGCTTATAATTCCCCAGAGAATTTTTAACCGCAACGCGCCACCAATATGCTCCCTCGGAAATATGAGAACCATCATCCAACGTCCCGTTCCACATTAAGTTGGTTGTGGTAGTATCACTGGATATCCACAGCGCATCTTCACTCCCATTCGCACCCAGCACAATATAATAGCTTTCTCCCAGATTATAAGGCGTCCATATAAATTGTATCGGATTGGATGGACTGATGGTGGCAGCAGAATACGAAGCTCCATCTGCAGGAGCTTGTAACTCAAAGCGCACCCCATCGAGATTCAAGCTTACTTCTAAGTCGGGTAAATCGATGATATCAACGCCGGTAGGCAGAGTCCCCTCAATCCAGGCGAGTGAGGCGATCTCTGGAACTGGGGTTAGCCTGGGGTTATCCACCTGACTGAACGCCAGGGTGAAGGTTGTACCGGGAGCGAGTGTGATGAACCAATAATGCCCACCCGGGTTCGTGGTAGCCTGGCGTGAGGGATCATCATCTGAAAATTCGACAATTGCATTCGCTACGGGCGTGCCATTCTGGATAACCCGACCGGTGACCCCATATTCACCGGCAGTGAGTGTCTGGGAAGCGGTCGGAGTTACTGTAGCTGTAGCGGGCGTGGGAGTTAATGTGGGCGGGGAGGTAGAAGGTGTTTGGAAACTGGAAGTGTTGGTCGGTGAGCGAGGTGAGGTTGTACCACTGGGACCAGGCGTAACGCTTTGGGGAGTACCTGGTTCTTCTTCTGGGGTGCTGGGGGTCGTTGTGCCAGGGGTAGCAAAGGGCGTATAGGAGGTCTGGCGTGTAGGTTCGCTGGTATAGGATGGTGAAGAAGTAGATGTGGAGGAAGGCAAGCGAGGGGTAACTGTGCTGGTTGGAGGTGGAGGTGCGAACGGTAATGGAGCAGATAGATCTTGTAACAAGTAAAAAGAAAAGGCTGACAATAAGAACAAAGCAGTCGCCATGGCGATCAACAGAATTTGGTTTGGAGTAAGGTTTTTTATCATGAAATAATCTCAAGGTTGCAGATTATACCCGTTTTGGACCAGCAAATTTATCGGTCCGCAATGCATTCGCAATCAGAGAGACGACTAATTTGATGCCCATCAGTAAATAATAGAACCAATTAAATAAGAAAAGATAATCCTTAGCCAGATTTTTCCGGTAATACAGGTAATATGAACGATGCCACTCATAAATTGAGCGATACGGCTGCACCCGTGAGCCTCCCTGCCCGCCATAATGGATAATTTGAGAAGCGGGGAAGTAGGCGATCTTCCAACCAGCTTTCTTTACCTGAAAGCAATAATCGGCATCCTCCTGATAGGCAAAATAACGTTCATCAAAGTATCCGACTTGCTCAATTACGTTCCGGCGGATCAACATACAGGAACCAGATACGCCATCCACGTCATGAGTGGTATTTTCATCCAAATAACTTAACAAGTAGCCCCCAAAGAATTTACTCTTTGGAAATAATGCAGACAGACCAGAAAAATAGCTAAATGCAGCCCAAGGGCGTGAGACACCCCGACGGCAGGCTTTTTGTAAACTTCCATCACGGTTTAAAACCTTGGGACCGCAAATTCCAACCTTAGGCTGGGATTTCAGATAATCAACCAGCGCGTTCAATGCACCCGGCAGGATGATTGTGTCTGGGTTGAGAATGAGCAAATATTCACCCGAACTCGCCCTCAACCCTTGATTAACGGGTTTGGCAAATCCATCATTCCTGCCATTCTGGATAACCCGAATATCCGGGTATTCCCGCTGTAGCATGTCGACGGTATCGTCAGCCGATCCGTTATCGACGATGATCAGCTCAAAACTAAGAACAGCAAGACCAGCTGAAGGCTGGTCAGAGGACAATAAATGTGAGGCAGCATTGGTATGCGCCGGTTGTAGATAATTAGGTTGTTCATAGATCGAACGCAAGCAATTGCGTAAATAGTTGCAGGCATTAAGCGTGGCAATGCAAATGGAGAGGTCCAACATAACTAAATCCGCCAAGCCGAATGGATGGAATTAGCCAGCATATTACCGCAGGGGTGGTAAGCAAGAGTCATTTGAGTTTGGATGTAGGGTAATCGATGGGTGAGTTGAGGATGGCATGGGTGATGCGCAAGGCAGCTTTGCCGTCCCCGTACGGGTTGATCGCTTGCGCCATGGCAGCATAAGCCTCTGGATCATCCAACAACTTGCAGGTCTGATTGATGATTTGCTCCGGATCGGTGCCCACAAGGCGAACGGTACCAGCAGTGATGCCTTCAGGGCGTTCGGTTACCGCCCGCATGACCAGGACGGGAATTCCCAGTGCAGGAGCTTCCTCCTGCAAACCACCTGAATCGGTTAGCACGAGGCTGGCGTGTTTCATCAGGTGAACCATGGGAAGATAATCGAGTGGAGCGAGCAGGATGATATTCGGGATATCGCACAAAAGGCGATAAACCGGTTCCTGAACGTTCGGGTTCAGATGCACGGGGTAGACGATCCGGATCTCATCCCCATAGGATTCCGCTACTTGTTGCAAGGCTGAACAGATATTCTCAAGTGGTCTACCAAAGTTTTCGCGGCGATGGGCGGTAACCAGAATGAGGCGGGGAGATCCCGGGGTTGATTCCGATGACTGGTAAGGGATGCCGATGCGCTTGAATAGGTCATGCACAGCTGAGGTGGGCGGCATCTTCATGACAGCCTGCAAAGCGTCGATGACCGGGTTACCGGTGACGATGATCTGTTCTGGAGGGATATTTTCGCGCAACAAATTCTGACGTGCCCAATCGGTGGGGGCAAAATGTAAATCAGTCACCACACTTGCGAGCCGGCGGTTGATCTCCTCAGGAAAGGGTTGCCATTTGTCACTGGTCCGCAAGCCTGCTTCCACATGTCCAACATGAATATGACGGTAATAAGCTGCCAGGGAAGCCGCCATGGCTGTGGTGGTGTCTCCTTGAACCAGGGTCCAATCGGGTTTCAAGTCAGCCAGCACAGGTTCAAGGTGGGTAAAAATGTCAGCGGTCAGATATGCCAGGTTTTGGTCAGGTTGCATCAGGTTCAGGTCGACCTGAGGGACGATGTTAAACAGGCTCAGGACCTGGTCAAGCATCTGGCGGTGCTGGGCGGTGACACAAACGAGCGAGTCTATCCCTGGTGCCTGTGCCAATGCCTGGACGACGGGAGCCATTTTCACGGCTTCAGGTCGCGTGCCGAAAATGGATAAGACCCGCAGGGTCATACCGTCTCCATGGCGAGTTTCAGGGCGATTTTCCAATCTGGCAACTGCAAATGAAAGGTTTGGGAGAAGGAGTCACAATTTAATGCAGAAAATTGCGGGCGTCGAGCCGGGGTGGAAAATTCAACCATCAGGGCAGGCAGCAGCTCCTGGACGATTTGTTCTTCTTTATGCGGGTCGAGTCTTAACACCTCCTGCCCCCACTCAAAACGGCTGCAATACCCGGAACCTGCCAGATGGTACAAGCCATGCTGCTCAGATAGCCAATCCACGAGATCATCCGCGCCCAACAGGATCAGGTGGCTGGTAACTTCAGCCAGCATACGCGCCCAGGTAGGTCCACTGACCTGATCCGTAACCAATTTCAGGCGGGGTTGGGACCTTGCCCATTGTAAGACTTTACTGACGAAGCTATCACGGCGCAGACTATACACCCAGCTGGTGCGTAAGACCAGGTAGGCACCACCAATTTGCTGGACCTCCCGCTCGCCAGCCAGTTTGGTGCGACCATATACACTGAGAGGGTTGGGTGGGTCGGTTTCAAGGTAGGGTGAACCTTTAAATCCATCAAAGACGTAATCAGTTGAGAAATGGATGAATGCTGCTCCTGACAGAAGGGCTTCTTCCGCCATGATTGCCGGTGCAATGGTGTTGATTGCGTTCGCCAAGTCGGGTTCGGATTCAGCATGGTCTACTGCTGTGTATGCAGCGGCGTTAATGATCAATTCCGGCTTGCATTGGTGTAAAACCTGGCGGAGGCTCTCGTTATCTGCCAGGTCAACCTGTGGATAATCACAGGCTTGCAGCTCTCCCAAAGCTGCCAGGCTGCGTTCCAATTCCCAGCCAAGCTGACCGGTGTTTCCAATCAGGAGGATACGCATGGGCTGATTTAAGTGGTGGGTTGCCAAGATTGATCCATTTGCAGGCTTATATTATTGTCGATGGAAGGGTAGCTCATCTTCCAGGAGCTGCAAGAGGTATTGCCCGTATTGGTTGCTGTCCATGGTAACCGCCAGATGGTGTAGCTGGGAGGCATCGATAAATCCAAGGCGGAAGGCTATCTCCTCCGGACAGGAAATCATCATGCCCTGGCGGTCTTGAACCGTCTGAACGAAATTGCTGGCTTGCAGGAGGGCTTCATGAGTACCCGCATCCAGCCAGGCGACCCCACGCCCCAGGATTTCCACGCGCATCTGACCCTTCTGCAAGTAGATCATATTCAGGTCGGTGATCTCAATCTCACCTCGGGCAGAAGGTTTAAGCGTGGCGGCAAATTTGGCGACTTGTGAATCATAAAAATATACGCCTGGGACGGCATAATGAGAGCGAGGTTTAGCCGGTTTCTCTTCAATACTAAGCGCCAAACCCGTAGAATCAAATTCGACCACGCCATAACGTTCAGGGTCCCTTACCGGGTAAGCGAAGATCAGCGCACCCTGAGTGAGCTGGGCGGCGTTGTGAAGCTGGGCGGGCAGACCATGCCCGAAGAAGATATTATCTCCGAGGATAAGACAGACGGGTTCACCGGCAATGAACTCCTGACCAACCAGGAAGGCGTCCGCCAGACCGCGCGGTTCAGCCTGTTCAGCATACGAGAATTTCAGTCCCAGATGTGAACCGTCTTTTAATAGGCTGCGGAAGGCGGGCAAGGCTTCGGGCGTGCTGATCACCAGGATCTCACGGATCTCTGCCAGCATGAGCATGGAAAGCGGGTAATACACCATTGGTTTGTCATAGACCGGCAGGAGCTGCTTGCTAACCCCAATGGTGAGGGGATACAGCCGGGTGCCTTTACCACCCGCAAGGATAATGCCCTTCATAACTGCCTCCTGAGCCTGTTCATTGCCGTTTGTCGTAATTCCGTTCCAACCACTGTTGATAATCATGTTGCTGTTGGACGGCAGAGACCCACTCTGGATTCGAAAGATACCATTGGATCGTTTTCTGCAAGCCGCTGCCCAGCGACTGTTTGGAATGCCAGCCCAATTGGGATTCTATCTTGGTGATGTCGATGGCATAGCGGCGATCATGACCTGGACGGTCGGGAACGAACCGCATCAGGGAAGAATGAGGCACAGAGGGTGAATTGGGAAGAAGCTCATCCAGGGCTGCACACAAGTGTTGAACAACATCCAGGTTGGTGGGTTGCGAGCCTCCACCAATATTGTAGGTCTGTCCTGGACGACCTTTGCGCAGGATCAACCAGATGGCTTCACAATGATCCTCCACAAACAACCAGTCGCGGATTTGCCCGCCATCCCCATAAATGGGGAGGGGTTTGCCATCCAAAGCATTCAGGATCATGAGTGGGATCAGTTTTTCGGGGAACTGGTATGGACCATAGTTATTGGTGCTGTTGGTTATGGAATAGGGCAGTCCATAGGTATGACCGAAGGAGCGCACGTAGTGATCACTGGCAGCTTTGGATGCGGAATAAGGCGAGCTGGGTGCATAGGGGGTAGCCTCGGTCCAGGCAGGTTCGTTGGGTTTCAGAGCTCCGAAAACTTCATCTGTCGAAATATGATGGAAACGTAAATCCTCCGCTGGTAAGGCCTGCTCTGAAATCCAATACTGACGTGCGGCTTCCAGCAGGGTGAAAGTTCCCACGACATTAGTGCGTAAAAATTGTTCAGGGTACAGGATCGAACGATCCACATGCGTTTCAGCGGCAAAGTGAACCACAGTATCTATTTTGTGCTGGTGAAATAGATGGTCCACCAGCGGGCGGTCGCAGATATCGCCTCTGACGAAGATATGGCGTTCAAGGGAGGGTAGACCCTTGAGGTTTTCCTGGCTACCTGCGTAGGAGAGGATATCCAGGTTGACCACATGGACATCCGGCTCAGTCTGGAGCAGGTAACGGACAAAGTTGGAACCAATGAACCCTGCCCCTCCGGTGACGAGAACATTTTTCACTTTATCTCCTGTTCATAGACTTCAGCTTCAGAGAGAAGCATGCCTTGCCTGTCTTTGTGTGAGAGGACCGGCTCTTCCCCAGCTGGAATGGGCCAGGCGATATTCAAGGTTGGGTCATTCCAGAGCAGGGTGCGTTCCCATTCAGGGGCGTAATAATCGGTGGCTTTGTAAGCCACCTCCGCCCAATCACTCTGTACATAAAATCCATGGCCAAAACCGGGTGGAACCCAAATCTGCAGCTTATTCTTGGCTGACAGCTCTATCCCCACCCACTGACAGAAAGTGGGCGACCAGCGCCGCAGATCGACCGCAACATCATAGATTTCTCCCACGAGGACACGGATAACCTTCCCTTGAGGCTGACGCACCTGGTAATGCAATCCACGCAGGGTGCCATGCTGGGAGCCTGAATGGTTATCCTGTACGTAGATGAATGGTAAACCTGCAGCACCGAACCTTTGGGCCTGGTAAGTTTCCATGAAAAAACCACGTTCATCCCCAAACACCTTAGGTGTTATAAG
>Ga0214473_10006859_pt1 | contig 13572 bp, 8 predicted proteins | sample RVTome_7_FD_203509 | JGI IMG/M metagenome (GOLD analysis project Ga0214473, IMG submission 203509) | Soil microbial communities from uranium-contaminated site in the Upper Colorado River Basin, Wyoming, United States - RVT98D197 | ecosystem: Environmental > Terrestrial > Soil > Contaminated >...
GCCGCGTGGGCCGGCAGCCCTGGGCGCAGAAGGCCGGGTCGAAGCCGAACGCGAACGCGCTGGTGATCGAGAGACAGTCCACCCGGAAGGGCGTGGTCCAGGCCAGGGCCAGCGCCTGGACCGTGGGCGGCACCCGCGCGTCGAGCTGGGCCCTCCCGGCTTCGAAGTCCCGCCGGCTGATCTCCGCCTGTCCGGCGGGCAGCGTGATCGGGATGACGTTGGCGCGCGGGATCCGGCGCCGCCGCGCGTAGTACTCACCGACCTCCACGCTGAACGGGTCGGCGGTGTTGACGATCACCGCGAGCTGATCGGGTCCGAGCGCGGCCGCGGGGATCGGCGCGGTGACGACCCAAACGAGGAGCAGCCCGGTCGCGGTCGTCCGTATCATGGCCCATACTACACTAGCGACATGCGCGGTTTCGTCTCGCTGCTCCTGCTGGTGCTGCAGCTCGCTTCGTGCGCAGCGGCGCTCGCGGCGCCCGCCGCGGAGGAGCGCGTCATCGTCGCCTTCGGCGACAGCCTCACCGCCGGCCTCGGGGTCGACGCGGACCGGACCTACCCGGCCCTGCTCGGCGAGCGGCTCAAGCGCGAGGGATACGACTATCGAGTGATCAACGCGGGGGTATCCGGCGACACCACCGCCGGCGGCCTGCGGCGCGTGGACTGGGCGCTCCGGCTCAAGCCGGAGGTCGTGATCCTCGAGCTGGGCGTCAACGACGCGCTCCGCGGGCAGAAGCTCACGGGGGTGCGCGCGAACCTGGACGAGATGGTGTCCCGCTTCCAGGCCGCGGGGGCGCGCGTGCTGGTCGCGGGGATGCGGCTGCCCCCGAACTACGGCGACCGCTACGCGGAGGACTTCCGCCGGCTCTACGGGCACGTGGCCCGCGCGCGCAACGCGCCGCTCATGCCCTTCTTCCTCGACGGGGTCGGGGCGGTGGCGCACCTCAACCAGGCCGATGGCATCCACCCGACCGCCGAGGGCTACGCGATCGTCGTCGACCGCCTCTGGCCGCACCTCGTGCCCCTGCTGCGCAAGTAACGCGCCGAGACGGTTGTCCCCCGACTGGGGGAGTGCGGGGGCCGCCTGGCGAGCTGCAGCCGAAGGCGAGGCGAGCGGATTCCATGTCTGGGCCCCCGCAGCTGAAGAGCCTGAAGAAGTAAACGGTCGATGCCCCGGCCCGGGCAAGTTCGCAAACCGTGCGAAAGACCTGCCCGCAACTTGCCAGAAACGCCTTTCCCGACTACGATATGGCCGTCGTTGGATCTCTAACGCAGCGTCCCCACAAGGGGGGCTCATGACCACACAGTCCGGGGAGTTCTCGCTCGAGGCCAAGTACACCCAGGAGCGTGGCCGTATCTACCTGTCGGGCATCCAGGCGCTGGTGCGCCTGCCGCTGGACCAGCACCGCGCCGACCGGCGTCGCGGCCTCAACACGGCGACGTTCATCTCCGGCTACCGCGGCTCGCCGCTCGGCGGGCTCGACCAGACGCTCGAGCGCATGGCGCCGCTGATGAAGGCCCACGAGGTCGTCTTCTCCTCCGGTCTCAACGAGGACCTGGGCGCGACCGCGGTGTTCGGCAGCCAGATGGCGGGTCTCTTCCCGCGGCCCAAGTTCGACGGCGTGCTCGGCATGTGGTACGGCAAGGCCCCGGGCGTGGACCGCACCGGCGACCTCTTCAAGCACGCCAACTACGCGGGCGTGGGCAAGAACGGCGGCGTGCTCGCGCTCGCCGGCGATGACCCGCTGTCGAAGTCGTCGACGCTGCCCAGCGCCTCCGAGGTCGCGCTCTACGACGCCTTCATGCCCACCATCTTCCCGGGCAACGTGCAGGAGATCCTGGACCTGGGCCTCCACGGCTTCATGCTCTCCCGGACGTCGGGGCTCTGGGTGGGCGTCAAGATCGTCACCAACGTGGCCGACGAGGCGGGCACCGCCGAGGTGGATCCGGAGCGGGTGAGCCCGATCATTCCGGTGGTCGAGCTGGACGGCAAGCCCTTCCAGCACCAGATCAACGTGAACCTGATCCCGCCGTACGGGCTCGACATGGAGCGGACGATCCACGGGGCGCGCCTCGAGCTGGCCCGCCGCTACGCGGCGGAGAACAAGCTCAACCGCATCACGGTGCCCTCGCCGAACGCGTGGCTCGGCATCCTGACGAGCGGCAAGACCTACTATGACGTTCGCCAGGCGCTCGCCGAGCTCGGCCTCGACGACGGCGCCCTCCGCCGCTACGGCATCCGCGTGCTCAAGATGGGCATGCTCTTCCCGATGGAGCCGCGCATCGTCCGCGAGTTCGCGCGGGGCTTGCAGGAGATCCTGGTCGTCGAGGAGAAGCGGTCCTTCCTCGAGATGTTCTGCAAGGACATCCTCTACGGCATGCCGGACCGGCCCCAGGTCACGGGCAAGCTCGACGAGGAGGAGCGCCCGCTGCTGCCGCCGATCGCCGAGTTCGATTCCGACATCATCGCCCGCGCCATCGCCCGCCGGCTCGCCCGCCGGATCAAGATCGACTCGGTGGAGGCGCGCGTCCAGCACCTGGACGAGCTCCGGCGCCGGCCGAAGACGCTCACCCTCAGCCGCACCGCCTTCTTCTGCTCGGGCTGCCCGCACAACCGCTCGACGGTGGTGCCCCCGGGGAGCGTGGCCGCGGCGGGCATCGGCTGCCACGGCATGGCCATGGGCATGGACCGCGGCATCATCGGCGTGACCCACATGGGGGCGGAGGGCGCCCAGTGGATCGGCGTCGCGCCCTTCACCGAGACGCCGCACATGTTCCAGAACATCGGCGACGGCACCTTCTTCCACTCCGGCGGCCTCGCCCTGAACTATGCCGTCGCCTCCGGGGTGAACATCACCTACAAGATCCTCTACAACGGGGCGGTGGCGATGACCGGCGGCCAGACCGCGGCGGGCGCCCTGCCCATCCCCGCGCTGAGCCGGCGGCTCGAGGCGGAGGGCGTCAAGAAGATCATCATCACGAGCGACGACATCACCAAGTACTCGGGCACCTCCATCGCGGGCAACGCGGAGGTCTGGCACCGCGACCGGCTGCTGGAGGCGCAGGCGGTGTTGTCGGCCACGCCCGGCGTCACCGTGCTGATCCACGACCAGCACTGCGCGGCCGAGAAGCGGCGGCTCCGCAAGCGCGGCAAGATGGTGGACCCGCAGACGCGCGTCTTCATCAACGAGCGGGTGTGCGAGGGCTGCGGCGACTGCGGCAAGAAGTCGAACTGCCTGTCCGTGCAGCCGATCGACACCGAGTTCGGCCGCAAGACCGCCATCCACCAGTCGTCCTGCAACAAGGACTACTCGTGCCTGCTCGGCGATTGCCCCTCGTTCCTGACCGTGGAGCCGCTCGGCCCCGCGCCCCGGAAGGAGCGGCGGCTGACCCCGCTCGAGTTCGAGCTGCCCGAGCCCGCCCTCAAGGTGCCGGGCGAGGGCTTCGCGCTCCACATGATGGGCATCGGGGGCACCGGCGTGGTGACCATCAACCAGATCCTGGGCACCGCCGCCCTCCTCGACGGCAAGCAGGTGCGCGGGCTCGACCAGACCGGGCTCAGCCAGAAGGGCGGGCCGGTGGTCTCCGACCTCAAGATCGCCTCCGAGCCGATCGAGCGCGCCAACAAGGTCTCCGCCGGCTCGGCCGATCTCTATCTCGGCTTCGATCTGCTGGTGGCCACCGACCCGAGCAACCTCGACAAGGCGGAGTCCGGGCGCACGATCGCGGTGGTGTCGACGAGCCAGATCCCCACCGGGCAGATGGTGGTGGACACCGGGGTGCACTTCCCGGAGCTCAGCAGCATGCTGATGAGCATCGACCGCGTCACCCGCAAGGATCCCAACGTCTACCTGGACGCGCAGGCCATCGCGGAGGGACTCTTCGGCGACCACATGGCGGTCAATCCCATCATGCTGGGCGCGGCCTACCAGGCGGGGGCGCTGCCGATCTCGGCCGCGTCCATCGAGCGCGCGATCCGGATCAACGGGGTCGCGGTGGAGATGAACCTGCTCGCCTTCCGGTGGGGACGCATGGCGGTGGTGGATCGCAAGCAGGTCGAGGCCGCGGTCGCGCAGGTGACGTCCCGCTCCACCGACCAGATCGTGGTGCTGAGCCCGGCGGCGCGCGCGCTGGTGGACACGGTGGAGGCGTCGGCCGAGCTGCGCCGCCTGCTCGAGATCCGGGTGCCCGAGCTGATCGCCTACCAGAACGCGGGCTACGCGCGCGAGTACGTGGACTTCGTGCGCCGCGTGGCGCAGGTGGAGGCGGAGCGAGCCCCGGGCTCGAGCGGGCTGGCGGAGGCGGTGGCCCGGCACCTCTACAAGCTCATGGCCTACAAGGACGAGTACGAGGTGGCGCGGCTGCACCTGGACGCCGCGCTGCGGGCGCAGCTCCAGGCGAAGTTCGGGCCGAAGATCCGCACCTACTGGCACCTGCACCCGCCGCTCCTGCGCGCGCTCGGCCTCAAGAAGAAGCTCCGGCTCGGCGCCTGGTTCGCACCCGCCTTCAAGATCTTGAAGTCCATGAAGGGCCTGCGGGGCACGCGCCTCGACCCCTTCGGCTATGCCGAGGTGCGGCGCGTGGAGCGGGCTCTGATCGGCGAGTACCGGCAGCTCCTCGAGACGGCGCTGGTCCGGCTCACGCCGGTCACCCACGAGACGGCGCGGGCCCTGGCCGAGCTGCCGGACGAGATCCGTGGCTACGAGCACATCAAGCTCGAGAACGTCGCGCGGTTCCGGGACAGGGCGAAGCAGCTCATGACGCAGCTCAACTGAGACGGGAGGGCATTCGACGGTGAGACCACTTCTGCTGCTTGGTGTGGCCGCAGTGCTGGCCGGATGCGCGAGCGTGCCGGCCGACAAGGCACCGCTCTCCGCGGAGGCCGTGCTCAAGGACAAGGACGGCAAGCAGGTGGGCGTGGCGACGCTGATCGAGACGCCGGAAGGTGTGCGCGTCGCGCTGACCGGCTACCGGCTGCCCCCGGGAGGCCACGGCCTCCACGTTCACGCGGTCGGGCGGTGCGATCCGCCCGACTTCACCTCGGCGGGCGCTCACTTCAATCCGGGCGGCAGGCAGCACGGGCGCATGAACCCGGCCGGCCCTCACGCGGGCGACCTGCCGAGCCTGGTGGTGGCGGCGTCGGGTGAGGCCGGCCTCGACATCACCACCAAGGCCTTCACGCTCAGCCCCGGTCCGAACTCGCTGCTGGGCGGGAAAGGCAGCGCGATCGTCGTGCACGCCAACCCCGACGACGACAAGACCGATCCCACCGGCAATAGCGGTGGTCGCATCGCCTGCGGGGTGATCACCCCGTAGCCGCGCGTCGACTCCCCCTTCCCGCGCGAGTCGGGGAGGGGGAAGTCGACGAAGCCCGCGAAGTAGTTCGCGTAAGCGCCCGCGCCCAGTAAGCACACCGGCGACCGCGCTCGCCCGTGACCGCGCGCGGATCTTGCGGAGCCTGGGGATATCGTTTAGTCTCCGCGTGGCTGTATGCATACACGACTGCTCGTCACCAGCGCGGGAAGCGGGGCGAGCGGCAACCTCATGCGGAGCCTGCGGGCGGGGACTCCGTCGCTCACGATCGTCGGCTGCCACGACGATCAGTTCATCCTGAAGAACTCCGCGGCCGACCGGAACTACCTGGTGCCTTCCCCGTCCCAGCCGGCCTGGGCCCGCGCGTTGGGCCGGATCGTCGACACGGAGCGGATCGATCTCGTCATCCCGACCAGCGACGGCGACGTCGCCACGCTGTCGCGAGCGCGGACCCGGTTGGGCGATCGCGTGTTCCTTCCCCGAGCGACGACGGTCGATCTGTGCGGCGACAAGTACCGCCTCACCGAGCGCCTGCGCGCCCAGCGCGTGGACGCACCGGTCACCTATGAGGTGACGGATCTCCGGCGCCTCGAGCGGATCTTCGAGCGGCTGGGCCGGCCGTCGCGGGCCTGGTGCCGCCTGCGCGCCGGCGCCGGATCGAGAGGGGCGATCCCGGTGGCGAGCCCGGAACAGGCCCGGAGCTGGATCACCTACTGGCGCGACATGCGGGGCGTGTCCCCGACCGCGTTCACCCTCTCCGAGTACCTTCCCGGGCGCGACTTCGGTGGGCAGAGCCTCTGGAAGGACGGGCGGCTGGTGCTCGTCAAGACCTACGAGCGCCTCTCCTATCTCGGAAGCGGGAGCCAGCCGAGCGAGGTGTCGGCGGTCGGAGCGCTGACCAAGACGGTCTGCGAGCCGCGGGTGGCGGATGCGTGTGTGCGGGCCGTCCGCGCGGTGGACAAGAGGGCCTCGGGAGTGTTCGCGGTCGACCTGAGGGAGGATTCGGAAGGGGTCCCGCGGGTCACCGAGATCAACGCGGGCCGGTTCACCTCCGGCACGAATCTTCTCGACCTCACCGGCAAGCACAACATGACCGCCGTCTACCTGCAGCTGGCGAGGGGCGAGGATGTCGATCTACACGAGGAGTACGAGGGGACCGAGCACTATTACATGCTGCGGGACATCGACGCGGTCCCGCGGCTGTTCCATGCCGATGAATTCTTCGACGGAGTGGAAGACGCCCGGAGTCAGGGGCCAGGTGAGGGCAGGCAACCCGAAAGGAGCCATAGGCCATGATGATTCAGGTGAGCCAGACCACGAAGGGCGGCAGGACCCACATCCGGATCGCGGCCACCCCGAAGAGCCCCAAGACGAGGGCGCTCCTCCAGCAGTTCAAGAAGGGAGTGAGGGGCATTGAGAAAAAGTGGAAGGCGCACGCCGCCGCCGCCAAGAAGCGGGCCGCCAAGGGCCGCCGCGGTCGTCGTCGATAGCATCGAGGTCGACGGCCCGGTCGGATCCCACGCGATCGAGGCGCTCCAGCTCGAGATCAGAGGGCTGGCCCGGGCCTGCGGTCTGGACGTCGTGGAGCTGCGGGTGGAGCGCCGTCCCGCGAAGGGCTCAGGCTAGCGAGCCGAACTCGGCCTGACTTCGCTCCAGGAAGAAGGGCATGTCGAGATCCCGGAACGCCTCGAGGGCGGCCACGAGGTGCGGCCGGGCGTCGGCCGTCCGCCCGGCTCGAGCATCGAGCCGGGCGAGGCCGAGGTGGCAGTGCGCGAGCAGGGGGCGCATGCCGAGCTCCTCGGCGAGCGCGGCGGCCTCCCGGTACGCGGCGAGGGCGGCGTCCAGGGAAGGGGGATCCCGTCGCGCCGCGGTCTCCCCCAGGAGCCGGAGCGCGTAGGCCAGAGCTCCGCGCTCCTTCTTCTCGCGGGACAGCTGGAGCGCCTGGCGGGCGGCCTCGTCCGCGTCGCCGACGCGACCGGCGAGGAGGTATGCCTCGCCGAGCCGGGCGAGAAGCAGGGAGTGCCCGGCCATTCTCTTCATCAGCACGCCCTCTCTCACCCCCTCCTCCAGCAGGGCGATCGCGTCGCTCGAGCGCCCGGACAGCGCGTAGGCGGCGCCGAGCGACGAAGCGAGGAGCGGGAAGGCGATCGGCACGTTCAAGGTCCGGCAGAGCGCGAGCCCGCGCTCCATCGTCTCGATCGCCCGCGCGACCTCCCCCTGGAGGAGGAGCAGGGTGCCGAGACCGCACGAGGCGAAGATGAGGCTGTAGGCGTGGTCGGCGGACTCGGCGAGCTGGACCCCCTCCTGCCCGTAGGCGGCCCCTTCCCGGAAACGGCCGAGCTCGGCGAGGCAGTACACCAGATAGATGCGCGAGAAGACCGGCACGAGGCCGGCGACGCCCAGGTCCTGGCGGATCGACGTGTCGGGCAGCGACTCCACGCTCTTCTCGAGGGCGTCGGCCCCCTTGCCGTACTCGCCCCGGGCATCGTAGGCCGACCCCAGGTAGGTGTTGGCCACGATCCACAGCGGGGCGTCGTGGAGGCGCTCGGCGAGGGCGAGCGCCTGCACGGCCGATTCTACGGCGCGATCGGAATCGCCCATCAGCCGGAAATACTGCGTCATGAACGAGAAGACCCGCGCGAGCCGGCGCGGATCGTCGAGCGTCTTGGCGAAGCCTTCCGCCTCGCGCAGGTGGGCGAGGATCCGCTCGGGATCTCCGAGCGGATGGAGCGAGTTGCGCAGCTCGAACCGGAGGTCGATGGCCAGCTCGATCGTGTCCCGGGTCTCCGGCAGGTGCCGGAGGGCCTCGAGGGCCTGCTCGAGGTACGCGACCGCCTGGGGGTGGGCCGAGCGCGCGGCCGCGGTGGCTCCGGCTCGACGCGAGTAGACCACCGCCTCGTCCCAGAGCTCCCCCCGGGCGGCGTGATGGGCGAGCCGGTCGACGTCCTCGAGCGCATGGTCCGGATGGAGCGCCTCGATCGCGCGCACGATCCGCGCGTGCAGCAGCCGGCGCCGGGCCGGGCGGAGGCTCTCGTAGGCGACCTCGTGGGTGAGGGCGTGCCGGAAGCGGTACTTGACCTCGGGGAAGCTGTTGACCTCGTACAGGAACTCGGCGGTGCTCAGGTGGCGCAGCGCCTGCCCGAGCGTCTCCTCCGGCAGCTCGGCCACCGCGGCGAGGATCAGGAGCGGCACGTCCTTCCCGATGACCGCGGCCGATTGGAGCAGGGACTGCTCGGTCTCGGCCAGGCGCCCGATCCGGCTCAGGAGGACGCCCTGCACCGTGTCGGGAACCGCGAGCCCGCTGGCCGGGCCCTCGCGATCCTGGATGGAGAGCGCCAGCTCCTCCAGGAAGAATGGATTGCCCTCGGCCTTGCTCAAGATCATCAGGGCGAGGTCGGCGGGAAGGGACACGCCGGGCAGCACCGAATGGGCGACCCGGAGGCTGTCCTCGTCGGAGAGGGGGGGTAGCGAGAGCTGCGTGGCGAACGACTTGTTGACCCAGGGCGGCTCGTACCCCGGTCGGTAGGTCACCACGAATAGCACCGCCGCCCCGGGCAGCCCGTTCACCATGGACGCGAGCAGATCCTCCGACGAGTGGTCGATCCAGTGCAGATCCTCGATCACCACGAGCAGGGGCTGGTGCCGGCTCGCCCCGAGCGTCAGTTGGCGCAGCGTCTCCGAGACCGCGACCTTGATGGTCTCGGGCGCGACCGCCTCCAGGCTTTCCGTTCCCTCTTTGTGTCCCAGCAGGTAGAGCAGGTACGGCGCGAACTTTCCCGGGTCCATCCCGGCCAGCTCGAGCGCGCGCCGGATCTTCTCGGCCGAGCCCTCCGCGTCGTCGACCTCGGTGATGCGGCAGACGGCCCGGATCAGGTCCAGCACCGGCAGGTAGGGGATCGGCGTTCCATAGGAGAGGCACCGCCCCTCGAGGTACGCGACCTGATCGCCTCCGAGGCTCTGGCGGAACTCGTAGAGCAGCCGCGACTTGCCGATCCCCGCATCCCCGACGATGCTCACGAGCTGCCCCTGCCCGCGGAGCGCGGCCTCCAGTCGGCTCTGGAGCACGGCCATCTCCTGGCGGCGGCCCACGAAGCTCGCCATGCGGCCGGCCGGGCCCAAACCCGGGCCCTCGCGTCCCACGAGCCGGAACATGGGCGCGGATCCGTCCGCCGGCCCGCTGAGGGGCGCCAGCTCGAAGCGGCGCTCGAGCAGCGCGCGGGCCGCCGGGCTGGCGAGGATGTGGCCGGGGTCGGCGGCCGCGATCAGGCGGTCGAGCACGGCGGCGCTCTGCTGTTTCGCCTCCTCGTCGATCTGGAGAAGGCTTCCCGCTTGGGCCACCATGGCCTGGGCCGCGTGGATGGCGATCCGGGGCGGCAGGGGGCCGAGGGTGATGCCGCGGCTCTTGTCCATGGCCCGCTGGATCGCCATCGCCGCGTGGGCGGCGCGGCGTGGCGCATCCTCGATGGGCTCGGCCCCGAACGAGGCCTCCAGCTCGCGCGGGCTGAGCGCCTCGACCCGTCCCCCGAAGCTCTGGACCTTCTCGATCAGCGTGTCGAGCGCGCGGCCGGTGTCGGACAGCGCCTCGACCGCTTCGGGCGTCACGAGGGCGACCCGCATCAGGGCGATCCGGCGCCGCTCCCACCGGACGGTGGCAGTGGCCCCCACCGCGGGCGCGGCCGGCCCGGGTGCGGGCAGGGCCGGTGACGGAGCCGGCCGCGCGGGCGGTATCGCCTGCGGCTCCCGCTTCGCGGCGGCGGCCGGCGCGGCGCCCTCGCGCAGGCCGAGCTTGTCCATCCGCGCCCGCAGCGTATTGCGCGAGATGCCGAGGACGGCCGCACTCCGCGAGATGTTCCAGCCCGTGCGCTCGAGCGTGGCGAGCAGGTGCTCGCGCATGGCGTCCTCGAGCGAGCCGGGACGGGCCAGCGCGGCGACCGGGCCGTCGGCGGGCCCGGGCTCGGAGTTCGGGGGGGCCACGCCCAGCTCGAGGTGGAGGCCGGTGATGACGGGGTCCTCGGCGAGGAGCCCGGCCCGCTCGATGACGTTGAACAGCTCGCGCACGTTCCCCTTCCATGGATGGGCCAGCAGCCGCCCGCGCGCGTCCGCGGCCAGGGTCTTCGCGGGGAGGCCGTAGTCGGCGCACACGCGTGCCAGGTACCGCTCGGCGAGCATCAGCACGTCCCCATCGCGCTCGCGCAGCGGGGGTAGCCGCAGGGTGAACACCACGAGCCGGTGATAGAGGTCCTCCCGGAAGCGGCGCTCCCGCACGCTGCTCAGGAGGTCCGCGTTCGTCGCGCTGATGATCCACGCGTCGGCCGGCTCGGGGCGGGTCCCGCCCAGCCGCCGCACCGCGCGCTCCTCGATGACGGTCAGAAGCTTGGCCTGAAGGGCCTCCGGCAGTGACCCCACCTCGTCCAGGAAGATCGTGCCCAGGTGCGCGGTCTGGAAGAGTCCGGGCTTCGCTTTGCGGGCGTCGGTGAACGCTCCTCGCTCGTAGCCGAAGAGCTCGGACTCGAGCAGTGTCTCGGGAATCGCGGCGCAGTTGACGTCCACGAACTCGCCCCGCGCGCGGGGGCCCAGGCGGTGGATGAGCCGGGCGAGTAGCCCCTTGCCCGTGCCGGTTTCGCCTTGGAGCAGGATCGCGGGAGGTCGACGACCGGGCTGCTGACGGGCGAGCAATCGCCTGACCGTGTCCCTCACGGCCTCCATGGCCGGGCTCTGCCCAAGCAGCTCGCTCCAGGGATCCATCGCCCGTCAAGATCACCCAGAAGCCCTTACTGGTCAAGCCGGTGGTCAGATTCTTACCACCCTGACCGGGGACGATTGGGTGTCTACCTCTCAGGGTATCGATTCTAAAGACATTTGCCATGGCATCCGGCTTGCGATGTGTAGGGGCATGTTTTCCGATCCGCCGGGCATTTTCATCAGGATGGTGCTTGGGCTGGCATTGTTCGCCGTGGGCGTTCTGTTGACCGGATGCGACGTCATCTGAAGGAGGCCTGACATGTCTATGACCACCGCTCAGATCCTGCCCCTGCGACTCTTCGTTCCCGCGAGCGCCGCGCGTCCTGCCCGCGGCCGGAAAACCGCCCTCGCCGGTCCGGCGCGTCCCGCCCTCCCACTCGGCCGGGCGGCCCGCCGGGCCGCGCTGGCCGGGTTGCGAGCCGACCCCCGGCAGGCCGTCCTGCAGGACTCGATCCGGTGCCTCGTCTGTGGCGAAGCATTCCGGCAGCTCACCAACACGCATCTGCGTGGCCACCGGCTGGCCGCCGACGAGTACAAGCGGCGGTTCGGCTACAACCGCGGGCGACCGCTCATGTGCCGCGCGCTGAGTCGCCTCTACACCGAGCGGGCGGTGAGGAACGGGCTGGCCGCGCGTATCCGCCAGCGCCCGATCCTGGTCCGGCCCGAGCTGAGACGCCGCGGCGGCGCGCGCACCATCGCGCTGGAGGAGCTACTCACGCGTCGCGAGGTCCGCCGGCGGGCCCGGGTACCGCTCGCCGCGTTCTAGACCGCGGCGCTTCCCGGCGCCGGCCGCGCCCCGGCCCGCCCACCGGCCTTCTGCTGGACCGGCGCGCCTCATCGTGTAGCATGTCGTTGTTCGACCATGCTCTGGGACCCGATCATCTGGCTTTTCGTCCTGGCCACCGGTCTGTCGATCGTCGCGGTGCTCGGCGTGGTCTTCGCCACGCGGCAGGCCCGGCAGCGCGAGCACTCGAGCGAGGCGGGCAGTGTCGACCAGGTGGCCCACGAGCTCACCTTCGTTCACGACCTGCGGGCCGAGATCGACCGGCTCCGCCAGGAGGCCGCCCAGCTCGGTCAGGAGCGAGATGAGCTGCGGCGCGTCCTGACCCGCCTGGCCGATCTCCTCGAGCGCGCCGGCGAGGAAACCCCCGCGGGTCACTCCCGGTAGACGACTCGGCTGACGTCGCTCGAGTTGTCGGACCGGAGGGCATGACGTATATTCGTCGGTACCTTCCGGTCTCAGGAGGAACACAATGAAGCGTTCCCGCACTGCGTTGGCGCTGGTCCTCGTTCTGGTGGCGGTGCTCGGGCTCGGCGCCGCGCTCGCCTCGGCGCAGACCCCGAAGTCCGGCGGCCACCTGAACATCATGCTTCGCGAGGACCTCTCGCCGGGCTTCGCCGTCCACGAGTCCTCGACCATCTCCACGTCGTTCCCCTCGATGCCGTGCTTCAGCAACCTGGTGGTCTTCGACCAGCTGAAGCGACCCGAGACCCCCGAGAACATCGTCGGCGAGCTCGCCGAGAAGTGGTCCTGGCAGGACAACTACCGGAACCTGGTGTTCTTCCTGCGAAAGAACGTCAAGTGGCACGACGGCCAGCCGTTCACGTCGAAGGACGTGAAGTTCACCTTCGACATGCTGCGCGAGGCCCCCGAGGCGACCGCGAAGCTCCGGATCAATCCCCGCAAGGACTGGTACGCGAATCTCGAAGCGGTCGAGGCGGCGGATCCCCACACGGTGGTCTTCCGCCTCAAGCGGCCGCAGCCGGGCTTGCTGAACATGCTGGCCTCCGGCTACACGCCCATCTACGCGGCCCACGTCAATCCCGCCACCTACCGCACGGGCTGCGTCGGCACGGGGCCCTTCAAGGTGAAGGAGTGGCGCAAGGGCGAGTTCGTGGACTACGTGAAGAACCCGGACTACTTCATGAAAGGGCGGCCCTACCTCGACAGCCTCCGCTACGTGATCATCAAGGAGCGCGGTACCCGGGTCGCGGCGCTGCAGGCGGGGCAGCTCGACGTGTCGTTCCCGGGTGAAACCACCAAGACCGCGGCCGAGCAGCTCAAGAAGGCGGTCCCGCAGCTCGTGATCACGCCGGTGGCGGCGGCGGTGAGCGACAACATCATCATGAACACGAAGAAGGCGCCCTTCGACAACCCGAAGGTGCGGCAGGCGGTCAGCTACGCGATCGACCGCCGCGCCCTCATCCAGGCCGTGCATCAGGGCGGCGCGGTGACCGGCGCCTCGATGCAGCCGAAGCCGTACGGGGTCTGGGGGCTGCTCGAGAAGGACCTGGCCACCCTGCCGGGCTACGGCAAGCCGGCGGACATGAAGGCGCGCGCCCGGAAGCTCCTCGGCGAGGCGGGCATCACCGCGCAGAATCCGCTGCGAGTGGAGATGGCCACCCGCGCCATCGCGATCTACGTGGACATGGCCTCCTTCGTCATCAACGAGCTGAAGCAGGTCGGCATCGAGGCCAGCCTCAAGCAGGTAGAGACCGCGCAGTGGCACGCGATGG
>Ga0214473_10006860_pt1 | contig 13571 bp, 11 predicted proteins | sample RVTome_7_FD_203509 | JGI IMG/M metagenome (GOLD analysis project Ga0214473, IMG submission 203509) | Soil microbial communities from uranium-contaminated site in the Upper Colorado River Basin, Wyoming, United States - RVT98D197 | ecosystem: Environmental > Terrestrial > Soil > Contaminated >...
TTTATTTTTATCCCGGAAATGAAATCGTCCAGAGGCGAAAAAACATGGTGGAGACAGCGCGACCTCACTGCTTTCGAGCTTGCTCGTAACATCATTCCGGTGAGCGTGAATCCTAACGGCGGACTTGCGAGCCTGGTCGAGAAGGAATTTCAGGATAAAATCAATCTTGAATCTGATTTCAGGACTGAATACGATCCGCGACATTCTTCAGGCCTGAAAATCGAGGTGCCCGAATTCTGCAGGACGTTCGACAACTGGCATTATCTTACTCACTGGACAAAGAGGACCTATAAACCCTGGCCGGGAGAGCGTTCATCCGACTTTTACCGCGCCATAGCGTCGAGTGGCGAGAATTATCCGCGTAAGGCGATCGATACCCTCTCGCGAATTCTCCAGGAAGGACTGATAAGGGGCTCGACCGATCACATTCGCGGGGGAAATAGAGTGACGGCATTCACTGCGCTACCCCCACAGGATGCGTTACCCCTGATGAAATGGCGAAAGAGGTTTGTTAAGCCCACATTTGAGCCGTACGGCATCGCTATAAATTACCGGTCGGCATTTCGAAACGGAATCCGCCCCGTGACCTATGTCTCAGCGTCTGAAAAAACCCCGGACGCGCCTGAATTTTTCCAGGGCTTCGGAACCGGCGACTGGCCGAAAGAAAAAGAGTGGCGCGCGTTGGGAGACGTGGTTTTGTCGGACATACCCGATGATGATTTAATCGTGCTTGTTCCCGATTCCGTCTCTGCAGAAAAAATCCGCCCCCTGACCGGGTTCAGAATCGAGCCAATAAGCGAGTGATGTTCAGGATCAAATCATTAAGCGAGTGTATTTAGACCGACCGGGATTTTGCTTACATCGAATTTATTCCCCCCCTATGTCGCCTCCATGCGGAGCGAGTCCTCGAGCGTAGCATGGAGGTGCACCATCCCGAAAATCCCCATCCCCTACAGAAAATCCTCCATCCCCCTATGTCGCCTCCATGCGGAGCGAGTCCTCGAGCGTAGCATGGAGGTGCACCATCCCGAAAATCCCCATCCCCTACAGAAAATCCCCCATCCCCCTATGTCGCCTCCATGCGGAGCGAGTCCTCGAGCGTTGCATGGAGGTGCACCACCCCGAAAATCCCCATCCCCTACAGAAGATCCCCCATCCCCCTATGTCGCCTCCATGCGGAGCGAGTCCTCGAGCGTAGCATGGAGGTGCACCACCCTAATAAACCGCGTTCAGCGACGTAACTCTTTCGACCCAGACCGGCGACGCGATCGCCATGTCGGTGTTTTCGAGATCGACCACCAGCAGGTACGCCGAGTCCGAATTGAACTGATTATCGGTCCAGCTTCCCGAGTAATGCATCCCTGAGACATCGAATGACGCGACAACCTCGACCTGCCCGTCGTGTATTTTGACCACGGTTATTTTTTCCAATGACGATTCGGGAGTGGACGCATTGAACTTGATTTCAGGCGGTGAGTCGGCGGTAATCTCGCTTCCCATAATCGAACCATTGACCGAAAACTCAACAATCGCCCGCGTGCCGGTAACACCATAACAGTGACGGTTTTTTATCGCGTCGAAAATTGCTTCCCTCGTGTGCGCGACAGCCCAGACGGCGGTCAGACCGGGACGTTCGTACTCGAGCGTTCCGTCGGGCCTGCTCTCGCCAAGGATGCTTCCCGGTCGGGACAGATGCGTATCGGTACCGGCCATCATGCCAAGCCTCAAACCGCGCTCCGCCATAGCTTTGAAAATATAGTTCTCGTCGGTGGCAATGTGCGGCTTTCGGTCCGTTGACGGCCAACCCAATGCATTGCCCCATTTCGAGTAGAACTCGACGCACGGCTCCATCGCGGGATTGGAAAACTCCCACCAGTGACGTTTGGTGGGCAGCAGCGGATGATGCGGCACGGTGATCGCGTTGTAACCCTTAAGACCTTCCCATAATTTCCTAATTCTGCTAGACGCGGCGTCCGTGCATGAAAGGACCGGAATATCGGGTGTGGGACTATAGACGCATCGATGTCCGTTAACTTGACTTGACCATTCGTAACCGAACAGAACCGAAAATTTTCCGTCCTCATTGTATTTGGCGGGGATGGACTTGTAGTAGTTCAACCCCAGCCAGCCGTCGAACTCCATCAGCTCGGAATGGTCTGTAAGGCACATCCAGTCCAGCTTTGTAACATCCCGTCCGTACCGCACCGCGAAATCCGGCGACTCGTCCCCGTCCGACAAATTCGTATGCACGTGCGGGTCGCCGAACAGCGGCATAAGTCCGGTGTATTCGGCCCCTGCGGAGGTCCTGTCGGGAATCGCGGACGGCGATCCGGGTCCGGTAGTACATCCGGTCACGGAAGCGGAAATAATGCAGATCAGCATCCCGGTAATGAGGTATTTCAGAAGTGCGCCGGTATTCACTCTGAATCACCTCCCAGGGAATAAAGGTCGTAGATCAGCAGTTTCGACATATCGCAAGCGTAGATGCTGTCTCCGATCATGTAAGCACGGCGGTCATAGCCGGCAGTATCGAACTTCAGCGCAAGTTCGAGCGCCGGGAGCTTAGCGAGAGAATAAATTCCGATCCCCTGCTCGCCAAGCGAAGCGACAAGGTAATCGCCCGACAGCGTCAGGCTCTCGACAAATTTCGCCGGCCAGATTTCCGTTTCGAGATTTACATCGGTCGGACCTTTCATCTTGAAGACGCAAATTCTTGAAGATTCATCATTGCGTCCGATGATTATATATTCTCTCACCGCAAGAATGTCCTCACGGTTGGCGAGAAGGGATGGGTTGGTATAGACGCAAACCGGGTTTTGGTCTCCCATCAGTTGATAAATCGCCACTCCGAACGGATTGTCCGAGACGAGCATATACTTGCCCTGAAAGGTGATGTCACGGACCCTTGAAACTTTTACGTCCTTAATAAAAACCGGATGGGCGGGATCTTTTACGTTGTACATCCTGAATCCGGCGTAGTAATTTCCCACATAGAGTATGTCATCCTTGAATGCCATCGAGTCGGCGAAATCGGCGCCGCCCTGAAATGTCAGCGTCGGATTTTCGGGATCCGCAATCGAGTAAACCCTGGTCCCGCCCGACCCGTCGCACATGTAAAGGTATCCTGAATATATGTAGAGCCTGACGGCGTAAACGCTCTCGATCGTTTTTACGATTCGGGGATTATTGTGGTCCGACGCATCTACAACCTTCAACCCGCCGGGTCCGTCTGCGACGTAAATATAGTTCCCGTGCAGAACTATGTCCTCGGTACAGGTCATGTCGAGGCTGCCGGCAAGCCTCATCCCGTTCTTGAAGGGTGGATTATCGGGAGATGTCGGCTCGGATGAGCCCCCGCATGAAACGCAAATTAATAGTAATAGACCCAGACGGATAAACTGGGAAATAGCGAATGGAATTTTTGTCATACTTGATCCCGTTCATCACAGGCTCCAAAGAGCAAGCCAAATGAAACGATTTTGGTGAGTAATTGTACTCTGAATTCAATCCCGCAGGATACTTAAAAATGTACTTAATAAGAATTAAATAAAATAATTTTTAAACAGGAATTTCGGGAGGATTGCATTTCGCCGGGACTGGCACAACGATTTCATGGCGGGGACTGGCACAACGATTTCGCCTGATGACCATCTTCACTCTTTTACATATCTCGACAGGCGAAATCGGGGTGCCTGTCACCGCCAGATACGCGGTTTAATAGACCACCCCATCTCCCGTATGGACGAAATCCACCCAGACCGGCGATGTCACCGCCATGTCGCCATTTTCAAGCGTGACAACTGAAAAATAAGCTGAATCCTCGATGAATATTTCGTCGGTGACCAGCACGGAGAATTCTTCCTGCTCGAGATCGAAGCTCTTGAACTCCTCGATCGCGTCGCCATGAATTTTATTGATCATAATATTGCTTATCTGAACGGGTGAATCGATGATCAGTCTTATTTCCGGCGGAGTATCGGATGAATATTCACTTCCCATGATGTTACCATCGACCGAGAATTCGACCATGACCTTCGTGCCCGACATCCCGTACGTGTGACGGTTCTTCATCGCCTCGAAAATCTCCTCACGGGTGTTCGCGGTCGCCCACACGCCGGTAATTCCCGGCTGCGGGTATTCGAGCTTGTAATCTCCGCGACTTTCACGCTGGTAGCAGTCCGGACGCGACATGTGCGTGTCGGAACCTGCCATGATTCCCAGCTTCAAACCGTGTATCGACAGTGCATCGTAGATGCCATTCAGCGGGTCGGCATTTAAGATCTGCCTGTCGACACCCATATAGAGGGAGTTTCCCCATTTCGAGTAGAACTCGACCGCAACTTCAACATCGGGATTCTTGACTTCCCACCAGTACTTAGTGCTTGTCGGCATCAGCGGATGGTGCGGTATAGTGATTACATCGTAGAGCTTGAGCTGATTCCAAAGCTCATCAATCCCGTCGGTGTCGATATCGTATCTCGCCGAGAGTATCGGGATGCTCGTGTCGACGGAATATACATTCCTGTGACCGTAATACGGGCTTGTCCACTCGTAACCGAACAGGACCGAGAATTTTCCATCTACGCTGTATCTATCCGGAAGCGAGCGATAATAGTCCTCCGTCGCCCAGCTGTCCTGCATCATTATATCAGAATGATCCGTAAGGCAGCACCAGTCGAGGTCCGCGACATCGCGCGCGTATCTCAGCGCGTAATCGGGAGATTCGTCGCCGTCGGAAATGTTCGTGTGCACGTGCGGGTCGCCATAGAGGACCATCAGACCGTCGAAATCGGCTTCCCCGCTCCTCACGAGCCTGTTATCGGTAAATCCGGGCGCCTGATGTCCGCATGCCATGGAAACGATTATCAAAAATGCGCTGAGGCTTATAAAGCCGCGCATAGGCTGTGCATGTTTTACAGTGACTGACATTAAGCGGGGACTTAAGCGGGGACTTAAGCGGGGACTGGCACACCGATTTCGCCTTACACATGACATCAATCCTCTAAAAAACTCGGCAGGCGAAATCGGGGTGCCTGTCACCGCCAGAAACTGCAGAATTATTGCGCACCTTAGTAATCTTGAGACGGTTTTTAAAGTTTTCATCACGACCCACCTCCCGTGACCGTTACTTTGTAAATCCCGACAGAATCCATATCGGCGACATAGACCATGTCGCCATACTTTTTTACGCGACGTGTGTAGCCGGGCGTATCGGCTTTCCAGATAATCGGCGGGGACGGGAGTTTATCGAGGTCGTACGCGAAAATCCCGTCCTCTCCGCATGCAGCAAGGAGAAAATTCCCGCTGATGCTTATCCCCTCGATGAAATCGGACGGCGTGAGAACATTTATAACGGGCGAAGTGGCGGGAAAATAGATATCGAAAATTTGAATACCCGGCATTTCATCGTTCCTGGAGAGAAGTGCGCAGGTTTTGTAACCGACGATATCCTCGAAATTGCCATTTACACCGCTTTTCTGGAATTTAAAACTCAGAATTCCCGGAGTTTCCTCTGTATAAATATTAATTCCGTATGGGTTGTCAGACACAAGCAACCGGTTATCGAGAAAATATATATCCCTTACACGGTTGCCCGAAAAATTATTAATAAGAACAGGAGATGCGGGATTGTCGCGGTTGTATGCCCTCAGGCCACCGTAATAATTCCCCACGTACATCCGGTTTTCGCGAAACGATATCGAGTCCGCGTACCCGATATCCTCACTATATACGAGTGTCGGATTTCCCGGGTTTGCGAGCGAGAAAATTTTAAGTCCGCCGGATGTGTCGCACAGGTAAAGGTAGTCCGAATGCGGGTACACCCTCTGTGCGAATTCGGAGGCGATAATTTTCACCTCCACGGGATCGGAAGGGGTGCTTACATCGATTACCCGGACTCCGGATGGCCCGTCGGCGATGTAAAGGTAATCTTTGTAGAGCGCGACATCCTCTGAGCAGGTAGTGTCGATGTCCGAGATGAATTTGACGGTGTAGACCTTGGGTCCGGGATTGCCCGGATCGCCGGGGTCGGCAGGATCGGCAGGGCTTCCGCCGCCACCGCAACCAAGCATGAATACGAGTATCAGGAGGTAGACAGATACGATTCCCTGCGGCCTGCGTGCTTCTATCCTGGTTTTCATGCTGTCCGCCTCGCATTTGTTAGGATAAGGTAATCATCATTTATTCATTATACACTGATATTAGCGATTGGGGAATACCCCAATGGAGTATTTTTCGGTTTTAAGGGACATTATATAGCAAAATTTAGTGAAAGCCATTTTCAGGTATAATGGCGCTTATCCAATGAAAACTCCCGAGATCACAGGATTCATAAGTGCAATCGACCTGAGTCCCGATACGATTCATCGGCTCGGTCACGATATGGACCGTCTCGGACCCCAAACCGCCACAGACCTGAGCGATTATATCAGTCAGAATTACAAAATCGACCTTTCCTGCAGCTATGCCGGCATCGAAATTCCCCATCCGTTTGGGAAGGGCGCCGGTCAGTTATCGATGTCGCCCGACCATGTCAGGTCGGACTTCGAAAACGGGCTTGCTTTCACCGTGATGAAATCCGCGGTTGGTATCACTGAGGACGGGGATGTCGGGATCGACGCATGGGAAAAATCCGCCCCGAAAATGGTTGTGGAAAAAAGACGCGCGATGGACGGTCGGGACGGTTGGACTGTGACCTGGAAGGGTCGCGGATGGGACAGGGGCTTCGATGCGTACGAGCAGTTTTATAAATCGGTTATCGGAGAGCACGGGTCGGGATATTTTGTGGTGCCATCGCTTATGGTCGATGTCACAAACCTCGACCGCGCGATTGAACAGGTGAAGCATTGCATGGGCAGGCTTGTCGATACTCATGCGTCAACAAATTCGCCCATACCTTTCATTACCGAAATCGACATCAGCCCGACTTTGAATCTCCTTCCAGGTACTGAAAATGATGATACATTCCGGGAGTTCATTAGAAATTCGGTCGGGGCATTTTATATCGGTCTTCCGGAACCGCACAAATTTGTCGTGAAGATCCCGAACGCGGGTCGAGGCGCGGAATTCCAGGTGCAGCTTATCAGGGATTCGGTTGATGAAGGAAAAGACCGCATCGCAGGCGTTATTATTGCCAACCGGTTATTTGATCCAGAGGGCGAATTCGAAGGGCAGAGGGGTATCGCGTACGGCGGCTGGGATTTATCGGACGCGAATCTCGAAACGCTCGATTTGTTGCTTAAAAGCGATCTAAAAATTCCCCTGATCGCGACTGGGAACATATGCTCGGGACGTATGATGGTCGAGTACGCGCTTCGGGGATGCATGTCGGGCGAGATCCACACCTTTTTTCAGCTTCCGCCGGAGTCGTATCGAGCGCAAAAAGGGAGCGGCGGACGTGTCTGGCGTTCGTTGCGCGAGTTGATGTTCCATCCGGACGACGGGTTGATCGCGGTTATGAAAAAATTGCGGCAGTCGGGACATTTACGCGACAAAAATGAGATGCTTTATTTCAAGGACTTGCCCGGGATTTATCCAGATTTATGGTAGCGCTGACCTCCCGGTCGGCTGGATCGGGGACGTCCCGTCCGCGCTTTGAAGTTTTTGCCGACGGGGACGTCAGCGGTACAGCCGACCGGGAGGTCAGCGTTACAGTAACCGAAATCGCCATAACAAAAAAAGGAGTCGCCTGTACCCGAATTGCCAAAAAATTTGTATCATGAGCAAGATGCCTACTGAAAAGAGCGATTTCAAGCGTACGAAAATCGTCTGCACACTTGGACCGTCTACAAAAGCCCCCGAAGTGCTTCGCGGAATGATAAATGCCGGCATGAATGTCGCACGGCTGAATCTGTCGCACGGAAAACTCGACCAGCACCTTGATAACGTTGCGAAAATCAGAACCATCTCCGCTGAAATGGGCACGCAGGTCGCCTGCATGTTCGACACACGCGGTCCCGATGTCAGGATCGGTGAACTTGTGGGAGACGATATCCCCCTCCCTGAGGGACATGAAATCACGCTCGACCTCGACACCTCGACCGGGTCCGCCGACCGTGTCGGTGTGACACATCCCGAACTTTTGGGGCTGCTCAAGGTCGGGGACGCGGTTTTCCTCAATGACGGCATGATGGAGCTTCATGTCGTGGCGGTCGAGAAAGAAAAAGTGAAATGCGTCGTGATGACCGCGGGACTTTTGAAACCTCGGAAGGGAATAAATATACCGGGAAAAACGATCCCGCTTCCGGTTCTGACCGATGAGGACATCCACGACCTCCGCGAGGGGATCAAACACGGCATCGACTATATATCCGCGTCGTTCGTGAACTCAGCTGAGGATGTCCATTTCATCCGCGGCGCGGTCAGGGGCGGAGATGTCGGGATCATCGCCAAGATAGAAAGCGCGAGGGGCGTGCAAAATCTGGAGAGCATAATCGATGTCGCGGACGGCGTCATGGTCGCGCGCGGCGATCTCGGGATCGAAATTCCGCCGGAGGAAGTTCCGGGCGTTCAGAAACGGATGATACGTCTCTGCCGCGAGGCGAGAAAGCCGGTCATTACAGCGACAGAGATGCTCGAATCGATGACACGGTCGCCGCGACCCACTCGCGCGGAAATAACCGATGTCGCCAATGCCGTTCTGGACGGCACGAGCGCGGTGATGTTGTCGGCTGAGACCGCGGTCGGGCTTTATCCGGTCAAGGTTGTGGAGATGATGGCACGTATTTGCGTCCGCGCCGAGGCCGACATGCCCCCGATGCCTCTCAAAATGGAAGTCGCGAAGAAAGCTGACGGATTCGGGATGATCAGGTCCGGGATCACACGCGCGGCGTGCGAGCTCGCGAACGACATAAACGCTCCGGTGATTATTTGCGTCACCGACAGCGGCGCGACAGCGGCTCTGTTCTCGCATCTCAGAACATCGCAGCCGGTGCTCGCATGCGCGCCGAACGAGAGGGTCGCTCAGAAGCTCGCGCTGTACTGGGGGGTGCTTCCGATTGTAGTCGATGTGAATAATTCTCAAACCGGGCTTTTAACCCAGGGAATTAATGCAGCGAAAGCCCGCGGGATGGTAAAATCCGGCGACCGCGTTGTGTTCACGGGCAACCTGTCCGGCAAAGGCGGCGCGACGAATCTGCTCGCGACAGTCGAGGTCTGAAGAATCCGCTCCATAACTGTCGCGGTTCTGTAGTAATGTGGTAGTCCTTACAGAACCAAGACAGTTATGGAGCGGATCAGCCATGGAGCGAATAACAACAGAACCGCGACAGTTATGGAGCGGATAATTTAGGAGAAACGAATGAAATACAGAATATGGACATTATCGATCCTGACAGTTTTTATTCTTAGTACAGTATTCCTTGTCGGATGCCCACCACGACCCAAACCCGGCGCCGGCGACGATCAGGTGGAGCCGGTCGCTCAATTATTCGACCTCACAATTCTCCACACAAACGACGTGCACGCCCGCATCCGCGAGATCAACAAATACGGCAACACCTGCACCGTTGAAGAAACCGAATCAGGCTCGTGCATTGCCGGTGTGGCGAGGCTCGCGACCGAGATCGAAAAAATCCGCGCCGAAAAAGAGAATGTGCTTCTTCTCGACGCCGGCGACTGGTTCCAGGGATCGCTCTTCTACAGCCTCTACAAAGGGCAGGAAGCGATGACCTTCATGAACATACTCGGCTACGACGCGATGACGTTCGGGAACCATGAATTCGACGGCGGCGTGCAGGCTCTTGCTGATTTTATAAAGGGAATCAATTTTCCGCTGGTGTCCGCGAGCGTGGATGTTGACGCCGAACCGCTCCTTGCGGACCTTGTCGACGACACATACACCCTCGACATGGGCGGACACAAGATCGGGATTTTCGGAATCACGACTGTCGATGTCCCGCTGATTTCGAATCCCGGTCCAAATATTAAATTCCTCGACCAAACCGAAACCGCCCGCGAGACAGCGGCAGAGCTGACAAGCGAAGGCGCGGACATAATCATCATGCTGAGCCATTCCGGTTACATAAAGGACCAGGAGATCGCGGGAGCGGTCGACGGGATCGATGTTATTGTCGGCGGTCACACGCACACATATCTATCGAATGTCTCTGAAGCTGCGGAGGGACCGTACCCGACCGTTGTGAATTCCCCCGACGGCGATCCGGTGCTTGTCGTTCAGGCGAAATCATGGGGACGGTATCTCGGCGATCTCGAAGTCTCATTCAACGAGGATGGAGTCGCAGAGGAATGGTTGGGAGAACCGATCACGATCGACCAGAGCATCATACCGGATCCCGATGTGCTTGCTAAGGTCGACTCGATGGCGAGCGATGTAGACCGCCTGAGCGCGGTGGCGATCGGAGAGACATTGACAAACCTCGACGGCGATGAGGAGATCTGCCGTCACTATGAATCGAACCTCGGAAACCTCATAGCGGACGCGATCTACTGGGAAACGTCGACCGCCGGGACCGAGCTCGTATTTTTCAACGGCGGCGGAATCCGGGCTGGCGTGCCGAAGGGAACGGTGACAATGGCGCAGATGCTCGAGGTCATGCCGTTCACCGACACTGTCGCGACTCTCCAGATGAAGGGCAGCGATGTTAAGGACCTTCTCGAATTCGGAGTGAGCCGCGCTGAAAATCCCGGCAACGAGGGCACGGGACGATTTTTGCAGTTATCCGGCGGCTTATACGCATGGGACCCATCCGCTGAGGTCGGGGCACGGATTGTAGAAGTACAGGTGAAAAACATAGAGGGCAATTTCGAACCTCTCGACCCTTTCAGGATTTACAATGTGGCAACCTCCGGATTCCTGCGAGGCGGTGGCGACGGTTATCAAATCCTGAAGGACAAATCGATTGACCCGTACGATTTCGGACGCGTAATTTCCGATGTTGTCGTCGAATTCATTGAGCTCAACTCCCCTCTGAATTACAAAACCGAGGGTAGAATAAAACGGGTGGGGGGATAAACGATTCGTAGGCGCGCATGCCAAATAGGTGCCGGACGCCTATTTAAATGAATATGTATATTGCGGTGACGCACTGGAAATAGGTGCCGAAATAGGTGCCGGACGCCTATTTAAATGAATATGTATATTGCGGTGACGCACTGGAAATAGGTGCCGGACGCCTATTTAAATGAATATGTATATTGCAGTGACGCACTGCCATTCGCTTTCCGGATATGCGACCCAAATCGAAAAATCCCGCCGACATCCTCTCCCGCGACACAATCGTCCTCGCCGACAACCTCGACCTCCTGAAAATCATCCCCGACGGCGTCATCGACCTCGTCTACATCGACCCCCCCTTCGCGACCGGAAAACGCCGCGAAAGCCCGAAGGGAAAGGCCGGTCCCGACGGTTATGACGACCACTGGGAGAGTCCGGAAGAGTATGTCGCATGGCTCGCACCGCGCCTCGAAGGACTCTGGAGAGTTCTGAAATCCAACGGCAACCTTGTGATCCATCTCGACCACAGGGTCATCCATTACGTCCGGGTCTGGTGCGACGAAAATTTCGGACCCGGCCATTGGGAGAACGAAATAATATGGCATTACACCGGCGGGGGTCGCAGCAGAACTCGTTTTTCGCGAAAGCACGACGTACTTCTCTGGTACTCAAAGGGTCCGGGTCGTGTTTTCAATATAGATTCCATACGCGAGCCGTACGAACCTACCAGCGGTTACGCCAAGGGCGGCATTATCAGTAAAAAAGGCAAGAAATATCTGCCGCACCCCGATGGCAAACCGGTTGACGATGTCTGGGATATCCCGATCATTAATCCTCTCGCGAGGGAGCGTACCGATTATCCGACCCAGAAGCCTTTGGAGCTTCTCGAAAGGGTGATATCAGCACTTTCGGATGAAGGGGCGGTGGTGATGGACATTTTTTCCGGCAGCGGCACAACCGCGGTCGCGTCGCGGAAGCTCGGAAGACGTTTCATCTGCTGCGACAACAATCCCGACGCGGTCAAAATCGGGCTTGAGAGGGTGAAAGCGCTCGATATTCCGGGTTACGACCATTGATTGTTTTGGGCAAGAAACCGACCCATGCTGAAGCATGGGGTACCGCAAATCGCGGTGCCCTAAACAGCGGAATTTGTATTGGGCTAGGAAAAAATCCGGTTGACCCATGCTGAAGCATGGGGTACCGCAAATCGCGGTGCCCTAAACAGCGGAATTTTTATTGGGCTAGGAAAAAATCCGGTTGACCCATGCTGAAGCATGGGGTACCGTACATCGCGGTGCCCTAAATCGCGGAATTTTTATTGGGCTAGGAAAAAATCCGGTACCCCACCATTTATGGTGGGTCTGTTTTTTTCCTGATAAAATCTCGCCACCATGCGAGTTTATCTCATTCGGAGCCGACTCATCGGGCTTGTGACGCCTTAATAATTCTGATAGAATTTAAATGCGGGGGGGGAGTATTAAATTATCAACCATCACGAGATTTTGGGAGTGAGCGAGGGTGGCTGGAAGTCCCGCTAGAACGCTTGCGTTCATCTCCAACAAGGGCGGCGTCGGCAAAACGCATCTCGCCGTCAATCTCGCGATCAGCATGGCGCGAGAGGGCAGACGTGTGCTGCTTGTCGACACCGACCTCGGCAGCGCGAACGCCGACCTACGCCTCGGCATCCGCCCAAACGTTACCCTCCTCGATTATTACGAAAAGCGGTGCGGCATTTTCGAATGCGTGATTCCCACGCAGTACGGCATTCATTTCATCGCGGGGAAGTCCGGCGAGTTCGCCCTCGCCAACCTCGCCCACCAGCAGAAAATCCGACTCCTCAGGGGATTCGACAAGCTCGTGCATGACGGCGGTTACACCGATGTAATCTTCGACCTCGGCGCGGGGATCGGGAGCCGGGTCCTCGATTTCGCGCTCGTGTGCGACGAGATGGTGATTGTCGCGACCCCGCAGGACATCATCGCCGCGTACGCCGCCCTGAAAGCGTGCTGGGTGAGATACATGAAGCTCTCCGAAATGCACTACTTTGCGGCGAAGACCGGCATGCCGGCTCCGATCGGGATCCCGGGCGTACCCGCGGCGCATCGCGGGACGTTGAGGATCAATTTTATCGTCAACCAGGCCGACGACCTGAAGGACGCGAAGCGGATTTATCTGAAAATCCTCGACATCGCGCGCACATTTTTCTATACGCCGCACGGCGAGGCGCTTCTGCCGCTCAGATACCTTGGCGGGATGCCGTATGTGCACGGGCTTTTGCGTCAGGCGGAAAAATCCCGTGTCCCCGCGATCGTCCTTTATCCGTACCATCCGTTTTCGAAGGCGATCAGGGAGATATCGAGCGTGCTGCTCGACCGCAATTCGATCGCGCCGAACCACCTCGCGGTCCCCTTCTCCGACCGGGTAAAAGGCGTGGTCCAGACCTGGGTGAGTTGAAGCCCATCACCTTTCCCTCTCGGTGTCATGGCCTTCCCAGAGCCTGTCTCTGAATTTTCCCTGTTCACTTTAAAAAAAAATTCCAAAGATCCCGGGAATGGACGAGATTGTTTAAAAAATACATGAAAAAGAACCGTCAGACTGAGGAGAGCCTCAGTTTGCC
>Ga0214473_10006861_pt1 | contig 13570 bp, 13 predicted proteins | sample RVTome_7_FD_203509 | JGI IMG/M metagenome (GOLD analysis project Ga0214473, IMG submission 203509) | Soil microbial communities from uranium-contaminated site in the Upper Colorado River Basin, Wyoming, United States - RVT98D197 | ecosystem: Environmental > Terrestrial > Soil > Contaminated >...
CAGTCTGGCGCCCGATGGATTTTTGTCGCTTTAATCGAGCCCGGCATGTTCCATCATCAGGTTTGTTAGGAGGTTGAGCAGCCCAGAGGCCGGCTGCGCATATTTTACAAATATTCATATCTGTAAAGTGGCAAATGTTTATCGCGGAGTGAAAGCCATGAGAGCGGAAAGGGTGAGAAAGCTGATGATTGCGGGCGGCGTTGTCGCCTTGATCGTCATTGCTGCAATCGTCGCTCTATTATTATTTGATATCAATTCTTACAAATTGAAGATTGAAACCGCTGCCACAGAAGCGACCGGCTGGGATGTCGGAATCAGCGGGAGGATGGGGCTCTCTTTCTTTCCCTTTGGCGTATCGGCGAAGGATATCCATGTCGCCAACAAGGGAGGCGAAATCCTTTCCCTTGAACACCTCGAGTTAGGGACGGAGTTGATGTCCCTGCTTAGGAGACAACTCAAAGTCACCAGTTGCGAGATTGTCAAACCGGTCGTTACCATCGTGAAGGACGCTGAGGGAAGGTACAATTTCGAGAGCGCTGAAAAGAAATCGTCGGAAGGAAGGCCGGGAACAGCTTTCAGTTTGAATGAGATCAGGCTATCCGAGGGAACGCTTGTCTATCTTGATGAGAAGACTGGAGAAAAGACAGAGTTGAAAGGAATAAATCTGGCTATCAAGGATCTTTATGTAGTGGATGCCTCAGGAGACATGATAAAGAACGCCTCATTCACGGGAAACATGGACTGTAAGGAGCTGAGAAAAAAGGACCTCAAAATCAACAGCATCAAGAGTTCTATAAAAGCGGAGAAGGGGGTAATCGTCCTCAAACCCCTTACGATGGATTTTTTCGGCGCGAAGGGTGAAGGAGATGCCGCGGTGGACAAGGCAAAAGCCGACGCCGAGTATAAAATCAGCTTACATGTGTCGCTGCTGGACTTCGAAAAACTTGCGGAGTCCTTCGGCGCAAAAAGGATGATCGGCGGGAAGGGTGATCTTGTGGCCTCTTTGACGGTGAAGGAAAAAGGAGGCCGCATTCTCCTGACTGGCATGGACGGCACCTTGTCTCTCCGGGGTGATAATCTAATCACATATGGTATGGACCTCGACAAGGTCCTCACATCGTATGAAACGAGCCAGAACTTCAACCTGGTCGACATCGGCGCTTATTTCATAGCCGGCCCTCTCGGATCCGTTGCGCTCAAAGCGTACCGTTACGGGGATGTTTATTACCAGACCCGGGGAGGAAGGGGCGCCATCACGCAGTTCGTCTCCCACTGGAAGATCAAGAATGGTGAGGCCGAAGCCACGGACTGCGCCCTTGCGACGCACCATAATCGGATAGCCCTTAAAGGCAGGCTCAATCTTGTCAGCGAGCGATATGATAACGTCATAGTGGCGCTTCTCGATAACAAAGGATGCGCAAAATTAAAACAAAGCATCAGCGGTTCCTTCGGCACTCCGCAAGTCGGCGTGGTAAACGCGGTCGAGTCTCTTGCCGGCCCGATCTTGAATCTTTACAGGCAGGCAAAACGTTTTGCCCAAGCCGGCAAATGCGAGGTCTTTTATAGCGGTTCCGTGCAGCAACCCCGCTGACACGTTCTATTGGCACAAATATGAGATTAATACTCTTTCTGAAACCGCAGTTTAATTGAATGAAATGAACAGGCGCAGTACTTCAAAACAAAAAAACGAACGAGGAGGCGAAGGAGAAAAAATGGATCAATTTTCGAACTGTCTTCCGGCGGTACTTCACTGCTTCTTCAGGAGGGCCGCGAGGCCTTCCGCGTCGTGATTCAGAACCAGTTCCTTGAGCAGGGAGAGGTTCCTCTCATAGATTTCCAGGATTCCCTGCATGTTCGGGTTTCCTGCGAGGAGCCCCGCGTAAAGCTCGGGACGGGCGCCGAATACCTTCTCGACGATCGCCCGCTTCGCCCGGAAGACTGGCGTGGAGAAGGCGTCGAGCGCCAACGCCTCCACCTTCGAATCCCGCAGGGTCAGCCCCATGAGGATCGTGTCGAGATGGGTCAGCCCCTGGACGAGGGCCATCATCCGGTCGTGCTCCGCCGGCGTCGTCACCATGACGCGGGCGCCGTTTTTCGTGAAGAACCTTTCCGTCCATTCGAGCCACCGGTTTCCCCGCCCCGGGCATAAGACGATGTTCTGGTCGGCAAGGGAGGGGCAATCCGGGCCGAAGAGAGGATGGCTGCCGATCACCTCTGCCGTCGTGGCCTCCAGCATCGCCCGGACCGGCTCTTCCTTCAGGGAAGTGAGGTCCATCAGGAGCGCGTCCTCAGGCAGGTGCGGTCCCACAAGCCGGATGACATCGAGCGTCGCCGCGATAGGGACGGCGACGATGACGATCCGGCAGCGGTCCGCGAGTTCCGGGATGGACATCCCTTCTTTCCTCCCCGCTACATGAACGGGATAACCCTCCCCTCTAAAGAAGGCGGCGAACCATCTGCCGATCCCCCCGGTGCCGCCGATGATGCCGATTGCGAACTTGTTCATTCCGATCCCCTATTTTAACGGCCTCGTAAAAAGTGATTTCCCCCTCCCCCGGTGGGAGGGGATTAAGGGGAGGGGGAAATCACTCGCTGAAATACAACCACTTTTCATCCCCACCCTAACCCTCCCCCATCAGGGGGAGGAGATTTTCGACTTTTTTACGAGGCCGTCTTTTTCAACGCTCTCTATCTGTCGATCGCCCTCTGACGCAGAAGATGATCGGCCAGGACGATCGAGACCATCGCCTCGCAGACAGGGATTATACGCGGGATGACCGATACGTCGTGCCTGCCTTTGACCGTCACGACTGCGGGATTTCCGTCCTTGTCGACCGTTTCCTGGGGGCGCGCGATGGAGGAGATGGGTTTGCATGCCGCCCGGATGATGATTTCGCTTCCGTTTGTGATCCCTGCCAGGATTCCCCCGGCATGGTTGGTCCGGAAGCCCTCGGGGCAGATGGGGTCGTTGCAGGCGGAGCCGGTCATCCGCGCCGCCGCGAAGCCCGCGCCGATCTCCACCCCCTTTACGGTTCCGATCCCCATGAGGGCGCCCGCCAGCTCTGCGTCGATCTTGTCGAAGACAGGTTCGCCGAGGCCCGGCGGGCAACCCCGGACGACGATCTCCACGATTCCGCCGAGTGTGTCCCCGCTGGCCCGCGCCTCCTCCAGCCGCGCGGTCATTCTCTTTTCCGCTTCCGGATCGGGGCAGCGCAGGGGGCTTGCCTCCGCAGCGGCAAGGGAGAGGGTCAGGGCGGTGATGCCGCCGATTTCCTTCGTCCATGCCGTAACGGTGATTCCCGCCTGACCGATGACCTTCCGGGCAACGGCGCCGGCGGCGACCCGTGCTGCGGTTTCCCGGCCCGAGGCGCGCCCGCCGCCCCGGTGATCTCTGATTCCGTATTTCGCCTGGTAGGTGAAATCACCGTGTCCGGGGCGGAAAAGATTCCGAAGGTTCTCGTAGGCGGCGCCTTCGGCGTCGGCGTTGCGGATCATCAGCGAAATCGGGGTCCCCGTCGTTTTTCCCTCGAAGACGCCGGAGAGGATCTCCACCCGGTCCGCCTCCCGGCGGGGACTTGCCGATGCAAGACCTCCCGGCCGCCGCCGGTCGAGCTCCGTCTGGATGTCTGCCGCGGACAGGTCGAGCCGGGGCGGGCAGCCGTCGATGACGGCCCCGATCGCCGGGCCGTGGGACTCTCCCCATGTGGTTACTTTAAACAGGACGCCGATAGTGTTTCCGGACATATCTATTTTTTCTCCTTCCCATTGCCGGCCCTTTCTGCCTGCGGGAACCTTTCCCCCAGGCCGGTGCAGATCGCCTCCGCAACCCCCTCCACCCCGGTTGCCGTGGTATCGACGGCGAGATCGGCGAGGCGCCGGTAAAGCGGCTCCCTTTCCGCCAGAATCTCATTCACTTCCGTTGTGCTCGCTTTTCCTGTCAGGGAAGGACGCTGCGCCCTGCTGGCGGGGTCGCTTTCCATCCTTTCGGCAATGACATGTGCGGCAGCGCAGAGCCAGACAAAAAGGCCGTTTCCTCTCAGGCTCTCCACGTTCCGAGTGTCAAGGACGGCGCCGCCGCCCAGAGCAATGACACTGCCGTCCGTACCGGCGAGGTCCCCGATGACTGCCCGTTCCAACTCACGGAAGGCCGGCCACCCCTGTGCCGCCACGATCTCGTCCACCGTCCGTCCCTCCCGCCGTGCGATCAGCTCATCCGTATCGTAAAAGGGAACTCTAAGGCGCGCCGCCAGACTACGGCCGGCCGCGGTCTTTCCCGTGCAGCGGTATCCCACGAGGATGATGTTCATAGCGCCATAGACCTCTCGAGAGTCTGAATAATAAGGGGAAGAGGGTGTTTTCAAGAGAGTTCTTCCAGGACTCTCCAGAAGCCGGGGAAGGATTTTCCGACACACTCCTCCCCGTCGATCCTCATCCCCGGCACGGCGAGCCCCAGGACGGCGAAGCTCATGGCGATCCGGTGGTCGTTGTAGGTGGCAATCGCCGCGCCGTGGGGGCTTCCCCCCGTGATGGCGATGCCGTCCGCGATCTCTTCCGCGCTGATTCCGGTTTTTCTCAGTTCGTTCACCAGGGCTGCGAGGCGGTCGCTCTCCTTCAGGCGAAGATGGGCGACGTTCCGGATGATGGTCCGTCCGGGCCGGATGGCTGAGAGTACTGCCAGGGTCGGCACCATGTCGGGCATGGCGCCCAGGTCGAAGGTCATCTCCCCGCCGGGCAGATCGCCGCCTTCGATCCCGACGTGATTCTCCCCCCGGATGACCGTACAACCGAGCCGCTCCAGAATCGCGAGGAGAGCGATGTCCCCCTGGCCTGTCCGGGGGTTGATATTCTCCAGCCGGATACGGCCCTTGAGCAGGGCGGCGGCGAGAAAGAAGTAGGAGGCGCTGGAGACGTCCCCTTCGACCCGGTATTCCCGCCCCCGGTAGCGCTGCCCGCTTTTGACGAAATAACGGCCGGCGCCGTCCGCGACGACCGCCACGCCGAAGGCCCCCATCGTCTCCGTGGTGAGCGCCACGTAGGGGAGGGAGGGAATTTTCCCTTCCAGGACGATGGTCATGTCGCGTTCGGCGAAAGGGGAGACGATCAGGAGGGAGGAGACATACTGGCTGCTTTCGATGTCCTTGAGGGCCACCTCCCCGCCCCGGAGAGAGCCGCCCCGGATGGTCACCGGGGGATAGCCGCGGTCTCCGGCTGTGCGGATATCGATCCCGAGAGTCGCAAGGGCGGAAAGAAGGGGTTGCATCGGCCTTTCCCGGAGACGGGGGTCTCCCGTCAGAACGAACGGTCCCATGCCAAGGGAGGCCACCCCTGCGAGGAAGCGCATCGCCGTGCCGTTGTTTCCCAGATGAATATCCCGCGCCGGCCGGGCAAGCCTCCCCCCGTTTCCGCGGATGATCATCTCCGTCCCTGCCGTCCGGATGTCGGCGCCCAGGTTGCGGAGCGCCTCGGCGAGAACCCCGGTGTCCTCGGAGAGGAGGACCTCCCTGAGGAGCGATTCCCCCTCCGCCAGGGCCGCGATGACCATCGCCCGTTGCGTGTAGCTCTTCGAACCGGGGATCCGGACCGTGGCGTCCAGACGTTCGAGCGGTTCAATCTCCACCATTTTCTCCCAGCCTTTCCAGGACCGCCTGCCGCATGGTCTTGCGCGGCGGTTCCATCCCCGTCCAGAGTCGGATCTGCTCCGCCCCCTGGTGGACGAACATCCCAACGCCGGAACGGACGGCACATCCCGCCGCTTCGGCCTCCCGCAGGAGTCGCGTTTTGATGGGGTTGTAGATCATGTCCATCACATGCGGAAAATGCACGAGGTATTTATCCTCCAGGGGTCTCCGGTCCGTGTCCGGAAACATCCCCACCGGCGTCGTATTGATCAGACAGTCCGCATACAGATGGCCGATCTCCGGAAGCAGGGCCCAGCGGCAACCGAAACGATCGGCCAGCGCCTCTGCCCTCCCGGGCGTCCGGTTGACGATGATTGGAATGCCTCCCCCCTGCAGGAGCGCGAAGACGGCCGCCCGGGCCGCTCCGCCGGCGCCGAGCACGATGAAGGTTTTTCCCCGGATTGCGAGCCATTCCGCCAGGTCGCGGACCAGCCCGGTACCGTCCGTGTTGTATCCCGAAAGCAGGCCGCCGCGGTTGACGATCGTGTTGACCGCCCCGATCTCCCGGGCGCTTTTTTCCACTTCGTCCAGGAAGGTCATCACCGTCTCCTTGAAGGGGATGGTGATGCTCGCCCCCCGGATACCGCGGCCCCGCACCATCCGGACCACCTCGGCCGCGTCCGTCGCCCGGCAAGCGGTGTAGACGGCCTTCAGCCCCAGCTTCGCGAAAGCCGCGTTGTGCATGAGCGGCGAGAGGCTCTGCGCGACCGGGTTTCCGAAGAGGCAAAAGGTTTCGATATTCCCCGGGACCGCTTCGGCCGTCGCCCCGGCAATGGGCATGCAGGTCACGGCTGTTCCTCTCCCCGGGGGTAGGACCCCAGGACCTTGAGGAAGGCTGTCCTGTGCGCCAGATCTTTGAGGCACTTCTGAGTCCCTTCCTCGGCAATATGGCCGGTGAAATCGGCAAAGAAGAGGTATTCCCATATCCTGTCCCGCATCGGCCAGGATTCGATCCGCGTGAGGCTGATTCCCGCTTTGGCGAAAGGCGCCAGGGATCGATGGAGGGCCCCCGGTACGTGGGGCGTTCCGAAGATGATGGATGTCTTGTCCCGGCCGGTGATCCCCCCGCCTTTTTCCCCCGCGTGCGGCCCGATGACGAGGAAGCGGGTCGTGTTGGCGGGGTTGTCCTCGATCCCCTCCGCGAGGATGTTGAGGCCGTATGTGTCGGCGGCCAGAACGCTCGCGACGGCGGCCGCCCGGTTGTCCTCCCGCACCCGGCGGGCCGCCCCGGCTGTGCTTTCCACCTCGACGAGGGAGACGCCGGGCAGGTGGGTCCGCAGCCACACCTGGCACTGGGCGAGGGCCTGGGGATGGGAATAGACCTTCCGGATCGCATCCGGATCATCGCACCGGGAAAGGAGGCAGTGCCGGACCCGGAGGAAGACCTCCGCCCGGATGGCCAGCGGCGTCGAGATCAGGCGATCCAGCGTGGTCTTGACCGAACCCTCGGCGGAGTTTTCGACGGGAACGATCCCCCACTGCTCTTTCCCCCGTTCAACCTCGTCGAAAACCTCCGGGATCGTGGCCGTGGGTACGGCGGCGATCCCCCCGCCGAAGTGGGCCAGGGCGGCCTGGTGGGTGAAGGAGGCCTCCGGTCCCAGGAAGGCCACGGTGGTCGGCGTCTGGAGGAAGCGGGAGGCGGAGAGGATCTCCCGGAAGACCCCCCGAAGGGCCGCCTCCGAAAGGATGCCGTCGTTGAACTCCTCCAGATGCCGGTATACCATGGACTCCCGGGCGGGGTCGTAGACTTCCCGTCCGGCGGTGCGTTTGGTCTTTCCGATCTCGACCGAGACGGCCGCCCGTTCGTTCAAGAGGCGGACAATCTCCCGGTCCGTTCGCTCGATTTTCTCCCTGAGCGCCTGCATGATTTCCTCGCTCATATGTGCAATCCTTCCAGCGTCTTCTTCAACATATTTTCCGGTATCCCTCCGTTCACAATGGGGATCCCCAGCTTCTTGAGTAGAACAAAATGGACGGTCTCCCCTTTCTTTTTCTTGTCCCGCGCAATCCGGGAGCGGATCTCTTCCAGATCCAGATTTGCGGGGATCCGGTCGGGGAGCCCGAGAGCCCGGATGAGGGCCGCGATCCGCCGCCGGTCATCCGCCGGCAGGTGGTGGAGTTGCTCCGAGAGGGTCGCCGCCGCGACCATGCCGATTGCCACGGATTCGCCGTGGGAGAGGGCGTAGCCGGACGCCGCTTCGACGGCGTGGCCGACCGTATGGCCGAAATTCAGGACCCGCCGGAGCCCCCGATCCCGCTCGTCGAGCTCCACAAACTCCTTCTTGATCCGGCATGCTGCCGTAACGATTTTTTCCAGAAAGGGCGTTTCCCCGAGCCCGCCCCGCTCCACGGCGGCCTCCAGATCCCCGAGGAGTTCGGGGGAGTCGATGACCCCGTACTTGACCACCTCGGCGAGGCCGCTCCGGAACTGCTCGTCGGGCAGCGTCCGCAGGAAGGCGACGTCGATGAAGACTCCCCTCGGCTGGTGGAAGGTCCCCAACAGATTCTTCCCGGCGGCGGTGTCCACCCCCGTTTTCCCGCCGATGCTGCTGTCCACCTGGGCTAAGAGGGTCGTCGGGACCTGGATCACGGGGATCCCCCGCATGTATATTGAAGCGGCAAAGCCGGTCAGGTCGCCGATGACGCCGCCGCCCAGGGCGATCAGGGCGGTCTGCCGGTCCGCACCGAGGCCGGTCAGCCTCTCGGTGATGTCGAGGACGGTCTGCATTCCCTTCGCGGCTTCTCCGGAGGGAACTGTGACCCGGTCGACGCGGAGATCCGCTTTTCCCAGGGCGTCCTGCACCCGCTCCCCGTGAAGGGCATCGACATGGTTGTCCGTGACGATCACGTAACGCTGCGCCCAGCCGTTTCTTGCCAGGATCATCCCCATGCGGTCCAGGATCTCCTCGCCGATGTGGATCTCGTAGGAGTTGGCCGCCAATCGGTCGAGGTTCACCTTCACCGTCTTCATTGGAGTCTCCCGATTTCCTGCATCGTTTTTTCCAGGAGGGTCACCTCGTCCATGAGCCGGTAGAACTGCTCCGGGCGGAGCGATTGGGCCCCGTCCGAGAAGGCCTTTTCCGGTTCCGGGTGGATCTCGACGATGATGCCGTGCGCCCCCACGGCGACGGCCGCCCGGGCGAGGGGGAGGACGTATTTCGCATGGCCGGCGGCGTGGCTGGGATCGATGATCACCGGCAGGTGGGTCAGTTCCTTGAGCACGGGTACGGCGCTGATGTCGAGGGTGTTGCGGGTCGCCGTCTCGAAGGTGCGGATCCCCCGTTCGCAGAGGATGATCTGTCCGTTTCCCTCGGAGAGGATGTATTCCGCCGACATGAGGAGCTCTTCGATCGTCGTCATCATCCCCCGCTTGAGGAGGACCGGCTTGTGGCAGTGGCCGACCGCCTTGAGGAGAGAGAAATTCTGGATGTTGCGTGCGCCGATCTGGAGGATGTCGCTGTACTGCTCGACCAGATCAATGTCCATCGTGTTCATCACTTCGGTCACGACCGGCATCCCCGTTTTATCTCCGACCTTCCTGAGGAGTTTCAGCCCCTCTTCCTCCATTCCCTGGAAGCTGTAAGGCGACGTCCGCGGCTTGAAGGCGCCGCCCCGGAGAATCTTCGCCCCCGCTTTTTTGGCGGCATAGCCGGACTCCATCATCTGTTCCTCGCTCTCGATGGAGCAAGGGCCGGCGATGACGGTGAATTCGGGCCCCCCGATCCGGACCTCTCCGACCCGGACGATGGTGTCGGTTTCCTGGAACTCCCGGCTGGCCAGCTTGTAGGGTTTCAGGATCGGTACAATCTGCTCCACGCCGGGGAGAAAGGCCGCCGATTTCAGCTGGATCTTCCCCCGGTCGTCCCCGATGGCGCCGATCAGCGTCCGTTCCACACCCTGGGAGAGATGGGGGCGGTACCCCACGGAAGTGATCCATTCGGTCACCTGGTCGATCTGCTCCTTCGTTGCATTTCTTTTCATTAGAATAATCATGGTCCTCCTCGATAATAAAAGGCCATGGTGAACTTGGCGCTGCCACCACGGCCTGCATGAAACAAAAAAGCCATGGGCATCGTCTTGCGGTCTGTCCATGGCTTAGTTAACTACGGTTTTGGTTTCCCTCAAGTCCTCCTAAGCAGCGGGCAGACCGATGCAAAAAAGTAATAAAACCAGTACCAGTTGTTGGATGTCTTGATTGCTGTCATTTTTCTTCCGCCCATGCTTGATATCCCCCGAAAGGTTGGCCATAGAAAATCACAACGGATTCCGGTTGTCAAGCGAAAAAATCGGGGACAAGATTCGAAATCGGCATTGGGGCAGATTTTTTGCTGAAAATATGATACGATGGGCTTCAGGCCGATCAACCAGGGCGACTTTTTAAAAAATCCATTTCTCCTCTCCGGAGGGATGAAGGCGCCTTCCTTCCCCGGGGGGAGTCTATTATCGGCAGGAGGTGGAACATGAAAACAGCGGTCAGGGCAGCCCTATTATCGGCTTTCGTGTTTCCCGGTTTGGGCGAGATGTACCTCAAGCGATACCTGCGAGGGCTGATCCCGATGATTCCTGTATTGATCGGTCTCGGTATCCTCATCGGCAGGGCCACGGTCGGCGCTTTGCAGGTTATCGAGAAAATGCAGACTCAGGGGGGGACCGTGGATATGAACGCCATTTCAAATATCGCGGCCGGATCCTCGACGAACAGTGATCCGTATTCCTCCCTCATCCTGCCGGTGATCGCCGGCTGCTGGGTTTTTTCCGTGATCGACGCCTACCGGCTGGGGAAAGAAAAAGAACTGCCGCGCGCGGGGGGAACGAATCCCGCGGCCTGAAAGCGAAGGCAAGGGAGGAATCCGCCCCGGATTTGAAATTTACCGACTCTTTTACTGAGGCATCCAACATGGAATTCAATGTCTTGATCGCTGGAGAAGCGGGGCAGGGGGCTTTTTCCGTCGAGCTGGAGCTGACGGAAATCCTGGTGAAGCTCAATTATCATTTTTTTGCCACCAAGAACTACATGTCCAGGATCCGCGGCGGTCACAACTTTCACATGATCCGCATCGCCGATCATCCCGTCCATGCCCTGAGCGGGGGGACGTGGGATATGGTCGTGGCCCTGGACGGGGAAACCGAGAGGCGGCACAAGCCGAACCTCCGCGAGGGGGGCGTCTGGCTCTCCCGGGAGATGACGCAGGAAATCGAGGAGGAGGCCAGGAAATATTTCAAGAATGTAACGACCGGCAATACAATCCTGGTCGGCATCGTTCTTTCCGCTATCGGCGTGACTCCTGAGAAAATCGCGGAGGCTGCCGAAGCCGGGAGGGAGGAGGTTCTGAAGAAGGGTTTCGATCTTGCCCTTCGGTGGAACATCACCGGAAAATTTCCGGTTTCGGCAAAGGCGGCATGTCACTGCAAGTTCGACGGAAACCAGGCCCTGGCCCTCGGTGCGATCCTGGGCGGCTGCCAGTTCATGGCCGGCTACCCCATGTCGCCGGCCACGTCGATCATGCACTACTTCGCCACCGCCGCTCTGGAGTTGCCCGTGCATTTCGAGCAGGCCGAGGACGAGATCGCCGCCATCAACATGGCCCTGGGCGCATCCTATGCCGGTTTGCGATCCATGGCGGCTACATCCGGCGGCGGCTTCGCTCTGATGCAGGAAGGGGTCTCCCTGGCGGGCATGACGGAAACGCCCATCGTCATCGCGGTCTCCCAGCGACCCGGCCCGGCTACGGGCCTCCCCACCCGGACCGAGCAGGGGGATCTCAACTTCATCCTGCATGCCGGACATGGAGAATTCCCCCGTGTCATCTTCGCACCCGGTTCCATCGAGGAAACCATTGCCTTGGCGCGGAAGGGCTTCCTTCTGGCCGACCGGTATCAGATCCCCGTTTTTCTGATGACGGACCAGTATTTCGCCGACTCCGTCCAGATCGCCGAGGAAGAGATCCCGATGGAGGCGCTCGCGCGCGAATACCCGATCTTCGACAGGACCTACAAGCGGTATCGGCTGACCGAAGACGGCATTTCTCCACTGACGTATCCGGGGCTTTCCGATGCCCTGGTCAAGTTCGTTTCGGACGAGCACGACGAAGAGGGGAAGATCACGGAAGACCTGAACCTGAGGATCCGGATGGTGGACAAGCGGCTGAAGAAATTCACGCTCCTGCGGAAGGAAGCCATCCCGCCGACCTTTTATGGCGACCAGGACGCGGCAGCGTTTATCCTCTGCTGGGGTTCCAACAAACTCATCGTGAAGGAGGCCGCGGAAAGGCTCGCCGGCGAAGGGATTTCGACTGCCGCCCTCCATTTCGGGCAGGTCTATCCCCTGACGACGGAGATGATCGCCCCGTACCGCCTGGAAGGAAAGAAACTCATCTGCGTGGAAAACAACGCCGGAGGCCAGTTTGCGGAACTGCTGAAACGGGAACTCGGCCTTGCCGTCGATCACCGGATTCTGAAATACAACGGCGAGTGTTTCACCGTGGAAGAGCTCTGTCGATCCCTGAAAGATCTATTGTCCTGAGGAGTAGAGATATGGAAACGAGAGTCGATATCGCCTGGTGCCCCGGCTGCGGCAATTTCGCCATCCGGGACGTCTTGGAGAAGGCCTTCCGGGAGCTCCCCATCCCTCAGAATCAGATCGTTCTCACATCGGGGATCGGGCAGGCCGCCAAAATGCCCCATTACCTGGAGGTGAATTATTTCGACGGCCTCCACGGCAGGTCCCTGCCGCTCGCCGTGGGGATCAAGCTGGCCCGTCCCGATCTCACCGTCATCGCCTATTCCGGCGACGGCTGCATGTACGGCGAGGGAGGGAACCATTTCATCCAGACCATCCGCAGGCGTCTGGACATCACCATCATGGTCTCCGACAACCAGGTCTATGCCCTGACCAAAGGGCAGAGCTCCCCCACGACGGATTTCGGCGTGAAAAACGCCTTGAGCCCCGAGGGAACCCGGAACATTCCCCTTAATCCTATCGCTCTCGCGATCACGATGGGCGCCCCGTTTGTGGCCCGCGGTTTCGCCGGCGACAAGGAACACCTCAGTCATCTGATCCGGGAGGCGATCCTCTTCAAGGGGACGGCCCTGGTGGACATCCTCCAGCCCTGCGTCAGCTTCAACAAGATCAATACCTACGCCTGGTATCGGGAGCGGGTCTTCCGGCTGGAGAAGCCCCTGACGGACCGGTACGAGGCCCTGAAAACGGCGGAACTCTGGGGAGAAAAGATCCCCATCGGCGTCATCTACCGGAATGACGGGGCCGAATGCCGGGAGATCAAGCCGCTCTTCCGGGAGCCGGTGACCAGGGAGCATGTCGCCGCCCAGCTCGGTATGAGTTGCGTGATGATGCGGTAAAATGTGCTTCTAAGACCACGGGGACAGATTTCAAATCTGTCCCCGTGGTCGCCCCCCGCGCGGGGGGCGACTCTGAATTTTAGCCAACATAGGAGAAGATGAATTTGTTACAGACGATCATTAATCTTTATCGATGTTGAATGTGGTTTTCATGCCTTTGTCCCAGCCATCCCATAGGTATGCATCCACCTTTCCATCGGCTATCACACGAAATGCGTATCGCACCTGTTCTTCATAAAACTCACAAAACGCACCGATCTTATCCATGCCGCCATTCATTTCATAGGCCTCGGCCGGACAGGGGGCTCCGCAGAAGTGCCGGATTGCGCAATGCCGGCATGGCTCGATATCTTCGACCTTGCGATCGGTGACCAAACGGAATGGCTCGGATTGGAGTACGATGGGAATATCGTCTGTAAAAAGGTTGCCGGACTGAAAATGATCCAGCCCGATGAATTCACTGCAAGGAAACATGCCACCGTCAGGAGCTAACGCGAAGAAGCACCTCCCGCCGCCGCAGGGCGATATATCGC
>Ga0214473_10006862_pt1 | contig 13564 bp, 9 predicted proteins | sample RVTome_7_FD_203509 | JGI IMG/M metagenome (GOLD analysis project Ga0214473, IMG submission 203509) | Soil microbial communities from uranium-contaminated site in the Upper Colorado River Basin, Wyoming, United States - RVT98D197 | ecosystem: Environmental > Terrestrial > Soil > Contaminated >...
CGGCACCTGGCTCGCCTACACGCCGCACACCACCGACAACCGCACGTGGAAGCGCTACCGCGGCGGCATGGCGACCGACATCTGGCTCTTCAACCTCCGCGACCATTCTTCCAAGAAGATCACCGACTGGGAGGGCACCGACTCGCAACCGATGTGGCACGCCGACCAGGTGTACTACATGTCCGACGGCGGGCCCGAGCACCGGCTCAACATCTGGGTCTACGACACCAAGACCGGTCGCCGCGAGCAGATCACGCCCTTCACCGACTTCGACGTGAAATGGCCCGCGATCGGACCGGGTCCCGGCGGCCGAGGCGAGATCGTCTTCCAGGTTGGCGCCGAATTGCGCCTGCTCGACCTGGGCGCGCGACAGTCGCGCGTGCTGGAAGTCGCCATCCCCGGCGACCGCCCGACCCTCCGGCCGCAACGCGTGGACGTCAGCAAGTTCATCCAGGGCTGGGACGTCTCGCCGACCGGCAAGCGCGCCGTCGTGCAGGCCCGCGGCGACATCTGGACCGCGCCCGCCCGCAAAGGCTCGCCGCGAAACCTCACGCGCACTGGCGGCGTCGCCGAACGCGATCCGTCGTGGAGCCCGGACGGCAAGTCGATCGCGTACTTCTCCGACGCGACCGGCGAGTACGAGTTGTACGTCGCCCCGGCGGACGGTAAGGGCGAGCCACGCAAGCTGACCGAGCACGGCCCCGGCTTCCGCTACAACCCAACCTGGTCCCCCGACTCCAAGCACCTCGCCTACACGGACATGGCCGGCACCCTCTTCCTCCACACGCTCGAAGAGGACGTGGAAAAACTGATCGACACCGATCCCTGGGCCTCGCGCGCCCAAACGAGCTGGGCACCAGACTCCCAGTGGTTCGCGTACACGAAGGACAACGACGCGGGCCTATCGTCGATCTGGTTGTATCACGTCGGCACCGGCGAAAAGCACCAGGTGACCGGCGGCATGTTCAACGACACCTGGCCCACGTTCGACCGCAAGGGCGATTACCTGTTCTTCGCCAGCAACCGCAAGTTCGACACGGCGGTCTACGGCGACGTGGACGGCACGTGGGTGTACGTGAACAGCGACGCGCTGTACCTGGTCCCGCTGCGAGCCAAGGTCGGTTCGCCGTGGGCGCCAAAGAGCGACGAGGAGGGCCAGAAGGACGAAGCCGAGGAAAAGGAGGCCGCGGAGAAGAAGGACAAGAAAGACGAGGACAAGAGCGACGAGAAAAAGGACGAGGCCGAGGAGCCCGAATCGCAACCGACAGCCGAAAAAGACGCGCACAAGCCCGAGGTCAAGCCGGTCGAGATCGAGCTGGAGGGCTTTGAGACCCGCGCCACGCCCATCCCCGTGAAGGCCGGCAGCTTCACCGGCCTGGCCGTCAACGACAAAGGCCACCTGCTCTACGTCCGCGGCCCGGTGCGCGGCAGCGACGGCGAGCCGGCGATCAAAATCCTCGACCTCAAGGACGAGGAGAAAAAGGAAAAGACCGTCCTGGAGGGCACCGGCTCCTACGCGATCACCGCCGACGGCAAGAAGCTGCTCGTGCGCAAGGGCGACACGATGGCGATCGTCGAGGCCCGCCCCGACCAGAAGCTCGAAAAACCGATGTCCCTCGACGGGATGATCGCCGAGATCAATCCGCGCGCGGAGTGGCAGCAGCTCTTCACCGAGGCCTGGCGCGTCGAGCGCGACTTCTTCTACGTCGCCAACCTCCACGGCGTCGATTGGCCGGCGATCCGCGAGCACTATGGCAGAATGCTCGCGGATTGCGTCTCCCGCGACGACCTGACCTACGTCATCAAGGAGATGATCGCCGAACTGAACGTCGGGCACGCGTACTACCTCGGCGGCGACGCCGAGCAGGGGCCGAGCGTCTCCGTGGGCCTGCTCGGCGTGGATTTTGAGCTGCACGACGGCGCGTACCGCATCGCCCGAATCTACACCGGTGCGCCGTGGGACTTGGACGCCCACGGCCCCTTCAGCCAGCCTGGCGTCGACGTGAAAGAGGGGCAGTACCTGCTCGCGGTCAACCGCGTCCCGGTCGACGCGACGAAAGACCCCTGGGCCGCGTTCCAGGGGCTGGCGGGCAAGACGGTTACGCTCACCGTCAGCGATAAACCGCAGATGGACGACACGGCCCGTGATGTCGTCGTCGAGCTGCGCAACAGCGAGACCGACCTGCGCTACCGCGCCTGGGTCGAAAAGAACCGCAAATACGTCGCCCAGAAATCCGACGGCAAGGTCGGCTACCTTCACGTGCCCAACACCGGCGGCGACGGACAGAGCGAGCTTTACCGGCAGTTCCACGGTCAGCGCGAAATGGCGGCGCTCATCATCGACGAACGCTGGAACGGCGGCGGCCAAATCCCCGACCGCTTCATCGAGCTGCTCAATCGCCCGCTCTACAACTACTGGGCCCGCCGCTACGGCCACGACAGCCGCACGCCCGGCTACAGCCACCAGGGTCCCAAGTGCATGCTCATCAATGGGCTGGCGGGCTCCGGCGGCGACGCATTCCCGGCGTACTTCCGCATGGCCGGCGTCGGCAAGCTCATCGGCATGCGCACCTGGGGCGGCCTGGTCGGCATCTCCGGCAACCCGCCGCTGATCGACAACGTCTTCGTCAGCGCGCCGACCTTCGGTTTCTACAACCTCGACGGCACGTGGGGCATCGAAGGCCACGGCGTCGATCCGGACATCGAGGTGCTTGACGATCCCGCCTTGATGGTCGACGGCGGCGACCCGCAACTCGACGCCGCGATTAGTCACCTGCTCGCCGAGTTGGAGCGCCAGCCCTTCATCCCGCCCAGGCGTCCGCCGGACCCAGACCGCAGCGGCATGGGCGTTCGCGAGGAGGACAAGTAGCGGAGAACGCTATTGCTCCGGCGCGTTGGCCCAGTATGCGCGACGTAGCGCCTGTAGCGTCGGCCGAGGCTGAGAATTTTTCTACTTGACGCGGATGGTAAATTGTCGGGCATGGATACGACAGCTCTTCCCGGAATGGAATCCATGATTTTCCCCGATGACCTGCCGCGATCGGACGCGGCTCCTGCTGGGCCGCCGCGGGTTCAGCGGCCGGACCGCGGCCAGCGGACGCTGGAGGTTTGCTGCCTGGACGAGCGGTTGCCGCCGGACCATGCGGCGCGGCTGATCTGGCGGATGGTCGAGACGCTGGAATTGTCGGCGTTTTACGCTCCGCTGCGGGCGCGAGGCAGCGCGCCGGGTCGTGCGGCGATCGACCCGAAGATACTGGTGGCGTTGTGGCTGTACGCAGCGGTGGATGGGGTCGGCAATGGCCGGAAGCTGGATCGGCTGTGCCGGGAGCACGATGCGTATCGCTGGCTGTGCGGCGGGGTGTCGGTGAATTACCACACGCTGAACGACTTTCGGGTGCAGCACGAGTCGGCGGTGGACCAGCTGGTAACGGATGTTCTGGCGGTGCTGGTGGCGCGTGAGGTGGTGAAGGTGGATCGGATCACGCAGGACGGGAAGCGGATTCGGGCGGCCGCGGGCACGTCGAGCTATCACCGCCGGGAGACGCTGGAGAAGCTGCGGGAGCAGACGCGGGCGTATGTGCAGGAGCTGAAGCGGCAGCCGGATGAAGAGCCGGGCGAGTCGGCCCGGCGGCGTGCGGCGCAGGCGCGTGCGGCCCGGGAGAAGCAGGAGCGGTTGGATCAGGCCATCGCGTTGCTGCCGGAGTTGGAAGCGGCGCGTCAGGACAAACGGAACAGTCTGAAGAATCGCGCCAAGCCGGTGCGGGTATCGAGCACCGACCCTGAAGCGCGGAAGATGAAGATGGGCGATGGCGGGGTGCGGCCGGCGTACAACGTGCAGTTTGCGGTGGATGTCGCGAGCGGGGCGATTGTGGGGACGGACATCGGGCAGAGCAGTGATGACAGTAACTACAGTGGGTCGTTACGAGCGCAGGTGGAACGGCGGACGGGACGGCCGGTGAAGGAACACCTCGCGGATGAAGGCTATGTAGATATGAAAGAGATCGATCAGGCCGAAACCGCCGGCGTGGCGATGTACGTGCCGCTGCCGACGAACACAGCCGGGGAGCCGGTCACGAGCAGCCGCTGGGACACGCCGGGCACGAGACAGTGGCGTGCGCGGATGCAGACGCCGGAGGCTGAAGCGATCTACCAGCAGCGCTTCCCGGCTTCGGAGCGGGTGAACGCGGAGGTCCAGGAACGACTGGGACTGCGAAGGTTCGCGGTCCGTGGGGTGACGAAAGTTCGATGTGTGACGATGTGGACGGTGTTGGCGTTCAACCTGGTCCACTTCGCGGCGGAGTTATTGAAAGCGGCCGGGACGGCCTAGCGGTCCGCTGCAGAAGATCCCGGCAGCCGGTCGTTGAGAGTGCGGGTCGCAAGATCGCGACCCGCCACGAATCGGTCGAAAACACGCACCGCAACGCGAGCCGCAGCAAACGCTCGCCGCACGAATATGGAAAAGACACGCGGCTGAAAAAAGTTCTCAGACTCGCCCTTCGTGGCCGACGTAGCCCGGTTGATCCCTCCTGCCTCAGAACAAGCCTGCCGGTCGGTGGCGTCGATCTGGCGCTGGAGGCTCACGGCCGCCCTCCGTCGTCCGAACCCCCGACGCCAGGCGGGGGGCCACGCGCCGCTGGGCACCTCGGCCCCTCACTCGCGTGAGGGGTTCGGATCGCCCGCCGGTTCGACGCTCGTGTTCTCGTCCTCCGCGAGACCCTTCAGCTCGTAGACGAGCTGCTCGATCTGCCGGTCGGTCGCCTCCACACGAGTATTATGCCGACGGCCGCTGGCGGGGCCACGGCGGTCCGTAGCCGGAAACCAGTAGCACACGCAACGGCCGACGAGCCGCCGGCCGCTACTCCCGGGCCAGGCGCGATTTTTCCCGCGCCGGCAGGTCGGCATACAAGAGCAGGTTGCGCAGGACGCGCAGGGCGCTGTCACTGTCGAAGCCGCGGCGGTTGTAGATGTGCGTGCCGAGCAGGCCACCAGTGAGGTCGAGCGGGGAATAGATGACGGCGTAGCGCCGACCGACGTCGTAGACGCGTACCGGCAGACCCTTTTCACTCGCCCAACGCCGCGCCGCGCGCGTGTAACCCACACCGCTCAGATCAACCGTATCGAGGATTTCCGCGCCGGAAGCAATAAACGAATCCGGCGGCAGACGTTTCGATTCGACGCCCAGGACTTCGTTCAGGTGTGTTTCCAGAGACTTGTGGAACTCGTCCGCGCCGCCGGCCGCGTCGGCGAGCAGCGTCCCGCCGTTGCGGAAAAAACGCTTGAGTCCCTCCTGTTCCGCGGGGCTCAGCGCGAACGCGGCGGTGCCGCCGATGTGGGCGATCTTGAATTTCTCCAGGGCGGGCGCGTCCAGCTTGATCCCGGACGCGACGAGCAGGCGTGTGTTGGCCTCGTTGTGGAGGTAATTCCGCAGGCGCGTCCACGCGTAGGGTTCGACGTTCCAGTTGCCTTCGTACTGAACGAGCGCGACTTCGATCTGCCGGCGCGGCTCGCGCGGACGCCGTGGGATGGTCGGCGTGACCAGGCGGCTGCGGACGCCGGTCTTGTCGGTCGCATAATTGTAGATATTGCAGCCCAGCTCGAAGTGTTCACGGCGACCCTTGGGCCGACTCCAGGTTTCCGCGATGTCAACAGCGCTGCTGAGCATGAGCGTCCGGAGGCCGTTGTGGACTTCCTCCATCGGCGGAGGCTTGGGGAGCGTGAACTGGATTTCGCCGCTGAAGAGCGGGTGCTCGCTGGGTAGTGGCCGCAAACGGAACTCTGGAAAGGCCCGCTCGGCGAGCCGGCGCATGGACTCCGTGAATTCGGCGCTGCCGGCTACCGGCACGGCCAGTAGCAGTCCGCCGCGCAGACCGTACTCGCGGATTTTCTGGACCTCGACATCCGTAAAGTCCCATGCCGTCTGGCCGGAGAGGTAGAGGACGGGCGCTTCGAGCAGGTCATCGAGCGGACCGTCCAGGTGCACGATCTGCCAGTTCAGCAGGCGCTCGAGGCTGCGCTGGGCGAAGTTGGTCAGGCCCGCCAGGTCGCGCAGCCGATGGTTCCAATCCGGCCCGTGGGCGAGCTTGTTGAACAGCAACGGCGCACGGCCGTGACAGAGGAACATGAGCGCGAAGCACGTGTTGCGGGCGTCGCTCATGCCTTCGCCGGTGCCGGGCCAGGAGCCGTCCTCGTGCTGGCTCTTGAGCAGGTGCGCCGCGCCTTGCTTGAACCAGTCCTTTTCGCGGAAGTACTTGTAGCCACTGGCGTGCCCGACGCGCTCGACCCCGTAGAGGTAGTAGTAGTTCCACAGCCCGCCGCCAAACGGGTTTTCCGGCGTGAACTCGCGGCCGAGCCAGTTCAACCCGCGCTCGATGGCGGTGGTGACGGGCGCGGCGTCCTTCGGCCGGTCGGCGTAGAGACGGTCGAGCACCACGAACAGGCTGGCCAGGCCGGCCGCTGTCATGCTGCCCGTGGGCTGACCCGTTTCCTTATATGCCCAACCGCCATCCGGCTGCTGGCTGCCGAGCCAGTGGCCGGCGACGAGTTCCCAGTACGCGTCGGAGGCATTCAAGCCGGCGTCGGTGGCCATCCAGGCGCCGAGCACGCCGTACTGCGTGTTCGAGTTGTCCCAGCCGTCGGTCTTGCCGGTGTAGCCGTAGGCGCCGGGGCTGGCGCTGTCCTTCGGCCAGACGTTGCCCAGCAGCCAGGCCAGATCGGCCTCCAGGCGCTTGCGGTACTTTTCGCCGCGCACCAGGGCCAGCGCGTGGGCGCGGACGCCATAGGTGTACGTGGCGCGCAGGGTCTGGGCGGTGAGCCAGTCGAGAGCGGCGGCCAGGAGGTCGCTGCGCGGGTCCTCGCCGGCATAGAGCAGGGCGAGGACGGCCAACCCCGACGTGCCGCCCCAGTACTGGTCGTCAGGCGTGACGTTTTCCTCCCACTGGGTGCCGGGTTGGTGCCGCGCTTTGAGCCAGGCGACCCCGCGCTGAATGGCCGCGTCGACCGTCGCGTCGGTGACGGCGGGGGCATCTGCGCTCGCCTCGGCTCCCGGGCACGCAAGCAGTAAAGCCGCGAGGATGGCGTAAATGCCCCAGCGGTGCGTGCCAGGGGCAGTGGAGGAGCGCGCCGGCGTTGCGAACTGGGTCCGATTTGGATAGTTTGGGTCGTGCGGTTTGAATCTGGGGCGGTGCGTGCGTAGAATTCCGCACCGAACGTTCCATGCTGTGGGGAAGTTGCCCATGGCCTGCTTCGGGTGTCGCGCGTGGCCGATATATCGGAAGATAGCCAAATCTGTCGCCTGGCCATAGAGCGCCAGTTCGCGACCGAACAGGAAGTGCGGTCCGCGGCGGAGCACCAGCGCGGGCTGACGACGACCGGTAATGTACGACCCCTCACCGAGATTCTCGTCGATCTTGGGTTTCTGACGCGGACGCAGCTTGAGCGCTTGCAGGGGGCCAGCGACGACTCGGGCGGGCGGCCGGCCCAGCAGATTCCCGGATACCAGCTCATCAAGAAAGTCGGCGCGGGGGCGATGGCCGTCGTCTACAAGGGGCGGCAGCTCAGCCTGAACCGCACCGTGGCCATCAAGGTGCTGCCCAAGCGCCTCAGCCGCAACCGGGAGTTCGTCGAGCGCTTCTACAAGGAAGGCCGGGCCGCGGCCCAGCTCAACCACAACAACATCGTACAGGCCATCGACGTCGGTGAGGCCGGCGGCTACCACTACTTCGTCATGGAGTACGTGGAGGGCTGCACGGTCTACGACGAGCTGGCGCAGGCCAAAATCTACGACGAGGCCGAGGCCATCGACATTCTCACGCAGGTCGCCCGGTCGCTGTTGCACGCGCACGAGCGCGGCATCATCCACCGCGACGTCAAGCCCAAGAACATCATGCTGACCAAGGACCGCGTCGCGAAACTGGCCGACATGGGTCTGGCCCGCGAGACTTCGGACGTGGACGCCGCGATGGCCGAAGCCGGCCGCGCGTACGGCACGCCCTATTACATCAGTCCGGAGCAGATTCGCGGCGAGGTGGATATCGACCACCGGGCGGACCTGTATTCGCTGGGCGCGACGTTCTATCACATGGTCACCGGCCGTGTGCCGTTCGAGGGGCCGACGCCGTCCGCGGTGATGCACAAGCATCTGAAGGAGCCGCTCACGCCGCCGGATCACGTGAATACGCGGCTCAGCTCGGGTTGCGGCGCGATGATCGAGATGCTGATGGCCAAGGACCGCCGGCAGCGCTATCCCACCGCCCGGGAGCTACTGACCGATCTGGCGCTGCTGGCGCGCGGCGAACCGCCGCAGTACGCGCAACAGCATCTCACGCATCTCGACCTGAATACGCTGGCGAGCGGGGAGACGTTCGTGCCGCCGGAGGAGCAGGAGCCCAAGGAGCGCCCCCGCACACGGGAGGAATCGGCCCCCGACGGCAAGAAGCTCCTGCTGGTGGCCCTGGGGGCGATCGCGGTGCTGAGCATCCTCGGGAACCTGATTCAACTCATGGCGCGCTAGAGCATTCTCACAAACGCGGTATCGTCAGGCGTCTCTGCCGGACGCAGGTTTTCGTGGTGGACTCGCGTCAGGCGCGGAGAAACTATGCCACCCGGGCCGGGCGAGGCGCGAGGCCGGCGCAACCGGCCCACGAGTAACGCAACTCGCTCCGCCCGACGGGCGGCAGCCAACTGCGGAGCCCAGCGAACGAGTGGCGGAGGCCAGCGGACGACTGGCGAAGGTCAGCGAACGAGTCGCGGAGGCCGGCGGATGACTGGCGAAGGCCAGCGGACGCCCCACTGAGGCCCGCGGAGCGGCCCGCGGAGCCGGAAGACCCGCTTTCCAGCCCGGCCAGCCACAAAAACGGCCTTGCGGGCCGGTTGTCGGCTCCGATAAGATGAAACCCGTAGGCCGCCCACGTCCGACGGCCCTTTCGCAGGAGTTCAGCCATGCCCGGCGATTACATCCCCGGCGGCGACCGCACCGATGTGGGATGGCAGAAGTGTGATGTCGGATGTGGATCAGACTCGGCGTTCCTTCGCAGTGCGAATCGAGGCGACGATGATCGCCGTAATCTCGTCGCATTCGCGCATCCGGTCGGCGAGCTGGGCGTGCGGGACGATCCCCGCTTCGACGAGGAGGTCGAGCCAATACGCGGATTCGTCGGCTTCGGGCTCCCGCCTTGGTCGCCCTCAGTCTTCGACGATGCCAAGTTTGTTAACGAAGTCCGCACGCGATCGCGCTCGGCGCAAGGCCCGATCGTTGGCTCCGACGGACGTGGCCGAGCGAAGCAGTTGCTTGCCGATCACGTCCGCCGCGCGCGTGGCTGGCGGCGATTCGGTCAGCTTGATGACCCGCAGGGCGAACGTCTTGGTCCTGTTCCTCAAGTCGGGCGGTTCCAAGCGGCACGATGTTACGCCGACGGAGGCACGGCCAACAACTTCCGCCTTCCGACATCCGAGTTCCCACTTCGAGTGGGGCCGTGGAGCGAGACGGCGACGATTGGTGCGTGAGCACCTTGGCGTGATAGAATCTACCTTTTTTCGACTCCGCACGCGAGGAATTTGCATGAAAGTTTCCGTCAAAGATTTCGGACTCGACATGGAAGTGAAAAACAGAGGGATCGAGCTTGACGTTTACGACGCGAGCGGGACGAGGCATCGGGGCGACCTTGTTTTGACGAAGACGAAGCTCGTCTGGTGCAAGGGAAAGACGGCCCGGGAAAACGGCGTTCATGTCACCTGGGACGAATTCATCAAGTGGATGGAGTCACTATCTGCCCCTTGAAGGGCGAGAAGGGACCGTGGAGCGAGACGGCGACGGCGACGATTGGAGCGTGAGCATGACAACGAGCCATCAACACAAGCCTTGCTTCGTAATTTCGCCGATTGGCGAGCCGGATTCTGATACCCGCAAACGATCTGATCAAGTGCTTAAGTACATCATCCGGCCCGCTGTCGAGGGCTGCGGATATATGGCAGAGCGCGCCGACGAAATGGACAAGCCCGGAATGATAACCAGCCAGGTAATTCAGCGCGTCGTGAGCGACCCATTGGTTGTTGCGGATCTGACGGAGCGGAATCCAAACGTCTTTTACGAGCTTGCGATCCGGCATGCCATTCGCAAGCCGCTCGTGCAGCTAATCAAAAAGGGTGAACGTATTCCATTCGACGTAGCTGGAACAAGAACGATTCAAGTCGATCACAGTGACCTCGACAGCGTTGAACGCGCGAAAACCGAAATAACAAGTCAAATCAAGTCACTAGAGCACGATTCATCCAATCTGGAAACACCGATTTCTGTGTCACTCGATTTACAGGTGCTTCGACAAAGCGACAAGCCGGAAGAAAGGTCTCTGGCAGACCTGCTGGCAGCGGTCTCGGACATGCGCTCGATCGTGGGGAAAGTTGAGGGAAAGCTCCCTGCTGTCGAAGAAGTACAGGTGGCATTGAAGGCCTTCACTGCGCGCTTCGAGGATTATCTTGAGTCGGCTCCGTTTCGCCGTAGATATCGCTTCCACCCGATGATGGTGCATGAAGTGATGCACTTGTATGCTCGTGGCGGAAACCGCGAAACGGCGCTATTGATCGTGGCAAGCATGTTCCGGGATAACTTTCCTTGGGTATACGAAGCGGGAATGGAGGCCTACAGGGCTGCCAAGCGCGGAGACGCGAAGGCCGCTCGTGAGGCAATGGAGGAGTTCCGAGGGCTAGCAGAGATGACTTGGCGTGGTCCTTGGCGTAGCGAGTTTACTGGTGGGGGCAAAGAGAGCATGATGCTTATGGAGGAACTGCGGTCGTTAATGCACGAATTTGTGCCGCCTGAGCCGAGTCAGAAGGGCGCTCGCCGCAAGGCCGAATCTTCCGAGTCATCGGATTCCAAATGATAGCGCGTCGCCGTGGGAACTACGCTGACGTTGCCAAACTGCCGAGTTGACCTGCCCGCGTGTTTCGCTCCGGAAGCAGATGACAACCACGACGCTGCGTTCTTTACCATGTGGGCTTCGTCGAATGCGATCACGCTGACGAAATCCGGTCCGAGCGATTCGGATGTCGAATGTGGGATGTCGGATGTCGGACGTACGGAAGAAGAGTCGTCGTCCTCACTTCCGCCATCCGACTTCGCACATCCGCCCTTGAAGAAGACGCCCGAATCGGCGGGGATTGTGATGCCGCTGGTCCGCTGGTGCGAGAATCCTTTCTCGCACCCCAATTCGCGGGAATCCCTTCCCGCGTTCCGGCACACGGGATAGGAACCCCGTCGTCGGGCGTGCGAGATAGGAATCTCGCACGAGCACGCCGGCACGCCGACCGCGTCGCGATCCCGCTCGGCGTCGGCGCACAACTGCGGTTGGCCGGGTATTGATGAACCGGGCGATTCCTTTGACGTCATCGGCTACAATAGAAAGGACGCTAACCGCAAGATGAGGAGAATCATGAACACCGACCCCGCGCTTCTTTCGAGAATAACTCAGACGCCGGGCCAGTGCGGCGGGCGGCCGTGCGTCCGCGGGCTGCGCATTCGCGTCAGCGACATCCTGGAGATGCTCGCGTGCCCGGTGAGCGCCGAAGAAATCCTGCGTGACTTTCCGGATCTTGAGCCGGACGATATTCGCGCTTGTCTGCTTTTCGCGGCGCGCCGCACGACGTTTCCACAGGTGGCCGCTTGACGATCTGGGTGGACGCTCAATTGCCCCCGGCGCTGGCCGGGTGGCTGACCGAGCAGTTCGGCGTCGAAGCAGCCAATCTCGACTCGGTCGGCCTGCGGAAGGCCCAGGACCTTGAGATTTTTCAGCACGCCCGTCGTCCGGGCCACGTCATCATGACCAAGGATGACGACTTCGTCGACATCGTAACTCGGTTGGGTCCGCCGCCGCAGATTCTCTGGGTCACGTGTGGAAACGTCACAAATCGAGCCTTGCGAGAGCTGCTGGCGCGCGCCTTCCCGGCCGCGCGGGCACACTTGGAGGCCGCCGAACTCGTTGTTGAGTTGACTAACCAGTGATAACGCGGTGCCGGAATCTCATGAGCGGGGCCTGAGTCGTAGGAGCAGCCGGAAGCGTGGCGGCTGCGTTCTTCCGCAGGTGGGCTTCGTCGAAAGCGATTACGCCGTCGAAATCCGGTCCGAGCCAGTCGGTCATCCGATGTGGGATGTCTGATGTCGGATGTCGGACGTAAGGAATAAGAGTCGTCGTCCTCACTTCCGCCATCCAACATCCCACATCAAACATCGCACCTCCGACCTCGAAAAAGACGCCCGACTCGCCCGGGATTGCCTCGGTCGGCTTGAACTTGGCCCTGCCCTTGACATGCGACCGACGCTCCGCGTCGCAGCCGCGGGCTGAAGCCCGCGGCTCTTCCGGTCGAATTGTGAAGCGCATTTCTGATTCAGGACACTAGCTGCCCGAGGCGCCGAGCGGGGCGTCGCTGACGACGCCTACCGAGGTGCCGCCCGTATCGGCCGCGAAGGGGTTCGTACGCACCGGAACCCAGGCCTGCGGCGGGCTGAGCACGCTGGCGGCGGCTTCGACGAACGTCGGCGTCACTTCGGGGGCTTCGGTGTACTTGAGCTTCAGCTCCTGGTATGCCTTGAAGCCGGTGCCGGCCGGGATCAGACGCCCCAGAATGACGTTTTCCTTCAGGCCGACCAGCTTGTCCTCGGCCCCGGCCAGGGCCGCCTGCGTGAGCACCTTGGTGGTCTCCTGGAACGACGCCGCCGAGATGAACGAGTCGCTCTGGAGGCTGGCCTTGGTGATGCCCAGCAGGAGCGTCTTGGCGCCGGCGGGCTTGGGCTTGCGGCCCTTGGCCGGCTGGCCGCCCTCCTGCTCGACCGCTTCGTTGCGGGCGACGAAATCGTCACGGGAGACGATCTGTCCGACCGCGAAGCCCGTGTCGCCCGGCTCGGCGGCCTTGACGCTGCGGGCCAGGTTCTGGTTCTCCAGGCGGAAGCGGAACTTGTCGATCACCTCGTTGGGCAGGAAGCCCGAATCGCCCTCGCCCTCGATTTTCACCTTCCGCAGCATTTGCGTGAGGATGATCTCGATGTGCTTGTCGGCGATGGTGACATTCTGCTGGCGATAGACGGCCTGAATCTCCTTGAGCAGATAACGCTGCAAGTCCTCCTCGCCGTTGATGCGCAGGATGTCGTGCGGGATCAGCGGGCCCTGCGTCAGCGGCGTGCCGGCCTCGATGAAGTCGCCGGCGTGCACCAGAAGCTGCTTGTCCTGCGGCACGTGGTGCTCCTTCTCCATGCCGGATTCCGAGCGCACCACGATGGTCATCTTGCCGCGCCGCTTGTCCGTGTGCAGCTCGACCGCGCCGGAGATTTCCGCCATCACCGCCGGCTCCTTCGGCTTGCGGGCCTCGAAAATCTCGGTGACGCGGGGCAGGCCGCCGGTGATGTCCTGCGTGCCGGCGATTTCCCGCGGCTGCCGGGCCAGGAGCGTGCCGGCCGCGACCGGTGCGCCTTCCGTGACCTCGATGCGGGCCTTGGCGGGCAGGTGGTGGAAGTCGCGGATGACGCCCTCCTGGTCCTCGAGGATGATCCGCGGGTGTTTGTCGCCCTTATGCTCGATGA
>Ga0214473_10006863_pt1 | contig 13563 bp, 9 predicted proteins | sample RVTome_7_FD_203509 | JGI IMG/M metagenome (GOLD analysis project Ga0214473, IMG submission 203509) | Soil microbial communities from uranium-contaminated site in the Upper Colorado River Basin, Wyoming, United States - RVT98D197 | ecosystem: Environmental > Terrestrial > Soil > Contaminated >...
CGACTACATTGAGGTGTTCTACAATCGTCAACGCCGTCACTCAACCGTGGGACAAATCAGCCCCGTGGACTTTGAAAAACGGCACACAGTTCCTTAACTTCGTGTCCGGAAAAGCGGGGGAAGATCATAACATTGACAGGATCGCACGACGAATCATTTCTTCGATGCCCTACATTCTCTATTTCGACGACTTCCGCGATGCGATTCCTCATCGGATCGAGATCAAGGACGATCCCGACCAAGCCTCAGAGTGGCTGGCGCTGCTGGCAACGCTTTTCCAGAAGACTGATAAAGCGTTCTCCGTTTACGACTTGCCCAAGAAGGAGGAGCGACAACGAAAGACGATACTGTCAAGCGTAAAGAGGAACTTGAACAGAACTCTCACTCGAGAATGGAACAGTTTCCGTCTTGAAGATACAGATGCCCTCTCCGTGGATCTCGAATACGAATGCGTCCCGGAAGGCGGGTTGACCAAGAATTATCTGAAATTCGATATCGTCGAGAAGGACGCGAAGGGTCTGGAGCACTTCTTTTTCATTAGGAATAGAAGCAAGGGGTTCTATTGGTTTTTCAATTTTGTCATGAAGCTTGAATTCAATTCAAAGGTAATGACTGAGGAGGGCATCGACGCCATATATGTACTTGACGAACCAGGTTCCTACCTTCACGCCTCCGCACAGGAGCGATTGTGCCGAAAATTGAGCACATTATCTGAAAGCAACAATGTGATCTATTGTACGCATTCGCATCATCTTCTTGATCCACTGACGATTCCATTTGGCGCAATCCGGATTGCAGAGAAGGATTCGGACGGGAGAGTCACGCTTCATTCAATTCATGAGCATGCTGGAAGAATCGGCGAGCGCGTAGGGGCGTTCCAGCCGCTCTACGACGCCCTCCACGTGAGGCCATTTGCAGGGGATCTTGATCGGCGCGAGCCCGTCATAGTAACGGAAGGGATAATTGATTATTACTTGCTAGAGACATTCAAAGGGGACCGGAAGTTTCGGACGATACCTTCGGTTGGTGCCGATTCAATCGCGTACTTTGTCAGCCTTCTCATCGCCTGGGATGTTCAGTTCGTGGTCGTGTGGGACAACGATAGGAAGGGTCGAGAGGCGAGAGGTCGAGCAGAAGAGCACTTTGGCGAGGAGATCGCGAGTCAACATTTCCGCTTACTTCCGAGCCGGGGGAAAGCTAAGCGAATAATGCAAGATTTGGTGGACGGTTCAGACCTTCTCCTTATCCGCGACAGAGCGTGTCTTCCCAAAAACGCGAGCTTTGACAAGGTGATAACGGCCCTATTCTATTTGCCACAGCGAAGTAAACTCGTCGAAGAAGTATCTTTGACTACGCGGGAGCGATTCCAGGAACTCTATACCCACCTTGGGTCGACGTTCGAGTGAATGACGACCTCTGATCGCCCGCGCAGGTAAAGATTATCAAGGATCTAAAGTTGAAGGTGCAGGCGTCGATTCAGGAGGCACGGGTCCGCGTCTCAGGTGCCAAGAAGGATGACCTGCAAACAGTCATGCAGGTCCTCCGCGACAAGGATCTGCCGTTCCACATTGAGTTTGCGAATTATCGGTAGGATCCCGCGATGGGAATTAAATCTGGATTGGAAGAAGGTCAACGCTACGGTCTGATCAGCATCGCGAGAATGTCGCCAACAAGATATGCGGCGAGCGCCGCCAAGGCGCCGATGCCGAGCATTTCGACCCCGGCCACCCACCAGCGGCACAGACTGACGCCCGCCCTAAGCGCCCCCGCAGTGAAGAGCGTGATTCCGGCACAGGCCGCCGAGAATGCCAGTCCAGTTGTGCCCGACATCCCGGCAACGAACGGTATCAGCGGCGCGAGTCCCGCGATCGCGAAGGCCACAAAAGTCGCCGTACCGTGACGAACCGGGGTTCCTCTGGGCCGCTCTTGGATTCTTAGCTCTTCGGCCATCATGAAATCGACCCATGTCTTCTTGTCCGCTGTTACAATCTGAATAGCGCGGTCGAGATCCTCGCCTCGAAAACCATAGCAGCTCAGCGCCGTGCGCACTTCGCCGGCTTCCAACTCGGGATGATGCTCGATTTCCCACTCCTCTTTGCGGCGCTGGTCCTGATGGTATTCGCGTTCGCTCTTCTTCCCGAGGTAGTTGCCCAGCCCCATCGACAAGCCGTCCGCAATCAGATTGGCGAATCCGAGAATCAAGATCACCGAGGCGGGCAGATTCGCTCCGACCGAGCCGGCGACGACCGCAAACGTGGTCACAATGCCGTCATTGGCGCCGAAGATGAAATCGCCGACATACGTGCCGCTGGTCCGCTGATGAAACGCGTCCTGAAGATCTTCGGATGAGTAGGACCCACCTCGCTTGAGAAGTCGCTTTTTCTGCTCATATAGGGAGGCCAACTCCTCGTCGGTTTCCATGTTCGTCCCTTTTCGGTCATCCTGCCATGATTTGCCGACATGCTGCCTGATGTCTCTGGTGGACCCCACAACAGGGCAATATTGTCAAAACTGTCGCAGAGATTGGCCGATTTTCTCTCGCAATCCTCCGACCCGGCCCCCAATGCCATTGCGGGTTCGCATGTCACGGTCTCACAATATGTTACATGCTGTCACAATCCTCACATACGGGCCGATTCCCATCCCGTTTTCATTAGCGCTTCCGTATATAGACCGCGGGCGAGCAAGTGGCGGATTTCACAATATGCTCGTACCGACGCGAGAGGTGATACGATGGGACTCAGCCGACGGGGATTTATTCAGACGGTCGGGATTGCGACCAGCGCAATCGCGACGAACAAGTCCGCGCTCGCAGAGCAGCGGCCAGCATCAGATGCCGATCAGCAGTACGCGGTCCTGGTCGACACTGTCGTGTGCATCGGTTGCCGCAAGTGTGAGTGGGCATGCAACGACCAGAACAAGCTGTCGGCACGCTCTCTGGCAACTTATGAAGATAAGTCCGTTTTCAACCAGCAACGGCGCCCCGATCACGATGCGTACACCGTCGTAAACGAATTCTCGAATCCCGCTGTCGGCACGAAGCGATTCACCGTCAAGGTTCAGTGCATGCACTGCCTTCAGCCGGCGTGTGCGTCCGCATGCATTGTCGGTGCCCTGACAAAGGACGCGCGCGGTCCGGTGGTCTATGACCCATGGAAGTGCATTGGCTGCCGGTATTGCATGATCGCCTGCCCATTTCAGATTCCGGCGTATGAGTATCAGGATGCGGCCTCTCCGGAAGTCAAAAAATGCACCTTCTGTCTCGACCGACTCAATGTGGGCCAAAAACCCGCGTGCGTCGGCATTTGCCCCAATGAAGCGCTCACATTTGGGACGCGGCGCGAGATGATTGATCTCGCACGGGCACGGACCCGCCATCATCCCGATCGGTACGTCGATCACATCTATGGAGAACACGAAGCCGGTGGCACAACCTGGCTTTATCTGACTCCAACTGGCGTCACAGAGGCGGGGTTGCCTTCCTTGGATGAGAAGCCGGTTCCTGCGGTCAGCGAATCGATTCAGCACGGCATCTTCAAATCGTTCGTGCCACCACTGGCGCTGTACGCGCTCCTGGGATTGGTCATGCGCACGACTCGGCGCGAGCGTCACGGAGATTCGAACAATGCCTCGGGAGAGACGAACGATGGAGCCGAATAGCCACAGTCAGCCGATTCGTGCACGATTCTGGACGCGGGGCACCGCGATTCTTGGAGCGTTAACGGGCGTCGGTGCGCTCCTCTACCTATACCGGCTCGTGTACGGCTTGGGCGCTACAACCCACCTTGACAACCAGTATCCATGGGGAATCTGGATCGCCGTCGATGTCGCCTCGGGCGTCGCGCTGGCCGCCGGCGGATTCACGACCGCGGCTCTGGCCGATATCTTCCACCGGGAGAAGTACCACGACATCGTCCGTCCGGCGCTGTTGACCGCCATGCTCGGCTATACGTTCGTCGTGGTGGGACTACTCGCCGATCTGGGCCGCTACTACAACGTGTGGCATCCTCTGCTTCCAAGCATGTGGCAGGGGAGCTCGGTACTCTTCGAAGTCGGCATTTGTGTGATGATCTATATCACGGTCCTGTACGTCGAGTTTCTGCCGGTCGCGTTGGAACGCTTTCAAGGACGCGTCCGTTTTCCCAAACCGTTACGATTTCTGGACAAATTCGTCGAGTCCGCACTGGAAGTCGCTGACGCAAATCTGCGCCGATTCATCTCTCTGTTCATAATCGCCGGTGTGGTGTTGTCCTGCCTGCATCAATCATCACTCGGCACATTGATGGTCATTGCCAAAGCCAAGATGCATCCAATCTGGGCCACACCGCTCGCTCCGCTCTTGTTCCTATTGTCTGCCATCGCCGTCGGCTTTCCCATGGTGATTGTTGAATCGATCGCATCCGCGCGTTCGTTTCGACTCGCTCCCGAGAAGACACTCTTGAGCTCTATCGCACGGTATACTCCGATCCTCCTGGCCGTGTACCTCGCGGTTCGCATCGTGGATCTGACGCTTCGCGGCGCCTGGCAGTTCGTGATGGAGGGATCCGTTCAGAGTTGGATGTTTGCGATTGAGATTCTTGGGGGCGTCATCCTGCCGCTGGTGTTACTCTCGCTGACCCGTGTGCGCAATTCCATTTCCGGATTGTTTAGTTCCGCCCTGATGGTAGTGCTTGGTGTTGTACTGAACCGGATCAACGTGTTCCTGATTGCGTACCGACCCCTCTATCCTGAGAAGATCTACTTTCCATCCTGGATGGAGATTGGAGTCACGTTGGGTTTGTTCAGCGGCATGATTCTGGTCTATCGGTGGTTCGCAATGACCTTTCCGGTCATCTCGGTACACTCCGAAGGAATGATGGATGAAGGCCGAGCCGGGAAGGATATCGAGTCAAGGCAGCCGTTGCCGATTAGCTGAGGTTACACATGAGGAAGGCGATTCCGATGCTTCTGGTGATCATACTGGCCGGTCTTGCTTGGTCGGGTGCGCAGGATCGTCCGACTCACTCCCCGGCGGTGTTACAGCTCGACTGCGGCGCATGCCACACCTGCGAACACCCCACCGCCGATTCGCCCTGCCTGATCGCTTGTCCACGAGTGGAGGCCGTGAAAGAAACCGTGCCGCACGGGATCGAAGAGGCGCCGGATTCGGTCTCGCTTGGACGCCTCTCGTCCATCTACGGGCCTGCCCACTTCGACCACAAACAGCACGCCCAGATGTCGCGCATGGGCGGCGACTGTGCCACCTGTCACCACTACAGCCCGGCCGGACGCATCCCGCCGTGCAGCGAGTGCCATGACGCCAGCCGAAGTGAGTCAAGTCTGGGGATGCCGTCGCTCAAGGGAGCGTTCCATCGCCAGTGCCTCAGTTGCCACCGTGAATGGTCACACGAGACCAGTTGCAATGTCTGCCATCTTCCACGTGAGGGCACGCCGTTGGCCGCCGAGGTCGACACGACCGACATCATCGGTATCTCGCATCCGGCCATTGCCGCACCTGATGTGAAGGTGTATCAGACGCCGTACCCTCCGGCGCCGGTTGTGACGTTCTTTCACCAGGACCACATCGACCTATTTGGTTTAAGGTGTGTCGATTGCCACCGTCAGGAGAACTGCGGGCGATGTCACGACACACAGAAGCCAACGGCTATGACACGCACGCCAAGCCAAGTTCACGCTGTCTGCAACGACTGCCATTCCGATGATGCCTGCGGGCGTTGCCATGACGTCAAGGAGCGCCCGCCATTCACTCACGCGTTAACCGGCTGGCCGCTCAACCGCTTTCATCAGGACCTCGTGTGCGGCGCCTGCCATCCGGCCGGACAACGAGTTGCCCGGCTCAACCCCAAATGCGTCACCTGCCATGAGAGTTGGACTCAGGAGAACTTCAACCATTCAATCGTCGGGCTGGAGCTTGATGAGATACATCGGGAAATCGACTGCGCCGACTGCCACGCGCTCCGCCAGTATGATGCGGCGCCGACATGCAACAGATGTCACGACGATGGACGCACCGCATACGACACGCCTCCGGGAACGCGCGTTCCTTCACGCACTCATAAGTAGCGCGGACGCATTCTCATGTCGCTGTCGATGACTCGTTTGTCTCGGAATCGTCCTTCGCGGGAACATCTAAAGCGATCGAGGAACGATCATCCGGAGTCGGTTCCATTGATGTTTTCGCTTGGTGCAGTGAAGCCCGCTTGATTCGAGGACCGGAATCAGCGGTAGCCGAAGACTTCGGCCCAGATGATGAGAAGAATGAGCCCTAGCCCGAGGGAGAGAGCAATCCAACCAAAAATCTTCATTCCCTTCACGACCATCGGAGGCAAGGGTTCGGCCAGATGTTTTTTGAGTTGGCGGGTGCGCACCAGTTCCTCGAATTCACGCGGGCGATCCATGCGGAATTCCTGAATCGTAACACGCCCGGTGAAGATCACCGTGTCCATCGGGAATTTGTCCGGTCGGAAGTGAGTGTTGAAGAAATGAACCGTGAAGATGAACCCCACCGCCAAGAGCGCTTCATCCGAGTGGATGATGGTCGCCACATTGATGAACCAGCCGGGCAGCAGTTTCGTAAAGAACTCAGGAAACCAGAGCATGAGGCCGGTCGAACCAATCACGATCACGCCCCAGAATACTGCGAAGTAGTCGAACTTCTCCCAATACGTCCAACGCCCATACCGAGGCCGCGGCCCCATTCCGATAAACCACTTGATCGTCGCTTTCAAGTCCTGCCAGTCGTTCGTGTTCGGAAGCATCGAGTCCGTATCGAGCAGAAACGCAAACCAGGATTTGTTGCTGTCCTTGCGTCGTTTCCACACGTCGTGGAGGTGCATCGCGAAGTATCCAAAAGTAATCACTGCGCAAACCCGGTGGACAAACGACGCCGATTCGAATCCGCCGAACATGCGCGACAGAAACTGTGCCCACCCGAGGTATGAAAATTTCAACGTCATGCCGGTTAGCGCCAACCCCAGGAAACTGATGACGACCAGTATGTGCATCTGGCGTTGACGACGCGTGAACCGTTTGAACTCCAGACGGTGCGGCTTGGCCTCGATCTTCTTGTGTTGTTGCATCGCCTGGAATGAGCGCGGCAACCACATCAAAGTGTGCGTCCCGGCCAGCGCCAGCGTACCGATCAGGAGCGTGCTCATGAACCAGAATGTGTAGTAGAGGATTGGATACTTGTCTTTGTCGTGGTGGGTCGCGTGGGTCAAATACCCCGCAAACCGCCGGTTCGATCCGGGGTGGCATTGGGCGCACGTCTCAACGATGTTCGCGCGCGATAGATGCGATTCCGGTTCGCTCGGTGGAAGGATGTCGTGCGAGCCATGACAATCGTAGCACTTGGCCGCCACCGTGTACCCCAGCTTGGAGACCTTGCCATGGAATGTCTCAAAATAGGTCTCAGTCACATCTTTGTGACATTCGCTGCACTGCGCGGTGACCGCCAACTTGAATCCTTCGTCGCCTGTGCGTGAGATCGTATGAGAGGAATGGCAATCGATACAGGACGGAAGTTTCTTGTCGCTCTCCGATACAGTGGCCGAATGGATGCTCCTGGAGAATTTCTCAAAGATCCCATTGTGGCATCGGGCACAAGTTTGCGGGGCGTTCTCGTGATTCACGCTCGATTGTGGATCTTCTTTCGGCAAGACATGATGTGCCGTGTGGCAGTTGGTGCACATGGCCGTAACGACCAAGCCGCTCTCCAGGAGGCCCTTTCCATGAATGCTCTCAGTGTAATGCTCGATAATGTCATGCTGCGTTCCCGTGTAACGGATAGCGGCTTTCTCGCCTTCACGGTGACATTGTGCGCACAACTTCGGCACATTGATGGGATATGTCGGCGACTTCTGGTCGCGCCGATCCCTCACGCCGTGTGTGCCATGACAATCGGTGCACGACGGCGCATTCAGATCGCCGCGATTGGCCAGCTTGCCATGGGTACTAGTGGCGTAGATGGAATCTGTCTGCGCATGGCATACGCCGCAGTCCACGCGCGGCGCAACCGTGGCGCATGGCCTCTCGTTCACGAAGGGTGTCGCGCCGGTATGACACTGCGCGCAAGCCACCTTTGAGCGATGATGAACCGAGACGCTCATTTCCGTGGAGTCAATAAAGAGAGAAATCGTATCGGCGCCACGCACCATGCGCAGGGCGGGCTGGGCATGGCAAGTCATGCATTCCTTATCCGAGATGCTCTCCTCGTAGACAAGACGCCGCGTCCGGTGCGGCTCATGGCAATCGATGCAAACCGGGATCTTATGCGGTTCCTTTTCCCACAACTCGCCGCGAATCACCTTGGCATGCACATCCTCAATACGACCGTGGCATTTCTGGCACGTACTCGGAATGTTACTCGCATGGATGCTCGACGACGGATCGGTGTGCGGGAGAACATTGTGCGCCGTGTGACAGTCAGTGCACACCGCCGAGACAGTCAACCCCTTCTGATAGAGGCCTTCAGCGTGAACCCCGAACGAATAATGCGTCTGGATCGAGTCTTGCGGGATGTCGTACGTCTGACTGACGGGAGTCCCTTCTTTGTGGCAGCGACCGCACATGAAGGGAATCTGGAACTTCGTCACGCGCGAGTTGGGCGCGGTTGGGCCTACTATATCATGTGAACCGTGGCAGTCCCAGCATCGGGGCGCCAGAGGAGCGCCGGCCTCGACCATCCGACCATGCATGCTATTCTTGTAAACGCCCGCGATATCGTCATGGCAAAGACCACAATCGACGGGAGCCAATGGAACCGCATGCGGCAATTCTGCTCCGGACAAATCGGCGTGGCAGTCGATACATTCGAGGGAGCCGTGAACCGAGGCCTGAAAGCCGGTTAGATTGAGACTGACACGTTGACCCGTGCGCTCTGAGATGAGTGAAGGATCCTCGTGACACATCATGCAATCTTCTGTCGATTGCGCAAAGCCCACACTCGGGCCGCTGAGGAGACCGGCCAGCAGTAATGGTGCCGACATCGACAGCAGACGTCGCATCAGTGGCCTTCCGGTTCCTTCGGCTCACTGCCCGTCTCAACCTGCTTACCATCCTTGACTGGGGTCGCCTTCCCATTCTCTCCGCTCTCGTCTTCCGTATTCTTGTTTGGTTCGACAGAGAGATGGGCCGATTCATCACTTGTTGCAGGCGGCAGCGAGGGGTCGCCTGGGTGTTCGTGGCGATACACATCCTCAGGCATCTTTCCAGTGTACCACGCCGGATTCATTGGATAGACCGCCGGGCTGAACACGGTCGAGTACATGTGCCAGATCAGGATGGCCAGTGTCGCCAGCCATGCCTCGTAGTAGTGGATCACAAGCATGACGTCCAAGAATCCTTTGGGGAAGAACCGTACCGCGAAGGATTCTTCCCACATGAAGACGCCGGTCACTGCCATGATCACGGTGCCCCAAACCAAGGCCCAGTATTCGGCTTTCTCGACGTAGCTGAAGCGGCCAAACTGCGGGCGGGCGCTCGCGCGTCCGAGATTGTAAGCGAACATCTGCTTGAGTTCGGAGATGTCCGACTCGGCCGGCATCATGTCCGCGATGAACTGACGTCCTCGCGGGCGCAGCAGATAGCCGACATGCCAGGTCGCTGTGAGCACGAAGAGGATCGCCGCCACGCGGTGAATGACCCCGCGCAAGGGGAAGCCACCCTCACGCCCGAAAAGAAGCTGGACCCACCACGCATCTGAGAATCGTAGCGCAAAGCCAGTGATCACCAGAACGATGAAAGTGACCATGAGAAACGTGTGTTGCCAGACTTCGTTAAACGTCATGCGGACGATCTGTTTCTTCAAGTTGACGAGATGAATCTGTTTTCGAAGATCGATGAGCCAGTGCAAGACCATGCCGCCGATCACGACTACAATCACAACGATGTAGAGGTTCTTGATGATTCCCGCGAATGGGGTGCGGCTGACACCCGGAGAGCCATGGATCGGCGCTGAAGCTGCCGCAACCGAAATACCGGGATGGCAGTGTCCGCAGGTCCTCTGCAGATTGGTCGCATGGATCGATGAAGTCGTATCGACCGATGGCAGAATCCGGTGCCCACCATGACAGGACGCGCAATTTGCGACGGTCACGTCGCCGGTCTTGCTCTTTAGCCCATGGTAGCTGTCGACGAACGTCTTCAACCGTCCGGTGGGCACACCATACTTCTCGTTGAGGCGCGCTGACTCGTGACAGGGCGAGCATGTCGCCTCAGCCACACGGCTCGGGCTGACGGGCGAACGCGGATCGCGAAGAGGCAGAATGCCATGCTCGCCGTGGCAATCGGTGCAGACCGGTGAGTCGGTCTCACCCCGGAGAGCCAGTTGACCGTGGATACCCTCCCAGTAATCCTGCTCCACGTTGCGATGACACTTGCCGCATGTCTTGGGAATGTTGAAGTGATTGATCGAAGCTTCGACATTTCCAGCGGGCAATATCCGGTGGGCCGTCCCGCCGGTCGAATGACAGTCATTGCAGGTCGCCGCAAGATGCACACCGGCGGTCGATGCGCGTCCGTGTATACTGCTCGCAAACAATTCAACCGGCCGTTCCAGAGGAATATGGTGTTTCTTGACCAAATCGAGGTTTTCATGACATTTCGCGCATGTGCGGGGCAGATTGATCGGATTTACATGCGAATGACGATCAGTCGAGGGAAGAATGTCGTGTGAACCGTGGCAACTCTGACAACTGGGTATATCCTCACCAACACCGACCTTCAGACGACCGTGCCACTGATAAATGGCTGATTCGTCTTCGTGGCAATTCCCGCAAGTGACCTTCCGCAACTGTTCCGCATGTGGAAAGTCGGTGACATCGGCCAGGTCAGTATGGCAATTGGCACAATCAAATCCCGCATGTACAGAAGCACCGACATGGTCATCGGTGACCACCAAGGAATCAGCGCGCGCGCCATAGTCCTCAAACAGATCGCGGGTGCCATGGCAGTCGAGGCAGGCGGTATTGTCCGCCCGTGCAGTCGTGATTGCAGAGAGAGTGACTAAGATGGCAATCACCAGCGCACGAGCGATTGTGGCTGGCGACCAATTCCTGCGTGTTGCTCCGGCGGCGTCGGACATGGGCTCCCCTCGCCTGCGAGGAGATCATCGCCCCGCGCACAAATCCTACGGGCGAATGTCCGGATTGTCAACGGGAGAGCGTCATTTAATGACAATCCGCCCACGAGACAGGACGGTCTTTGTCGCCGCGCCGCCTGCAATAGGGCTGGGAACGAACCACCCCGCACTCACTGAGTGGAAATCTGTGTCTCAGTCTTGGACCAGGGGGGCAGGAACTTGGTGATGATGTAGAGAATCACGAAAGGCGTCGCCAGGAGTGCGCCGCTCATCAGCAACCCTTCGAGTCCCATGATCTCGGTCTTGTAAACAGTCAGGCCACGCAGGCTCTTCGAGAACAACTGTCCGCCGACGACCACATTCCAGCGGGTGCTGAAAATCCCCACCTGAACCAGAATCGCGGCCACGAAATAGAGCATGCGCCGCATTTCGTCGGGGACCTTCCCGAACCTCGCCCAGACAATCGAGGCCATCGGCACCAAAGTTCCCAGAATGATCTGCGTGACAATCAAGCTGATGAACAGCCTGTTGGAGATCATCTGTGAGAGAATGTTGATCGACTCTTCGGCCTCGTAGAGTCTCTGGATGAAATCCAGAATCTCCAGGGAGAAGTCGACAATCATCGCGTATAGCAGCAACTCCGAGAGCTTGTTGATGCAGCCCATGTTGATGTTCTTCAAGCGAAACATCGTAGAGATCATGTAAATCAGAAGTACCATCGCCATCCCGGAGACGATGGCCGAAAACAGGAATACGATCGGCATCAAGACGCTGCTCCACCACGGGTTCGCTTTGACCGACCCGAATATGAATCCGACGTACCCATGGAGCAGGAACGCCGACGGGATTCCGATGATCGTGATCGCCCGGCCAACCTTCTCGTCAAAACGGAGCGCACGCTCTGAGATGTCGTTGGTCCCGAGACTGAGGATCTTGTAGATGAACTTCGACAGGCCCTTCCGCTCCCGTGACCAGATCACGAACTCCTTGCGGTAGTCAAACCAGATTTCCAGAAGGAGGATGACCATCAGGTACCACGCGTAAACGAAACCGAACATCGCCATCGCCGACTGCGTGTGGGGGGTCAGGAACATCTCAAAGGAACGTTCCGGGTGGCCGAGGTGGGCCACGAGCGGCCACGGGGCGACGATGAGAAACGACAACGCGGTCAGAAGCGACAAGCGGTACACCGGCTGCAGGACCTTGACGTTGAACACGCGCTCCAGTGAGGCGAGGATAAACGCACCAGCGACCAAACCGGTCAGGTAGGGGTACAGGACGATCAGAATGCCCCAGTGAAGCTCGTACTCATTCGGGTAGATGTACCCGGTGATCTTGTGCAGTTCGGGGGCGATTTCAGCCAGAAACATTCCCATGGACTATCTCACTTCCCGGTTGGCCCCGGCATAGTACACCTTAGGATCTGTATTCAGCGATGGTTTCAAGACGGTGACGTCATTGAACCGAAGGAAGCGCCGCAGCGGACTGCTTCGATGGCCGGCTTCGCCGAAAACTCTCGCCTGGGTTGGGCAGACTTCGACGCAGGCCGGCAGCAAACCTTTCCGGATGCGGTGGTAGCAGAAAGTGCATTTGTCGGCGACTTTCTTGACCGGGTGCAGGTAGCGGGCACCGTACGGGCAGGCCTGGATGCAGTACCGGCACCCAACGCAGTACGATTCGTCGATCAGCACGACGCCGTCCTGGGTGGCGAAGGTCGCGCCGACGGGGCAGACCTGCACGCATGGCGGATTGGCGCACTGGTTGCACAGCTTCGGCACGAAGAACGTCCGAAGCATGTCCGGCTCGGTCTTGAGTTCCGGAAAGCCGTCCCGCCCGCCGTTGGGGCTGTCGACCTGGGCCTCTCCCTCGGCGGGAATGACATACCGCTCGACCCAGGTGCGGAAGTAATACGGTTCCTCGGGGACCTTGTTTTCGATCTTGCAGGCGTTGACGCAGCGGCCGCAACCGATGCACTTATGAATGTCGATCCCCATGGCGTAGTCGTGCTGCTTGGGATCGTAGACCTCGGGCTCCTCGGCAGCCAACAGGGTTCCAGCGCGGATCGTGGCAAAGAACAAGACCCATCTTGGAATACTCTTGCCGCAGGTTTCCAGGAACTCGCGTCGCGGTGTCTTTGGCTCGTCTGTCTTCATCTGGCAGCCTCTGGGAAATGGGGATAATGACAGTCCCAGCAGACATATCGTCCACCGTGCGATTCCAGGTCGACCCGGGGAATTTCCGGCGGACTGTCTGCGCCCTGCCCGTGGCATTTCCCGCAAAGTTCCTTTGTCTTGGGTTTCTGTGCCTCGATAACATTGGGATTGGTCAGATGCCCATCGGGTGTCTCATGACAGGTGGTGCAGGAGAGGGTCGCGTGATGCGAAACTGTCTTCTGGCTGGCGATCTGGCGATGGCATGCGGCGCATTCCTCCGGGGCGTGAGGCAGCATCGGGTTGTGCGGATTGTGGCACGATATGCACACA
>Ga0214473_10006864_pt1 | contig 13560 bp, 8 predicted proteins | sample RVTome_7_FD_203509 | JGI IMG/M metagenome (GOLD analysis project Ga0214473, IMG submission 203509) | Soil microbial communities from uranium-contaminated site in the Upper Colorado River Basin, Wyoming, United States - RVT98D197 | ecosystem: Environmental > Terrestrial > Soil > Contaminated >...
CAAGGCCATGGGAAACGACGCTCGTATCCTCGTCCTCGATAACCACGACGACTTCGGAGGCCACGCCAAGAGGAACGAGTTCACCCACGAGGGCCGTACCTTCATCGGGTACGGCGGAACGCAGTCGATCGACACTCCCGCGAGTTACAGCCCCGAGGCCGCGTCGCTGCTGAAAGAGCTCTCGATCGACACCCAGCGTTTCTACCAGGCGTTCGATACCGAGCTGTACTCCTCGCTCAAGCTCTCTTCCGGCACGTTCTTCGACCGCGAGAGCTTCGGAGAGGATCGCCTCGTCGTTCGCGCGCGAGGCGGGTCCTGGGCGGAGTTCGCCGCGGGGTCTCCGCTCGCACCCGAGGCTCGCAAGGACCTGGTGCGCCTGTACGAAGAAGAAATCGATTACATGCCGGACTTGGGCGAAGGCGAGAAAAAAAAGAAGCTCGCGAAGACCAGCTACCTGGCTTTTCTCCAGGACTACGCCAAGGTCCATCCGCAGATCGTGAAGTACTTCGGAAGCCGCACTCACGGCCTTTACGGGATGGGTATCGACGGCGTTCCCGCCATCGATTGCTGGGGTCTCGGCTATCCGGGGTTCCAGGGAATGAAGCTATCGAAGGGGGACGACCCGGGTCTTTCGGCGACGGCAAAGCCCAAGCCCGAGGAGCCCTACATCTTCCACTTCCCCGACGGCAACGCCTCTATCGCCCGCCTCCTGGTGCGAAGCCTCATCCCCGGATCGGCGGGCGGGAGCACGATGGAGGACATCGTCACCGCGAAGATGGACTACGGAAGACTCGACACCGCGGACTCGAAGGTTCGCCTGCGCCTGAGCTCGACGGGCGTGCGCGTGAAGCATCGGGGAGATCCGGAGAGCGCAAGCGAGGTCGACGTCGTCTACGTCCGCGATGGACGCGCCGAGAAGGTGCGCGGAAGCCACGTGGTCATGGGATGCTGGAACGCGGTCGTTCCCTACCTCTGTCCCGAGATTCCGAAAGAGCAGCGGGACGCGCTCGCCTACGGACCCAAGGTACCCCTGGTCTATACGAACGTGTTCATCCGGAACTGGACTTCGTTTCAGAAGCTCGGCGTGCAAAGCATCTACAGCCCCTCGGGCTACCACAGCGGCGTGACCCTCGATTTTCCCGTGAGCCTTGGGACCTACCATCACCCCCGGAGCCCGGAAGAGCCGATGGTCCTTCATCTCACCCGCACCCCCTGCAGTCCCGGCGGAAGCTCGCGCGAGCAGCACGCGGCGGGGCGCTACGATCTGCTCTCCACCACGTTCGAGACCTTCGAGCGCGAGATCCGCGCGCAGCTCGCGCGCGTCCTGGGAGCGGGAGGCTTCGATTCCGCGAGGGACATCCTCGGGATCACCGTGAACCGCTGGCCTCACGGCTACGCCTATGAGTACAACTCGCTCTGGGATGCTGAGTTCCCGCCCGGCCAGGCGCCCTTCGAGATCGCGCGGAAGCCCTTCGGAAGGATCCACATCGCGAACTCCGACGCCGGGGCCTACGCCTACACCAACGCCGCGATCGATCAGGCGTACCGGGCCGTCCAGGAGATCACCTCGAAGTCGGCGACGGATGGCGTCTAGTCTGCCAGACGGAGGCCTGAGCTCTCGAAGCGTCGGAAGTCCGAGAGGTCGGTGGTCGCGAGCATTGCTCCGATGCGAATGGCCGTGGCGGCGATGAGACAGTCGGGAAGAGAGCCGCGTCGCCGACCGCTAGCGTTGAAGAGCTTCGCGGCGACGGCGGCGTCTTCTTCCAGCAGGGGGACGCGCTCGGTCACTATCCTGGCCGCGAGCTCCAAGAGCTTCTCCGGTATCGGCCCGCAGAGGAACTCGGCCCATCCCACGGCGCTCATTGCCACGGCCTCCCCGGACCTCAACCATCGGCCGACGCGTACGTCCTGAGGGGTGCCGGGGACCAGCGCCACGATGAGGAAGTTCGTGTCCAGATGGATCATCGCGACCTGCGTTCCAGACGCCGCGACCACGCGCGGCGTTCGGCCGACACCGCCTTCTGCCAGCGGCGAGCTTCCGGGAGGCTCAAGCCGAGCTCCTTCTGAAGCTGCCTTAGTGCACGGAGGGAGTCCGGCTCCTCGGAAGAAGCTCGCTGCGAAACCGACCGTATCGCACGGCGGAGAGCCTCGGATTTCGGGACGTTCCAGCGCTTTGCTAGAGCCTCGAGGGCTTTCACCGTCTCGAGGTCCAAGGAATACGTCGTTTTCACCGTTGTGGCGGCCATACTCTATAATGTTATGGCCATACCCTGGGCTCGTCAAGTCCCCATGACGACGTTATCCCGCTTCACTCCCAACGAGAGCTTCTGGCTCGAGGCCATCGATCGCTCGCGTCTCGAGCCGCCTCTCGAAGGTGAGAGAAAGGCCGACGTCGTGTGCCTCGGCGGCGGCTATACCAGTCTGGTCACCGCCTACCTCCTCAAGAAACGCAATCCCGGTCTCGAGGTCGCGGTCCTCGAAGGAAACTACGTCGGATTCGGCGCCTCGGGCCGCAACGGCGGGATGGCGCTCCACGAGCCCCATCTCGACCGGGCTCGAAAGCGCGGCGCCGAACGAGTCCGATTCACGTACGACGAGACGGTGCGAACCATCGATTGGATCGAGGAGCTCGCGCGCGAGGAAGGATTCGACTGCGACCTCGAACGCACGGGATACCTCGAGATCGCTCTCTACGCCAAGCACGAACGAGAAAACGAAGAGAAAGAGAGAGCGTGCCGCGATGTCGGTGTCGAGCTCGAGCTCTTCGATCGCGAGAAGATGGGCTCCGCTATCCGGAGCGAACGGTTCGGAGGGGCGCTCCATTTCCCGAAGGCGGCGATACTCCACCCCGGAAAGTACGTCTCGGGACTGAAGAGGGCCGCGCTCGCGAAGGGCGTGCGGCTCTTCGAGGAGAGTCCCGTCGAGAACGTCGCCGACGACGGTCGCGGGTACGAGGCCGCGACCGCCCACGGCCGCATCCGCGCCGAGACGCTCGTCGTCGGGCTCAACGCCTACCTGCCCGCGGCGCGGCTCGGAATCGTGCGCGACCGCGCGGTCTCGCTCTTCTCCTTCATCCTCCTGACCGAGCCTCTGAGCGAAGCCCGGTGGAAGGAGATCGGCTGGTCGGGCCGCCAGGGCTACACCGACAAGAGGCGCGTCCATAACTACGTTCGCCTCACGGGGAACCGAATTCTCTTCGGGGGCCGCGTGCGCTATCACTTCGGGCTCGAGTCGCCGAGAGGGATCGAGCGGCTGTTCGCCGAGCTGAAGAGGGAGCTCTTGAAGACGTTCCCCTCCCTGAGGGACATTGCAATCACCCATCGCTGGTGCGGTCCCGTCGCGATCACCTGGAGGCGCGCGCCCGAGATCGGACGGACCGGACGAAACGGCAGAGCCTTCTACGCTCTCGGATATTCGGGCATGGGCGTTTCCCTGGCGACGCTCTCGGGGCGCGTCCTCGCGGATCTCATCGAAGGCCGCGACGCCCCTTGGGAGAACCTCCTCTACCTTCACGACCCGGTCGCTCCCCTTCCCCCGGAGCCCTTCCGCTATCTCGGCTTCCAAGGCGGCTACCTGAGCATGCGGTTCATGGACTTCCTGGACCGCTTTTCTTAGACTCCGCGGGTGAAACGCGAAGACCGGGATCTCGGCATGGACCGCGCGATCACGCGGCGGGACTTCCTTCAGGGCATGGCGCTGGTCGTCGCCGCTCCGAGGTTCGGCCTCGCGCAGGTGCCACTGGGGCTTCAGGGACAGACTCCGGGGGCAATGGCGCTCGGTCACCGAGTGAGGGACGGCGAGCTTCCCAAGGAGGTCGACGACACCGGGGAGACCTACGACCTCGTTGTGGTGGGGGCGGGCATCGCCGGTCTCGCCTCCGCCTACCTTTATTATCAGGAGGCCCCGGGCGAACCCTCGATCCTCCTTCTCGACAACCATGACGAGTTCGGAGGGCACGCCCGCCGGAACGTCATGGAATACGGGGGGCAGAGGCTCATCGCCCCCGGGGGCACCTTCGCTCTTGAAGACGTCGTGGATTCCCCCGAGGAGGCCCTCGAATTCTTCCGGCGCATCGGGCTCGACCCCGCGAGGCTCGCCTTGTACCGGGACCCGAAGTTCCGCGACCGATTCGGTCTTTCCCCGGCAGTGGTCTTCGACTCGAGAGTCTTCGAAGGCGCCGGGACCACCTGGGTCAACCGCTGGAACGAGACTCCGTACGAGGAGTTTTTCGCCCGGGCCCCGTTGAGCGAGGCGGCTCGAAAGGAGCTCGTCGAGCTCTACACCACGCGCAAGAACTATCTCCCCGACTCCAGCGAGCTCGAGGCCGAGCTCCATTCCATGAGCTGGGAGAGATTCGTGCGCGAGAAGATGGGACTCGGCGACGACGCCGTGCGTTTCGTCGATCTCTACGCGACCGACCTCATCGGCCTCGGCTGCGATGCCGCCTCCGCTCTCGAGGGCTACGCCGTCGGTCCCGGCTTCTTCGGCATGGGAGGCGAGGGCTTCTACGAAGAGGGCGGGATGCTCAAGTACGGCTACCGGCCCGTGAACCGCTATCCCGATGGGAACCACACCGTCGCGCGCCAGCTTCTCAAGGGGATCCTTCCGAGCGCCATCACCGGCGAGAACACCATGGAGGGAGTCTTCAACGGCGAGCCCCGCTACGAGGAGCTCGACGGCAGTGGCAACCGGGCGAGGGTCAGGCTCTCCTCGATGGTGACGAGCATCCGGCAAAAGGGAGACACCGTCGACGTCGACTACGTACAGCCGGATGGGCCTGACGGAAAAGCCCGCCGAGTTCGCGCCCGGCACGTCATCATGACCGGTTGGGGCTCGGTCGCGAAGCACGTCGTTGCCGATCTTCCCGAGGAGCAGCGGAAGGCGCTCGAAGAGTACCGGTACAGCTCCGCTCTTTACATAAACGTCCTTCTTAAGCACTGGCGCCCCATCGCCGACATCGGCGCGTTCGAGATGTACTGGCCGGAGGGCTACTGCACCTGGATGCACGTCTCGGATCCGCTCTCCGTCGGCGACTACCGCCCCGAGTATCACCCCGACAAGCCGACGCTTCTCAGCATGTACAAGTACATCCATAAAAGGGGCCTCGAGCCGCGCGAGCAGATGCAGCTCGGCCGATACGAGATGGAGAAGAAGACCTTCGAAGAGTACGAGCGAGAGATTCGAAGCGAGCTGAACCACGTCCTCGGGGCGCACGGCTTCGACGCCGCCCGGGACATCGCGGGCATCACGGTGAACCGCTGGGGGCACGGCTACAACTACTTCAAGGAGCCGGGCCCGAAGGAGAAGCTCGAGAACCCGCCCTACCGCACCGGGAGGCAGAAGCTCGGTCGCATTTCCTTTGCAGGGGCCGACGCCGGCGGAACTCCCTGGACTCAAGCGGCGCTGGTCCAGGCTTTCCGGGCGGTCCACGAACAGCTCTGATTCCCGCTCTTGCGCCGACTCCCCCCGGCTGTCTAACATAATAAGGTTTGCCCAAATCAGGAGAATCTCCATGACTACCGCTATCGACAAGCACAAGTCCCTCCTCGACAAGCTCGGTATCGAGGAAGTGAACAGCGGCGCCTCGACCGGACCCGACGCCTGGCTCTCGGACCCCTCGGGGAAGGAACTGGTCTCGCTGAACCCCACGACGGGGGAGCCCATCGCCAGGATCCTCCAGGCGACCCCCGCCATCTATGAGAAGGTGGCGTCGACCGCCGCCAAGGCGTTCGAATCCTGGCGCGATGTGCCGGCTCCCAAACGCGGGCAGGTGATCCGCGACCTCGGAGACGCCCTCCGCGAGCTGAAAGAGCCCCTGGGGGACCTGATTTCTCTCGAGATGGGAAAGATCCGCGCCGAGGGCCACGGAGAAGTTCAGGAGATGATCGACATCTGCGACTTCGGCGTCGGGCTTTCGCGCCAGCTCTACGGGCTCACGATGCACTCCGAGAGACCGCGGCACCGGATGTACGAGCAGTGGCATCCGCTGGGCGTGGTAGGAGTGGTCACCTCCTTCAACTTCCCCATGGCGGTCTGGTCATGGAACACGGCCATCGCTTCGGTCTGCGGGGATCCCATTCTCTGGAAGCCCTCGAGCGACACGCCCCTCACCGCGATCGCCGTTCAGCACGTGGCGAACAGAGTCGCGGCCGATCACGGGCTCTCCGGCATCTTCAATCTGGTCATCGGCTCCGGCCGCGACGTGGGAGAGCTAATGCTGAACGACCCGAGGCTCCCCATGATCTCGTTCACCGGCTCGACCGGTGTCGGCCGAAGGGTCGCGGAAGCGGTGTCCCGCCGGTTCGGGAGAACGATCCTGGAGCTCGGCGGAAACAACGCCATCATCGTCGCCGAGGACGCCGATCTCGACATGGCGACGCGGGCGATTCTGTTCGGCGCCGTGGGCACTTCCGGCCAGCGCTGCACCAGCACCAGGCGCATCATCGCCCAGAGGGGCATCGTGAAGGAGCTCGAGGAGCGGCTGGTCAGGGCCTACAAGTCGATCCGCATCGGCGATCCCCTGGACGACAGAACGCTCATGGGACCCCTCGTGAACCAGGGCGCCGTCAACGACATGTTCGCGGCTCTCGAGCGGGTGAAGAAGGAGGGAGGCAAGGTCCTCACCGGCGGCGGCAAGCTCCCCGAGAAGGGACCGAACTTCGTCGAGCCCACCATCGTCAAGATGCCGGCCCAGACGGAAATCGTGAAAGAAGAGACCTTCGCCCCGATCCTCTACATCCTCGAGTACGGGGAGATCGACGAGGCCATCGCCATCCAGAACGGTGTTCCGCAGGGGCTTTCGAGCTCCATCTTCACCGACAGCATGCGCAAGATGGAAGCGTTCCTCTCCGCCTCGGGATCCGACTGCGGCATCGCGAACGTGAACATCGGGACCTCGGGCGCGGAGATCGGCGGAGCGTTCGGCGGCGAGAAGGAGACCGGCGGCGGCCGCGAGTCCGGCTCGGACTCCTGGAAGCAGTACATGCGGAGGCAGACCAACACCATCAACTGGTCGAAGGATCTGCCCCTGGCCCAGGGGCTCGAGTTCGGCTAGAGTTCTCCCATGGCGACCACCACGACGCCCGATGTCGCGAACCAGCAGGTCGTGCTGTCGAACGTGAGCTGGGAGACCTACGAGATGCTCCTGGAGGACCTCGAGGGCCGGAGCGCGCCGCGGCTGACATATGATCGCGGGCAGTTGGAGATCATGAGCCCCACACCCGAACACGAGAGATTGAATCGCAGGATCAACTTGATTGTGGACATCGTGGCGGCCGAACTCGACATTCGGGTCGACGTCCTGGGCTCGACCACGTTCAGACGAGAGGACATCGACCGCGGCTTCGAGCCGGACTCCTGTTTCTACGTCGCCAAAGCCGACCGCGTTCGCGGGAAGAAGCGAATCGACCTGGGCAAGGATCCCGCTCCTGACTTGGTCATCGAGATCGACATCACCAGCTCGTCCATTCCCAAGATGCCAATATTTGCCCACTTCGGAGTGCCCGAAGTGTGGCAATACGATGGGAGCTCACTGCGAATGTCTAAGCTCGAGGGAAACGAGTACGTTTCCATCGACCGAAGCCTTGCGTTTCCCATCATCACCTCTCGCGTGCTCGAGGACTTCCTCGCGAAGAGTCAGGAGTGGGAAGACCATCCTCGTCTGGTGAGGTTCATTCGCGATTGGGTGGCCGCGAATCGATGACGCCCTCCCCCTCGAGGACGACGTAGACTCGGTCAGCCTGGAGGGCGCCCAGCGCTTCCGTTCTTCCCGACGGCCATCGCACCGTGACCTCGCCGGACCCGCTTCTCGAAAGTCCGAAATGAAGCTTCGGGTCGTGGCTCGATAGATAGCCGCCTCCCGACTTCGCCGTCTGCATCTGCTTCTTCCCCGAAGCGGTGACGCTCACTCGCGCACCCACGCCGTCCCGATTGGAGGCCCGGCCCACCAGGAGGAGCTGCAGCCAGTGCCCCTTGCCCGTGGTCTCGTTGAAGAGAAGTGTGGGAAGCGCGTGCATGTTCGCGAGGACGGCGTCGAGGTCGCCGTCCTCGTCGACGTCTCCGAAGGCGGCGCCGCGGCCCAGGTGCTTTTCGACAAGCCCCGCTTCTTTCGACGCCTCGACGAAAGTTCCCTCCCCGGTATTGAGGAAAAGCTGGTTCGACTGCGCATACCAGGTTCCGCTCGCGACCTCGTCCACTTCGGGCCAGATATGCCCGTTGACCACGAAAAGGTCGAGATCGCCATCGTGCTCCACGTCGAGAAATCGCGTCGCCCAGCCGAGGTATGGAAACGTGGGCTCACCGAGTCGGGTGTGGTAGGTCACGTCGGAGAAGAGACCCGAGCCATCGTTCCGGTAGAGGGTGTTGTAGTCGTCGGAGAAGTTCGTGACGTAGATGTCGGGCCTCCCATCGGAGTCAAAGTCGCCGCTGTCGACTCCCATTCCTGCCTGGGCACGGCCTCCTTCGACGTAGGCCGCTCCCGATAGCGCGCCGAAGTCCTCGAACTGGAGACGACCCCGGTTGAGGAACAGGAAGTTCTCCGTCAGATCGTTGGCGACGTAGACGTCGAGGAGCTCGTCGTCGTCGAAGTAGTCGAGAACCACTCCAAATCCGTAACCGCGTTTGAGAGCGACACCGGATGCGACCGAGACGTCCTCGAACGTGAGGTCTCCGCGGTTCCTGTATAGAAGGTGCGTCTCCGGAGGGTGGGAAAGGGGGCCGCAGGAGACTTTCACTCCCTTCCAGTAGCAGTTCTGCTCCGGAGGCGCGTTGCGATCGAAGACCGCGTGGTTGGCGACGACGAGCTCGAGGAAACCGTCGGAGTCGAAATCTCCGGCGGCTGCCCCCGACCCCCAGCGCGGATCGTGGACCCCCGCTTCGCGCGAAACATCGGTGAACGTGCCGTCCCCGTTGTTTCGATAGAAGACATCGGGCCCAAAGTTGGAAACGAATAGATCGGAGTCGCCGTCGTTGTCGAAGTCGGCAAAGAGGCAGCCCGCACCCCACTCCTGCTCCAGGAGCCCGGCCTCCGCAGTCGCGTCAGTGAAGCGCGCCTCGCCGTCGTTCCGGTATAGCCGGTCGCTCGGAGGAGGCTCGCCCGGAGGAAGGTCGACGAGCGAGCCGTTGACGAGATAGACGTCGAGGTCGCCGTCCCCGTCGTAGTCCGAGAGACCGGCGCCGGTTCCCGTCCTCTCGATGATGTAGTTCTTCTCCTCGGAGCCGAAGGTCACGACGAGATCCAGGCCTCTTTCAACTGCCCTGTCGACGAACCGAGGCCCGGACGCGAGGAGGAGCAAGAGGAGGCTCATCGACCCCGCGATCTTACCTCGTCCACTCCTTGACACGCCCGGAGGGCGGGACTAGCCTCGCGTTATGGGTCTGCCTGCGGTTCTGGCGCTCGCGGCAGCCCTCTCCGATGCGGAGGCGCGCGAGCAGCTCCAGCGCGCGATCTCTCATCAGAGAGAGCGTCGTTGGGAAGAGGCCGCCACGGATTATCGTGAGCTCCTGCGAGAACGGCCCGACGTCGTCGCCGCGCGCGTCTACCTCGCCGAGACGCTGTGGCGTTCGGGAAACGTCGCTGACGCCCGCGCCGAGCTCTCCGCCGCCACCAGCGCTTCGCCGAAACCGCTACTTCCCCTTCTCCTCCTCGCTCGAATGGACGGGAGCGAGAGCCAGGAGCTCGCTCACCGACTCCCCGACACTTCCGTTCGAGCAAAGCTCCTGGAGAACGCCCTGCTCGAGGGAGAAGCCTTCGTGCCGCTGGAGAGGCCGGCGATCGTTCTCGCCTCGATGGGCGACATCGATCGCGCCCTCGAGGACTACCTCGCCGCGGCCGAGATCGATCCCTGGAACGTCGACCTCCATCGCCATCTCGGCGCCGCCTTCTTCAAGGCTTCGCGCAACGTCGAGGCGGCAGGAGCCTTCGGGAAAGCGGTGACTCTCGAGCCGAAGGACGCGGGATCCTGGGGACAGCTGGGGTCGAGCTGTCTGAGACTCCAGTGGTGGGATAAAGCGATCGAGGCCTTCGAGAAAGCGCGGGCTTTGTCGGGCGACCAACCGGGTGGGCTACTCGCCCTGGGCTACGCCTACGAGCGCAAACCGGACTTCGAAAGAGCCCTCTCCTTCTATAAGAGGGCCGGTGAGCTTTCACCCGCCTGGGCTCAGCCGCCGTACCGCATGGGCAGGACGCTCATGAAGCTCGACCGGAGAGAAGAAGCGGAGCGGGAGCTGAAGCGGGCGCTCGAAATAGATTCGAACCTCGCGGAAGCTCGCTGTTTTCTCGGCGCTCTCTATCTGGAGAATCGCGATCTTGTCTCCGCGACACGCGAGCTCGAGCTCTCGGTCTCGCTTTCGCCCCGCTATGCGAAGGCGCACTTCTACCTCGGCCAAGCATACTTGCGGGCAGGGAGACGGGAAGACGCGACGGCAGAGCTCGCTCGATACGAGCAGATCACGCGGGAAACCGGCGACATAGACCCCAATTAATCCATGCTCTTGGAGCTACATCCAAAATATTGAACACGATCGGCGGGCTGGACGTTTCGAAGTTGCTTTCGAAAGAGGCACTTAGATAGAATCCCGTGCTGGAACGCGATTTGCTCCGTCCGTCATGGAATCAACCGACCGGACGGTTGGCTTCGTATGCAACGCAGTCCCAGTCCTACCAGCGAGGTGAGCATGAAATCGTTCAGATGGATTACGGTTCTCGCGCTCGTGATGGCGGCATTATTTTCGCTATCCGCATCAGGGCAGGTCATCACGGGAACCATCATTGGCACGGTGACCGACGACTCTGGAGGTGTCCTCCCAGGGGCGTCGGTGACCATCACGTCTCCAGCCCTTCCGAGTGGACCTTCCACCCAGGTCACGAACGAGAAGGGTCAGTTCCGATTTCCGAACCTGGCCCCCGGGGTGTACACGCTCAGCGTGAGCATCGCGGGCTTCGGCACCTATAACGAAGAAGGCATGCGGGTCTCCGTCGGCGGCACGACGGAGCGCAACGTCGGCATGAAGCTGAGCTCGGTTGCGGAGACGGTCACGGTGACCGGAGAAAGCCCGATCGTCGACACAAAGAAGTCGGGTGTCTCCGCCAACTTTGCGTCTGAGGTCGTCGAGAACACTCCCGTCCGCCGGTTCAGCATGTTCGACTTCCTCAAGTGGGCGCCCGGCGTCTCGGCGAACAGCCCCTCGAGTGGAACGTCGGCAGCCATGACGGCCTTCGGCTCTTCCACCAACGACAACGTCTATCTAATGGACGGCACGGACTTCACCTCACCTGTGGGCGGCGGCGCGTGGCCCTATCCCGATACCGACGTCATCGAAGAGGTCGAAGCCGTGGCTCTCGGCGCCTCGGCAGAGTACGGAAACGTGCAGGGCGCGGTCTTCAACGTCGTCACCAAGCAGGGAGGGAACGACTACCAGTTCGATTTCTCCTACTTCGCCCAGCCCGACTGGCTCACCACGACGCCCATCAAAGTCGACTGCGGCGGATGCCCCGATGGACCGGAGACGGGCTTCAGCAGAACCCAATACCGGGATCTGACCGTCCATTCCGCGGGACCCATCGTCAAGGATAGGCTCTGGTATTTCGGCGGGTATCAGTATCAGAGGGATTTCGACGGCCAGCCGGGAACGGACCCCCGGTTCCCCAGACATTGGGAAGCCGACCGGGTCTTCTGGAAGATCAACTGGCAGATCACCGAAAACCTTCGGTTCATGCACACCTATCATGACGACTACTGGGACATCCCGCCGACTCCAAGCGTCTCCGATCCGTTCGAGACCCTCACCAGCTACGGCGGCCACAACCCGTCGACGACGGTTGCGAACCTGACCCACGTTGTCTCCCCCAACACTATCTGGGACGCTCGCTTTTCGGGTTTCGTCTCCCCTGACGACTACGCGCGGGCGAACAACCCCGATCTGACCCAGGCCCGGCACACCGATCTCGCGACCGGTATCAGTAGCGGGGGGTCTGGTTACAGCGGGTCCTTCTATCAGTCCCGCTGGGCGATCAATGCCAAGTTGAGCCACTACGCGACCGATTTCATCGGAAGCGACCATGACTTCAAGTTCGGGCTTCAGTGGGTGAACGGTAAGAGCCAGACTTTCTACCTCTATCCAGGGGGAGCTCACCTCTACGACTATGCCGGCGAGCCGTACTACGGGTACTTCCGGGACCCGTATACCTATGGAGGGCAGTTCAAGGATCTGGGCCTTTTCGCCGAAGACGTCATTCGGCCGAACGATCGGTTGACCCTCAGCCTTGGCATTCGGTTCGACCGTAATCAGGCCATCAGCCAGGACATCCCGGCCCGCGGCCCGACCGGAGAGGAGCTCAGCACGGATATCCAGGGCTTGGGCGATATGTTCACCTGGACCAACGTCTCCCCGCGCATTGGTTTCAATATCAAGCTGACCGCGGACGGTAGAACGATCCTTCGCGGAAACTACGGCCGATTCGTCCAAGGGATGATCACCGGCGAGCTTGCGACCGTTCATCCTGGTTTAACCCCAATAACCTACGCCTTCTACGATCCGGCGACGGGAGGGTACACGGACATTGCCTCCGTTACCGATCCCACGATTAATCTCCGCGTGGATCCCGACACGGTCGCGCCCAACACCGATCAAGTCTCCTTTGGATTCGATCGGGAGCTCGCGGCCGACGTGGGCTTTGGAGTCACCTACGTTTACAAGAAAGGCCGAGACTACACGGGATTCACCGACATCGCTGGTGTGTACGGAACGGAAACGGCGATTCTCCCGGATGGAAGGACCATCCCCACGCTCCCGCTCTTGAGCGATCCCGACGCCCGGCTCTTCCAGCTCACGAATCCCGGTGGCTACTTCACCGAGTACAACGGAGTGGTCTTCACCTTCAACAAGAGGTGGTCGGATCGCTGGCAGGCGGTGATGTCCTACACTCTCTCCGAGGCGACGGGGCTCATCACCTCGAACGGCGTCGGCCCGACCAGCGCGAGCGTGTCCCAGACGACCGCGGCTTTCGCGGGCTCGAGAGCGAACTTCGGTCGGGATCCCAACGATCTCACGAATGCCGAAGGGAACCTCCTGAACGATCGCACCCACATGTTCCGGTTACAGACTGCCTATGAGATCCCCAACGTGGACATCCTTATAGGAGCCGCTTTCCAATACTTGACGGGAAAGCCCTATGGCGGAAAAGCAACCGGGATCCGTCTTCCCCAGGGAAGCCGGCAGATTTACGTCGATCCACTGGGGGCGTTCAGGCTCTCCAACCAGGTTCTCCTGGACCTCCGCATTTCGAAGATCTTCCACATCGGCGATGGAAATCGAAGAATCGAGGTTCTGGCCGACATCCTGAACCTGGGGCAGGAAAAAGCCGAGGAGAGCATCCTGACCCTGAACCGGTATAGCGAGAACTTCCTCGGACCCAATACCTACATCGATCCGATGCGGGCGATGATCGGAATCAAGCTCCACTTCTAACAGGGAGCGGATTCGAACCGGGGTGGGGGGGGGCCGGCCCCCCCCCAGGTGTTTGGGGGCCCCCCCGAAAAAGGGGGTAGCAGGGTGGTGGGA
>Ga0214473_10006865_pt1 | contig 13559 bp, 7 predicted proteins | sample RVTome_7_FD_203509 | JGI IMG/M metagenome (GOLD analysis project Ga0214473, IMG submission 203509) | Soil microbial communities from uranium-contaminated site in the Upper Colorado River Basin, Wyoming, United States - RVT98D197 | ecosystem: Environmental > Terrestrial > Soil > Contaminated >...
GGCTGGCTGCCGAGTCGCCCGCTGGCGCCGGCTGGCTGCACGAGATCAAGTACGACGGCTACCGCATCCTGGCCGTGGTGCGGGACGGCACCGTCCGGCTGCTGTCACGCAACGGCATGGACTGGACGGCACGCCTCCGGGTGATCGCGGAGGCTGTGGCGGCCCTGGACGTCGAGGACGCCGTCCTGGACGGTGAGGTGGCCGTGCAGCTGCCGGACGGCAGCACGAGCTTCCAGGCGCTGCAGAATGCCCTCTCCGGCGCCGGCGCCGACCTGCGCTACTTCCTGTTCGACGTGCTGGAGGCGGAGGGGCGCGACCTCAGGCCGGCGCCGCTGGAAGAACGAAAGGCGTGGCTGGAGGCGTTACTGGGTGGACGCGAGGCGGGCGTCGTCGCTTACAGTGAGCATGTTGTGGGCAACGGCCCTGCCTTCTTCAGCCAGGCGTGCCGGCACGGGCTTGAGGGCATCATCAGCAAGCGGAGCGGCAGTCCGTACCGCGCGGGCCGTGGCGGCGACTGGCGCAAGGTGAAGTGCTCCCGGCGGCAGGAATTCGTGGTAGGCGGCTATACGGAGCCCGCGGGCGCGCGCAGCCATTTCGGGGCGCTGCTGGTGGGCGCGCACGACACTTCGGGCGATCTTCGGTATGCGGGGAAGGTGGGTACGGGATTCACCGCCGCGGCACTGGGGAAGCTCTACGGCAGGCTGCAGGATCTGGAGCGCCCTGCCCCGCCCTTCTCGAACCCGCCGCGGGGCGCCGGCGTACGCGGTGTGCACTGGGTGGAGCCGGAGCTGGTGGTGGAGGTGGCGTTTACCGAGATGACGAGCGACGGCAGTCTCCGCCACCCCTCCTTCAAGGGGGTTCGGGAGGACAAGAGGCCTGGCGACGTGGTGTTCGAGAACGGATAGGAGGATGAAGTGAAGACGGAGAGCGGCGCCAGGAAGGCCACGAAGCGTCCCGCCAGGAAGGCCGCGAAGCGTCCTGCCAGGAAGGCCATGAAGCGTCCCGCGCGCACGGCCACGAAGCGTTCGGGGCGGAAGGCGTCGGGCGGCAAGGCCGCGCCCACCCGGGTGGCCGGCGTCCGGCTGACCAGTCCCGACCGGGTGCTCTACGAGGCGCAGGGCATCACCAAGCTGGATCTGGCGCGCTACTACGAGGCCGTGGCGGAGTGGATGCTGCCGCACGTGCGGGACCGGCCGCTGACCCTGGTCCGCTGCCCCACGGGCTACCAGGAGTGCTTCTACCAGAAGCACATCGAGGCCAGCTCGCCGGAGGCCATCGTGCGCGTGGAGGTGGCTCCCGACGATCCGCGACCGTACGGCGCCGTGGACTCGGCGGCGGGCCTGGTGGCGCTGGCGCAGATCGGGGCGCTGGAACTGCACACCTGGGGCGCGCGGCGGGACCGGCTGGAGCGGCCCGACCGCCTTACCCTGGATCTGGATCCGGATCCGTCCGTGCCGTGGAAACGCGTGCTGGAAGCGGCGTTCCAGCTCCGGGACCTGCTCGAGGAGCTGGGCCTAAGGAGCTTCCCGAAGACCACGGGCGGCAAGGGTCTCCACCTGGTGGTGCCGATCGAGCGGCGTTCGGGCTGGGACGAGGTGAAGGAGTTTTCCCGGCGCGTGGGCGCCGTGCTGGCGGAGGCCCATCCGGGGCGCTACACCCTGAACGTCTCCAAGGCTAAACGGAAGGGCCGCGTGCTCATCGACTACCTGCGCAACGGGCGCGGCGCCACGGCCGTTGCGGTGTACTCCGCCCGGGCGCGGGCCGGGGCGCCCGTGGCGGTGCCGGTGCGCTGGGATGAGCTGGGGCCGAAGCTGAAGCCGGATCGCTACAACGTAAAGAACCTCCCTCGGCGACTGGCGTCGCTGCGGGAGGATCCCTGGGCGGAGTACTTCGAGGTCCGCCAATCGATCACCGCCGCCATGCGGCGGGCGGTGGGTATGACCGGCTAGCTACCCGCGCCCGCCGCCGCGCGCAGCTCGGCCAGGCGCATGGCGTAGATGCCGCGCTCCTGGTTCTGCTCGGGCGTCATCTCGACCAGGCGCTCGTAGAGCTCGATGGCGCCCGCGGTGTCTCCCCGTTCGGCGCGCACCCGTGCCGCCTGGTCCATGGCCTCCTGGCGCTGGAAGAGGAAGCGGCCGTCCTCCGCCACGCTCAGGTAGGCGGTCGCGGCCGCCTCACCCTGGCCGGCGGCCTCATAGGCGGCCCCCAGGAGGAACGCCGCCGTGACCCCCATCTCGTCAGCCACGTCGCGGGCCAGCGGCTGAATGGCCTCGATGGCCTCCTCGGCCGCGCCGGTTGCCAGCAGCGCCTCGGTGAGCATGAGGCGCACCTCCGGGGCCGCGGAGGTGCCGTCGAAGCTGTTCAGGAAGGAACGTGCGCTCACCACGGCCAGCTGGGAATTGCCGCTCTGCATGGCCTGGCGGATCTCCACGAGTTCCGCGGCCGCCCGCTCTTCCCTGGCCTGGCTGACATTGCGCCAGTAAAGCAGCGCGATCACCGCCACCACCAGGACCACGCCGCCGATGATCAGGGCGCGGGCATTTTGCTTGGCGAAGGCCGTGGATTCGAGGACGCCTTCCACGAAGACGTCATCGGATTCGCGCTCCTTGCGCGGAACGCGGCGTGCGGCGGGATGCCGGACCATGGCTCTTGGTTGTTACGAGGGCTAACGAATCCGCCCACGCCGGGCCGCGGCGCGGGCGGATCTCAAGTCACTCTATCGCAGCAAAAAAACCTAGCTGGTGGCGCGCTGGCCGTCAAGGCGGCTGCGCGCCCGCGGCTGCGCGCCCGCGGCGAGTATGGGGAGTATGCCGCCGTCGGGCGCCGCGCCTGCCGCGTGACCACGCGGGCGCGCGTGGACGGGGCGTACTCCCGCATGGCGTGTGACTTGCGAGACGGCCCGCTCCGATGGGTACAGAGATCAACCTCCGACGGAACGGCGGCGCCCGGGCCCGGGCAGCGCGTGGGTTTATCGTATTCTCCATGGCCGTCACGGCCGCGGGGTGTGGCGCCTATACACGTGCCGCCGAGCTGTACCCCGAGGTAGCGGCGCACGCCGGCAAGCGCATCGAGGACGTGTCCTTCGAGGGCAACGACCTGTTCTCCCGGGACACCCTCCTCACCGTAGTGCAGACCCAACCCACGCGCTGCAGCCTCCTGGGCCTGCCCATCTGCGTGCCCTTCACGGGAATCGGGCGCCAGGTCCACCGCCTGGACGCCACCACGGTGGCCGAGGACGTGACGCGGCTCCGCTCGTTCTATCGTCGCGAGGGCTACTTCGGCACCCGCGTCGATCCGGAGACGCTGGACGAGGGGGAGGAGACGGTGGACGTGCTCTTCCGCATTGCCCGCGGCCACGCGGTTACCCTGGATTCCCTCTCCGTGGAGGGCACGGAGGGGGTGCTGGACCCCGATTCGCTGGCGGCGACGCTGCCGCTGGTCCCGGGGGAGCGTTTCCGTCTGGGGGATCTCGTGGCGGCGGCCGACATCGTCCTGGAGGGGCTGCAGCGCCGCGGACACGCCAATGCGGAGGTGCTGCGCAACTTTGCCGTGGACACCGTGCGCGATCGCGCCTCGGCCAGCCTGCTTGCCGTACCCGGCCCGCGGGTGGTCATCGACTCCATCATCGTGACCGGCGCCGACCACCTGGGCCGGGGCGCCACCCTCCGGCAGCTCCCGTTCGCGCCGGGTGACGTCTTGAGGCGCACCCAGCTGGCCGAGGGGCAGCGCAATCTCTATGACCTGGACCTGGTGCAGTTCGCCTCGGTCACGCAGGCGCCGGACTCGCTGCAGGCCGTGCCGGAGGACAGCACGAGCGCCACCGTTCTGGTCTCCGTGGCGGAGCGTTCGGTGCACCAGGTGGACGCGGCCGTGGGCTACGGCAGCGTGGAGTGCGTGCGCACCGAAGCCGACTGGATCAGTCGCAGTTTCGGTGGCGGGGCGCGGCGCCTGGAGATCGGCGCCTCGGCCAGCCGCATCGGCATTGCCGCGCCGCTGGACGCCGGGCTGGGCCGCTTCTGCGGCGGCGCGCCGGGGGATACGGTTTTCGGCCAGGGTCTGGACTACAGCGTGTCCGCGGACCTGGACCAGCCCTACTTCCTGAGCCCGCTCAACCAGCTCTCGGTGGGGCTCTTCGCGGAGCGGCTCTCGGAGCCGTCGGTGTTCCGGCGGCGGGCCGTGGGCGGACACACCTCCGTCACGCGCCGCATCGGGCGGGAGGCCACGGCCACCGCCGGCCTGGACGTGGAGCGCGGCTCCACGGTGGCCTCCGCCGCGCTGTTCTGCGCGGCGTTCCAGGTCTGCCAACCCGCGCTGGTGGATACCCTTTCCCAGGAACGGTTCCGCAACTCCCTGGGCGTCGGCGCCTTCTGGAATCGTGCCGATGATCCGCTGAATCCCACCAGCGGCTTCACGCTGAGCTCCGGCGTGACGTGGGCGGCCCCCTGGCTGCTCTCGGACATCAGCTTTTTCCGCTTCTCCGCCAACGCGTCGCTGTACCGTACCCTGCGGCCCGGCTGGGTGGGCAGCGTGGCGCTCCGCGTGGGCAATTTCTTCCGCACCGCGAACCTGACGCCGGGGCAGAATTTCCTGCCGCCCGAGGAGCGCTTCTACGCGGGCGGCGCCAACAGCGTGCGTGGCTTCGAGCGGAATGCGCTCGGGCCGGGTGTCTACGTCACCAGCGCGCTGGAAATCGACACCGTAGCAGGGACCGTGCGGCCGGTGGGCGATCCGACCTTCGTCCCCGTGGGCGGGACCGCCGTGGGGGTGCTGAACGCCGAGGTCCGCTTCCCCTCCCCCTTTCTGGCTCGCATGCTGCGCCTGGCCGCGTTCGTGGACGCGGGCGTGGTGAGTTCGGGTAACCTGTGGGACCTGGGCTCCGACCCGTGGAAGCTCACGCCCGGCGCCGGCATCCGCCTCACCACCCCCGTGGGGCCCGTCCGTCTGGACGTGGCGTACAACCCGCACCGCCACGCCGCGGGACCGCTCTACCTCTCCAATCCGGACAAGGGCACGCTGGTGCGCGTGGATGACAGCTTCCGCGGCGCCGCGGGCAGCTTCTTCCAGCGCCTGCGCATTCACGTGGCGGTGGGGCAGGCCTTCTGATGGCCCGGAGCCGGCTGCCCTGGTATGCCATCGGCCCGGCGGTCCTGGTAGGCGTGGCAGCCGCGCTCGTGGTGGTGGTGTGGTGGCTGCTGGGCGGCGGTGGTGGCGTGGAGGTGAACAGCAGCGCCCTGCGCACCGCGGTAGACTCGGTGGCCACGCCCGAGACCCGGGACCAGGCGGCACCGGACGCCGGCGAGCGGGGCCCCATCATCGGTGCCCTGGAAGGCCGCATCGCGGATCGCCTGGCGGCCTCCCCCGTGCCCACCCGTCCCATCACGGGCGCCCTCCGCATTGCGGTGACGAACATCCACTGGCGCGACGAGGCCGGCCGGTCGCTGGCGCGCATCCCCGCGGCGAGCGCGCGACTGGACGGCGGCCGCATGCGATCCGGTGACGTCATCCTGCGGGACGTGGACGTGCGCGGCGGCACGGTGCTCCTCGTGCAGCACACCAACGGCGGCTGGAACTACGAGCAGCCCATGGCGGGCCTCCTGGAGGGGGGCGGCGGCGGCCCGCCGCGCACGGTGCTGCTGGCCGGCGTGCGACTGCGCGGCGTGCGGGTGGACGTTGAGACCACCGTGCGGGACTTCTCGCTTCGCGATCTGGACGCCAGCCTCACGGAGGTGGTCTTCTCCCGGCCCGGACTGCCGGAGCCGCTGGTGCGCGTGGCCACACTGGAAACGGTGCTGGAGGTGGAGGACTTCGAGGAGCCCATTCCGCTGGTGGCCTACGACGCCGTCCTCCGCGTGCCCGAGGGCAGCGTTCCCTTCACCGCCGAGCGGGTGGTGGTGGAGGCATCCAGCTTCACCGACATCGCAGGGGTATGGAATCCGGATCTGGGCGGCTGGGGCGTGCGCGCCACTGGCCGCGCTCCCGCGCTGGCCTTCGAGGAGCTGGGCGAGCTGCGTCCCCGGCTCCTGCCCGAGCGGGGCACGGCCTCGTTCGGTTTCCGCATCGAGCCCGCCGCGAACGACCTCAACCTGGTCGTGCTCTCGGAGCTGGATGCCGCCGCCGCGGACTCCCGCGTGGGGGGGACGCTGTCGTTCCTCATGAGCACGGCTGCCGACGCGCGGCTGCTCGATGCCGAGCTCACGCTGGACCCGCTGGCCGTCTCGCTCCTGGAGCCGTTCACGGGGCCCCTGCCCTACACCGGCGTGTTGCGCGGCAACCTGAGCGGTAGCGGCGGTCTCTTCGACTTCGACCTGGTGGCCGATCTCACAGCGGATACGGGCGAGCGCCTCGCGGCGGAGCTGGAGGGTCAGCTGGTCCTGGACGAGACGGGCGGCTCGCTGCGCCGGCTCGTGGCCGAAGTGGACGAGGCTCCCCTGGCCGCGCTGGCCGCCTACATCCCGGGCCTGCCGTTCACGGGCACCATCTCGGGGCGGGTGGCGCTGACCGGCCCGCCCACGGCAGCGCCCCTGGATGTGGAGGTGCGCTTCGAGCTGGGTGGCGGCGTTGTCACGGCGGCGGGCATGCTGGACCTCACCGGCGCCGTGCCCGTCTATGACGTGGAGGGTCGGCTCCTGGGTGTGCAGCCCGACCTGCTCCTGGCCCCCACCCTGCCGCCCGCGGCGCTCACGGCGCGCTACACCCTGGCGGGGCGCGGCACCGACCCCGCCACCATGGTGGCGCGCTTCACCGTGAACGGACGCTTCACCGGCTGGCAGACCGGCACCTCGGACACCCTGGCGGTGACCGCGGCGCTGGGTAGTGGCACACTGGACGTGGTGGCGCTGGAGATGGGACTGGCCACGCTGGACCTGACCGCCGCCGGACAGTGGCGCTTCGTGGAGCCGGTCGAGGGCTCCGTCACCTATGACCTCACGCTGGCTTCCCTCGAGCCGTTCGGTCCGTACGTGCCGTTGATAGGCGACGGGGACGCCGAGGGTTCACTGGTGGCGAGCGGCAGCGTATCCGGGCCCCTCTCGGCCCTGCGCGCCGAGGGCTCCTTCGAGGGGACGGAGCTGCGGGTGGGGGCATGGGCGGTGGCCGGCGTGGACGCCACCTACGGCGGCGTCCTGCGGGAGCGCCGGCCGGAGGGGGAGATCGCGCTGACCTTTACCGACCTGCGGACGCCCACGGCCGGGGACTTCGCGGCGGGAACGCTGGAGTTGACGGCCGAGCCGCCCGCCGTCGCGCTCGCGCTGAATGCCGAGCGCGTGGGTGGCGGTGGCGTGCAGCTGGTGGCGGACGGTACGATGCCGCGTACCGGCCCGCGCGATCTGATCCTGCGCAGCGCCACGCTGGACCCGGGCTCGGGACCGTGGGTGCTCGCCCAACCGGCGGCCGTGCGCTGGGGGGACGTGCCCGGCGTGCAGGTGGATTCGCTGGAGGTAGTGAACCAGGCGACCGCAGGGCGGCTCTTCGTCGCGGGGACCGTGTGGCCCCCCGGTCAGGACGACGCGCGTGTGGAAGTGGCGGGGCTGCCTGTGGGTGACATCCAGGAACTGCTGGGGATGCCGCCCCGGTTGGGCGGCGTCCTGTCCGGCTCCGCCACGATCACCGGCCCCACCGAAGCGCCCACCATCGATGGCGCATTCAGCGTGCTGGACGGCCAACTGGGGGGCGTGCCCTTCGAGAGCATGGAAGGCACGATCGACTACGGCGCGGGAGAGTTGCGGGCCACGCTCACCGCGGCGCTGGACACGGCCGGCGCGCTGCGCGCGGAGATCGCGCTGCCCGCCGACTTCGTCCTGGGCACCTCGCCCTCCTTTGCCCTGCGTGACGCGGGCGCTGTGCGGGGCGTGCTTACCGCGGACAGCCTGGCGCTGAGCCCGCTCGGCCAGCTTTCGCCACGCGTCACGGCGGTGACGGGGCGCGTGACCGGGGACGTGAGCCTGGCCGGCACCGTGGACGCGCCCCAGTTCGACGGCGCGCTCCGGTTGGCGGGTGGCGGGCTCACCGTCCTGGAGCTGAACAAGCGCTACGAGCAGGCGGCGGGGCGTGTGGTCTTCGCGGGGCGTACGGCCACCGTGGAGGGACTCACCGTGCTGAGCGGAGGCACCGCCGAGCTGTCCGGCACCATCCTCTTCGAGGATATCGCGGCCCCCGTGCTGGCGCTCGACCTGGCGCTGCGGGAGTTCGAGGTCATGGGCATCAACGATCGTGACGACGCCGCGTTCACGGGTGACCTTGATCTGACGGGTCCCTTCAGCGAGCCCGTCCTGACGGGCAGGGTGGCCATCCACGGCGGCACGGTCCCCGTGCCCCGCTTCGGCAGCCGGCTGCAGGAGCTGGACATTTACGCGCCGCCGCCGCCCGTCGAGCGTGCCGATGAGGGCGGGCCCTCCTTCGCGGAGGCCCTGCGCATCCGCAACCTGGTGGTGGACGTGCGGGAAGACGCGTGGTTCGAACTGGATGAGGCACGTGCCCAGCTCTCGGGCGAGCTGACCGTCAACCGCGCCGGCGACGAACTGCGCGTGACCGGCACCCTGGAGGGCACCCGCGGCACGTACGTGCTGCTCGCCGGGCCCATCGTGCGGCAGTTCGAGCTGGTGAGTGCCCAGGTGCGCTTCCTGGGCTCGCCCGAACCCAACCCCGCGCTGGACATCACCGCGCGGCGTGCCATCATCGATCCCACCGCCCAGCCCTTCGAGGTCACGGTGCGCGTGGGCGGGACGCTGCGCAGTCCCACGCTCGGACTGGCCAGCGCCGACGCGCCTTCCATCCCCGAGTCGGAGCTGCTCAGCTTCCTGCTCTTCGGGCGGCCGAGCTTCGCGGTGCAGGGCGGCGGCTTGCCGGGAGAGGCGCTCCTGCAGGAGACCGTCTGGGGCGGCTTCACCGAACTGCTGAGTGTGGAGCTGAGTCAGGAGGTGGCGGAGCAACTCAGCCTGGATCTGCTCACGATCCGGCTGGGCGGCGGCGGCATCGGGGATTTCGGCGGCGCCACCCTGGTCCTGGGCCGGGAACTGGACGAGGACCTCTTCCTCACCGTGGAGTCCAGCGTGGGCGGCATCCTCCAGCCTGCGGACGCGGTGCTGAACACCTGGGCCGCGCGTCTGGAATGGGCCTTCGATCGCCGCTCCACGCTGCGGCTGGGGATCGAGCCGGTGTACCGGGGCCGGCTCATCCGCGGCATCGGGGCGGTGCTGCCCAACAACCGCAGCCAGCAGCAGTTCATCCTGGACGTGCGGCGGCGCTGGACCTACTGAGCGGCGGCCGCGGCCGGTGTGGTTACGACCCGGGGGCGGTGCACGGGTGGCCGTCCACGACCGCTCAGGATGCGCTCCCGCAGCGCGTCCGCTATCATGTTCATGGTGGCGCCCGACCGCGTCTCCGTTCCCGGGTGTCGAAGACCCTGCCGACCTGACCGCACGATGCACACTCGCAACCGGCCCGCACCATGCTGAACGCCGCGCTGGCCGTCCTCTTCGTGCTGCAAACCGCACCGCTCGACGCCGATTCCGCCGCGGCCGTGCGTGCGCGGGCGCGTGCCGCCGAAGCCACCTACGAGCGCCTGGCGCGCCGCCTCGTGGCCACCTCCCTGCACCGCCCCGTCGGACGCCCCTGCGACGAAATCGTGGGCCGCTTCTGCCTCACCTATGACCGCACCGGCTACGTGCAGCCGGCCCCCGAGGCCGGTCCGGTGATCGACGCGCGGCGCGAAGCCATCGAAGCCCTCCGGCTGGCGCTGGGCTACGATCCCGCCCACACCGGCACGGCCGCTCCGCTCGTGCGCTACCTGGTGGAGGATGGCCGGGCCGCGGAAGCGGGCAGCGTGGCGCGCCTCTATGCCTCGCTCGGCCGGGACTCCGTGCAGGCCGATCTCCTGCTCGGCTTCGCCCATCACGCCGCCGGCGACGACACGGCGGCCGAACCGGTGCTCCGGCGCGGTCTGGCGGCGCTGCCGGGCCAGGAACGGGAGCGGATCGAGGCGCTCGGCTGGTTGCTACCCCACGCGGAGCGGGAGCGCTACCGACGCCTGCCGGCGGCGGACCGCGTACGCTATGCCCGCCGCTTCTGGACGTGGGCGGATCCGCTCTGGTTGACCCCCGCCAACGAGCGCTGGGCGGAGCACGTGGCGCGGCACGTGTGGGCGCGTCTGCTGGCAGCGGCGCCGGTGGTGGCCGGCATGAACCGGTGGGGTGAGGACCTGGACGAGCTGACCGTGCGCTACGGCATCCCCAGCGGACGCACGCGCACGTGGGGCGCCATGCCCGGCGACGCCTCCCTCGTGGAGCACTTCGACGACGCGCAGCTGGCCTTCGATCCCCCCGCGCTGCTCGGCCAGGGGCTCCCTCACATGCCGCCGCCCGGGACGCCCTGGGCGCTGGCCGAGGAGCGCGCCACCACCGGCTACGCGCCGGTGGGTCTGGTGAAGCTGGAGGCGCTGGAGCACCAGCTCTCCCGCTTCCCGGCGGACAGTGTGTGGGAGCTGCGCGTAGATGCGGCGGTGGCGCTCGTGGACGGCGCTGTGCGGGTACGGACCGGGCTGTTCGTGCGGGACACGCTGCTGGTGCGCGAGGCGGCCCGCGCGCACGGCGGCATCCCCGCGGCCGGGCACGACTCGGTGCGCTGGACGCTCCGGGCGGCCGTCCCCCCGGGCGCCTGGGTGTACGGCGCCGAGGCGATTGCCGAGGGCGTGCCGCGGCCACAGACCGCGCGGGAAGAGCGCGGGGTCGCGGAGGGCGGCGCGGCCGCGGTGGGCGGCCTGGCCGATCGGGCGGACCGCGACGGGCTGGCCGCTTGGCGGGCCCGCTACCGGGTGGACCTGCCGTCTCTGACGGCGGCCCCGCTGCTCTCGGACGTGGTGGTGGCGCGCCCGTTCGGCGCGGGCCCCTTCCCCACCGGTCGGGACGACGCGGCACTGCGCCCGCGCAGCTCCCTGGTGGTGGCGGCGCGCTCCACGGTGGGACTCTACGCAGAGGTGCACGGCCTGGCCGGGGAGCGCTACCGGGTGAGTCTCGTGGTGGAGAGCGGCCGCGAGCCATCGCTGCTGGGGCGCGCGGCCGGCTGGCTCGGACGCACCCTGGGCCTGCGCGGCCCGGACGACGAGCCCCGCCTCGAGTGGGAGGCGCGCGCACCCGCGGAGGGCCCGGCCGTGCTGGCCGTGGACCTGGATCTGGGACTGGTGGAGCCCGGGCTGCGCCGCATCCGGCTGGAGGTGGAGGACGCGCGGGGACGGCGTGCCGTGAGCGAGCGCGTAGTGTTGGTCACGGAGGGGTGAACGGCGGCAAGGTCGAGCAGGCAGGGCGGGCGCGTGAGGACCCGACGCGGCTTCAGAATCCGGCCCAGAAGAGCGGCAGCGTCAGGCCCACCAGGAGCCGCACGTTGCTGGTGACGCTTGCGGCCTGGCCGGTCGGGCCCCGCACCGGCGAGCGGACCACGTGGTCGGTCACTTCGAAGGTGAGCAGCAGATCGCGCCGCTGCATGGGAATGAGCGCGCCCGCGCCCAGCACCAGCGCGCCGCGCGTACTGGTGCCCGCGGCAAAATCGCCGCGCGCCTCACTCGGTAGCGCCGCGCTCTCGTCCGCCACGTAGCGCACCACGCCGCCACCGACCACCCCGTAGGGTTCCACCCGACCGAGGCCGATGGGCAGGCGGATTAACAGGTCCAGATCGGCCATCCACACGGAGAGGTTGGCGCCGCGCGCGTCCGGCGGGGTGCCCGGCTCGTTGCCGCCGCGCCGCTCCCGCTCGAAGCGCGTGGGCGCCCAGCCGCCGTGCAGGCGTACGCCCCAGCCGCGCCGCGGCCAGTAGCCCAGCGCCCCGGCCACCGCCATGGCCGTGCGCGCGGTGAGGCGCTCGTCCCCCGTGGCCAGCTCCACGGTCAGGAAGCTGCTGTAGGCGGCGCCGCCGCCGAGCGCGCTCACCGTGACCTGATGGGGGCGCCAGGTGGGCGAGGTGGGCGCCTCCACCTGCGCGCCGACCGGGCCCGCGGCCAGGCCGAGGATCAGGAGCGCGGCGTGCGGGCCGTATCTTCCGTGGCTTGTCAACGGCGTGCGGGCCTCCTTTCGGAGGGCCGCCGGTTGCAAGGGGCGCGCCGGCTCAGGCGGTGCGGCCGGCCGCGGGTGCGGGCACGCGCTCCGGCGCCAGCGGCCGGGCCGCCCCCGGATCCACGACCGGCGCCTTCTTACGGTGGTGCCAGAGCCAGATGCCGGCCGCGAAGAGCAGGATGCTGGCCAGCTGGGAGGTGGAGAGGCCGAGGACCACGCGGTCCGTCTTGGCGCGCACGAACTCGATGATGAAGCGCTCGATGCCGTAGAAGACCATGAAGAGGCTGAAGAGCTGCCCCGTGTGCAGGCGCCGCTTGCCCACCTGCCATACCACGGCAAAGAGGATGAGCGCCATGCCGATCTCGTAGAGCTGCGTGGGATGGACGGCCACGATGGCGCTGTCGGGGATGCTGGCGGCAATGTTGTCCCCCGCCGCGCGCAGGTTGCCTGCCGTGGTCTCCGGCGTGCCCTCGGGAAAGGCAATGCCCACCCAGCTGTCGGTGGAGACACCGTAGTCGTCGCCCACGAGGAAGCAGCCCATGCGGCCCACCGCGTAGGCCACGAAGAGCGCCGGCGCGGTGGCGTCGAACATGGTGGCCACGGGCAGCTTCTTCGAGCGCACGTATAGGTACCATGCCAGCACGCCGCCGATGAGGCCGCCGTACCATACCAGGCCGCCGCGGCTCAGGAAGGCGCGCAGCGGATTCATGGCCACGTCCGCCGGATGCAGCGCCAGATAGTAGAGCTTGGCGCCCAGGATACCGCCGAGCGCGACCCAAGCCAGGCCGTCCCAGACGATCTCCTTGTTCAGGGCGTAGCGCTCGAGCTGCTTGCCCGTGACCCACGCCCCCGCGATGAAGGAGAGGAACATCATGAGCCCGAAGCTCGTGATGTCGACGTCGCCGATGGTGAAGAGGATCGGGTACATGCCTGCTCCGTTGAGGACCTGCCGGCGGCCGCGTGTGGACCGGGCAAGCCGGAAAGATACCCCCGCGGCGTCGTGGGTTCAACGGACGGCCCGCTACGGTGGAGGAAGGCTGGCACTGGCTGGTGCCCTGCTGGTGCCCTGCTGGTGCCTGGCTGGTGCCTGGCTGGTGCCTGGCTGGTGCGGTCCCGGCAGGCGCACGCGGGCGCGACCGCACGTGACCCACGCAGGGGGGGACGGGCGTAGGCGTGCGTGGCACTCGGAGCTGTTGCACCATCCGCCGCGTGGTTGAGCCAAAATATTCTATAGAATATTTTGGCGGCAGGCCGGGCCGAGCCCTCGATTTGTGTCGAGCGTTCCAGCACCACCTCTCGGCGCTCCAGCTCCCGGGGCGCCGAACGCACGGAAGGGCGCCGCATACCTCCCGCGCCGCGCCCCGATTGCGCAGCCCGCCCCGCCCGGCCTAGTCGTCCCCCGCGCGGGGCCGGAGGGCCGCCGCGGCGTTGTTACCTGCGAATGGACGACATGAGCCGCCTGCGCCTGGCCCTGGCCCAGATGAACCCCACCGTGGGGGACCTGGACGGCAACACCGCCTC
>Ga0214473_10006866_pt1 | contig 13557 bp, 14 predicted proteins | sample RVTome_7_FD_203509 | JGI IMG/M metagenome (GOLD analysis project Ga0214473, IMG submission 203509) | Soil microbial communities from uranium-contaminated site in the Upper Colorado River Basin, Wyoming, United States - RVT98D197 | ecosystem: Environmental > Terrestrial > Soil > Contaminated >...
GCCGGCGCGGCCTGTCCGAAGTGCAGCACCTCGGCCACGCCAGGCTCGAAGTTCTGCTCGAACTGCGGCGCCTCGCTGGCGGCGGCGGTCTGCCCGAAGTGCAGCACGCCGGCGGCCCCGGGCACCAGGTTCTGCGGGAACTGCGGGACCGCGTTGACCTAGCTCGGCGCTCTCAGATCGCCTCGAAGTGGGTGAGGCGCTTGAACAGGCGGAAGCGGTCGTCGACTTCGGACCGCCTCAGGCGCAGCAGGCGGTCCAGGCTGAAGGCCTCGACGCAGAACGACGCCAGCGTGCTGCCCATGATCACCGCACGGCGCAGAGCGTCCTCGCCCTCGCCGCCCGTGCTGGCCAGGTAGCCGACGAAGCCGCCGGCGAAGGTGTCGCCGGCCCCGGTCGGGTCGAAGACGTCCTCCAGGGGATAGGCGGGCGCGGCGAAGGAGCCGTGGTCCGAGAACATCAGCACGCCGTGCTCGCCTTTCTTGAGCACCAGGGTGCGCGGGCCCATGGCTCGGATCGCCCGCGCCGCCTTGACGATGTTCCACTCCCCGGAGAGCTGGCGCGCTTCGGCGTCGTTGATCAGCAGGATGTCCACGCGTTCCAGGGTCTTGCGCAGCTCCTCGGGCTTGCCGGTGATCCAGAAGTTCATCGTGTCGCAGGCCACAACGCGCGGCCGCTCCACCTGCTCCAGCACCTTGCGCTGGAGCACGGGGTCGATGTTGCCCAGGAACACGTGGCTCGAGCGCCGGTACTGTGCCGGGATCTTCGGCTCGAAGAACTCGAAGACGTTCAGCTCCGTGCACACGGTCTCGCGCGCGTTCAGGTCGTAGGAGTACCGGCCCTGCCAGTGGAACGTCTCACCGTCCATGCGCTCGAGGCCGGCGAGGTTGATGTCCCGTCCGTGGAACGCCTGGAGCTGCGCCTCGCCGAAGTCCCGCCCGACGACGCCAACCAGGCTCACGGGAGCGAAGAAGGACGCCGCCACGGAGAAGAACGAGGCACTGCCGCCCAGCACGCGCTCCGCTTTTCCAAACGGCGTCTCCACGGTGTCGTACGCCACGCTGCCGACCACCAGGATGGACATCAGTCTCCCTTCATGTACTTGCCGATGATCGGGGCCAGGGCGCGCTTCACGGACGACGGCACCAGCTCGGCGGGCGTCACGAGCGCGAACTTGAGAGCGCTCGCGCACTCGCAATCGCGGCCGACCGGCAGCCGTCGCAGCGCGGCGAGCAGCACCGCCTTCGCGGTCGCCGCATTCCTGCCCAGGTTCGCGATGATCTGCTCGGCGGTCACCGTGTCGTGCTGTGGGTGCCAGCAGTCGTAGTCGGTGACCATCGCGAGCGTCGCGTAACAGATCTCGGCCTCGCGCGCGAGGCGCGCCTCCTGTAGGTTGGTCATGCCGATCACGTCCATTCCCCAGGAGCGGTACAGCTCGGACTCGGCGCGTGTGGAGAACTGCGGCCCCTCGATGCAGACGTAGGTGCCGCCCGCATGATGCGCGGCTCCAGCCTCGGCGCAGGCCTCGGCGATCACCCGCGAGAGCTTCGCACAGAAAGGGTGGGCGAAGGCGACGTGGGCCACCAGGCCGTTGCCGAAGAACGTGGACTGCCTCTGCGTGGTGCGGTCCACGAGCTGGTCCGGGATGACCATCTCGAGCGGCGCGTACTGCTCCTTGAGCGAGCCCACGGCCGAGACCGACAGGATCCACTGCACGCCCAGCCGCTTCAGCGCGAACACGTTCGCCTGGAAGTTCAGCTCGCCTGGCAGGATCCGGTGGCCACGCGCATGGCGCGCCAGGAACGCGACCCGCTTGCCTTCGAGCGTCCCCACCCGCAAGGGGTCCGAAGGCGGCCCGAACGGCGTCTCCACCGCGATCTCCTCGGCGTCAGCGAACCCCTCCAGCTCGTAGAGGCCGCTGCCACCGATGATGCCGATCTCCGCGCCTTCCGCCACCGCACTCACCTCCAGCCCCCGTGGATCAAGCCGGCGGACCCCCATCTCGTGGCCGAGAGCCGATCACCAAGTGTCCCCCCCTGCCGGAGGCGGCCAGGCACCGAGCGCCCGGCGCATCAGGGCCACCTGGCCGAGGTGGTAGCTGTTGTGGACCACGGTCTGCCAGAGCACCCCGTGCAGGGAGGCATCGTGGGTGTCCTCGCTCGCGTGGGCCGATTGAACGGGCTGGGCCAGGCGTTCGGGAGCCGCGCGCGCGAGCTCGGAGAGCTCGCCGAGCTGGCGCTCGAAGAGCGCGAGCTCGGCCTCCCACTGCGCGAGGTCCCCCGGGCCTGGCTCTTCCGGCCAGCTGAGCGCCGCGCGCCGCGGGTAGGCGGGCTGCCGGCCGGCGATCCGTTCGAGCTCGTAGCGCATCCAGTAGTTCAGATGGCCGAGGACCTGCCACAGCGTATAGGGGAACGCGTCCATCCGTCTCCCGACCAGCTCAGGCGTCAGCCCGCGGAAGCACTCGACCGAGTCCGTATGCGCGCCGTGACCCCGCAGCAGCTCGCCCAGAACCCTCTGACCCACGGTTCGCCTCCCTTGCCGATCCGCCCTCACCCGACCGGCGGGACCGGGCTCACTCGCTCGGCGCCTGCTTGAGCTCGAACAGCACGCCGCAGGCCGCCCTGGGGTGGATGAACGCGACGCGCGAGCCGCCGGCGCCGACCCGCGGGGTTTCGTCGATCAACCGTACGCCCAGCGATCTCAGCAGCGCGAGTGTCTTTCCGAGATCATCGACCAGAACGCACACGTGATGGACGCCGGAGCGCTTTTGCAGGAAGCGGGCGACGCTCGAGGTCGCGTCGGTCGGCTCGAGCAGCTCCAGGGACGACTCGCCGATCGGCAGGAACGCCGCCTTCAGCTTCTCGCTGGGGACGTCGTGGGCCTTGTCGGCCTTGAAGCCCAGTGCCGCATAAGCCTCGAGCGCCGCGGCCAGGTTCGGCACCGCGATGCCCAGGTGATCGATTCGCAGGTTCATTTCAACCCCAAGCTCTCGAGGACCTCTCCGGCGGCCGTGAAGGGGTCGGTCGCCCGGGACTCGAGCCGGTCGAGGATCCGCTCCACCTGTTCCGCCGTCAAGGCCCCCTCGCGCACGCGCTGCATCAGGCGCTCGCGGAGCGTCTCCTCGAACAAACGCCTGAGGTGCGCGCGGCGGTTGCGGGCAAACAGACCGGAAGACCCCGCCTGCGAGCGGAACGCCTCGACCGCCCGCAGCAGCTCGTCGATGCCCCGGTCTTCCGAGGCCACGGTCTTCACGATCTCCGGCTGCCGCCCGGGCTGCGTCGTCAGCGAGAGCATGGCCTGGATCTCGGCCACCAAGCGATCGACGCCGTCGCGGTCGGCCTTGTTCACGACGAACACGTCGGCGATCTCCATGATCCCGGCCTTGAGCGCCTGCACCTCGTCGCCCAGCCCGGGTACCAGCACCACCAGGCTCACGTCGGCGGTGTTGACGATGTCCACCTCGTCCTGCCCCACGCCCACGGTCTCGACGAGCAGCACGTCCTTGCCCGCCGCGGACAGCACGATCAATGCGTGCCCGGTCGCCGCCGCCAGGCCGCCCAGCTGCCCGCGCGTCGCCATGGAGCGGATGAAGACGCCCTCGTCCAGGGCGTGAGCCTGCATGCGGATGCGGTCGCCCAGGATCGCGCCGCCGCTGTAGGGCGAGGTCGGATCCACTGCCACGATGCCGACGTTCTTGCCCTGCCTGCGCAGCCGGGCTGTCAGCCGATCGACGAGCGTCGACTTGCCGGCCCCGGGTGGTCCGGTGACGCCAATGATCAGCGCGCCCCCGCAGTGGGGGAACAGGGCCGCCAGCAGGCCCGGCGCCTCAGGCCCGCGGTTCTCGACCAGGCTGATGGCGCGTGCCAGAGCGCGCTGCTCGCCTCGCAGCACTCCGTCCACGAGCGAAGCGATGTCGCGGGATGCCACGCTCGCGGGGAGCTCCCGCTCAGCGGACCATGCCGCGCAGGTCGAGCAGCTCCCGTGCGATCACCAGGCGCTGCACCTCGCTGGTGCCTTCGCCGATGGTGCCGAGCTTGGAATCGCGCAGGTAGCGCTCGACCGGATACTCCTTGATGTAGCCATACCCGCCGTGGATCTGCACGGCTTCCATCGCCACCTCGACCGCGACCTCGCTGGCGAACAGCTTCGCCATCGAGGACTCGGTGGTGTGCTCCTGGCCCGCATCCCGCAGCGCCGCGGCACGGTGGACGAGCAGGCGCGCGGCCGCCAGCTTCGTGGCCATGTCGGCGATCTTGAACTGCACGGCCTGGAACTCGGCGATGGCGTGGCCGAACTGACGCCGGTCCCTGGCATACCGCGTCGAGGCCTCGAGCGCGGCCTGGGCGATCCCCAGGGAGAAGGCGCCGATGCCGATGCGCCCGCGGTCCAGGATGCGCAGCGTGTCGATGAAGCCACAACCCTCCCGCCCGAGCAGATTCTCCGCCGGGATCCGGCAGTCCTCGAAGACCAGCTCCGAGGTGTCCGAGGAGCGTACGCCGAGCTTGTCTTCCTTCTTCCCCGAGCGGAAGCCCGGCGTACCCCGCTCCACGACGAACGCCGAGATGCCTTTGTTGCCCTTGGTCCTGTCGGTCACCGCCATCGCCACTGCGATGTCCGCGACGCGACCGTTGGTGATGAAGGTCTTCGAGCCGTTCAGCACCCAGTGGTCGCGGTCACGCACGGCCGTGGTCCTGGTTCCGCCGGCGTCGGACCCGGCGCCGCTCTCGGTGAGCCCCCAGCATCCGATCTTCTCTCCCCGGGCAAGCGGCGTCAGGAAGTTCCGTTTCTGCGCCTCGCTCCCCGCGAGGAATATGTGCCCCGAGCACAGGCTGTTGTGGGCGGCCACGGAGAGCGCGACCCCGGCGTCCACACGGGCCAGCTCCTCCATCACGACGGCGTAGTCGAGGGTGGTCATGCCCGCGCCGCCGTACTCCACCGGCCAGACGACACCCATCAATCCCAGCTCACCCAGCTTCGTGAACACGTCACGCGGGAACTCCTGCTTCTCGTCCCACTCGCGGGAGTGCGGGGCCAGCTCTGTCTCGGCGAATTCCCGGACGGTCTTCCTGAGGAGCTGCTGCTCCTCGCTTAGGTTGAAGTCCAACGAATTGGTCCTCCCCGGAGGGTCGCGAGCGCGCTCGCGAAGGGCTCGATGATAGTGGATCGACCCGGCAGCGGCAAGACCGCGACCCGCGCGCACGTTGACACTGGCGCGCGGTGTCGCATAGCCTCGCCTCTCCCGGGTGAAGCGCCTCTTCGCGGTCCTCGTCCTCGCCCTGCTCGCCTACGCGAGCTACGTGCTGGCCGGGATCCCCTCCCGGGACCGCGTACGCGGCTTGGCCCGCAAGAACCCGGACAAGACGTCCGTGATGCTTCAGCGCGAAGCGGAGGCACAGAAGGCGCGCCGCAAGCCGCGCCGCGCCCAGAGCTGGGTCCCCCTCTCGCGAGTCTCGCGCCATCTGATCCACGCCGTGGTTGCCGCCGAGGACCCCAACTTCTTCGGCCACGCGGGAATCGACTGGGACGCGGTGAAGGAGTCGCTGGAGACCAACGTCCGCCAGGCGCGCTTCGCGCGCGGCGGCAGCACGCTCACCCAGCAGCTCGCCAAGAACCTGTTCTTCACCACCGGCAAGACGATCACGCGCAAGCTGCGGGAGCTGCTGGTCGCACGCCGGCTGGAGCAGGAGCTGACCAAGAAGCGCATCCTCGAGCTGTACTTGAACATCATCGAGTGGGGCGACGGGGTGTATGGCTGCGAGGCGGCGGCGCAGCGCTACTACGCTAAACCCGCCGCGGAGCTGAACGAGACCGAGGCCGCGGGCCTAGCCGCGATGGTGCCCAGCCCGCGGCGCATCAACCCGCGCGTCGATCCGGCGCGCCATGCGCGGGCGCAGAAACGCATCCTGTGGCTGATGGCGCGGCTGGGCTACGTCAAGCGCAGTGTCGGGGGCCTGGGCGCAGGTCCTGAGCCGCCCCCGGAGGTGATCGAGTCGGGCGACGAGCCCGTCGAGCCGGAGGATGCCCCGGCGCCGGAGCCCGCCGCCGTGCCGGCGCCCGTAGCGACGCCGCAGGCCGCGCCGGAGCTTGCGATCCAACCGTCCGCTGCTCCCACGCAGCCGCCCGGGGGGGGGATGTGATAGCCACGCACGCGCTTTCCGCAGCGGCGCCTTTCCTCTGACCACCGAGGCGGTACTTACTCCCGCCGAGGTGCTCGACGACGAAAGGGCGGAGCGAGGACGAAGAACCAAGGAGGCCCGACATGGACTCTCGCTGTCCACAGTGCGGCGCCACGCTCCCGGAGGGCGTGCCGTCGTGGGTCCGTCGCCTCAGCGTCGGGCACGTGATGAGCCGCGATCCCGCGACTCTGGGCCCTGAGGACAACCTGATGCGCGCCATCGAGCTGATGCGCAGGCGGGGCATCCGGCGCATCCCGATTGTCCTGGGGGACACGCTGGTGGGCCTGCTCGCCGAGGGCGACCTCAAGCGGGCCCAGCCGTCGACGCTGTCGGCCTCGGAGGAGGAATTCCTTCGGGTGATGGAGAGCACGACGATCTCCCGCATCATGATCGGGGAGCCCATCACCGTCAGCGAGGACACGCCGCTGCTCGAGGCGGCGCGCACGCTGCACACAACGAAGTTCGGGGCGCTGCCCGTGCTGAACGGCGAGCGCCTGGTGGGCATCCTGACGGACAGCGACCTGCTCGGTTGCCTGGCCGACCTGCTGGAGCAGGGCGGATAGCAGGGCGAGACTGGGGCAGGTCTATCCCGCTGGCTCCGGGGGCAGCTGCTGCCGCGCCAGGTGGACGCCCAGCAGTATCACCGACGCTCCCAGGATGCGTGTGGGGCCGAAGCGCTCGCCGAGGAAGAAGTACGCGAAGACCCCGCTGAGCACGATGTCGAGGTACAGAAAGAGCGAGGTGTGGGCCAAGCCCTTGCGGGCGATGCCCCAGTTCCAGATCCAGTAGCCGACGTAGACCGCAAGCCCGCCCGAGACGGCGGCAGCCGCCCAGGCGCCGGCCGGAATGCTGCCCCAGTCCGCCCGGCGCAGCGTCGGCAGGCCGTAGGCGACGAGCGGAAGCGTGCCCAGTCCCATCGTGTGCGCCATCACCATGCGGCCCGGATAGCGGAGGAACAGCGGCGTGCTCACCAGACCGTAGGTCGCGAAGCAGGCGGCGCTCGTCAGGTTGATGACATCGGCGAAGCCGAAGGCGAAACCGGCCCCCGCTTGCGTGCCCTGGAGGAAGAAGATCAGGGTGCCGAGGAACGCCACGAGCACGCCGGCCCACTGCTTGGGGCTCACCGTCTCGAAGCCCAGGACGCGGACCATCACGAGGGCGAAGAGCGGCTCGGTGCCCTGGAGCAGGTTAGTCGCGAACATGCTGCCGCGGTCGAGCGCCTCCATGAACAGGATCTGATAGGCGGCGACGCCCGTGACGGACGCGACGCCGAAGCGCAGCAGGTCCTCGCGCGCCACGCGCCAGGGCCCGCGCTTGAACGCCAGCACCGAGTAGGCCAGCAGACTGATCGCGAGGAACCTCACGGCCGAGAGCGCCGCGGGCGGAAACGCCACCAGCAGCTTCTTCAGCAGCACCATGTTGCCCGCCCACACCACGACCATGATCAGCAGGGCGGCGTCGATCCCAATTCCCGCCCGGCCGGGGCGCCGAGCGGGCCCTGAGTTGCTGCTCGCGTCCATGAAGCCCGGGAGAATACATCTGTCAGGCGAAATCCTCTAGCATCTCTATCCGATGGCCGCGACCACGGAGCACGCCGACGTCGAGACCTCGTCGGCAGGCTATGCGCGCCGCTTCGCCGGGCCCGTGGGCGAGTGGTTCTTGGACGTCCAGGCGCACACGACGCTCGAGCTGCTGGGCCCCTGGCCGGCCGCTTCGGTGCTCGACGTGGGCGGCGGCCACGGACAGCTCACCGGCCCGCTGATCGAGGCCGGCTACGACGTCACCGTATTCGGCAGCGCCGAGGCCTGCCGTGCGCGGGTGAGCAGCTGGGTCGAGCGCGGCCGGGCGCGCTTCCGTTCGGGGGACCTGCTGGCGCTTCCCTACCCCGAGGCCGCTTTCGACGTGTGCCTGGCGTACCGGCTGCTGCCGCACGTCGCGCGCTGGACGAGCCTCGTGCTCGAGCTCTGTCGCGTCGCGAAGCGAGCCGTGCTCGTGGACTACCCGACGCGGCGCAGCGTCAACGCCATCTCGGGCCCGCTGTTCCGGCTGAAGCAGAGCGTCGAGGGCGACACGCGACCCTTCACGGTTTTCGGCGACGCCCAGATCGAGTCCGCCTTCCGCGCGAGCGGCTACCGGGTCACCGCCCGCCGGCCGCAGTTCGTGCTGCCGATGGCCCTACATCGCGCGTTGCGCCTTGCACCGCTGGCGCGCGGCTTGGAGTCCGGCGCCGCCTCGCTCGGTCTCAGGCGGCTGTTCGGCTCGCCCGTGATCCTCCGGCTCGAGCGTGACGCCGGGCCATGATCCAGCAGCCCTGGGCGCTGCGGCTGTTCAGACGCTCGGTGCTCAAGCAGCGCAAGCTCGCCGAGATCGAGCGCCAGCTCGGCACGACGGCGGGCCTGCGCTGCCTCGACCTCGGCTCCGACAACGGTGTCGTGAGCCTGCTGCTGCGGCAGCGCGGCGGCGACTGGGCTTCCGCCGACATGACCGTCGATGCCGTAGCCGCGATCCGCGAGCTGGTCGGCAGCGACGTGCACAAAGTCGACGGCCGCCGCTTGCCGTTCCGCGACGCCGAGTTCGACCGCGTCGTCGTCATCGACATGCTCGAGCACGTTCCAGACGAAGCCGAGTTCGCGGCGGAGCTTGCGCGAGTCACGCGGCCAGGGGGCCGGCTCGTCGTGAACACGCCGCACCTCAAACGGACGCTGCTGCGCCGCTTCCGCCACGCGATCGGCCAGACCGACGAGCGGCACGGACACCTGCGGCCCGGCTACACGCCCGATCGGCTCCGGGAGCTGCTGGGCGGGGGCTTCTCGCTGGACGCCCACCGCACCTACTCGCGCTTCTTCTCCGAGCTCGTGGATACGGCGATCAACTGGGGCGTCGAGCGGCTGGGAAAGCGGCCGTCGGCCAAGGGGATGGTGGTCACGGGCGGCGATCTCGGCAAGCATCGCCTGATGTTCCGCGCCTACTCGCTGATCTATCCGCTGGTGTGGGCTGTCTCGCAACTGGACCGCTTGATCCCCTGGCTCAGCGGCTACATGCTGATCGCGTCGGCCACGCGGCGCTACGACTGGAGCGGGTGCCTCAGCAGCCGGCCAGGAGCTCATCGAGGGCCGACCCCGGCGACAGCTCCTGGGGATCGCGGGCGCGGCGAAACAGCCGGGCTCCGGCGCCACCCTCGAGCCGCAGCGAGGCGCCTTCGCGGTGTAGCCACGCCCCCTCGCGCAAGCCCAGCACGGGCGCCTGGTTCTCTTCCAGGTACTCGCGCAGCCGGTCATCGCGGGTCTCGCCCATGTGGCGAGACGAAGCATCCGCATCCAGGTAGTGGGGGTTGATCTGGAACGGGACCAGTCCCAGCGCCGCAAAGCTCGGCGGTTGCACGATCGGCATGTCGTTGGTCGTCTTCAGGCTGGGAGCTGCGATGTTGGTTCCCGCGCTCGCCCCCAGATAGGGCATGCCCTGGCGGGCACGCCGGCCGAGGATCTCGAGCAGCCCCGAGCGCTGCAGCCAGTCGAGCAGCCGGAACGTGTTCCCACCGCCGACAAACGCCGCCTCGGCGGACTCGAGCAGGCTCGCGCCCGCCGCGTCCGCGGTCAGGCCCATGACTTCGATGCCCTCCGGCTCGAAGCGCGCCCGCGCCTTGGCCACGTAGGCCGCCTGGTCCTTGAGCGCGAAGGGCACGAACACCAGCCACCTCACCGGGCCCAGGAAGCCGCGGATCGCTAGCATCGCGTGCTCGAGATAGCCCGCGCCGTGGTTGGTGGAGTTGCTGAGCAGCAGCAGGCGCATCATCGCTGGCCCTTGCGAAGGTCCTTGTCCTTGTACATGCGCTCGTCCGCCACGCGGATCAACGCCTCCCGGGAAGCCGCCTCGCTCGGATAGGTCGCGATCCCCAGCGAGACGCCCAGCCGCACGTCGATTCCCTCTTCCTGCAGGAACGTATGTTCTTCGATCAGGCCGCGCAGCTTCTCCGCCAGGGCGATCGCGGGCTGCGCGTCCGTCTGTGGCAGAATCACCACGAACTCGTCGCCGCCGTAGCGCGCCGGGTAATCCGTCTCGCGCACGGCCGAGCGCAGCAGGAAACCCACCTCGCGGAGCACACGGCTGCCGCGCAAGTGTCCGTACTGGTCGTTGATCGGCTTGAAGCGGTCGAGGTCGAGGAACACGAGCGACAGCACGGACCGGTAGCGGTCGACCAGCTTCAGCTCGCGGTCGAGGATCTGGTGGAAGAAGCGCACGTTGTAGAGCGGCGTCACCTCGTCGGTGATCGACAGCTCGCGCGTCTTCTGGAACAGCCGAACGTTCTCGAAGGCCAGCGCCACGGCGTCGGCGACGGGCTGCACGCGGCTCAGCGTGGATTCGTCGTAGGCGCCGCTGGCGCGGGACGCCAGGGCGAGCACGCCGATCGCGTGACCGCGGGCGTTGAGCGGCAGGATCAGATACGAGCGGATGCCTTCCTCGAGCAGCCGCATGTCCTCGATGAAGCGGTGGTTGTGCAGCAGGTCGCGCTGCAGCACCGGCGTGTCGTTCAGCACCACCGAGCCGGGGCCGCTCCCCACCACGGGCAGCACCGCGCCCAGGCCCCAGGCCGCGTCGTCGGGATGGCCGACGATCTCGATGTAGTCGCCGGAGTCGCTGACGAAGCCGCAGGCCAGCCGGTCGAAGCCCTGCACCACGCTCAGCTCCCGTGCAAAGGCCGGCAGCACCGTCTTGACGTCGCGGCCCTCGGCCAGGGCGGCCGTGATGCGCTGCAGTGCCTCCGCGCGGGAGTGCGACGCGCGCAGCTCGGCGTACAACCGGGCGTTCTCGAGCCCCGCTCCGATCTGCTTGCCCAGCGCTTCGAGCAGCTCCGGCTCCGGAGCGGGGCTGCGGCCGCCGGTGTCGAAGAGCGTCAGCACGCCCAGGCATCGCTGCCGGATCACGAGCGGCGCCGCCGCGATCCAGCCCGCCGGCGGGATCTGCAGTGAGAGCGGCCGGCCCTGGTCGAGGGCCCGATGTGCGAGCTCGAGCGTCGCCTCCGGATCGGCGCTGGGGAGATGGGCGTGGGCGGCGGGGACGAGCTTCCCGCCGGACCCCGGCAGATAGGTGGTGCCGCCCGTCAGGGAGAGCGCCTGCACCACGTGGCCGATCGTGGATTCGAGCAGGCCCTGCTCGTCCCGGCCGACCGTGAGCTCGTCGACCAGGGCGATCAGGGTGCGGATCGTCCGGTCCTGGGCGATCGGATCGGCCGACAAACGCGGCGGCATCTCGGGGGTATCGGAAGCTGCCATGGATCAGCGCGGCTCATTCTAGTGCGGTTTCGCCGGACCGCCAGGGGAGCCGCGTTGACTGGGTCCACTGCAAGCCATAGCCTGTGCTCCGCCGTGCCGAGACCCGAGGAGGCCCGAACGACCATGCGCCCGATCTCCCTCGCATTCTTGCTCGCCCTGGCGGCCGTGCCCGCCGCGCCGGACGCCGTGGACGACTACGTGCGCGCCCAGATGGGACGGCAGAAGATCCCGGGCCTGTCTCTGGCCGTCTGCCGGAACGGCCGCGTCGCCAAGGCCCTGGGGTACGGCTTCGCGAACGTCGAGCTCCAGGCGCCCGCGCGCGCCGAGACCGTGTACCAGTCCGGCTCCGTGGGCAAGCAGTTCACGGCCACGGCCGTGATGATGCTGGCCCAGGAGGGCCACCTCAGCCTCGACGACCCGATTGGTAAGTACTTCGAAGGCGCTCCCGAGACGTGGGCGCGTATCAGCGTCCGCCATCTGCTGACCCACACTTCCGGCATCAAGGACTGGGAGGGCCAGAACGACATCGACTACCGGCGGGACTACAGCGAGGACGAGCTAACAAGGGTGGCGTTCACGCTGCCGCTGGACTTCGCGCCGGGAACCCAGTGGAGCTACAGCAACACGGGCTACGCCTTGCTCGGCTTCATCGTGCGCAAGGCGAGCGGACAGTTCTACGGCGACTTCCTGCGCGAGCGCGTCTTCACGCCGCTCGGCATGAGCTCGACCCGCGTCATCAGCGAGGCCGACATCGTGCCCCAGCGCGCCGCAGGCTACCGGCTGGTGGAGGGCGAGCTCACGAACCAGGAATGGGTTTCGCCCACGCTCAACACGACCGCCGACGGCTCGCTCTACCTGACGGTGCTCGACCTCGCGAAGTGGGACGCCGCCCTCTACGAGGACAAGCTGCTCGAGGCCGGGGGCCTGGCGCAGATGTGGACCCCGGTGAGGTTGGCGAACGGCGCGACGTTCCCGTACGGCTTCGGCTGGGGCCTCGACGAGCAGCGCGGCCAGCGACTATTCGAGCACGGCGGCTCCTGGCAGGGTTTCCGGACGGTAATCGCACGGTACGTCGAGCGGAAGCTGAGCGTGATCGTGCTCAGCAACCTGGCCCAGGCCGAGCCGGAGCGGATCGCCCACGGTATCGCGGGCATGCTGGATCCGTTGCTGGCCCTGCCCGATCCGCGCCAGGCCCAGCCCGATCCGGACTCGCGGCGCACGGCGGCGCTCCGCTCGGTGCTCGCGGCGTGGGCAAAGGGCGAGCTTGGGCCGGGCATGGCGCCGGGCCTGCGCGGCGCCAACGCGGGAACCGCACGCGAGAAGGCCGCGCGCAAACGAGTCGGCCAGCATCTGGAGAAGGCGACAGCTTTCACCTTCCTGGCCGAGGACGACGTGCACCAGAGCGGTCTCGAGCGGCGCGGCACGACCGTCGCCCGCATCGTGCACTGCGGCTTGCTCACCCCGGACGCCGCCTACGCCTATCGGTTCCACCTCGGCGCCAGCGGCGAGGTGGCCGATTTCGACTGGGAGGAGCGATAACCGGCCCCGAGCGGGCTCGGGAGCCTGGCTCAGTCCGTGCGGTACACCTCTGCGAGAGCGCGACGCTCGTCTGCGACACGGCCCTCGCTCCAGGCGAGTTCCTCGGCCATTCCGCGGGCCACGGCGTCGAGCGCCGCCTGGTCCGGCGGGCCGGCGCTGCCCAGGTCGAGACGCCGCAGAACCGCGTCGGCCAGGTGCAGCGCCATCTCCTCGCGCACGGCGCAGCGAGCCTGCTCCTCGAGCGAGCCATCGAGAGGCCGGGCCTCAGGCAGCGGCGTCTCGGCCGTTCGGCAGCGCGACACGCGACGCGACAGCCGCGACACCGCGAGGTCGACCACCCTCTCCGCCACGCCGCGGGCGGTCGTGTACTTCACGCCGAGCACGGAGATCAGGCCTGCCACCCCGTCGTCGGTCTCGTGGTCGAGGATCAGCGGGCGATCCTGCAGGGCGTCGGCCCGGTGCCCGGGCACACGCCCGCGGTGGACGAGCGCAATGTCCTCGGATCCGAGGCCCGCCCAGGGATAGGCGCGGGACACCTCGGCGAGGAAGTCCGCTGCTCGCAGCGGCTCGCCCGC
>Ga0214473_10006867_pt1 | contig 13556 bp, 26 predicted proteins | sample RVTome_7_FD_203509 | JGI IMG/M metagenome (GOLD analysis project Ga0214473, IMG submission 203509) | Soil microbial communities from uranium-contaminated site in the Upper Colorado River Basin, Wyoming, United States - RVT98D197 | ecosystem: Environmental > Terrestrial > Soil > Contaminated >...
ACCGCATCGGACCTTCACAGGCTCGAGTGTCCGTGTGCTCGTGGCGAGTAGGCGTTCAATCGCTTTCATCGTCGGGTCCTCCGTTCGTTAGCCCATGTGCATGGTACCAAACCTCGAGGGGTATGAGACTGATACGCATGGTGCCAGCCACGTTGTCGTCGGGTTCGTGGTTCCCGCATTCAAACCACTCGAGCCCGCTATCGTCTCGCGCAACATGCGTTGCCGCAACCTGCGCCTTCGACCCGAGGCACACGGTGCAAAGCCTTGGCTGCTTCATGGTTCGAGCAACTCTGTTGCAAGTAGACAGTGGCTGTGCGAGCCACCACCTTGGAAGTCCCGCCCGACAACCATGTTGCATGCGGTGTTTTCGCAATGCCACACCTCGATGCGTTCGGCGCCCATGATGTAGGCCCCGAGGAACCGTTGCTTGGTCGTGTCGTCGCATGCCGGGCACGCTTGGACTATGGGTGGTGGTTGGGTGAAGTCAGCGACTTGGCGGATCGGAATTGGCGGGGTTGGGGGTTTCGGGGGGCAACAAGGTTGCGCCATGGTTTACACCTTTCAGGAATTCAGAGGTCGTTTGAACGTCTGCCACGAAGTCCACCGGGACGGCATGACTCGCGTCGGTTGGGGTGAGGGTTGTACGGGTGAGCTCGAAGAGCGGACCGAGCTCGTGGTTGATCGGCATGGGAATTCCGTGTCGCTTCGCTCGTTGTTCCGCGTGGTCGCGGCACAGAAACCACACGGCCTGCGTGAGCCTTCGCATCGAGCCGGAGAAGCGGAAGAACGAGAAGATGAAGTCAGCAGGTCCGGAGCAATGCCCGCCCTTGGGGTTTGCCGCTACGCAAGCGCCGTTCGACCATGATCGGAGCCAATCCGTCACGCTCGAAACGTGCACGATGACATGTCCGTAAGTCAACGCTGTTTCGCTCGTTCAAGAAAGTCGGCGATGTTCTCTCGGCTGACGTTGGTCTCGGCATGCGCTTCGCGGACCTTGCCGTCCCAACGAGTGTAGCTGACGGCAATGCCGAGCTTGGGGATCCACAGAACGTCCGGAGCTCGGAACTCGACAATGGGTGCTATGCGAAGTGCCGCATCATGGTGCGTGCGGAGCTCCGCTACCATCTGCCTGAGGTCGAGTATGGCGTCAGCCGACGCGGCCGCGTCCTGTAGGTTTTGCGGTGCCCCAAGTTCGTTGAGTAGACTTGCAAGGTTCATGTGTCCTCCGGTGCGAACGTGATCACTAGTTCCCAAGCGTCAAGTTTTCCCTTCTGCCACGCCAGGGGAACGCTTTCGATTCTTCCGACGAGCGCTGTGCTTTCCGGCTCGCGGCTTCGCCACAGGCTCCCGATGGGCACGAACTTCCGCTTCTCCGAGTCCTCTGTTGTCGGTGCCGGGACCAGGGCACAGATTGTCGCTACTGGTCTGTTCGGGTTCTTGCTCTTCTTGTTGCTTTGGTTTCGCCCTACTGCCACGAGCTTCTTCCTTCCGTACAGTGAGGCACCCGCCGCACAGTACTTGGTGGGTGGTCACATTGAGTGGATAGCGCCGGAAGTGTTCCGGGTCCGCTTGCCTTGACCACCGTTGGTAATGGGTTTGGGTTGTGATGATGCTTTGCTCGTCGATTGCGTCCTTACGCGGCTTCCGCCAGCTGCCGACTCTGCCGCAAAGCTCGCAGGGAACGGCATTGCCATCTTCGTCGCATGGGTCACCGACTGACGCCTGGATGCTGGAGCCATGCCGTGTGACGGCGCGGCCGTGCTCGTACTCAGTCCAGTAGTTCGTTGCGACATCGAACCGTAACTCGGTCACGTTGCGTTCCTCCTTCGTCGAACGAGGCCCCACCAAGTCCGACCGGGCTCGTCTACCGTTGGGGCCAGAGCCCATTCCCATGCTGTTGGGCCATCCGGGGCGGGGCCCCGGTCCGCCCGTTGCCACCCGTCTAGGCCGATCCGTACGGCTTGGAGGTCGGCCGGTGGTTCACCGTGGCGATGGTGCCCGCACAGCGGTAAGGTGCAGCGAACCCACCAACCTGAGAAGCGTCGGACAGTCTCTAAATCAGCCACGAATTGAAAACCTCCTTTGAAAACTGAGCTAAAAACAAGCCTAGCACAGATCTGTGCTATAGGCGAAAGTATGCTTGGCCCATGGGCCGACTTGCACCACACCCCTTCTTTCATGCAAGATTGTGGGTGATACCGATACGCCCCCCTTGGGGGTCCCAACGTAGGAGTTAAACGCACATGGCAGATCTGCAGTACACGAACAAGGACGACGCAACCGCGGCGGCCAACCGGAACAAGCGGGCCCTGGACAAGGTGAAGCAAGCCGGTGAAGCCATTGCGATGCGCACGCTTTCGTTCGTGGGAACCAACGCGGGCAGCATTGCTGCTGGCGCGGCCATCGCTTGGAAGCCATCGCTGGGCGGCACGCAAGCCACCCTGCCTCTCATCTTTGGGCCCATCATCGGCATGGTGGGGGTTTCCGGCGTGTTCGGGAAAGCGTCCGAAGCCATCACAGGCTTCGGTGCTGGTCTATCGGGCGGCGACCTTTCGATCCGAACATGGGGGGCCCTGTCGGCTGCCCGTGCGCGTAAGCAAGGCAACGCGCCCCCGAAGTAAAACCCGAGCGTGCGGAGCTCGAAAACCGCAACCCCTAACTGGAGTGTGAACTATGGCGAACCTGAACGAATCGCTCGCACGCATTCTTGGAGAAGATGCGTTTGAGGGCGAGGACGACTTCGAGGGCGAGGACGACGAAGACTTCGGAGAAGCCGAGGACGACTTCGGCGCCGCGAAGAAGAAGAAGAAGAAGTCCAAGAAGCCGCGCCGGATGTATCCGTCGTCGTTGGCCGTGAACGAAGAATCCGTGGTTGCAGCGGCGACGCTCACGTTGACTGCCACGCCGTTTCGCGCTTGCTTGATCAAGGACTTCCAGACGTCGAGTACCGGGTTCTTGGTCACGAACATCGAGCAAGGTGGGCACCGACTGATGAATTCGGTTGGCGCCATTCCCTCGGAAATGTTCTCCGGCAACAACCCGAACAAGGTGGTTCTGCAGGGCCGCAAGTGGCTCCTGCCGAATGAGCCGGTCTACGTTACGGTCACCAACAACAACGTGGCGGCAACGGTTTTCTACGGCACCTTCGACGTCGTAGAAATGGCGTAGGTCGTGCCCCGCATCACCCTCGCTCTTGACGGCACCTATTCCGTCGAAGACACGCGGGCACTCGGCCTCGCGTTGTGCATGACTCTTGCGGCAAGCAACGTCCCGCTCGTCCGCTCCCGCAAAGTGCCCCGGCTCTATGCATCCGGCGTGCACTGGCAACGGGAGGGTAACGTGCCGGGAGTGCCGGAGGAATGGCGTAACGCACTGGCCGTCTTGCGTGCGGGCGAGGGTGATTGCGAGGACCTGACCGCGTGGCGTCTTGCGGAGCTCTGGCTGGACGGCGAACGCGAGGCGAAGCCGTTTCTTCGCTTGCGCCGCCAATTTGGTAGGCGCCGTTGGCACTTCTTGGTTCAGCACGCTTCGGGGCAGTTTGAGGACCCGAGCAGAAGGTTGGGCATGTGATGCTGAAGGGACTTCTCGCGTTGGTCGGGCTGGGTGCCATCGCTTGGGTGGTGTGGCCGCGTCCCGCACAATTGAAGCCTGCGGGCATCGGGACCCCGGATATCATCACCACGAACGGGAAGGTTTTCGCGCGATTCAACCCCCTGTTTCCCGGGCATCGCCCGGTGTACGTCGACCCTCAAACGGGTGACATCATGACTCGAACAATGGCCTCGAGGGACCGTGGGGTCATCAACGTTCTTGCGGAGAAGCTCCGCACGACCCCGGCCCCGTTGCTTCAGGGCGAGCAACGGTTGGCCGCCGCGGACTATCTCACGACGTTCGCGACCTACCATCTGCCCCCTGTGCAAGTCTGAAAGGGAGAAACCCGATGGCCGTGTCTGGCAAGACTCTCTTGGGTGTCCTCGGTGGCCTCGCTACCGTGGGTGGTGGCTTGACTCTGCTCTTGTGGCCGAAGGAGGCCAGCGCCGAACCCGGTGCACTGAAGCCGGCGGCCGGTGCTGGCCCGGCACCAAGCATCGGACCAGGGCCCACGACGACGAAAGCGGCTGACCCGCCCCCCGAGCTTGTGGCTCGTATCCGCAAGGTACTGGAGCGTGTCTACAATGCGAGCGCGAACAAGGACGCGACGGCCCTGCGTGCCGCCATCGCCGACCTGAAGCCTCTCATTGCGGAGCTCAAAGCCGGCGGGTTCACGGAGCAAGCGGAGGACTTCGAGAAGGTGCTTGCTTGGGCCGAGGAATACCTTGGCACGTTGGTCGCGGCACAGAAGTCCGAGCCGACGACGACGACGACGACGACGACGACAACCGGACCTGCGACGACGACCGGGCCGACCGCGGCCGCGCCCGCGGGACTCATTCAGGTGGCCGCAACGCGCATGATGCTGAACCTTCGGAACACGGCGAAGCCAAAAGAGGACAAGGATCTGGTCAAGACGTTCCAGGAACTGGCGCGAGACAAGGGGATCTATGAGGGCTTGCTAGACGGCAAGTACGGCACGAAAACCGCGCGCGCGGCGGCCGAGCTCGACATCATTCCGGAGCCACCGCGCTACACCTCCGGGACTTGGAAGGAAATTCAGTCCGCCAAGAGCGAGCATCGCTCGTACTTGCTGAAGCGATCCATGCTCGAGCCCGACCCGGGTCGTGCGGCTCAGTGGAAAGCCGCCGCTGAAAGGGTGAAGTGACATGATCGACACGACTATCGGCCTAGCCACAATGATCGGCCCTATCCCGCAACTCGAGTCCTTCGGAGAAGAAGACGACTTCGAGGGCTTCTTCTCTGACATCGGCAAGCTCGCGAAGAACGTGTCGCGCACGGTGAAGAAAGGAGCTCGTGGCGTTGCAAAAGCGACGCGGCCCATCGTGAAGGTGGTCACGTCCAAGGAATTCGCGATTGCAAGCGGAGCCGCGATCAGCATTGTGTGCCCCGCCGCGGCACCCGCCGTCGGAGCTGCCATCGTTGCGGCCCAGATGGTGAAGAGCCTGGACTCAAAGGACCGCGGGAAGCAGAAAGCCGCGGCCAAGGTGATCGGGGCCACGCTCGCCATGGCACAGAAGGACCCCAAGAACTTCAAGCGTGCCGGGGCGATGGTGAAGCGCATACATGCCGAACGAGAGAAGGCAAAGGAAGTCGCCGTGAGAACGGCGCCGTCGCGCAAGGTCATTGCCAAACGCATCGGGCGTCCCCTGCCCGCTCCGCGCCGGTACGTTGTGACGCCAGAGGGTCACCCGGTTCGGGTGTTCTGATGGTGCGCCGCCGGATAGTTCGCACAGCACCGTTGCCGCCGGTGCCGAACGTGCAAGCTCCGCCGCTGCAAACGGGTGGTCACTTCAATCGAGCTTTCACGTCTTTCGCCAATACGTTTCCGCTGTTTCATCGGCACGACAACAGGCTCGGGTGGTGGGCTATCTGCTTTCAGAATCACCGCAAGGCGATCAACCGGCAGTGGGACACGCGCACGGACGTTCGTGCTTCGTTGCGCTTCGGCACGACCGGTGCGACTGAAGTGTTGGATTGCGAGATCACGACAGGCACGATGCTGAGTGTTCCGGGTGAAACCCTGGACATAGAGCTGTACCACTACCCCAAGGTTCCCCTCACAGGGTTCGATGCTGCAAAGCAAGATCTGAGCGTCATTGCTTTGCCCGTGCCGACTCCCGTCGAATGGCGGCGCGTGTTTTTTTGGCCTACGGCCGCGGACCTTGTTGCCGTGGGCCCCTTCGCGTTCACGGTCCCGCCGTTCGCTCGAAAGCTGAAAGTGACGGCCATCTTGGGCGGTGGCTCCGACGGGTTCGGGACGGGTGACGTCATTGAGTTCTTAGACCAGGGTTTCACCGTCAAGAGCGCTCTGCTTGCGGAGCAACCCGCCGAGGGCTACCTGCTCAGTGGCTACGAAACGCACATCGAGGTCACCATCGCCAGCACGTTCACCGGAGGCTACCTGCAACCCGAGTGGACACTGGCGCCATGAAGTTGACGGCGCGGGTTCCCAAAATTCGAGGCGCGGCCGCCGCGAGTCCTGAGTTCTGGCACGCCGTTGCGATCATGTGCACCGCCCGCGGTTGGGACCCCGGAGCCATTGCCGCGGTCATGAGTCTCGAGTCAGCCGGCACATACGCTCCGGATGCTGGCTGGCGGCAGTGGAGCCCGAAGCGCACAGCTACCGGGCTCATTCAGTTCATTGAAAGCACCGCGCGTCGGCTGGGTGTTGCGCGGGCGGCAACGTGCGATGCGCACCCGGAGCTCACGGCCCGGGGCGAGGGTAAGACGTGGGCAACCTGGACCCTCATGCTCCAATCGCCCATCGAACAGTTGCGGCTGGTCGAGTCCTACTATCTTGCCGTTGTCGGGGGTCCGGACAGCTCTTGGCGACCGGTCGACTACTACCTCGCGACCTGGGGCTCTTTGCCTGGGCGTCCGATGACCGATGTGCTTGCGGAGCGAGATGGGGCGGGCAAGACCCTCTATGCCGCCAACGTCGCCCTGGACCGCGACAAGGACGGCAAGATAGAGGTGTCGGACCTGGACGCATTCATCTCCACGCAATACCCGACCGAGTGGACCCCCGTCGACTTCGAGGCACCCGACGCTGAAGTGTTGACGCCGTCGGAGCGTGTGGCGAAGGGTGGCTTCGTTCTGTTCTCTGCGGGCTTGCTGGTTGCGACAACCGCGGCCTACCTCTGGCTACGAAAGTGAGTCCCTCGATGGCAAAAACTCCGCCGGTTTGGAAGACGTATGAATCGCAAGCGGAGCTTGCTGCGCGGCTTGGCGTGCCAGCGACGGTGCTGGACAATTTTCCGGCGGTCATGTGCGATGGAGAACGGCGCTTCACTCCACCCCAGGTGGAGGCCATCGAGGGCGCCTACAATGCGCTGAAGCCCAAGGCTAACAAGGGCTTCGATGGTACGCCCAACGATGTGATCCATGAGCTCGTTGCAATGCTTCAGGAAGCGCACAAGGCCAACGTGAACCTCTTGCGTGCGTTCACCGAACCCCAGGCGAAGCTCAACAGCTTTTGGGAACGTGCTGTTGAGCGAGAGCGCATTGTTGCCGATGGGCTTTGGAAAACTCACGCTCAAGCTCTCGAGGCTCGTGAGACGGCGCTCAACGAATCGGCGCGGCGGGCGGTGGAAATCATGGCTCAGCAACGCAAGGACGATCGCTTCGAGCAACTTCTGAAACCGTTCATTGACTCTGGTCCGATGCTCGCTATCGCGTTGACTGAGCTCGTAGGTCAGGCCGCGATCCGTCTCGGGGCACGGCCACCCTCGCCCGCTGAAGGCAACGGTGCTGATCACGGTGAGCCAATTGCTGCCGAGGGTGAAGTCGTGGCTGATGGTGCGAATGAGGTAACCGAGGAGAAGTCCGATGGCTAAATGGAACCTCCGAGTCTGCATGCCGGTGCGCACCTTGCACGAATGGCAGGGCGCAATCGGTGCGGACCTCGTGCTCTTGTGGACCGAAGACGGCGGCTCATGTTGTCGCGAGGTCGTCGTGACGAAGATTGGAGCCGCACCCGAGCTCTGCATTCAACATGAGTCAGGGGCGACGATTGTCTACGATGCGACGATGCTCGCGACGCTGGACTACAGAATTCAGGGCCAGCTAGTGGGTGCGGTATCCTCCGCAAGTACGGACGTCACCGACCTAGTATGCAACTGGTGAGGCTTGTACCCGAAGCTTGATCTCAGTCTGAGTTATCCCCCTCGGTTGCCCCGGGACGGTGCACCGGTCTACAGTTCCGTGTGGGACGTCGTGGCGGATGGGACTCCGGTGCTTGCGTATGACGTGAACATCGAGGGATTGCGGACGGTGGCGGGTGGTGTCCTCACGAACATCAGTTCCTACCTCGGTGGCGGTGTTGACGACGAAATGGTCGAATTCGACGGGCCAGGGCCAGCGTTCACGGCCGCCGATCCATTGTGCGGCGGGCTCAGCACGTGCGCCCGAGTGGCAGGCGTTGGCTACCTGCGGAGCTTGACCCCAGCCAGCGCCACGATGGCCCTGCAGCCCTACACGATTGTGTGCATCGGCGTGCCCCCGGGCACGAACTCGACACCTTGGATTTTCACTGCAGTATCGACCGCGGGCCAGATTGCGAACGTGAAGCGTGAGAGCACCGCGACCTATTTTATGGCCGCGATCACGAACGCGAACACGGCAATTTCGTGCAGTGGAGCACAGGGTGCCGTTGGACGCTTCACGTTCACGGGTGCAGCAAGCGACGCAAGCGTGCGGAGAGCCGACGGCACGAACGCGACCTCGGGTGCGATCAGTCCCGGCACGAATTCTTGGCGCGGTTTCACGCTCTTTCGTCACCCGACGACGGGTTCCACTGGAAACGCGAAGTTGATGGCCTGGTCAATGTGGGAAGACTTTTCGGCGGCCGACTGGACCGCGGTCAAGGGTTGGTGCCAAACCAACATGGTGTGGTTATGATCGTCACTCGTGCGGGAGCGCTTGCGCCGACAGGCGAGACCCTTCCCGTCGTCGTCGGTGAGCAGCGATGGTGCCTCTTGCGTGCGGGCATTGTGGACGCTGAACAAGTCGCCACCGAAGCGGGTGACCTCGTGCTCTCGCTTGCGCAGGCGCTTGGCGGTGACCTTGGAGGCCCGGCCCCTGCATGGTCGACGGGCCCAGGAGAGTACCGGTTCTATGAGTTCCGCCCTGCGGTGTTCGGGGCGCCGCAACACGGTGCACCGGCCCTTCCCCGGGGCAGAATCCTCGGTTCTCGCGCAACATACCCGGGAAGGGGCCTGCCCTACGTGGCACAAGGCAAAGAAGCGGCCTGGTACGTGCCGGTCTCCATTTGGTACCGTGGCAAGTCCCCGGCAACCGTTCCGTGGCCGAGCACCTACCATGGTATCGCATGGGATGCGTCGTCGCCCTTGACCTGGACGCTCGAATGGGCGGTCGAACCCGCGGTCAAGAGCGACGACCCCGGCGGCGCAACGTGGACCGATGTGAAGGGCGAGGCCGTGAAGGAATCGGTCTCGTCGGTTGTGGGTGGCCTCGGCTCCGCGCTGGCGACGACAGCCAAGATCATTGCCGGCACCGCCGGTGCGCTGGCCATCGTTTGGATGGTGAGCAAGCTCAGAAAGTGAGGACCGATGGCAGGGAGAAAAAAGTCGAAACGCAAGGCTCCCGCGCTCCGCAAGGGACGCGGTCATCGCAAGGCGAAGGCTCGCAAGTCGAGACCGGTACACGCCAGCATCGCGGCCGTGAAAGCTCGGCACGTTGCCGAGCGTCAGCAGATGAGTGCCGACCACAAGAAAGCTCGCGCCGACCTGCGGGTGCAGCACTCCGACGCGCGTAAGCGGCTCCGCGAAAAGCAGAGCAAAGAGCTTCGCGATCAACGAGCCACGCTGAAGCTTCTCTCATCATCGAAGCGAAGGTGAACCGTGGCACCGTGGCTAGTCATCATCGTGCCCTCGGTGTTCGCCGTGCTGGGCCGCGTGTCGAAGTACCTCGATGTGCGCCGACTCCCGTTCTGGTTGCGCCCTGTGCTGCCGTTCTTTGCGGTAGCGGGGCCCATGGTTGACGAACGCATGCAGGCCAACGACAGTCTCGCGACCGCGTTGTTGGTTGGGCTTATCGCGGGTCTGGCGCAATTCGGCGTATACCATGAGGCGCTCAAGCCTGCGGCGAGCAAGGTCATTGCGTCGCTTCGACCCCCTCCGTTCGACGACAACGTTCCGGACACACCTCGAAGTTGAGGTTGCATCATGAGTTTTGTTCAGGACTATACGTGTGCTTCGGAGGCTCGCATCGCTGTTGTGAGTTACGCGCAAGCGGAGCTCGGCAACCTGGACCCCTCGAAGTACTGGTATGGGTGCGATTGCGGAGCTCAGCCGTTCCCGAAACATTGGTGCCAAGTCTTCACATTGTGGTGCTTGCGACAGGCTGGGCTTTGCGCGTGGCCTTGGCTTCGTGGTGTCGGCTACCTCTCGGACAACTTGCCGGTCCGTAAGACCTTCGACGTTGGCGACGTCGCTTACTTCCCGCAACCGTGGCAGAACCAGCACGCTGCCGTGGTTGCAGGCTTCGACCTGGACGTCGGCATGGTGTCCCTCGTGAACGGCAATGGCGGCAAAGGCAAGCCAACGCGAGTGACGACCAGCACGGCGCCCATCGCTGGGCTCGAGTTCTATTCGATCCACGAGCTCGTGCATCGGTTCGATCGGCAGAGCACTGAACCACCCGAAGCCTTTCCCGCCTGCCCGGATTGCGGCCAGCTGCTTCCGAGTGGCTACTGTTGGCTCTGTGATCCCGAAAACCGAGCGGCGGAGCATGGCGACTAGAACCCTCGAAGAAGATTTCGTGCGTCGCTTGCTCGCAGAGCGAAGTGCTGACTGGCTCTTCGATGAAGTTGTCGACCGTGTGTTCACCGACTTGAGCCCTCCGTCCCCCGCTCGCATCGTGAGCCTAGTAATGATCGACTGGACGGAGCTCGGGTCGGGCGTTGCCCTGGACCCCGACCAGGGCGCGCTTTGGAATGCAGCTATGGCTACGATTGACCGAGCTGAGGTCAGAGTCTTGTTTGCTGAAGCTGTCGGCAAGTGGGCCCCGGCGGTCCGTCGCCGTCTCGTTGCCGAGTACTGGGAAGATGAAGAATAGCCGGGCGTGGATGTTCGCTTTCGCGAGCCTCCTTGCCGGCGGGCTCACGTTGGCGTTGCGCAAGCGGTCGAGCTCGGTTGACACGTTGCCGTCGAGCTCAGCTCTGCCGACCCGGGCTTCGGTGGTCAACCTGGCCCGGTCCGAGCTCGGCTCGGGTACAGTGGAGCGCTACTGGTCCGGCGTGCTCGCTCCGGGGCAAAGCAAGCCACCGGGCGTGACTTGGTGCGGAGCCTTCGCCTTGTGGGTTCTCCGCGAGCTCGGCTTGACGTCGTGGACATACGATGATGCTGGAGCGTGGTTCTACGGGTTGCCGTGGACCGCGGACCCGAAGCCTGGTGACTTGGCGTTCCTGGAGGACCGGCGGCACCTAGCGATTGTCGGGGCGGTTCACGAAGATGGTACGGTCGAGCTCATCAATGGCGCCGGCACAGGCAACGTTGTGACGACCAGCACGCTTCAGCGCGGGCGGGTCACCGAGTACCGGTCGATCGCTCCACTGCTGGCCGCGTGAAAGGGAACCCCTGATGACCGACAACTCCACCGTGACCGCGTCGCTTCTCATGCTGGGGACGGTTGCGCTCGGCACCCTCGTCTGGCTGGCGTTGAAAATCTCCCAGCCGAAAGCGCCCAAGCCCGGCGTGTGAGTTTTCGTGCCAACCGTCTCACCCCTAGGGGTGAGAGCCACCCTTAGGGGTGAGACCGGCCGAGACCCCTACCGCCAAAAGCCAGCACAGCACGGTTGCCCTCATACGGGCCTAGGCGCAGACTAGAAGAATGCAGCCTGCGGAGCGTGCGCACCGTCACCCCCCCGGCACGCACGGACGGGGCGGGCCCGCGAGGGCTCGCACGCTCGGCAGGCTGACGCTGGATCGGACCAAGACCCTCCGCTAGCCTGCCATCGAGTCGTGCCCCCTTGGCCACACCGGGGGGGCCGCCAACGCCACGGAACCCCCCCCTGCCGTGGCGTTGCTTTTTGGGGGAAGGGGGCAAGGTGGCGGTGGCCACCTGGCACAGCAGAAATGTCACGGGCCTCCCGCAACGTGGCAGAGGGCCCAGCGGGCAGACCCTTGCCGGCGCCCGCCCCGTCCTTCCCGGGGGGTTGGCCGCACGGCCCCATTATGTGCGCGGTGTAATAGTTGTGGTCACACTGGAAAACAGGCCGTGACCCCTACCGGCAAAAGCCACCGCGAACGGAGCCGGGCTATGGGCCGGCTCGACTTTCCCTCCCCCTTGGGAATATCGCACCCAGTGCCCGGCGCCGGCTTCTCAGCACGAAAGGTACGAGGAATCAGCGGCCCTAGAGGGAAAACTCTACCGGCCTACAGGTGAGTTCACGTAGGGTCGACACTGTCCCGACGTCCGGGCGGGTCGGCAGACAAGGGCCCGCCGACCGCGTCAACCATTACCAAGGTCACGGACGGCGGGGCGGGGTTTGGAGTGCCAGCCTCCGAGGAATACGAACTAGCACGGGCCTTGCGCCGACACCAGCCGAGACGACGGCTGAGAGCGTGTGGTTGTTTGCCCATCGGACGGGTGGACGTTGCGGTGCAAGGGGGTAAAGCCGTCGTCGTCGGATGCGAGACCTGTAACTCGGTCTGGTCGTGCCCGATTTGCGCGCCGCAGAAGTACGCGGAGCGGGCGACGTGGGTGCAGTGCTTGGTCCGTGGGTGGATGACCGAGGAAACGCACCAAACGGTCATGCTCACCCTGACCGTGAAGCACGCGGCTTGCGATGACCTCCGGTGGATGCGAAAGGGCATCGCCGATGCGTGGCGGGACATGGCTCGCCACGGAGTCCTGAAGGTTCTCGGATGCGAGCACCATGTGCGGAGCCTCGAGGTCACATGGGGTCCGAACGGATGGCACCCGCACTTGCACGTGCTGTTGTGTCTGACTGACGAACCTCCGCACGATGCGATGGGGCCGATCAGTGAAGCGTGGTCCGAGCGAGTAGTCCGTAATTTGGGCGAGAAACATCGCCCTTCGGTTGAAGTTCTGCTGAACGACCAGGGCCGCCCGGACCCGTACGGCAGCACTCGAGCCGCCAAGCTCACCCACACCGGCGCGGACTACCTCGCCAAGTTGGGACTCGAGGTGACCAGCATCGTTCGTAAGGCGGGGAGGGTGGATGGTCACTTCACGACGTGGGAGATAGCGCAGAAGGCAGCCGAGACCAAAGACTCAGATGACCCTTGGGTGAAGCGTTGGCAATACTTCAGCATGGCCATCATGGGAGCGAAGCAGCTCACTTGGAGCAAAGGAGCTCGCAAGCTCGCAGGCGTCAACGCTGACTTTGGAATCGCTCCACCCGACCTCACCTGCCCGAAGGACCCCACGATACCTCTTGTTGACGGTGAACGTCGCATCGTGGCGAGCTACACCGCGAGCGAATGGCGAAAAGCGTTACGGCGCATTCCCGGATGGGTCTGCGCCGTAACGACTGCCGCGGTGCTTGCGTTGAGTGACGGAGGGTCTGCTATCCGTGCCCTCGGCGTCCCGCTTGCAACGCCTTGTGTTGGGCTACGGAGTGAGCAAGCCCGTGCGCCGCCATGCACATTGGACACCTCATGAGACCTCGCTTGAGAGCGGAAACGTCTTGCCCCACGGGCAATGCCGTCCACCAACCGTCAGGCAGCCGGAGCCAAGTGGCCTCGAAATGCTGACTCATGCGAGGGTGCGCTTGCGGACCGGGCAGAACTACGCGGATGGTCGCTCCGAGGGCCGTGGCCTTGCAAGTACCGCATCGGACCTTCACAGGCTCGAGTGTCCGTGTGCTCGTGGCGAGTAGGCGTTCAATCGCTTTCATCGTCGGGTCCTCCGTTCGTTAGCCCATGTGCATGGTACCAAACCTCGAGGGGTATGAG
>Ga0214473_10006868_pt1 | contig 13555 bp, 8 predicted proteins | sample RVTome_7_FD_203509 | JGI IMG/M metagenome (GOLD analysis project Ga0214473, IMG submission 203509) | Soil microbial communities from uranium-contaminated site in the Upper Colorado River Basin, Wyoming, United States - RVT98D197 | ecosystem: Environmental > Terrestrial > Soil > Contaminated >...
ACGACTGGTTGCTGGCGGTCGTGCCGATCCAGCCGGCGCTGCGCTCCACGCTGGACATCCGAACCTCGTCGATCCGGCCGTCCAAGTAGGCCCCATTGGAGTCGTCTCCAACCCGCGTGGGATTCGCCAGGGCGGTGTAGAGCGCGCCCACGTCGGTGTTCACCTGGACGCCGTCGACATAAAGGCGGCGCGTGGTGGTCGCGTTGTCGTAGGTGGCGGCCGCGTGGTACCAGCGGCCGGCCACGAGGCTGGGGCCATTCAGGTTGCTCGGGCGGTTCGGGGCGCAGCACTGCCAGGCCGAGAAGATCTGGTGGCCGCCACCGGCGTCGTTCTTGCCGAGGCCGATCCAGTCGATCCCGGAGTCACGGTTCTTGGTCACGATCCCCACGTAGCCGGGGTTCAGCGAGTCCTGGTAGAACCAGATCTCGAGCGTGAAGGAGGCGTTGGCCGCGAGGGTGTCGTCGGTGATGGACAGGAAGGTGTCGGTCGTCAGGCCGAAGGTGGGGGGCGGTATCGTCGGCGGTGTCGCGAGGTCCCAGGCGGGACCGTTGATCGGGCTGCCCATGTTTCCCCTGTTGACCACCAGGGCTGGGTCCCCCTGGGGATTGATCCGTGTGCCGACACCGTTTCGCGTGGCGTCGATGGGGTTTCCCGTGGAGAGCGGAGCCGAGGGAGTCGGCGCGTCGGCGAGGTGATAGACGAAACGGTAGTTCGCGTCCCAGACCCACCCTTGGCGGGTCTGGCAGCAGCCGATCGTCGGGTCGCCGTAGTACACGTAGAAGACGGTGCTGAACCCGTTCTGCACCCGCGTGTCCGGCGGACCAGCCGTGCCGGGCATGCGGACCCAGGCCACCAGCCGGCCGGTGGTACCGTCGTACTTCTCCATCTCCCAGTCGAGGACCGTCGTCCCGTCCGCCGCGCGGAATGCGATGTCGTAACCCGAATCGCTCCGAACGCCGCCGCCGTTCGCCACGGTCCGCAGGTCGGGGTCGACGACGCTCACGAGGACGGGGAAGTCGAGGTGCGGCCCGCCGACGACGAGCGTGCCGTCGATCGTGAGCGCTTTGCGGAACGCGAACCCCGCTTCAGCCTGCGCGGCCCCGGTGAGGAGCAGTAGGCATGCGGCGCGGCCGAGCCAACTCCGAACGACGCCCCCGTTCATGGTCACACCTCTCCGGACCTCACGGGCTGCAAGCGCCGGGCCAGCGAGCCCTGGACAGGCGCCCCTCAAACATCCTGTAATGGTAGAGGCTTACGGTCAACCTCTCAAGTACTGACTCAACTCAAGAGCCTCAGGCTGGCCGATGTTCGGCCTCTCGACCTGGCGCCACGTGTCAATTTACTGAGGTCGTTCCCGACTTGGCGGGGCCTCCAGCGAAGCGGAGGTCGGCGCGTCCAGCTCCAGGATCCACACGTCGCCCTCGCCTTGCGCCTCGATCCAGGCCAGCTGGCGGCCGTCGCGCGACAACGCGATCTCGTGGCCCCACGACTGGGGTAGTCCGGCATCGGGGAGCACGGAGCGTGTCGCTCCCGTCACGGTGTCGAGGACGACGATGGCGCCGCCGCTGCCCATGAGCAGGCGGCGGCTGTCCGGCATCCACTCCGGGCTGTTGCCGTCCTCGCTTACGACCGTGTCTCGCCCAGTGGCCGGCTCGAAGAGCACGACACCGCGGCGCCCGTAGAGCGCGCCGCTGAAGCTGCGTCGCTGCTCGCCCGCGACCACGCGGCCGTCGGGCGACCACCCGTACGGCAGGAACCCGCCCGCGAAAGCCGGCTTCGACGAGTCGCTGGCGGTCCGGCCGATGTCGAACTCGGGCCCGACAGGGTCCGCGGGGAGCGTTCCGTCGAGCGCGTAGAACGCGAGCTGGTCGCCCCGCGTGACGGCGATTCGGGAGCCGTCCGGGGACCAGGCGGGGTAGACGATGCCGGGCCCGGGCTTCGAGACCCGCTGCAGGCTGCTGCCGTCGGGCCGGATGGTCCAGAGTGCCGTCTCGCCCTCGCGGGTGGAGTAGAAGGCGATGCGCGCGCCGTCCGGCGACCAGGCCGGCAGACGGGAGAAGTAGGCGCTCTCGGTGAGGCGTGCGAGGCTGCTGCCGTCGGTCTTGACGACGCCGAGCGTCTCCCAGGGCTGGCCGCGCTGGGTGAACGCGAGTGAGGCCGCGTCCGGTGACCAGTCGATCGAGAGAATGCCCCGGGCGCGCAGGACGCGTCGCGCGGTGCCCTGGACCTTCTCGGCGTGCGTGTCGAACCCGGCCGCCCAGACCGTGGAGCGGTCGTCGAGGTCGGCGAATGCCAGCTTCGACCCATCGCGCGAGAAGCTGATCCAGCCGCACCAGGTCGACGGCGTCGTCACCGGCTCGGGCGGGCCGAGCGTCCGCCCCGACGCCTCGTCGATCGGCACCCGCCACAGGTTGAGGGTGCCGCCGCGATTGCTGGAGAAATAGAGGAAGCGGCCGTCCGGCGACCACTCGGGGTTCCAGTCGACCGCGGAGTCGCGCGTGACGGCGACCTCGTCCTTCTCGGTCGCGTCTTTCGCGTCGGCCCGCACCGTGTAGATGTCGCGGTCGGGGCGGCCCATCTTGCGCGACCAGTAGGCGATGCGATGGCCGTGCGGAGACGCGCGCGGGCCCACGGCGTCCGTCGCGGCGACGCGACGCCTCAGTCCGCTCTCCACGCTCAACGCCCACAGCTGCGCCACTCCGATGCGGCTCATGGGATCGACGATGGCCTCCGTGCTCACGAGCAGCTCGCGGCCGTCGTGCGACCAGCTCGGGTCCTGGCCGAGGTCGCTCACCCGACGGACCGACTCCCCGGTCGCTTCCATCACGAAGACACCGCCGCCGGCGCGCTCGGAGCGGAAGGCGATCTTCGTCCCGTCGGGGGAGAAGGAGGGCGCGTAGTCCGGGGCGGGGGAGTCCGCGGTGAGATTGACGGGATTGCGGCCGCCGACACGCAGCAGGTACAAGTCGTCGTTGCCGGACACGTCGCTCACGTAGACGACGCTCTTGCCGTCCGGCGAGAGGCTGGGCTGGCGCTCGACGCCGGGGAAGTCGGTGACCTGCAGGAACGAGGCGGCGCCGGGCGAAGCCTCCGTGGGGGCCGCCCCCCGACCGCGTGCGAAGTACCCCAGGCCGGCGCCGAGAGTGAGCGCCGCCACGATCCCTGCGGCGAGCCGGATGCGGCCATCGGCGAGCGAGCCTCGCGGCGCCGCCGCGACTCCCGAGACTCCGCTCTCGCTCCCGCCACCCACCGTCTCCAGCGCGAAGGCGAGATCCTCGGCGGAGCGGAAGCGCTCGCCCGGCTTCTTCTCGAGGCAGCGCCGGATCACGCGCTCGAGTGCGGGGGAGACGCGCGCGCCCGAGCCCGCAAGCTCGGGCGGGTCCTCGCGAAGGATCGCGGTCATGGTCTCGGCCGCGGTGTCGCGGAGAAAGGCGCGCTTTCCGGCGAGCATCTCGTAGAGCACGCAGCCGAGCGAGAAGATGTCGGAGCGGGTATCGACCGACTCGCCGCGCACCTGCTCGGGCGACATGTAGCCGACGGTGCCGAGCACGCTGCCGGCGTCGGTCGGCCGCGCGAGCGTGGGCGAGCGCGTGTCTTCCGCCCCGTCGGCGGGTCCCTGCTGCCGCGCGAGGCCGAAGTCGAGGACCTTCACGCGCCCGTCTTTGGTGACGAACAGGTTCTCCGGCTTGAGGTCGCGGTGGACGATCCCCTTGTCGTGCGCCGCGGCGAGGCCCCGCGCGGCCTGCGCCGCGTAGTCCGTCGCCTTGCGCGCGGGGAGCGCGCCGCCCGCGAGCCGCGTGCGCAGCGTCTCCCCCTCGAGGAGCTCGGTGACCGCGTAGCACGTCCCGTCGTGCGTGCCGACGTCGAAGAGCGCGAGGATGTTCGGGTGGGAGAGCGTGGCCACGGCGCGGGCCTCGCGCTCGAAGCGGGCCAGCCGATCGGGGTCGGAGGCGAAGGTCCTGGGCAAGACTTTCAGCGCGACGTCGCGGCCGAGCCGCGTGTCGGTGGCGCGGTAGACCTCGCCCATGCCGCCGGCACCGATGGGCGAGACGATCTCGTAGGGCCCGAGGCGCAGGCCGGCGGCGAGGCTGGGGGCCGATCGCGGTTCGGTCATCGGAGGGGCGGGACGATTCTACACGCCGGCTAAAGCCGGAGCAGGATACGCAGGCGGTCTTCGACCGCAGCCATCGTCGGCGCCGAGACGGCGCCCCAACGCGCGACCAACCGCTCGACCGACACCGACCGGACGGCCTCGCAGAGGACGGCCGTCGGGTTCCTCACGCCGCCTTCGGGAGGAGACACGGGAACGTGGCTGGGGACGCCTCGAATGGTGGAAGTCATCGGCAGGACGATGACGAGGCCCGCAGGGCCCCGATTGAAGAGGTCGTCGGACACCACGAGAACGGGACGCCGGCCGGTCTGCTCGTGTCCACGAGTGGGCTGGAGGTCGGCGAGCCAAACCTCGCCTCTTCCGGGAGCGGTCACCGCTGCTTTCGGCTCCGCTTCGGGTGCGTTCGAGCCCTGTAGCTGGCGCGCCCCTCCGCAACCGCCAGACCGTCGGCGAGCGTGGCGTCCCACGAGCGCCGCTCGGCTTCGAGCGCAGCCCATTCTCTCGGATCGGCGCGCAGCGTCGCGTAGGCGGCGTTGACGCGTTCGAGGAACCGCTGGCGCCTTAGGGCCTCGACAGCTTCATCGAGCAGGGCCAGCATCGGCTTCCCCTCGACCTGCGACAACTCCCGCAGGATCCCGTGAGCCGCGGCGCTGATGCGTGTCGTTCCGTGGCCCATTGTGTAGTCTCAGAAGTATATAGATCAGTCTACATATATGTCAACATCGCCGGGCACCCCTGGACCAACTCCTCCAGAACGAGTTTCCACAGTGCCCAGGATGGAGGTCGTGGGCCTCTGGGGACCGACCGACAAGGAGAAGGGCTCGGAGAACGCCCTGGTGTACGTCCTGGTGTTCCCGAGCCGCCAGGTGCGCGACCAGGCGCTCAAGGTCGAGTCGGTGATCCTGATGGCGACCGATTATTCGCCGCTCAAGTAGCGAGGGCCTGCTTCAGAAGTCGAAGCGGTCGACGTTGTCCTTGGTGAAGGTGAACGGCGTGCCCAGCAGGATGTTGTCGCCCTCGACGCGCAGCGTCTTCAGGCGGCCGGCTTCGAAAGAAGTTGCTCCAGCTTTGAGCGTGCCGCGCGCCAGCGCGCTCGCGGCGTAGAGCGTCAGGTAGCCGAGATCCTGCGTGTTCCACAGCACCACCGAGTCGAGGACGCCGTCCTTCAGGTAGGGCTTCGAGTCGTTGGGCAGGCCGAGGCCGGTCACTTTCACGTCGGTCCGGCCCGACTGTTTCACCGCTTCCGCCGCGCCCGGCACGGCGGGGGAGGCGATCGCCATCACCACCTTCACGCTCGGGTAGGCCTTCAGCAGCGACTGGGTCTCGTCGAAGGCGCGCTTGCGGTCGTCGTCGCTCGGCCGGATGTCCACGAGCTTCAGGCCGGAGTACTTCGAGGCGAGCAGGTCGCGGATCTCCTTGATCCACTCGTTCTGGTTGGCCGCGGTCAGGGACGCGGTGACGATCGCGAACTCGCCCGCGCCGCCCAGGATGCGGCTCGTGTGCTCGAGTAGCGTCTCGGCGATGCCGCGCGGTGTGGCCTGGTTCACGAAGAAGTCGCGAGCGTCCGGAAGCGCGTCGGCGTCGAAGGTGAGCACCTTGATGCCGCGACCGCGCGCCTTGCGCAGCACGGTCGACAGGCCCTCGCGGTTCTCGACGCTGACCGCGATCACGTTGACGCCGCGCGTGATCCAGGCTTCGACCACCTCGTTCTGCTTGGCGGCGTCGGTCTCGGTCGGCCCGTCCCACAGCAGCTTGACGCCCAACTCGCGTGCGGCCTCCTCGGCCCCCTGCCGGCAGCTCACGAAGTAGGGGTTGCCCTTGTTCTTGGGCATCAGGGCCACGGTGAGGCCGTCCGTCGAGGCGCCCCCTCCGCCACCGCGGCACGCGGCGACGGCGAGAAGCAAGAGCAGTGACAGGGCACGACGCGTCATGAGGCCTTCCTTTCGCGGGAGAGGGCGAGCGCCAGCAGCAGAAGCATACCCGTGAGGACGCCCGCGAGCTCGGCCGGCTGGTCGGCGAGGCGGAGCCCGTTCTGCAGCAGGGCGAGCACGAAGAGTCCCACGAGCGTGCCGACGACGCTGGCGCGGCCGCCGAAGATCGAGGTACCGCCGAGCACGACGGCGGTGATGGCCAGGAGCTCGAAGCCGGTGCCGGCGTCCGCCTTGGCCTGTCCCAGGCGGGCCACGTAGACGAGCGACGCCACGCCCGCGACGGTGCCGGACAGGACGTAGACGAGCCGCAGCCGCGCGCCGACCGGCACGCCCGCGTGACGCGCGGCCTCGGGCGCGTAGCCGATGGCCTCGAGCCCACGACCGACAACCGAGCGGTGGACGAGCGCCCAGAAGAAGAGGAACGCCGCCGCCAGAAGCGGGAGCTGCGCGGGGACGCCGCCAAGGAACGTGCCCTGGCCGAGGCCCAGGAAGCCGTCGGGAAAGCCGGTGTAGTTGGCGACGCCGCCAGTCGCCGCCTCCGCGAGGCCGCGATAGAGCGAGTAGGTGCCGAGCGTGACGATGAGCGGTGGCAAGCGCAGGCTCGTGACGAGCCAGCCGTTGAGGAGGCCCCCGAGCGTCCCTGCGAGCACGGCGCACGCGGCCGCCACCGGCACGGCGAGGCCGGCCTCGCGCGCGAGCCAGCCGAACACCACCGCGCACAGGCCGAGCAGCGACCCCACCGAGAGATCGATGCCGCCCGTGGCGATCACCGCGGTGAGCGCGAGGGCCAGCAGGCCCACCTCCACGCTCGCCCGCACCACCTCGAAGCCGTTCGCGATGCTGAGGAAGTTGTGCCCCAGGAACGTGAAGGCCACGAGCTCCACGGCCAGCAGGCCGAGGAGCGCGCGCGTGGCGCGAGCGCTCGCCGCGTCAGTCATAAGCCGCTCCGCGCCGCCGCGCCGCTTCGCCCGCCACGGCGACGAGCACGATCGCGCCCTGCAGCGCCCGGTCCCAGTGAGCCTTGCCGCCGAGGAAGACCAGGGCGGGCCCGAGCACGGCGAGGAAGATCACGCCGAGCAGCACGCCGAGGCTCGAGCCGCGGCCGCCGCTGATCGCGACGCCCCCCACCACCACGGCCGCGATGATTCGCAGCTCGAGGCCGACGCCTGCGTTCGGCTGCACGTCGATGAACTGGACCGTCGTCAGCACCGCCGCGAGCCCGGCGAGCGCCCCCATCAGCACGAACACCGCAAACACCACCCGCCGCGGCCGCAGCCCCAGCAGGCGCGCGGCCTCGGCGTCCGAGCCCGTGGCGTACACCGAGCGGCCGGCGCGAAGCGTCGCGAGGCCCCAGGCGAAGAACGCGAACACCGCGGCCGCCGTGACCACGATCAGGAGCCGTCCGCCCGTCTGCCCGAGGCCCAGCCACTGGAAGCTCTCCGGCAGGCCTCGCACCCAGGTGCCTTCCGTCGCCCAGCGCAGACCCTCGCGCCAGGCCACCATCGTCGCGAGCGTGACGACGATGGAAGGCAGCCCGAGGCCGGCCACGAGCGCTCCGTTCAAGGCGCCGAGGCCCGCGCCGGCGAGGACCGCGCTGCCCGCCGCGAGCGGCACGGGCAGACCGGCCTTGGCGACGAGGCCCATCACGACCCCGCACACAGCGAACTGCGACCCGATCGAGATGTCGATGTGCCGCGCCAGGATCACGAGCGCCATCCCCATCGCGGCGACGAGCGCGGGGGCGACGCTCGTCGCGAGGTCGGCGAGGTTGGCGGTCGAGAAGAAGCGCGGCGCGCGCCAGCCGAGGACGAGCAGGATCGCGGCGAGCGCGGCCAGGAGCGACAGCTCGCGCGATCGCCGGGCGTGCGTGTGGCCGGTCGTCGCCGTCACGGCGCTCCCGCGGCTTGCTGCCGCGCCCGCGGATCGTCGTGACCGATGGCCAGGGCCAGTACACCCTCCGGCGTGGCCTCGTCACGGCCCAGTGTTCCGGCCACGCGGCCGCCGCGCATCACGACGATTCGGTCGCTCACGCCGAGCGCCTCCTCCAGCTCCGACGAGATCACGAGGATCCCGAGGCCCGCGGCCGCGAGCTCCGCCATCAGCCCGTGCACCTCGGCCTTGGCGCCCACGTCGATGCCCTGGGTCGGCTCGTCGAGGATCAGCACCCGCGGCTTCGTGGCGAGGCCGCGGGCGAGCGCCACCTTCTGCTGGTTCCCTCCCGAGAGCGTCGTCACCCTGGCGTGAACCGAAGGCGTCTTGATCCCCAGCCGGGATACGAAGGACGTGGCCAGCCGCTCCTCGGCTCCCCGGTCGACGAGGCCGAAGCGGCCGAGCTCGCGCAACACGCTGAGCGACGCGTTCGCGGCCACGGACATCTCGCCCACGACGCCGAAGCGGCGCCGGTCCTCCGGCACGTAGGCGATGCCCTGGCGACGTGCGTCTTCTGGAGTGCGGATGGCGACCGGCTGACCCGCGACCCGGATCTCGCCGGAGTCAGCCGGCGTGAGGCCGAAGACGGCGCGCGCCAGCTCGGTGCGCCCGGCTCCCACGAGACCGGCGATGCCCACGATCTCGCCCGCGCGCACGTCGAGGCTCACGTCGGCGACGCCCGAGGCGGCGCAGCCGAGCCCGCGCAGCTCCAGCAGGGGCGCGCCCGGTTGCGCGTTCGCCCTTGGCGGAATCCGACCGGCCTCGCGGCCCACCATCAGGCGGATGAGCCCGTCGCGATCCAGCTCGCCGCGTGCACGCGTCGCCACGAAGCGGCCGTCGCGCAGCACCGTGAAGCGATCGGCCAGCGCCAGCACCTCGTCGAGCCGGTGCGACACGTAGACGATCCCGACCCCGGACGCGCGCAGGTCGCGCACCACGCCCAGCAGGTGCCCGGCCTCGCGCTCGCTGAGCGCGGCCGTCGGCTCGTCCATCACCAGGATGCGGGCCTTAGCACCGAGCGCGCGCGCGATCTCCACGAGCTGTTGCTCGGCCATGCGCAGGCCGCTCACGGGCGCGTCGGGGTCCACGACGGACCCGAGTCGGGACAGCAACTCCCGCGCCTCGGTCCGCCGCCTTTGCCGGTCGATCCGGCTCCACGGCGAGGCGCTCTCGCGTCCGAGCGCGATGTTCTCGGCGACACTCAGGTCGGGGAAGAGCGCGGGCTGCTGGTAGATCACGGCGATTCCCAGCGCCCTCATCCGGAGCGGGTCGGCGTGCTCCACCGCCCGGCCCTCGACCAGAAAGCGTCCGGAGTCGGTTCGGTGGGCGCCCGCGACGATCCGGATGAGAGTGGACTTCCCCGCGCCGTTCTCCCCGAGCAGCGCGTGAACTTCTCCGGTTTGGAGCTCGAAAGACACGTCGTCGAGCGCGCGCACGCCCCCGAACGACTTCGTGATCCCACTGAGCTCGACGAGGGCGGCCAAGGCGTCGGATCTTAGCAGGGACCAGCTCGGCTAAGATGGAGGCTCGGGGCAGGAGGATCGGGAAGGCGTGTCTCGCTCGCTCGCCGTCGCGGCTGCGCTGGCTCTCGGCTGGATCGCCGGGGGCTGCTCCGGCAAGGCGGATTCCAGCCCGGCCGGCCAGGCGCCGCGCCGCGTCCAGGTCGTGAAGGCCGAGAAGCGGAAGATCCCGCGCACCGTGGTGGCGGTTGGGACGCTCGCAGCCGAGGACCGGGCCGAGCTCGGCTTCAAGGTCCCGGGCCGGCTCGAGCGCTGGAACGTCGACCTCGGGAGTCGGGTCGCGGCGGGATCGGTGCTCGCGGAGCTCGACGCGCGCGACTACGAGCTGCGCCGCGATCGTGCCCGGGCCGCGCTCGAGCAGGCGCGCGCGCGCCTGGGCCTAGCGGTCGGGGGAGACGACGACGGCCTCGACCCGCACCAGGTCGGTGTCGTGCGTCAGGCGAGGGCGCGCCTCGAGCAGGCCACGGTCGACCTGAACCGCAGCCGCGAGCTGCGCGACCAGGGCATCCTGGCCCAGGCCGCGTTCGACGCCAGCGAGGCCGCATTCAAAGTGGCGGAGAGCCTCTACAACGACTCGCTCGAGGAGGTGAACAACCGCCGCGGCATCCTCGCCGAGCGCCGCAGCGACCTCGCCCTCGCCGAGCAGCAGCTCACGGACACGCACCTCAACGCGCCGTTCTCGGGAGGCGTGCAGCAGCGCCGCGCCAACCTCGGCGAGTACCTGGCCGCGGGAGCGCCGGTGGTCACGCTCGTGAAGCTCACCCCGCTGCGCTTGCGCCTGGACGTCCCCGAGCGCGAGGCGCTCAACATCCGCGCGGGCCAGGAAGTGGCGGTGCGCACCGAGGGGGCGACGGACGCCTGGCCCGGACGGATCGTGCGGCTGTCGCCGGCGATCGAGGAGGCCAACCGCTCGCTGATCGTCGAGGCGGAGGTCGACAACTCGAAGGGCCTGCTGCGGCCGGGCTCGTTCGCACGCGCCGAGATCCAGACCGAGAGTGGCGGCGACTCGCTCGTCGTGCCGGCGTCCTCGCTGGTGCTCTTCGCCGGAATCGAGAAGGTGGTCACCGTCAAGCAGGGCAAAGCGCTCGAGCGCCCCGTCACCACGGGGCGGCGGGCCGGTGAGTCCGTCGAGATCCTGTCGGGGCTCGAGGACGGCGAACCAGTCGTGGTGAAGCCCGGGAACCTGACTACCGGAGCGGCGGTCGAGGTCACACCCCAGGGCGTGCCGGCCTCGTAGGCGGGAAATGCAGAAGCTGGCCGAGATCTGCATCCGCCGTCCGATCTTCGCGTCGATGATCATCCTGTCGCTGGTCGTGGTGGGCGCGGTGAGCCACGGCCAGCTGGGCGTCGACCGCTTCCCGCCCGTCGACATGCCCACCGTGATGGTGCGCGCGGCGCTGCCCGGCGCGGCGCCCGAGGAGATGGAGTCCGAGGTTGCGATCCCGCTCGAGGAGGCGGTCAACACCGTTCAGGGCATCAGCGAGCTGCGGACGATCGCGGGCCAGGGCACCGCGATCGTGGTGGTGACGTTCGCGCTCGACCGTGACATCGACGCCGCCACCCAGGACGTGCGCGACCGGGTCGCGGCCGCGCTGCCGAACCTGCCCCGCGAGCTCAATCCCCCGGTCGTCCGCAAGTTCGACAACGACAGCTCCTCGGTGATCACGATCGCGCTCTCCGCGGACCGCGGGGTGCGGGAGCTCACGGAGATCGCCGACAAAACGGTCCGGCCGTTCCTCGAGCGCGTGTCCGGAGTGGGGGACGTCACGATCGACGGCGGCCTCGAGCGCGCGATCGACGTGCGCATCGACGTGGACCGCCTGGCGGCCTATCGCATCCCCATCACGGACGTGCGCACGGCGCTCCAGCGCCAGAACGCCGAGATTCCCGGCGGCAACGTGGACGCCGGCCGCCGCGAGATCTCGCTGCGGACCGTAGGCCGCTTCGACGACGCGCGCGCCTTCCAGAGCCTGGTGGTGGCCGACGTCAACGGCTCTCCCGTCAGGCTTCGCGACATCGGCACGGTGGAGGACGGCACCAAGGAGCAGCGCTCGGTCTCCCGCCTCGACGGCGTGCCCACGGTCAGCATCGAGGTGCGCCGCCAGTCGGGCGCCAACACGATCGCCGTGATCGACGGCGTGAAGCAGAACCTGGAGCGGCTGAAGGCGGTGCTGCCCGCCGACGTCAAGCTGCTGGTGATCCAGGACCAGAGCATCTACATCGAGAACGCGCTGCATGAGATCAACGTGCACCTGGTGCTGGGATCGATCCTGGCCTCGCTGGTGGTGCTCGCCTTCATGCGCAACGCGCAGGCGACACTGATCGCGGCGGTGGCGATCCCGGCCTCGCTGGTGGCCACCTTCGGCATGATGCGGGCGTTCGGCTTCACGCTCAACAGCGTGACCATGCTCGCGCTGGTGCTGATGGTCGGCATCGTGATCGACGACGCGATCGTGGTGCTCGAGAACATCTTCCGCTTCGTGGAAGAGAAGAAGATGGACACGTTCGAGGCCGCGCGCGCCGCCACCGCGGACATCGGCCTGGCCGTGCTCGCCACTACTTTCTCGCTGGTGGTGATCTTCCTGCCCGTGTCGTTCATGTCGTCGATCTCGGGGCGCTTCCTGTACCAGTTCGGGATCACCGCCTCGGCGGCGATCCTGGTGAGCCTGCTGGTGAGCTTCACGCTCACTCCGATGATGAGCGCGCGCCTGCTGCGCGGGCACGTCGGGCACGGCGAGCGGCCGGGAGAGGAAGCGGGCTCGCGGCGCGGCTTCTACCACCGGATCGACGAGGGCTACGCGCGACTCCTGCGCTGGAGCATGGACCACAGGAAACGCGTCGCGCTGTTCGCGGTCGCCGTGGCGCTGAGCTCGTTCGCCATCTTCCCCTTCGTGCGGCAGGAGTTCATTCCCGGCAACGTGGACGAGGCCGAGTTCGAGGTCAGCGTCAACGGCCCCGAGGGCACGAGCCTGAGCGCGATGGACGAGGCGATGCGGGCGGTGGAGGCCGAGATCAAGCAGGTCCGGGGCGTGACGAGTGTGCTCACCTCGGGCGGGGGAGGTTTCGTGGGCGGTGTCAACCAGGGCGAGGTGTTCGTGCGCCTCGAGCCGCACGAGCATCGCGTCTTCGGCTTCGGCCGCATCTGGCACGAGGCCCGGAACCTGACTCCCTGGCGCGCTTTCTACGGCAACTACAGCCAGCGCGAGGTGATGCAGGAGATCCGCGGCAGGCTCCGCAAGTTCCCGCACCTGCGCAGCTCCGTCCGCAACATCACCTCCTTCAACATCGGCGGCGGGCGCACCGACATCGTGATCGCCCTGCGCGGGCCCGACGTCGTGACGCTCGTGAGGTCGATGGAGAAGCTGCGCGACATGACGCGCTCCGGAGAGATCCCGGGCGTCGTGGACGGCGACGTGGGCCTGCAGCTCGACAAGCCGGAGCTGCGGATCCACGTCGACCGCGACCGTGCGGCCGACCTCGGCGTGGACACGACGGACGTGGCCACGTCGCTCCGGATCATGGTCGGCGGGGACGACCGCGTCAGCCGCTTCCTCGATCCGACCACCAACGAGGACTACGACGTCCAGCTGCGCCTCGACAAGCAGTACCGCAGCGACGTCGACACCATCTCGCGGCTCTACGTCCCCTCGCAGGCCGGCGGCCTGGTGCGCCTCGACAACGTCGTGAGCATCGAGGAGGGCCAGGCGCCGTCCCGGATCGAGCGGCTCGACCGCCAGCGCAACGTGCGCTTCTTCGCCGGCGTCGGCCCGGGCTACGCGCTCGGCGACCGCGTGGTCGCGCTGCGCAAGGCGCTCGCCGAGATGAACCTGCCCGCCGCGTACTCGGTGACAGTGCTCGGCCGCGGCCGCGAGATGGAGCGCACCTTCGCCGAGTTCGCGCTCGCGTTCCTGCTCTCGATCGTCTTCATGTACATGATCCTGGCATCGCAGTTCGAGAGCCTGATCGACCCGCTCACGATCCTGATCTCGCTGCCGCTGTCGGTGCCGTTTGCGCTCTTCTCGCTGTGGGTCAGCTCCGACACGCTCAACCTCTACTCGGCGCTC
>Ga0214473_10006869_pt1 | contig 13555 bp, 9 predicted proteins | sample RVTome_7_FD_203509 | JGI IMG/M metagenome (GOLD analysis project Ga0214473, IMG submission 203509) | Soil microbial communities from uranium-contaminated site in the Upper Colorado River Basin, Wyoming, United States - RVT98D197 | ecosystem: Environmental > Terrestrial > Soil > Contaminated >...
GGGTTCATCTAAAATATCAGGGATCTGAGGAACGATATTGAGTAAATCAGTGGGGGTCATGATCTGTTCATGGTGCTCGGTACCAATATATTTAGATGCCAGCCAGGCATATTTTGATTCGTCGAAAGAAGGATCTTCAAAACCAATTGAGAATGTTCTTACTTTCCCTGGGATCTCACTTTGGGCTAAGGCAGTGATAGCACTTGAATCAATTCCACCGCTCAGAAAAACACCCAACGGAACATCGCTGATAAGTCTTCGCTTGACAGACTCCTTGAGAAGTTCCATTATTTTCAATTCTACCTCTGTTTCAGAAAGTTTTTCTTCACCCTTCTGGGAATCAAAAGGGGACCAGTATTGCCTGACTTCTATCCCTTTCTTACCCCAGATAAGATAAGAGGCCGCCGGAATTTTTTTGGCTTCACTAAAAATTGTATGAGGGGATGGAACGAACTCGTAGAATAGATACTTCATCAAGGAAAGGGGATCGACCTTTCTCGGAAAGGCAGGATAAAGTAAAATGGCCTTCAATTCAGAGGCGAAAAGAAAGGTCTCGTTGGTATCACTATAATAAAGGGGCTTCTTCCCCAAGCGATCTCTTGCCAGTACCAGTCGATTTCCTTTTTCGTCCCAGATGCCAATAGCAAACATTCCGTTGAAATACTGGAAGCACCCTTCCTTATATTCTTCGTAAGCATGGACGATGACTTCTGTATCGGAGTGGGTTCGGAATTGATGGCCTTTCTCCTTCAATTCTTCTCTCAATCCTTTAAAATTATAGATCTCCCCATTGAAAACCACCCATACGGTCCCGTCCTCATTGGACAGAGGCTGGTGTCCGCTGGACAGATCGATAATGCTCAGGCGGCGATGTCCCAAGAAGACGAATGGGGCTCTCTCACCAAGAGGCCGAATGTATTCCCCCATATCATCCGGGCCACGATGGAAAAGACTTTCACGCATTTCCCTCAGAACATCATAATCAGTAATATTCTGAGCTTTTGAGGTAAGAAATCCTATAATGCCACACATAATCTTTTAGATAATAAAGTCTACGGTCCAAGGGTTAGGGTAAAGATGCCAGTTTCGTCGATGGGTTACGTTTATCGTACAAAAAACTAACCTTTACCATTTGACATTAAACCATACGGGCTTTGTAACCTTACCCCTAACCCAAAAACAAATTTATATCGTCCGTGCCTACCTTCGGTAAGCAGGAGTGACCATACAATCATGGCAAATTACGGAATCGTTTCCTTGATTTGATAGGTGGGCTTCCCTTGTGATTCATAATAAGTTCGGGTCAGAATCTCAGCCAGGAAACCCATAAGGATTGATAGGAAACCCAATACAAGAAGAAGAACACAAAGCAGAGGGAGAGGTGTCAAGATGAATGAAACCTCTTTAAAGAGCTTTAGGTAAATGGCATACCCTCCAGAGAGAAAAGAGCCTAAGATCATGAGAAGCCCTGTTCCGCCAAAGACATAGATGGGTTTTTGAGAATAGTTTAGAAGGAACTTGACCACCAACAGATCCAAAATAACTTTAAAAACTCTACTCATACCGTATTTCGATGCTCCAGATCCCCTTGGAAAATGACGAACCGGAATTTCTGACACCCGAGCTCCAATCCATTGGGCATAGATCGGGATGAATCGATGCATTTCACCATAGAGGCGAATATTTTTTAGAATGTCTCTTCGGTAAGCTTTGAGGGTACACCCATAGTCGTGAAGATGAACACCTCCGATCCATGAAATGATTTTGTTGGCAATCACAGAGGGCAATCGACGGGTGAGAAAAGGATCCTTGCGCCCTTTTCGCCATCCACTGACCACATCATATCCTTCTTCAATTTTATTTAGGAGAGACAGAATGTCTTCTGGGTCATTCTGGAGGTCCCCATCCATCGGAATGATGACATCCCCTTTAGAGAAGTCAATCCCAGCGCTGAGCGCTGCGGTTTGCCCAAAATTGCGAGAAAAACTAATGACCTTTATGTTCGGATTTTTTTCTCTGAGATCGAGCAAAGTTTCCAGTGTTCCATCAGAACTCCCATCATCGACAAAAATGATTTCATAAGCCTTCTTTGTTTTTTTCAATGCGGCATCGAGCTTATCGTATAATAGAGAAAGATTTCCTTCCTCATTATAGACAGGGATAAGCACCGAAAGGGTCTCTTCTATTCTGCCCGCCATCCCTTTATCTCCCCTTTCCTTTCAGCAAATGCCTTAGAGTGGTTGAAAAAATTGACTTATTATTATATCCTTCCTGAAGAGAAGTCAAGAATTTATTGACGATATTTATTCTAACTGATGATAAAAAGTATGAAATCTAATTTTTTTGAAAAAACGGTTAAAATTTCCATTGCGGTGATAATGATTACTATTACCACGCTGACAGTATTTGGGGTAACCTTTTTTCTCTATTTCACCCATGATCTTCCAAGCATTGAAACCTTGAAGAATTACAAACCTTCCGCGGTGACAAAAATATTTTCTGATGGGGGGGAAGTGATTGGTGAATATTTCTATGAAAAAAGAGAAGTTATCTCTCTGGACAGAATCCCTAGCTATTTCATTCAAGCTTTTGTCGCAGGAGAAGATGCGAGATTTTTTCAGCATAAGGGGTTAGATTATCTGGCCATTCTCAGAGCTCTTTTCAGAAATATTTTTTCAGGAGAGATTGTTCAGGGGGGAAGTACCATTACCCAACAGGTGGTCAAATCTCTATTACTCTCGCCTGAGAAGAGTTTTACAAGAAAGATCCGTGAAGCCATCTTAGCTTATAAAATCGAGAACTATCTCACCAAAGAAGAAATTCTTTTTTTATATTTAAATCAAATCTATTTGGGGCATGGAGCCTATGGCGTAGCCATGGCTGCAGAAAATTATTTTGGGAAGACCATTGAGGAATTAAATATCGCTGAGGCGGCTTTGCTGGCAGGGCTTCCTCAGGCCCCGAGTAAGTACTCTCCTCATCATAACCCTCAACAGGCGAAAAAGAGGCAGGTTTATATCCTTAATCGGATGGTTGAAGAAGGTTTTATTTCATCGAATGAGGCCATCCAAGCTGCTCAAACCCCCTATTTGATTCGGAGTAAAGATAAACCTTCTATTGAAAAGGCGCCTCATTTCGTCGAATATATAAGACGTTATCTCGAGGAGAAATATGGGAAGGAACCCCTTTATAAAAATGGCCTGCAGGTTTTTACGACCGTGGATCTGCAATACCAAAAAACAGCCCAAGAGGCTTTGGAATCTGGATTAAAGGAAGTTGAGAAGAGACAAAAATATTCACCGGGAGATATGCCCCTTAATCTGGAAGGAGCCCTGATCTGTTTCGATATCGAGACAGGTTATGTCAAAGCTCTGGCCGGGGGAAGAGACTATAAAAAAAGTCAGTTCAATCGGACCATCCAGGCAAGGAGACAAACAGGATCTGCATTCAAACCTATCATTTACGCATCAGCCTTGGATAAAGGTTACACCCCTGCCTCCATCATTGTAGATTCCCCTATTGTCTTCGCATGGGGGGATAAAAAATGGAAACCAAAAAATTTTGAAGGAAAATTTTCTGGACCGACCACCCTTAGAAATGCTCTCACCCAATCTATTAATGTCGTGACGGTAAAGATCGCGCAGGATATTGGGGTGGATTATATCCGCGATTATGCTAAGAAATTGGGAATATCCTCTCCCCTTTATCACGAGCTTTCCATATCTCTGGGGTCCTCCAGTGTTTCTCTTTTTGAATTAACAAAAGCTTATGCCGTTTTTGCTAACCAGGGAAGATCCTTTAAACCCATTTTCATTAAAAAGATTTTGGACCGGGACGGGAATCTTTTAGAAGAAAATCTTCCCCCCTTTTATTTTGAAGAATTCTCAGCAGAAGAACAGGCCATCACTCCCCAGACAGCATTTCTCATCACCTATCTTATGGAAGGAGTCGTTCAGCATGGAACGGGCTGGAGGGCAAGGTCACTCGGCAGGCCTGCCGCTGGCAAAACCGGAACTACAGATCAGTTCATGGATGCCTGGTTTATTGGATACACCCCTGAATTGATTACCGGAGTTTGGGTGGGTTTTGATGAGGAAAGGTCTCTGGGCGAAAATGAGACAGGCGCCCGGGCTGCCTCTCCGATCTGGGTTACCTACATGTCAAAAATATTGAAGGATAAACCCAAAAAGGATTTTTCTGTTCCTGAAGGGGTGGAATTTATGAAGATTGATCCGAAGACAGGTCAGATCGGACAGGACAGAGAATCTATCCTTGAATGTTTCATAGAGGGGACTGGACCTCCGCAAAAGGCCCCTTCACCTTCAAAGACCACAACCGATTTCTTCAAATTCGACTTTAATTTTTCAACAAAAAGCAGGTAATTGGAGGAGGGGGCGTTTAGGGTCTCACGTACATCGGTGACGACGCTGGTATCGAAACCCGAAACTCGAGTATCCAGTATCTATTAACGAGCCTCGATACGAGCTTCGACAACGATCAACGAGGAGGGTTGGTGCCGAAGAGGGGACTCGAACCCCTACAGGAACTACTTCCCACTAGACCCTGAATCTAGCGCGTCTACCAATTCCGCCACTTCGGCATGGTTTCTCATATCATTTGAAAATCACAACCTATTATTTTATATTTTTAGGTATAAAGTCAAGTTATTAAAGACAAAGGGTAACAGGTTAGGGTGAAGGTTAAGAAGCCTGTTTTGTTTAGAGTCAAGAGGTTAGGTCTTAGGATTTAAAGACTGATGACATGACCCATTGACAAAACAGGCACCTTTACTGTTAACTAAGTCCTTGTTTTCTAAGACATGGAAATTATCAAAGGAATTGAAAATTTAAAGAGACCCCTCAGGCACCCTGTTGTAACGCTGGGGAATTTCGATGGGGTCCATTTGGGGCACCAAAAGATATTCCAAAGGGTGAAGGAAGAAGCATCCAAAAGCCATGGGGAAGGAGTGGTCATCACCTTCGAACCTCACCCCCTCAAAGTCCTTGCACCTGAAAGGTTCTTACCTCTCCTCGCACCTTTTAGGAAAAAGATGATGTTGATTGAGAAATCCAGAATGGATACTGTACTTTGTATAGAATTTTCTTTAGCTTTCTCAGAAGTGCTTCCCCTTGAATTTATCAAAAACATATTGGTGGAAAAGATAAAAGTGAAGAAAGTTATCATAGGATATAATTATCATTTTGGCAAAGGGCAAAAAGGAGATACTCAGATTCTTCGAGATGCGGGGAAGGGTTTTAATTTTGACGTGGAGGTTGTGGAAGCATTAAAAATTGGTTCGACCATCGTCAGCAGTTCAAAAATAAGAGATCTGATTCAACAAGGCGAGGTTGAAGAAGCCTCAAAATTATTGGGAAGAGATTATCCCATCATTGGAAAAGTGGTAGAAGGAGCAAAGAGGGGACAAACGTTAGGTTTTCCCACAGCCAATATAGAAATCTCTGATGAACTTTATCCAAGGGCCGGGGTCTATGCTGTAAAGGTGGAGCACCATCAACAACCTTTCAATGGTCTTGCGAATGTCGGATTTAACCCCACTTTTCAACCTCAAAAAACTGGGGGAGGGAAACCGCTCTTCTTTGAGGTCTATATACTGGGTTTTAACGGGGATATTTATGGTGAGGAGATTCAAGTCAGTTTTAAAAGGAGGATCCGTGACGAAATCCGTTTTGATTCTTCCACCCAACTCATCCAACAAATTCAAAAGGATATCCAATGGGCGCAGGAAAATGTATTTGAAAAATTGAAGCTCAATTCTTAATGAATGAGCTTACCAAACCTCATCCACTTAATTTCATCCCATGTCCAGGGAAGTAATATATTTAACATACTGGGTCCAGAGAAGTAGATGATAAACGCCTTCCCTTTTATGTCTTTAATATTCACGAAACCCCAGAACCGACTATCCTGGCTATTGTCTCGGTTATCTCCCAAAACAAAGATTGAATCTTTCGGAACCGTCTCTGGACCATACCTCTCTTTCGATTGGAAATATTTTAACCATTCGCTCTTTTCATCATAACGTCCCCATGGATCATTAATCAATCGATCGTTGATATAGATTTTATTGCGGATGATCTCCACTTTTTCTCCGTCTGTTCCAATCACCCTTTTGATAAAATCCTTCGACCGATCTTTTGGGTAGATGAATACGATGATATCCCCCCGCTGAGGCTTTTTCCAACCGAAAAACTTTTTACTTGAACCAAAGATCTTATCGGAATAAGGGATTCTAATTCCATAAATAAATTTATTGACAAGGATATGGTCCCCTATCAACAAAGTTGGTTCCATAGAACTCGATGGAATTTTGAAGGCCTGGATAACAAATGCCCTGATAAAAAGAGCAATCAGAATAGCGAAGAAAATAGGTTTTATATAATCTTCTACAAATTTTTTCTTCCCCATGATCTCCTCTTTCTTTCAAATAACGCTAAGCGCCTGCCTGCGGTAGGCAGGCATAGTGCATGGGGCATAGCGTTTCTTCTCTGTTCATTACCCATTATTCCATTATTCCAGCATTCCAATCTTTTGCGCTTTGCCCTATGTTCTCTGCGATCTCCTTATAGACTTCCGGTCTCCTGTCTTTAAAAAAAGGCCACTCCTTCCTCGCCTTATCAATATTTTTCAGATCGATCTCGATCAAAGTAATACTATCTTTCATCCCTGTCGGTTTATCTAATAACTCTCCCTCCGGCGAGATGCAAAAGGACTTCCCATAAAAATCTTGTTTTTCTTCGCTTCCAACTCGATTCACTCTGAAAATATAAACCCCATTGGCCATGGCATTACTCGAGATCACCGTTTCCCATTTTCTCTGGGAGGCAAAGGCGGCGGCTGTAGGAGAAAAAATAATCTGGGCTCCTTTTAAGGCTAATATTCTCGAACCTTCTGGAAAGAAATTGTCCCAGCAGATCTGGATACCGATGGGCGCAAATTTTGTTCTAAAAACCGGGAAACCTTGGTTTCCCGGAGAAAAATAAAATTTCTCCTCCCAAAGGGGAATCTGAGGAACATGCACCTTTCTATAACTTCCCAGAACCTCTCCGCCCGCATTGATGACAATCGCTGAATTATAAAAAGAATCTCTTTCGACTTCAAAAATAGGACAGACCAAAACAACCCCATATTCTTCTGCCAACTTTTGCATTCTCGTAATGGTTAATCCATCATTCTTTTCGGCCAAGGAGAAATAGGATTTATTCATTTCTCTTGGAAACCAATGGGTTGTGAATAATTCTTGGAAACAAAGGATGTGAGCCCCTTTTTCAATCGCAATTTGAGCAAATTTGAAGGCTTTATCAATATTCTGCTCCTTATTTTCACAACAGGATATCTGAATCCCCGCCAATTTGATCAACGGCTCACCTCTCCCCAATGAATTGAAATTTTGCAAATGCTAACAAAGTTAAGGTGAAGTGTCAAGGTTCAGGACCATTATTTCCCTATTGCTTTTTTCTACAATAAATTTATAATGTTAGTGTTCATTTCTTATCCATTTTTTAAGTCATCCAAACGTCCTCAATCCTTTTAGAGGCGGGATTTAAAAAAATGAGAATATTAATCATCGAGGACGAGAAAAAAGTTGCCAATTTCATTAAAAAAGGGTTGGAAGAGGAGCATTATGCAGTAGACAATGCCTATGATGGGGAATCAGGCCTTTACATGACTGAAGTGAATGAATACGATTTGATCATTCTTGACCTGATGATCCCAAAAATCGATGGATTAGAGGTCTTAAAAAGAATCCGGATAAATAGAAACAATGTCCCGGTATTGGTTTTAACTGCCAAGGATACCGTGGGAGATATCGTGAGAGGTTTGGATGCCGGATGTGATGATTATTTAACAAAACCCTTTGAATTCTTGGAATTTTTAGCTAGAATCCGTGCTCTTTTGCGACGGGAAAAAATAGATAAAGAACCTATTCTAAAAATAGCTGATTTGACCTTATCTCTGGTCACCCATAAAGTCATGAGAAGGGGAAAAGAGATAGAACTCACCGGTAAGGAATATGCCCTCTTGGAATATTTTATGAGGAATCCAGACAAAGTCCTCACCCGGACGATGATTTCTGAGCATGTCTGGGATTACCATTTCGACTCGATGACCAATGTGGTGGATGTTTATGTGAATTATATTCGAAAAAAAATTGACAGGGGTTTTGAACCCAAACTGATCCATACGATTCGAGGGGTCGGTTATATCATGAAAAAGGCCTAAATGCATCTCAGAAGCCTTCGGTTTAAACTCACCCTATGGTACGTATTGATATTAGGAATTTTATTAATTTCCTTTAGCAGTTTTCTATATTTTACTCTCTCTAAAAGCCTTCACCTTGATGTGGATAATAAATTGAGTTCCCTCGCTAAACTCATTGCCTCAGAATCTGTATCTCCTTTGTCGAAATTTGGCTTCGGAAATATAGACCAAACCCTTGAAACTTCAATGAATCTTAAACCGATAGGGAAATTCATTCAGGTCTTAGATGAATCAGGCAATATTGGGCGTAAATCCGAAAACTTGAAAAATGTTCAACTTCCTATCAGTTTACATGCCCTGAAGAACGCATCAAAAGGTCTGGTCACCTTTGAAACCAATCGTTCTTTTGAGAATACCCCCTTGAGAATCATCACCTTTCCCCTCGTTGAAAATAATCATGTCACGAAAATTGTTCAAATCGCTTCTTCCTTAGAAGAAGTGGAGGAGGCCCTAAACACCTTGTTTATCATCCTCGTGATCACTGTCCCCCTGTCTCTTATGGTGGCTAGCCTGGGTGGACAATTCCTTGCTCACAAAGCTCTGAAACCTGTGGATCACATCACCCAAACAGCAAGGATGATCACCTCGCAAAATCTAAACCAACGAATTATTCCCCCCAAAGTGAAAGATGAAATATCCAGATTGATCGAGACCTTCAATGAGATGATCTCACGACTTGATCAATCTTTTCGGCAAATCAAACAGTTCAGCTCGGACGCTTCCCATGAATTAAAAACACCCCTGACCATTCTTAAAGGAGAAGTAGAAGTCATGCTTCGAAAGGAAAGAACTCCCCAAGAATATCAACAAACTCTGAAAAGTAATTTGGAAGAAATTAATCGAATGTCACAAATTGTCGAAGATCTTTTAATTCTTTCAAAAGCGGATACCGGTGACATATGGTTGAATAAAGAAAATATTAGTTTAACGGAGATTCTCAACGAAGTGGTGGCTCAAATGGATATGTTAGCGAAATCCAAAAGACTCTATCTCTCCACATCGAACCACCATCAGGATATCCATATTTTTGGTGATGCGTTGCGCATCAGAGAACTATTTATCAATTTGATTGAAAATGGGATTAAATATACTGAAGAGGGTGGTTCTATCCATATCGCCCTCCAAAAAGAAAACGAGCTCTTAGTGGGCAATCCGTCAGACAGGATGAAGAGAGAGAAAGAGGAATTTGCCAAAATCATTGTATCCGATACAGGAATTGGAATCGCTAAAGAGGATCGAGAAAAAATATTTGATCGTTTTTTTCGAGTGGATAAAGCGCGATCAAGAGAGCAAGGAGGAAGTGGCCTCGGCCTGAGCATTTGCAAGTGGATCGTTGAAGCTCATCAAGGTGAAATTAAAGTAGAGAGTGAATTAGGAAAAGGAAGTTCCTTCATCATTATATTGCCCCTTGTTCCCCCTCGTATAATGAATTGAAACCTGCCCCTAAATCGAAACATTCATACGTTAAGATTGGCTAATAATTAACCAGTTGCATCATTATTGAGGACCATTTTGTAATGATAAGGATGAGTCAAAGAAAAAAGTATATTAAATTCAAATAATTAAAAATAGACAAAAATTGGCACTTATTTTGCTTATAAAATCATTAATCTTGACAAAAATTTATCTTTTTTAATATTTTAAATTATTACAAAAGCTTAAGAGAGAGCAAAAATTGACAGAGCGTTTAGGCGAACTGCTTGTAAAGAGAAATTATATTACCCCCGACCAGCTTAAAAAGGCCTTAGAAGAGCAGAAAATGAAAGGGGGTCGTTTAGAATCAAACCTTGTCAGGTTAGGTTATATTAAAGAAGATGAATTACTATCCTTTCTCAGTGCCCAATATAGGGTCCCTTCTGTCAAAATATCCAAAATGGAAATAAATCCAAATGTAATCAAATTAGTTCCCTCCAGTGTTTCAAAAAAGTATTTTATCATACCCATCAATCGAGTTGGTCCTAAACTGACACTCGCCATGGCCGATCCCAGCAATATTGTTGTGATTGATGAAATTAAATTTATGACTGGTTTTAACGTCGAACCCGTCGTCGCTTCAGAGACAGAGATTATTGATGCGATCAAGAAATATTATGGGGGAGGAGGGAATGTCGCAGGGTTAGGAACGGTATCATTCCAAGCGAGCGATTTTGATCTGGAAGATGGAAATATGACGCTCGTCAATGATGGCATCATGCTCGAAGATGATGTGGTCGATGTAGAAGATTTTAACAAATTGGTTCATGGAGCCGTGGATAATGTCGAAGTTGTCGAAGGTCAACCCACGTCATTGGAAGAAACCTTGGATATGGAAGGTCCCATCATCAAGATCGTCAATGGCATTTTAATCAAGGCCATCAAATTGGGAGCCAGCGATATCCATTTTGAACCCTACGAAAGGTCTTTTCGAGTGAGATATCGGATTGATGGTGTGCTGAGACGGGATATGTCGCTCCCCATTCAAATCAAAAACGCGATGACCTCACGCTTAAAAATTATGGCCAAATTGGATATTGCTGAAAAACGACTCCCCCAGGATGGAAGGATCAAGTTGCGACTGGCCAAAGGACGGGAAATGGACTTCCGGGTCTCAACCATCCCCATTCTTTTTGGTGAAAAAGTCGTTCTCCGTTTATTAGATAAATCTGCTCTGCAATTGGATATGACGAAATTGGGGTTTGAGGAATCGTCATTGGCTGATTTAAAGGCGGCAGTCCACAAACCTGTTGGAATGATCCTGGTCACCGGGCCTACGGGAAGTGGAAAAACCACCACTCTTTATTCTGCCTTATCCGAATTGAACAAAGAAACCGAGAATATTATTACAGCAGAAGATCCTATTGAATATAATTTTATGGGAATCAATCAGGTTCAGATGCATGAAGAAATTGGACTCACCTTCGCTTCCTCCCTTCGTTCCTTCCTCCGGCAAGACCCTGATATCATCATGGTGGGTGAGATTCGTGACTTTGAAACGGCTCAGATCGCAGTCCAGGCCGCTTTAACCGGACATCTTGTCCTCAGCACCGTTCACACCAATGATGCCCCAGGAACGATTACAAGATTAATTGACATGGGGATTGAACCTTTTCTGATCTCCTCTGCCGTCATACTCATTCTGGCCCAACGATTGATCCGCAAAATCTGTATGGATTGCAGAGAACCCATTAAAGTCCATCCTCAGCTTTTAATTGATTTAGGGATCCCACCGGATGAGGTTAAATCCTGCCCTGTCTATAAGGGGAAGGGATGTTCCATTTGTAATAATACCGGCTATAAAGGCAGAATTGGACTTTATGAAGTGATGCCCATGAAAGAAGAGGTCAAAGAGCTCATCCTATCACGAGCCTCCACCTCTGAAATTAAAAAGGAAGCCATTCGATTGGGGATGAAGACATTGAGACAAAGTGGAATTATGAAGATTAAGGATGGGGTCACGACCATAGAAGAAGTCCTTCGTTCCACCATTGAGGATCGGTGACCCTTTAAAGAAACCTATGGAGGGAAAGTGGTATGATTGAATTACAAAAATTGCTTGAAATCGTTATTGAGAAAAAGGCGTCCGATTTGCATATCACCACAGGGTCTCCTCCTCAATTTCGAATTGACGGAAAGTTGATGAGCGTGGATAACACCGTCTTGGCCCCCCCCGATACGAAAAGGCTCTGCTATAGTGTTTTAACGGACGCCCAAAGACATAAATTTGAAGAAGACTGGGAACTGGACTTCTCATTTGGAATTAAAGGATTAAGTCGTTTCAGAGGAAATATTTATATGCAACGTGGGGCCGTGGCGGGTGCATTTCGAGCCATCTCTTTCGATATTCTCAATTTTTCTGAATTGGGAATTCCTCCCGTGGCCAGTGAATTGCTTAAGAAACCCAAGGGTCTCGTTCTGGTAACGGGTCCAACCGGAACCGGAAAATCGACGACCTTAGCGGCGATGATTGATAAGATCAACAATGAAAAAAGTGCCCACATCATTACCATCGAAGATCCGATCGAATACCTTCATCGTCACAAAACTTGTCTCGTCAATCAAAGAGAGGTCAATTCGGATACAAAAGGATTCTCCGCTGCCCTTCGACATATCCTTCGGCAAGACCCAGACATTATTCTCATTGGTGAGATGAGAGATCTGGAAACGATCGAAGCGGCCCTCATCTGCGCTGAAACAGGCCATTTGACCTTTGCGACCTTGCACACCAACTCCTGTGTCGAAACGATCAACCGAATCATTGATGTCTTTCCCCCTAACCAACAAACCCAGATACGGACGCAACTCTCTTTCGTCTTGGAGGGTGTCTTAGCCCAACAACTGATCCCGAAGGTGGGGGGTAAAGGACGTGCCCTGGCCATGGAGGTGATGATTCCGAACCCTGCCATTCGAAACCTTATCCGAGAGGATAAAATCCAACAGATTTATTCACTGATGCAGGTTGGACAGGCAAAATTTGGGATGCAAACCATGAACCAGTCTCTTCTTTCACTGGTGGAGCGTCATTTCATCTCTTTAGATGATGCCATGGAACGAAGCCATAATCTGGACGAGTTTCGCCAAATGCTTTCCACGTCCAATATCTCCTCTGTGAAGAGGGAAAGGCCTGTGAGAACAGCCTAATCCATTTTAGAAGGGAAAGAACTATGCCAATCTATACATGGGAAGGAAAAACCGTTAAGGGAGCCATGAAAAAGGGGGAGATGGAAGCGCCCAACGAGGCAGCCATCCGGGTCCACCTCCGACAACAGAATATCATTCCCACCAAAGTTGTTTCAAAGGGAAAAGAAATTCACATTTCTTTACCTTTCAAGCAAAAGGTGAAACAGCGATCGGTGGCTATTTTTACACGACAGCTGGCCACCATGATCGATGCGGGATTACCCTTAGTTCAATCATTGGAAATTCTATCCCAACAACAAGAAAATAAAACCTTCAAAAATATTATTCGGGAAATCAGGGAGGATGTGGAAAGTGGCTCGACCTTTGCGGCGGCCCTGAATAAACATCCTGTAACCTTCAATGAGTTGTATACGAACCTCGTCGTTGCGGGTGAGGAAGGTGGAATCTTAGATAGTATTTTAACCCGTCTGGCGAATTATATTGAGAAGTCAGAAGCGTTGAAGAAGAAGGTGAAATCAGCCCTGATCTATCCTTCTACCATTGTGGGAGTGGCTGTCATCGTCGTGGCGATCTTGATGATCTTCGTCATTCCTGTTTTTGAAAACCTGTTTAAATCATCGGGGCAAAATTTACCCCTCCCTACTTTGATCGTTGTCAC